>Ga0126384_10002043_pt1 | contig 12175 bp, 11 predicted proteins | sample PanSoiMetPlot_36_FD_92543 | JGI IMG/M metagenome (GOLD analysis project Ga0126384, IMG submission 92543) | Tropical forest soil microbial communities from Panama - MetaG Plot_36 | ecosystem: Environmental > Terrestrial > Soil > Tropical forest > Bulk soil | place: Panama | collected 2016-02-17 | reverse complement strand
GCAAATCGCGCTTCGGCAAGCTGGGCAAGGGCCAGCGCTGAACAATTGGACCGTGGTCAGCATGAAGGACGATTGGAAGCGTGCCTTTAAGTTCGCTTGATGGAGACCGAACATGACAAAACTTGGAATAGTGGTCGCTATTGCAGCGGTATCTCTCGGCGTCCAGGCTAATGTTGCGAATGCCGACGAGGTACCGACATATGATGTGCGCAAAAGTTGCAAGGCCGACTTGCAGCAGTATTCAAGCGCACAAAGCGCTACAGGATGCCTCACGGATGAACAAAACGCGCGGACAGCACTTGTCAGTCAGTGGACACAGTTTGCGCCCGAAAGCAGGACGAGTTGCATGCAAATGGTGGGCGATCCTGCCGGCCCTCAGAGCTATGTCGAACTGCTGACCTGCTTGCAGATGGCGAAAGATGTGAGGAGTCTGCCCAAAAACTGAGTACGGAGGCCAGCTCATATGGAGCGCGAGCAATATCAGCAGGTTGCGATCGCAGCAGGCGCACTCGCTGTGATCGTTGCGCTGACGTCAAGACGGCTGCCACGTTGGCTTCGCGTCGTCCTTGTTCTCGGTCTCCTCCTACTGACGGCGGGCGCCGGATTTTTCGCCTATCGCTATGTAACGCAGCCAACGACCTTGACGATTGCGGCGGGCTCGCTTGACGGTGACGTGCCACGTCTGCTGTCGGCCATAGCTGCACGAATGGCTGCCGCGAACGCGCCCGTGCGGCTCAAGGTTGTCGACAAAGGCACCGCGCCGGAGGCCGCGAAGGAGTTTGCCAACGGCAAGGCCGATCTTGCGGTCGCCCGCGCGGATGCGGTCGATCTGTCAATTGCCCGCGCCGTGCTGACGATGACGTACGGGGTCGTGCTTATCGTGGTGCCGCCCGGGAGCCCCATCGAGAGCATGGACAATCTCAAGGGAAAAACGGTGGGCGTGATTGCTGCCGACACCAACCACCAGGTTATTGCGGCCATAACGAAGGAATACGCTCTCGATGCGGCCAAAGTACAATTCAAAGATCTCATTCCGGCGGATGTACCGCGGGCGTTTCAGGCCAAGCAAATACAAGCCCTGCTGGTGGTAATGCCGATCTCCGAAAAATATCTTGCATTGCTCCGCGAGGCATTCCCGCGAACTGCGAAGGGTTCGCTCGGCCTCGTGCCGATCGAGTCCGCAGGCGCAATCGAGGAGGTTTCGCCTCCGTACAAGAGTTATGACTTGCCGAAGGGCACGCTTCGCGGCTCGCCGCCAGTGCCCGACGATGACATGACAACTCTGCGTGTTCCGTTTCTTCTCGTCGCGAACAAGAGACTTAACGATGAAGTCGTAGGGAGGCTGGCCAAGGCGATGATGGAAGCACGCAGGGAACTGGCCGGCCAATACCCGCTTCTTGCGCAAATTATGTCTCCGGACACCGACAAGGATGCGTACATTCCTATCCATCCAGGCGCGGCGGGTTTTTTTGACGGCGAGGAGAAAACGATCTTTGACAAGTACGGCGATCAGTTTTTCTATGGGTCATTGCTGCTTGGCACGTTTATGTCGGTCCTGGCGGGGATCTGGAAATTCATGACAAAGGATACCGTCAAAGCGCAGGATCAGCCCTCGATGCGGCTTTATGCCTTGGTCGAAAAAATCAATGAGGCTAAGTCCGAAACAGAACTGGCGGCGGTCGAGCAGCAGTTCGATGACATTCTCAAAGAAGGATTAAAGAAGGTCTCAGCCGGCAAGGTCGACGAGGGCGAAATCGGCGCGATCAGCCTTGCCAGCCAGCGATTGCAGTATCTGCTGGGTCAACGCCGCATAGCACTGAACGGCGGGAACGCTGCGCTGGCACACGTCTAATCCGGAAAGTGAATGCAATGACGACGATCAGCAGATAGCGGCTGGATGAATTGCAGAAGGAATACAGCGATCGCCTGCTCAGCGTCCTGACCGTTTTGCTGGTCCTGATGATGTTTGTAGTTGCCCCGTTGCCGCCAGCTTTACCCAGCAATTTTGCTCGCGCGGCTCGCAAGCCTCGAAATTGAAGGACGACGTCGATGAATGGCATCATTCGTGCGCTCACGCTTCCGTTTTTTGTGACAGGGGCAATTGCTTTGTTTGCCGAGGTGCCCCACGCGCAAAGCCCTCCATGGTGTGCCATCATGGACAATGACGGCAACACCGATTGTAGCTACTACACCGAACAGCAATGCCTTCAGACCGTGAGCGGAATCGGCGGAGTTTGCATTCACAATCCGGCTGGCCCTGCGGCGCAAACGGCGCCTACACCGCAATCTTCAGAGAATGCGCAAGGGCTGCTGCAGCTCCAGCAACAGGATCCGGGTCCGCCACCAGGACTCGACGGGTCCGCAACTCAAGCACCGCCCAACAACTAGCGCAGGAGACAGATCATGCCGATCCGCCGTGCCATCATTGGAGCCGCGCCACTCGTGCTGGGACTGTCGTTTGCGTTTGCCCAGCAGACGATTGTGGTCCCGGACAATCTCTTCACGCAGGCGGGTTTTGTCGTGAAATATGCAACGACACCGGAAAAAAGCGCGATCCTTCGATCGCTTCCGCCGGACAAGCTGGTGACGCGGAGAAGGGACGGAAAGCTCTATTACGTCTATGCCGATGCTGCCGGCTGCAATTGCGCCTATGTTGGGACGCCCGAAGCCTACGCGGCCTATCGCAACTGGGCGAATATTGGTCCCGCCGGCAGTGGCGGACCTTCGAATGCCATGCAGACGATCGATTCCTATGTCGGGGCGCCCTACATTCCTGCTGACATCGGAGACAGCATGGACAGCATCCTTCATCCGGATTTTTGACGCCTCCGCGCGATGGGTCGCCGCGGTTCAAAGCTGAAAACCGGGGTCGGCGTTCTGGCCGTCATTGTCGCGGCCTACGGAATCATCGCCTACATCGTGCTGCCGCTGGCCTGGAGTCATTATGAGCATCAAAAGGGGCTTGCGGGACGCCCGATGGTGACACGCACGGATCAGGATATTCCGGGCGATCCGATCAACATTGGCCTGGTCGGGGCCAAGGATGATCTCCTGTGCGCCATGCACGCGGCTTCCTGGTATCCTGCCGATCCGATCACGTTTCAATCAAGCGTGGAAATCGTCGGGAGCGTCATTCTCGACAGGCCATATCGCGATGCGCCGGTGAGCCCTCTTTATTACGACGGACGCCGCGAAGATCTGGCATTCGAAAAGCCCGTTGGGACAAGCGCCGATCGCCGCCATCATGTGCGCTTCTGGGAAGTGTTGAAGGAAGGACAGGAAGGCCGGCCGGTGTGGCTCGGCTCAGTGACCTTCGACCGCGACGTTGGCCTGAGTAGCTACACCGGACAGGTCACGCATCACATCGCGCCCGACGTCGATGCCGAGCGGGACGGTCTCACCGAAGACCTGAAAAACGCAAGGGTCGTCGAGGCCATTTACGAAGTCAGCGGCGTGGGTCCTACTCTTGCGGGGCGCAACGGGGAGGGCGATCGCTACTACACCGACGGGGAAGTCAAGATTTCGCGTTCCGTAGCCGGCTGCAACGCAAAGGCCGAGACTGTCGTCGAACTCGACAATCCACCGATAGTAAAATTTACAAACCGGACGTGGAAGGCTATCGCAGGGATACTGAAATGATCTCCCGAAAAGCGATCGTCCTTGCAACCGCGGTAGTCGCGTTGCTCGTCTGCGTTGGCGGCATGTCTTGGCAACTGGCGACCGGCCAGATTGCCCTGGCGGAATCTGTCAACACAGCCACATTCGTTGGCAGCGAGTCCTGCGCCGGCTGTCATCAAAGCCAAACGAAGTTATGGCGTACCTCCCAGCACGAACGAGCCATGGCGCACGCGACGGACAAATCCGTGCTCGGCGATTTCAACGACGCCAGCTTTCAATATTTTGATGTGCGCTCCCGTTTCTTCCGCAAGGACGGAAAGTTCTTCGTCGAGACCGACGGGTCGGACGGCAAGCTCGCCACCTTTGAGGTGAAATATACCTTTGGCGTCGATCCGCTTCAGCAATACCTGATCGAGTTTCCGGACGGACGCCTGCAGGCGCTCTCAATCGCGTGGGATAGCCGGCCGAAAGATCAGGGCGGACAGCGCTGGCTGCATCTCTACCGGAACGAACAGATCAAACACGACGACGTTCTGCACTGGACCAAGCTCAATCAAAACTGGAATTTCATGTGCGCCGAGTGCCATTCAACCGGCGTGCGCAAGAACTACGACGCCGCTGCCGATCGTTTCGCAACGACCTGGGCAGAGATCAGTGTTGGCTGCGAGGCATGTCATGGCGCGGGATCGCGCCACATTGCCTGGGCGCAAGAGCAGAAACGCTGGTGGCCCTTCGGAAAGACTGAAGACCGGACCAAAGGACTCGTCGTGCAGTTCGATGAACGCGCCGGCACGACGTGGACGCCGAACGCAAAAACGGGAATGCCGCAGCGCAATGGAATGCCGTTGGGCCTGCGCAAGGAGGTCGAGACCTGCGGCTTGTGCCATGCCAGACGCGCACAGTTTTCGGAGAAATGGATACCGGGGCAGCCGCTTTCCAATACGCACCTGGTTGCGCCGATGCATCGAAACTTGACCTATGCCGACGGCCAGATGCGCGACATCGAGGAGATCTACAATTATCTGCCATTCAGGCAGAGCAAGATGTTTGCGGCCGGCGTTACATGCAGCGATTGCCACGATCCGCACAGTGCCACGCTCCGCGCACCAGGCGACAGCGTCTGCGCGCAGTGTCACATGCCGAGCAAATATGAAACTGCATCGCATCGTCACCATGAGAATGTGAATGCTCCAATCGCTTGTGCTTCCTGTCACATGCCCGAGCGCACCTACATGGTGGTGGACCGGCGACACGATCACGGGTTTCGGATTCCGCGCCCGGATCTGTCGGTGAAATTCGGCACGCCAAACAGTTGCAACGGTTGCCATCGTGACAAAACGGCCCAATGGGCGGCCACCGCCATTGAAAGCTGGTTCGGGCCGCAGCGGGAAGGATTCCAGACTTACTCAGCCGCTTTTCATTCCGCGTGGACGGAGCAGCCGAACACCGGAAAGCTTCTCAGCGAGGTCGCTTCGGACGGGAATGCGCCCGCGGTCGTTCGCGCGAGCGCGCTGATCGAACTCGGCCCATATCTTTCGCGAGCCAATCTTAACCTGGCGCAGAACGGGCTTTCGGACGGCGACCCGATGGTGCGAATGGCGGCGCTCGAATTGCTGAGTGGCGCCCCAGCCAATCAACTCTGGCCGATCGTTTCGCCCCTGCTCTCGGATCCGGTCGAGGGAGTCCGCATCCGGGCGGTATCGCTGCTTGCGCCGGTTCCAACCGCCAGCCAGCCCGATGCGGACCGCAGCCGCTTCGAGACTGCTGCGGCGGAATTCGTCGCCGCCCAACGGCTCAATGCCGAGCGGCCCGAGGCACGCGTAACGCTTGCGAATTTTCTGGCGCGGCGCGGCCAGGCGGCCGAAGCCGAAGCGGAATACAAGGCGGCGCTGCGTCTCAACCCGCAATTTGCCCCTGCGGCGATCAACCTGGCGGACCTCTACCGCACACTGGGACGCGAGGACGAGGGATTAGCCGCGTTGCGCGAAGCGGTCACTGCCGCGCCTCACGATGCGGGCCTGCATCACGCGCTTGGACTGGCGCTGGTCCGGCAGAAGAAGACCGACGAAGCCCTTGCCGAGCTGCGGCGGGCAGCCGAGCTCGCACCCGATCAGTCTCAATATGCATACGTATATGCCGTCGGTCTGCATTCGGCTGGACGCGTCGACGATGCAATCACGACGCTGAAAGAAAATCTAAGCAAGCACCCGGACAATCGCGACTCTTTGCTTGCCATCACCACTTTCTATCGCGATGCGGGAAATATCGCCGCCGCCCTCGAGTACGCGCAGCGACTGGCTCAACTTTTCCCGGATGACAGACGAATTTCAGGCCTGGTCGATGCCCTCAAACGTCAACTGGAGTCTGCGCCGCGATAATATCGGTGGTGCCGAGATATGCCGACAGAACGTTGGGGTCGGTCAAGACAACGTCGGGCGCTCCTTCCGCAATGGTTCTGCCGTAGTCGAGCACGTGGATACGATCGGCGAGGTCCGCGATCATCTGCATATCATGTTCAATCCAGATCATGGTCATGCCGAGCTCGTGCTTGAGACGCAGAATGAAGCGAGCCAGGTCTTCACGCTCCTCGCGATTGAGGCCAGCCGAGGGCTCGTCGAGCAACATGATCGAAGGCTCCAGCGCCAGAGCACGCGCAAACCCGACCAATTTCTGCAATCCGAAGGGTAAGCTACCGACCGTCGCGAAACGGTGACGTTCAAGCTCTACCACGTCGATAATACGCTCGATCGCTTCGCGGTGTGCGATTTCAGCGCGGCGCACACTCGGCAGGAATAACATTTCGGCCAACGGATTTGTCCGGATGCGGGCGTGACGCCCGGTCAGCAGATTGTCGAGCACGCTCATCTGCGGAAATAGTTCGCCGTGCTGGAAGGTGCGTGCCAAGCCGAGTCGCGCAATCTCGTGTGGCGCTCGGCCGACGATATCGACGCCGCGGAAATGAATCGCGCCACTGCCGCGATAAATTCCGCTGATACAGTTAAGAACGCTGGTCTTGCCGGCACCGTTAGGTCCGATCAGTGCAAATAATTCTCCGGGCGAAACGGTAAAGGACACGTCGTCGAGCGCAGTCAGCCCGTCGAACCGTAGACGCAAATGTTGCACGGACAGTTCAGCCATACCACCTCCGCGATCGGCGATATTGCTTGACGTCGCGGTAGGAGCGGCGCTCACCGCCGGCTTGACCGAGGTAAAATTCCTGCACATCTTGATGGCTTTTAAGACGGTTGCGATCACCATCGAGCACTATGCGTCCGTTTTCCATGACGTATGTGTAATCTGCGATCTCCAGCGCGGCGGCAGCGCTCTGATCGACAAGCAGGATGGCGATGCCTAGCTCGTCGCGGATTGTGGTGAGTCGACGCGTGAGATCCTGCACCACGACCGGCGCGAGGCCGAGCGACAATTCGTCGACCAGCAGCAATTGCGGCCGGCACATCAGGGCAGCCCCGATCGCCAGCATTTGCCGCTCGCCGCCGGAGAGCAGACCGGCCGTCCGGCCTTGCAGCGGAGCCAGGCTGGGAAAGAAATGATAGACGCGCTCATCGAGACGATGCCGTTCGCTCGAACCGGCGGCGCGCGGCACCGGCGCCGCGAGGTTTTCCGCCACGGTGAGATTGGGAAATACCTTTTCGCGCTCCGGCACCAGCACAACACCCCTTCCGGCGATATCGTGTGGCGGTCGGTTATCGATTCGCGTTCCTCTAAAATTAATGACCCCTTCAGTGACGCGCGCATCGTCAATGCCCAGGAACCCGGAAATCGCGCGCAGGGTCGTGGTCTTCCCGGCGCCGTTAGTGCCGAGGACCGCAACGATCTGCCTTTCAGCGACCGACAGCGTAACGCCCTGAACCGCAGTAATCGCGCGCTTGTAGACGACTTCGATCTTCTCGACCTGGAGTAGGGGCGCGGTCACTTGCGCGCTCCCGCCAGCGGCTTGTACTTGAATGGCCAGAGCAGAAAGTAGTTCTGTATGCGGCGCCAGATGCCGACCAGACCGAGCGGCTCAAGAATCAGGAACAGAATCATCACTACGCCAAACGCCGCGTAATTTACGGCGAAAATATCTCCCGCAAGCTTCTGGACGTTTGGTAGCAAGCGCAAAAACGCTTCGATAAGATACGGGAATACGATGACGAACACCGCGCCCAATAGCGCCCCAAGCAGCGAGCCCATGCCTCCGATGATGATCATCGCGACATATTGGATGGACAGGAACAAGTCGAAGGCTTCGATCGAAACGAAACCGCGGTAATAAGCAAAAAGGCAGCCGGCGACTGATGTCATGCTGGAAGAAATCACGAAGGCCAGCAGCTTGTAGCGCGCGATGCTGATGCCGAACGCTTCCGCTACCGTTTCACGACCATGCAGGGCCCGCCACGCGCGGCCGCTTCGGCTGCGCAGAAGGTTGATGCAGATCAGCAAGCTCACTGCAGCCGCCACAAGCAGGACAAAATACCAAGCGCGGCCGTCGGTCAGCTTGACGCCCGCAAAACTCGGTGGATCGACCACGATGCCAGTGGAGAATCCCCGCTTGGTCTCGTATTCGCCGCCGAGATAAATGACGATGAAATGCAGCGCGAGCGTGCTTACGGCAAGATAGAGACCGCGGAGCCGGAGAGAAGGTAGGCCGAAAATAAAGCCGAGCACTATGCCGGTAAGCGCTGAAACCGGCAGCGTGAGCCAGAACGGCGCACTGATTTCGCGCGCAAGAATTCCGGTGGTGAACGCACCGGCGGCAATCAGGCCTGCGTGGCCGAGCGAGATCTGCCCCGCGTAGCCGGTCAGCAGCATCAGAGAAAGCGCACCAATCGAAGCGAGAAAAACCTGGCAGGCTAGATCAAGCGCGAAGGTCGAAGCCAAAAAAGGGAAGCTCGTCAGAAGGATCAAAAAGACCGCAAGACTAACGCGCTCGGTCCGGGTCCGCAGCAGAGCGAGGTCTTCGGCATAACCGGTGGAGAGATAACCGCTCGCGCGCGGCGGCGGCCTAAACACGGTCAAGCTCCTCGCGGGTGCCGAACAGTCCCCAAGGTCGCACGACCAGCATGGCGATTAGGACCAGAAACGGCACGACATCCGACAACAGAGGGTCGACGTAATAAATGAGCAGAACCTCGGCACCTGCGACGATCAGAGCGCCAGCGAGCGCGCCTGCGACACTGTCAAGGCCTCCAACAAGAGCAGCCGGGAATGCCTTGAGACCGATGACCGGCATGCTGCTGGTCAAACCGGAATCGAGCGCCATCAGTATTCCCGCCAGCGCTCCGGTCAGTGTCGAAAGGCTCCAGGCCAACGCATAAACACCGTGCAGATTTATCCCGCGCTGCGCAGCAAGGAGCGGGTTCTGTCCGGCGGCGCGCATGCGCATTCCCCACCGTCCAAAGTAAAAAAAAACAAAGAGCGCGCTATAGACGGCAATCGTTGTTGCGACCAGCACGGCCGACCAAAAGGATATACGTGCGCCGCCGAACAGGGCGAACGAAGGGTTTACTACGCCGAGCGCTTGCGCCGGATATTGCTGCTGGGCGGACCAGATCAGCACGATTACGCCACGAATGAGAATGCCAAGCGCAACGGTCGTAAGAATAGCCGCGAGCACCATCTCGCCTGTCATCTTGCGCATAAGAGAGATATAGACGAGGCCGCCCGCCAATAAGCTCAGGAGAATGGCCGCTGCCAGTGCAATCGCCGGATGGCCGTTGAACATTGACGCCGTCGCCAGCACGAGATAGGCGCCGAGCATCATCAGTTCACCGTGGGCAAGGTTGAGCACGCGGCTGACCCGATAAATCAGGACATATCCGCACGCGATCAGTGCATAGATCGAGCCTAGGACGACAATGTTAACGGCGAGTTGCAAGCTAAAATTGTCCGATACGAGTTGAAGATCTGGTGTCATTCCGGGAAACGACGAAGGCCCGGAAAACCACACTCCAGATCTATCATCATGGATTCCAAGCTCGCGAGCTTCGCTCGGGCTCCGGAATGACGGTTGCGTTGTTAACGCGGCGAATGAAGTCTCACTTCACCTCATAGGGCTTCCAGTCCTGCACGCGGGCGATCTTGTCGCCGTCCCACTTGTAGACACGATAGTAGAGTTGCGTGCGGAAGTGATTGTCCTTGGTCCACACGATCGGGCCGCCGCGCAGGCCCTTGGTGTCGATCTTCAGATTCTCCATCGTGGCTCGCACTTTGGTCGAATCCGCGGGCCAACCTGATCCTTTCAGCGCAGCTTCAATCGCCATGCCGCCGATCCAGCCTTCGGTCATCGTTTGCGCGGGAAATTTTGATCCGGTCTTGTTGGCGGCCGCCTCGATCTCCTGATGGATAGGCTGCTTTTCCTGGAACAGCGCGTTCGAATTGATGACATAGAACTTCCCGTCCTTCAAACGAGCAAGTTCAGCTTCTGCCTCGAGATGGCCCCATGCGATGTAGTCGTCCTGCCAACCCAGCTTGCGCAGCGCTTCCAGGGTGCGCACCTGCGTAACCCACGGTGCCCATGAGTAGACCCAGTTCGGGCCGGCATCTTTAAGCTTGGTAGCGAAGGGCGTGTAATCGGCAGTCGGCGGCGGGATGACTTCCTGATCGACCGGATCCATGCCCATCGTTTTTGACAGCTCTATGGCGTAGTCCATCTCGGCGCGTGAGAGCGGGATCGCCATGGCTGAAAATCCGATTCTCACCGGAGCATTTGCTGTCGCTTTGACGAAATCGAGCGTAGCTCTGCTATCAAATTGCGAGGCATAGCCGGTGGTGCAGAACTGCAGCGGATCGGCCGGCGGGTAGACACTTTGCGGACAGACGCCGCTAGCAAATAGCAGAGGCACATTGGCGTTCTTGCTTTCCCCGATCACAGGGGCATAAGTCGACGACAGGCTGGCATTGACCATCAGGATGACATTGTCCTGGTTGATCAGCTTTTTTGTATTGGCCGCGGCCTTCGAGGGTTGAGCGCCATCATCTTCGATCAGCAACTTGATTTGCTTTCCATTGACGCCGCCTGCGGCGTTGACTCGATCGATATAGATGCGCAGGGCATCGACCGCAGGCGCGTAAGTACTCGACGGTGGTCCGGTCAGTGCAGCGGTAATGCCGACCAAATAGGCATCCTGGGCCGCGGCGGGCAGTGCGATTGCGCAAGCGGTCAAGCCGCCAACCAATATCCTCTCGAACATAATGTTCCTCCCTTTTCCATGTCGTTTTGAATTTGCGTGCATTGTTAAGAGGCCAGCACGTTCCCCGTACTCGCGGCGATCAGCCGTTCCTCGCGGTCGTCGTACATTGTGTCGATCAGCTCCTTGTAGCGTTCGTACATCAGCATTCGTTTCACCTTGCGAGTGGGCGTGACCGGCTCTCCTTCTTCCTCCGGGTCAAGAGCCTTGGGTAGGATGCGGAACGACTTAATCTGCTCGACGCGGGCGAGCTGGCGATTGACCTTGTCAAGTTCGGCGCCGATCAAACGGTCGACGCGCGGATGTACGGTTAGACTGGTGAAGCCGGTGTAGGCGACATCGTTTGCGCGCGCCCAATCAGCGACAGTATCAAAATCGATCTCCACGACAGCGGTGAGATATTTCCTGCCGTGTCCGAAGACGATCGCCTCGGCGACATACGGGCTTGCTCGTAGCGCATTCTCGATTACGGATGGTGAGATCGTCTTGCCGCCGGCAGTGACAAGAAAATCACGCGCGCGATCGATAAGCCGTAAGTTTCCGTCCCGCCATTCACCAATGTCGCCGGTGCGTAACCAGCCGTCAGCGCGCTTGACCTCGCGGGTCGCTTCGTTAGCGCGCCAATAGCGATTGAATAGATCCGGTCCGCGAACGAGGATTTCGCCATCTTCCGCCAGCGACACTTCAAGCCCTTCGACCGGGGTGCCGACGTTGCCAGGGCGCGGGAACGGCCCACGCTGTCCGGCGATGATGCCGCCGGCTTCTTCCGTCTGCCCATACATCTCGACGACATTGACGCCGTACATATGCCACAGCGCAGCCGTTTCGGCCGGCAATCCGGCGCCGCCGCTGACCACAAGCTCCAGTTTGTCGAACCCGAGCTTGTTTAGGATCGGCCGGAAGATCAAAGCTTGCAGCACGCCGTAAAGCGCTTCCCGTGCGGCGGTCGTGCTGCTATCCCATCGCCGGCGGGCATGGTCGCGCGCGACGCGCATCGCGGCGTCGTAGGCCGCGCGCTTGAAGCGGCTCGAATTGAGCACGCTGACTAGGATATGCGAAGCGAATTTCTGCAAATAGCGCGGGACAGTGAACATCACTGTCGGTGCGACCTCAAATAGCGCGATGGCAAAATCCTCCCGATCCTCTCCGAAATGCGGCACCAGCTGCGAGATGAGGGGCAGTGTAATGGCGACGTCGCGGCCGAGCACATGACACATCGGCAAAAAAACGACAGTACGATGTGGCTTTTCGCGCAGCGTCGGATATTGCGTCACGACGGTATCGGTGGCGGCGAGATGTTTGCCGTGGCTGATCAGTGCTCCTTTTGGGTAGCCGGTGGTGCCGGAGGTGTACACAATGAAGGCGGG
>Ga0126384_10002042_pt1 | contig 12180 bp, 2 predicted proteins | sample PanSoiMetPlot_36_FD_92543 | JGI IMG/M metagenome (GOLD analysis project Ga0126384, IMG submission 92543) | Tropical forest soil microbial communities from Panama - MetaG Plot_36 | ecosystem: Environmental > Terrestrial > Soil > Tropical forest > Bulk soil | place: Panama | collected 2016-02-17 | reverse complement strand
TCGCTTTCCCTCGAGCAGGTGACTTGCGCAGATCGGCATCAGTAAGCTGCAGCCCGTTTTGTTTGGCGACGACGCGCATCTTTGCCACGTGAGCACGGGCGCCCGTCTCGCGATGCAGCGTGACGGCAAATTCCGCGGGCACCACCGCCGTGAAGACTACTCGAGCATCTTCAATCAGCTTGACCACACAGCTCGTTTTTGTCTTTTCTTCAATCGTGGTGATTCCGGGCCACTGCAGAAAGTGTTCGACCAGACGCTGGGGATTGCGTCGTGCACAGCCAACTATTCGAATAGTGCCGACCGTCTCTTTCCAGCGCCGGATCGCTCCAGCCACTTCGATCTCTTTTAACTCCGAGGAGGCCTGAACATGCTCGACAAGTTGTTGGGCCACGCGCCGAGCGTGCAGTAACAATAAGCGCTCACTGCGATTCTCGTATCGATCTATGGCGGCGCTGAGTTGTTGCGTGGTCTTCTCGCCAAAGCCCGGCACTTCGCTGAGCTTGCCCTCGGCAATTGCCTTCTTAAGATCTTCGAGACTGCTAATCCCCAACACCTGGTGAAGCTTTTCAAGTTTTTTCAAACTAAGAATACGCGTTAGCTCAACCGCTCCAGGCGGAACTTCCGATCGCAATTGCTCCAGATAAGGAGAGTGGCCGGTGGCGAGGATCTCCGTTATTTGTATGGCGAGATTGGCGCCGACGCCTTTGATTTCAGTCAGCCGATTTTGTGCGGCGAGCTTAGGAAGGTCTCCGGGAAACGCGGCAATTGAGCGAGCGGCATTGCGATAAGCGCGCGCGCGGAAGGGTTCGCGGCCTTTAGTTTCAAGAAGCTGACCAATCTCCTGCAGGATAGAGGCTACGGTAGACTTCGTTGGGACGGACGTTGACTTAGAAGACATGGATTAGTTCGTTTTCCTGTGTTGTCGCCGTTCTCTAACGCAACTTCCGTAACGCAAACTGTTAGTTTGCGGAAACGTCGAATAACTTCAACCTAAGTTAACTCTGCGTTGCGTGGAAAATCATAAGTGAGAATCGCCAGACCAAACAATCAAAAAACAGCCATCACACACGAACGCGGATGAAACGAATCTAACAACAGCCAATCGATCCGTTTCATCCGCGTTAAGCCGCGGCTGATTCAATTGACAGCAACCTACCAGTTCACCACCAGTTCCTGCGATCCTTCCCACACCTTGATGTCTTGTCGAATCACGACTCGATCCAATCGGTCAGGATCCTCGAGTAATCGACCTACGCCCAATGCCACCGCAGAGAGCGGATCGCCAGCCAGGGCCACACGCAGGTTAAGCTCCTGCTGCAGACGTTGCGGCAATCCCCTCAACAAAGAGCCGCCTCCGGATAGAAGCACCTCCGAAGAATAGATATCGGCAGTAGCTTCAGGAGGTGCTTCCTCGATTACACCGCGGATGGCGTTGATTATTTCGATCAGCGCCGGTTCAAGAGCCGCGTGGACCTCGCTCGCATCGATGGGCAGGCTCTGGCCGGCCCCATTAGTAAGCTGCTTGCCAACAATCTCAATACTTTCCCGTGGCGGTGCTGAGTTGTCGGCTGAACCAAGCTCACGTTTAATCTTTTCAGCTGTAAACTCGCCTATCTGCAATGAATATTTCAAACGGACGAAGTCGCGAATTGCCTCGTCCATCGCATTACCGGCAACCGGCAAACTGCGCGACGAAATCACGCCGCCTGAGGCGACCAAAGCGATGTTGGTCGTGCCGCCGCCGATATCGACTATTAGGTGGGCGTGTTCATCGTCGAGATCAATTCCAGCGCCCGCAGCTGCTGCGAGCCCTTCGTCGACAAGATCAACACGGCCAGCTCTGGCATCACGCGCAGCCTCTCGGACTGAGCGTTGTTCGATAGTGGTTGATGAGCCGGGCACGCCGATTACGACGTGGCTGCGACGATGCCGGCCATCGCGGGCGAGCCTGAGAAACTCTCGCAGCATTTTCTGCGCTACTTCGAAGTTGTCGATGGTGCCATTGCGTATTGGTCGGTATACCTCGATGTCGCGCGGCTCGCGTCCGAGAAGTTTTTGAGCCGGCGTACCAACAGACATTACCTCCTTGGTGTACTTCTCGAGCGCGACTACGGACGGCTCGTTTAGAATTACGCCTTCGCCGGGAATGCAAATCAAAGTATTCACCGTGCCCAGGTCAACGGCCAGGTGCTCCACAAAGAAATTCCGCAGGAGTCTTGTAGGATTCAAGGTTACCTTCCTTTCGCTCTCAACGTAGTCACTCAGGAAAGAGTCAGACATAACCAAATGCCCGTAAAGCTTCTACAGTTTTCCGGCCTTTCTTGCCGTCAAATCGGATGCCACGGATGGTTTAATTATTAGAAAAGATCAAATAGCAAGATTTCTGGGTATTTTGGTCAAATTGACTAACCGAGAATCTGGACCAGCGGATAATGTGCCCGATTACGGAACGACTCGGGAGATCGGTCTGTACGGAATTAGGCAGAAGGAGCTGAGGGCTGAGCTCTGAGCGCTGAAGGCTGAGCGCTGAGGGCTAAGCGCTGAGGGCTGAGGGCTGAGCTCACGCTGGTCTGTGCTTTTGAAAAATGGAAAATGAGAATTGTGAAATGATATATGGGAAATCGTAGCCCTCTCGGCCCGCAGCTCCAGCTCTCAGCTCTTTGCCCTCAGCCCTCAGCTCTCAGCCCTCAGCCCTTTTGCCCCCTTTCCACCGTTAGTCGCCGTGGGCCTGCTGAAGTTCTTTGCCGGTGGGTTCGGGTTTAGTCTGAACCTCACCGAGCAGCACGCGAACGTTGTGGACCGCGTGGTCGTTCACCAACCTAATCTCGGCCTCACTTTGCGGCTTGCCATCGAGCTCTACGGAAGCCACTCCGCGACTTAACGCCATTGGATTTTCCACTGTTATTCGATAAGTAGTGTCCTGGTACCGGTAAACTACTTCGAACTCGCGCCACCAGCGCGGAATGCACGGTTCGATGCGCAAGCGCTCCGCGTGCAACTGAAACCCGAGAATCGACTCAAGTCCGGCGCGATACATCCATCCCGCCGAACCCGTATACCAGGTCCACCCTCCTCGTCCTGTGTGCGGTGGCACGGCATAGACATCGCCCGCGCAAACGTACGGCTCAACCTTGTACTTGTGGAGCCCGGCTCGATTTGAAGAGTGATTGATTGGATTCAGCAGCGAGAAGAGCTCACCGCTGCGATCGCCATCACCGAGAAGCGCAAACGCAATCATCGTCCAGATAGCGCCGTGTGTGTATTGACCGCCATTCTCACGAACACCGGGCGCATATCCTTTGATGTAACCTGGGTTGAGTTTGCCGCGATCGAATGGTGGCGTAAACAACAACACGAGCCCGTCGCCGCGCCTTATCAGGTATTCATCAACCGCCGCCATCGCCCGGATGGCGCGGTGTTGCTCGGCAGCGCCCGAGATTACCCCCCATGATTGCGCGATCGAGTCTATGCGGCATTCATCATTCTGAGCGGATCCCAACGGAGTTCCGTCATCAAAGTACGCCCGTCGATACCAATCGCCGTCCCAGGCTGCGTCCAGTGCTGCTCGCAACTGATCAAGATGATGACGATAACGTTCGAACAATTCGGTCTGCCCTCGTTTCTCACAGAAGGGCACAAAGCCAGCCAGGGTCGTATACAGGAACCAACCAAGCCATACACTCTCGCCCTTGCCGAGGTATCCAACTCGATTCATTCCGTCGTTCCAATCGCCGGCTCCCATTAAAGGCAATCCATGCGCTCCGACCCTCAAACTTCTGTTCAAAGCCCTGACGCAGTGCTCGAAGATTGGGGCCGATTCATTCGAGATGGTAGGCTGCATATAAACTTCTTGTTGGTCCGGGGTGAGCACCGGCGCTTCAAGAAACGAGACCACTTCATCCAGAACTGATTCATCGCCCGTGACGCTCACGTAAAACGCAACCACCAGCGGCAGCCATAGGAGGTCGTCAGAGAATCTGGTGCGCACGCCCCGGCCGGTCGGTGGATGCCACCAGTGTTGGACGTCGCCCTCTTTGAATTGATGTTGTGCGGCCCTGACGATTTGTTGACGTGCCGTCTGTGGATCGCCGTACACCAGGGCAGTGACATCCTGCAATTGATCGCGGAAGCCATACGCGCCACCCGACTGATAGAAGGCGGTGCGTGCCTGGATGCGGCACGAGAGTGTCTGGTAGACGAGCCAGCGATTCAGCATTAAGTTTAAAGCTGCATCAGGCGTGCGTACCTGGACCGTGCCAAGAAGCTTGTCCCAATAATGAAGGACGCGATCGAACGCCTGATTCACCAAACCGGCTTGCCGATAACGTTCGACTAGTTCGCGTGATTTGTCTTTTGACTCAGCTTCGCCGAGCAGGAAGGTGATTTCGCGCGCTTCACCCGGCGCCAGCTCAATTATTGCCTGAATGGCCGCACATGGGTCGAGACCGGCGCCATCACGTCCGGAGAGTTTGGCTCGGCGCAGTGCGGCTGGACGAGCCAGCGTGCCATTGCGTCCAATAAACTCCTTCCGATCGCAAGTTGCGCTCGATGCGATTCCGTTAGTCGCTGCAAAAGCGACCCTCGAGCTGAACTCATTGTTGTAAGGATTCCGCGCGAAGACGATCCCGTCCTCGATTTCGGGAATGATGTAAGGAGCGGCGCTGCTGCGTAGCACACCGAGAACCAACTCGTTGTATGCAGTCACGGAGATAACCCGGCGCTTGTCGCTGCGATTGCGCAAACGCAACAGGGAAATCTTCACCGGATCCTCAAGAGGCGTGAAGAGCAGCAATTCCTGGGTTATACCGTGGCTGTTGTGCTCAAAGACGGTGTAACCCTGCCCATGACGAATCGTGTAAGCTTCGGCTTCACGGATCGGCAGAGGCGTTGGTGACCAGAAAGCTCCGGTTTCTTCATCGCGAAGGTACAGTATTTCGCCTGGTTGATCGCTGACAGCATCGTTGGACCACGGCGTCAGGCGATTCTCACGACTGTTCATCGACCAGGTGTACCCAGCGCCGCTCTCTGTCACCATGAAACCAAACTCGGGATTGTGAGCGACAACATTGGACCAGGGCGCGGGAGTCCACTGGCCCTCACCAAGTACCGTTACGTATTCTCGTCCATCCTGAACAAAGCCACCCAGTCCGTTGAAGAAGGTCCAATCCGGCGTGTGGACACTCGGTTCCGCTGGATAGGGACGCTCAGGCAAACGTGGCATGAAGGCGGAGGGCAAGGGTTCTTCGGCTGGGCGGCGCTCGACTTGATCCTCGAGCGAGCCTCGCTCAGTAACGATCACCGCGCGCGCCACTGCATGCAGGAGGATGCGATCCTCGTCTGGCATTAAGTCAGCACGCCGGAGGTAAACGCCTCCGGGTTTGTCTTGCAAACCTAACAAGCCGCTGGTGCGCACCAACGCTTGTAATTCATCCTGAAGAGATTGAATGTAGCTTGGCGGATGATCATTCAAAACCACCAGATCAATCTTCAATCCCTTGTAATGGAGATACTCGTGGCCTCGCAGAAGTTTTCGCACGGACCGTAAACCCTCAGGGTTGTTGATGCGTACCAAAACTATTGGCAGATCACCACTAATCCCGTAAGGCCAGAGTCCGGACTGTCCTTTTGTATTCAGGCCCAGGACATGCGGTCGAGGCCGCAATGCTTCATCCGAGTAGATCACTCGCTCAGCCAGCATTTGGAAGAGGTGCGCATCTTCGGCGCCGATGCCGAGGTGGGTCATCTCAACCTGCGCCCTGGTCCAGGCTAGTCTTGTTTGACGTTCAAATGTATTTGGATCGTGATATTTGTCTGCAAGCGTTATTGCTTCTTCCCTTGAACCGGCTACGGCTGTCGTGAATGTCACCCGTGCGGTCTCGTTTGGTTTGATTCTCACTCGACAGCGCAAGCTGAACACTGGATCCAGCACTGCGCCAACCGTATTCGAGAGGGGGCGCTCTTCAATCACCGCAACCGGATCCGAGACAGTGTGCCCACGGCCAAGGAATCGTACCCGATCGGTCTCGTACTGCACGCCGCCAATTATTGGAGTTTCTGACTGCACGACATGCACACCCCAGATTGGCTTGTCATCGCTGGATTGCTGTCGGCGACGAGCTAGCAACGCATTATGGGCCGGAGAGAATTCGGTTTCGATGAAGAGATTGAGGAAAGCCGGGTGCGCCGCATCAGCGCCCGCCGGAGCCAGAACTATTTCAGCGTAACTGGTCAGTTCGATTTCGCTGGTCCGGTTAGTGTTGTTGGTAATCGATACCTGGCGGACTTCGGCATTCTCTTCAGGCGATACGACGATCTGCGTGTGGGTCACGATGCCGCTGTCGGCGCGCCAAAAGTCGGCCTTGTCTTCGGCAAAGGTGACCTCGTACGACTGCGGTGTGCCGCGTACCGGTTGTTGTCCGGCAGACCAGACCGCGCCGCTGTAAATATCACGCAGGTAAATAAAGGTCCCCCAATTGTCGCGCGTAACATCTTCTCGCCAGCGTGTGACGGCCCGTTCCGCGCATTGTGAGTAGCCCGACCCGGCGGCCGTCAACATCACGCTGTAGTTGCCGTTCGAAAGTAACTGTGTACGCGGGGTTGAATGATCGGCGCTGCGATAAATGCGTGTTACGGGTCCCATAACGCTGCGGGCGACGCGGCCAATCATTACTTCTTCGGCTCTCGGACGCATTGCTGGTACTCCTTGTGGTATTCGTTCTTGCAGGAGAAGGTCTGTGGCGCGGACCGTCGGGTCCGCATGGAAACGCTCGGCCATCGGGCCGCCGTTTAGAGCATTGTTCAGCGCCACCATGCTCATGCCCTGATGATGAGCCATGAAAGCGCGAATCAAGATGAGTTTCTGATTCTGAGGCAGTCGTTCTGGCGTGTAATCAATGGCTTCGTAATAGCCATATCGCGCTAGCGCTCCCGCTTGCCGCAACCGCTCCAGATTGGCGATTGCAGCGGGCAGGTCAACCATCGCTGCGAGCATCGTTGCGTAGGGCGCTACTACCAGATCCTGAACCAAGCCACGCTTCAGTCCCAAACCCGGAACGCCGAAAGGAGCATATTGATAATTCAGTTGCAGGTCGCGTGCGTTGTAAGCAGACTCGGAAATGCCCCACGGGACACCGCGCTCTTCGCCGTACTCGATCTGTCGCCTCACCACCGCCCGGTGTGTTTGGTCAAGCAGAGTTTCGCGGTAAGCGCGCATTATTAGCAGCGGCATCAGATACTCGAACATTGTTCCAGTCCACGAGATCAGTGCCCGAGCTCGGTGGATCAATGTCAGAGGCCGCGCCAGGCGAAACCAATGCTCCTGTGACACATCGCCTTTTGCGATGCTTACAAAGCTTGCGACCCGGGCTTCGGTGGCAAGGAGATCGTAGTAGGAATTGTCCGGCCTGAGTTCCGTAACGTTGTATCCAATCGTGAACAACTCACGGTCCTTATCGAGCAGAAAGGAGAAATCCATCTCCTGAAATGTTTGTTCGCACAGTTGCGGCAAGCGTCTTAGACGAAATAGCAGTTGCTTTGCAGCATTAGCGGCGGTTTCCACCTTTTCGCTTAACTCTTTGAGATCGCTCTGGGCCGCTATGAGGACCGGTGAGTTCTCAACGCCGGAAACTTCGGACTGCAACATCGCCAGTTCCACCATGACGTCATCGCACAAATGGGGAATGTCGGCCAGTGACGCCACTCCTTTAGTGAGTTTCTTGATCGACTCCCAACGCTCATGGGCAGTTGGGCTCGCCTTCTGGACCAGCGCCTCGATATCGATCGTGCGCACTTCAGCCCACGGAACCAGCGTCGTCAGATCGCGACGTAGCCCCCGCAGCTGATGCCGAAACGCACTGATCCACCAGCTTAAATCGCTGAAACTGTCGGCGCCGTGCTCGAGTGTGAGCGCGCCTACAATATCTTCAATAATGACAGCGCGGCGGCTAAGTGAATCAACGAGAGTAGCCCACTCCGGTAATGAGTCCGGTGGAGAAACTGAGACGAGCCGCTTGCAAGTCTCAATTTCCTCGCGCAGGTGTTTGATGGTGATGACTTCAGTGCGCTGGCGAATAGTGCCGAGCCTTGCCGCTTCCTCACTGATTATCTCAACCGTGTCGGCCAGACCTTCGATAGTCCGCGCCGCAAAAACCGGTCTGTCCTGAAGTTCAATACAAACCTGCTTCAAGGCAATGACGTGGCCGGCGAGATTGCCGCTATCGACAGTCGAAATATATTGAGGCTGCAAGGGCTCAAGCGTGCGCGTGTCGTACCAATTAAAATAATGTCCGTGAAACTTCTGTAGCTTGGCCAGCGATGCAAAGGTCAACTCCTCGCGTTCAATCAGCTCCAGCGTCCCCACATATCCGAGATCATAAGCGGCCGCGCTGGAGATAAGGAGGAGGGCAATGTTCGTAGGTGACGTGCGATGTGCAACCACCGGGGTCGGGTCTTCCTGAAAGTTATCGGGAGGCAGCCAGTTATCTTCAGCGCCAACAAAAGTCTCGAAGAACCGCCACGTCCGGCGGGCTACCAACCTCGCAAAGCGCAGTTGGCTGGCGCTCAGTACATGACCATCCGTGACTATCCTTAAACTTACCCACCACGCTACCACTGGCGATAAAAGCCACGCGAGGAGGAAGGGGCTTGCTTCAGAAAGCGCAGCAGGACGCCACCACAGAATCGACACAAGCGCTGCAACCGAAAGCGGCACTACGGCAAACATAAATTGCATGAAGGCGGCCAGATCGTGCTTGCTCGATCTCTCGGCATCAGCGGCAGTGGTCCATTCCAGCAGATGCCTATGCGAGATGTAGCGTCGATATAAGGTTCGCAGAATCGCGTCAGTCATCAGGCAAGCATGGTGGCCCAGGAGCGTAAACGTGAGGGCGAATTGCTCAGTGTTCGTGAGAACGTCACCCCAGACGTGCCAGAAATGGCTCGTCCAGGGAATGCCGCGGGGATGTGTCATCACGCTGGTGGTCACATGCAGATATACCGGGAAAGCCATCGCGATGACTATGAAAAGACTCCATAAGGCCGGCGATCCCGGAAAGATGGTCCATGAAGCAATCAACCACAAGACCATCGCCGGCGCTGTCAGGCTGCGCCGCAGGTTGTCAAGAATCTTCCAGCGAGAAAGCAGTGGCAGGTTGTTGCGAACGTTCTTTCCACCTTCAGCGGGCACACGACGCCACAGCCACTGCTCGATTTGCCAATCGCCTCGAGTCCAGCGATGTTGTCGTTTGGCGTACGTGTCGTAATGAGCGGGATAGTCATCAAGCAGCTCGAGGTCCGTAACCAGGGCCGCGCGCGCGAACAATGATTCAAAAAGGTCGTGGCTCAGGAGCGCATTCTCCGGAATCCGTCCCGCCATTGTTTCTTCAAAAGTGTCGACCTCATACAGACCCTTGCCGGTGTAATTGCCTTCGGCAAACAAGTCCTGATAAACGTCAGACACCGCAGTCGTGTAAGGATCGATTCCGGTGTTGCCCGAGAATATGCTGGCAAATCGCGATTGAGATGAGCTCAGCAGCGACACACTCACGCGTGGCTGCAGAATCCCGTACCCGCGGCTGGTTCGATTGACCCGGCGATCTATAACCGGGCGATTAAGCGGATGAATCGCAGTGCCAACGAGCCGTCGAGCAACATCGCGTGGAAGCTGTGTATCCGCATCGAGCGTGATCACGAAGCGAACGTCTGTGAGTTGATTAGCGTCAACCGTTTGCACGATGAAGCTGGTATCGCGTGCGCCTCGTAACAGGCGATTGAGCTCGCGCAGCTTGCCGCGCTTGCGTTCCCATCCCATCCACTTTCCTTCGGCGGGGTTCCACAACCGCTTCCGATGAAGAAGATAGAACCTCGGCCTACCATCTTTGCTCTTATCGCGATAGGAAGCGTTCAGTCTCTCGATGCCGCCCAGTGCCGCATCCAGCAGCGCTTCGTCGCCGGGCAACTCCTGCTCCTGGGCATCAGCAAAATCACCTAACAAGGCAAAGTGCAGGTGCGGATCTTCGTTAGCGAGATACAGGACTTCCAGCTTTTCAATTAACTGCTCAACGACAGCTACGCTGGAAAGGATTGTTGGAATGGCAACGAGAGTGCGCGCGTCCGCTGGAAGACCGTTGGCAGTATTCATCCTCGGCAGGACGCGGGGTTCGAAGAAGTGTGTGATGTCAAAATTAAGAACACTCAAAGCCAGATCACTGGCGGGAAGTATTGCCAGCACCACCAGAGCAATCAGCAACGCCCAGGAACCGCCGGCGCGCAAAAGCATGAACGCGAGGAAGCTGACCACCAGAGTGGTCACCAGGGACAAGGTGCCAAGATAGAAGAACGTTGGCCGACGGAGGATCCAGCGTGTCAATCGCTGGCCGAGGTAAGGCTTGTAGTTGAAAGCATTCTCTAGTTGCGAGAGGCCTTCATCGACAAGGTAATAACCGACATGCGTGCTGCAGTCTGCGATGTGGCTTCGTGCATTCTGCTCGACCGCTTCGCGCGCCAACTCTACAGCCTTCTGTGCAACTTCGACTTCAGATACCCGGGTACGCTTGCTGATTCGCTCGATCACGTGCCGGTAGCGATCGCGACTAGCAAATTCCATGTTGAGATATGCGTTGTCCGGGTCGAGTCCAAGAATAGGTTCTATCAGGCTGACGCTTTCAAAGAAGTCTCGCCAGTCCAGCGACGAGAACAGTCGCATGCTGGTGATGATGTTGCCGACAGTGACCTGGGCCGCCGCTTGCCGCTGCTGTTCGCTGTGCATCAGCTGCTCGATACTGGCGTTTTGGCGCTGGAGCTGTTTCTCGATCCAATCAAATACCGGTGTAACGGTGGCGTCCTGCTCGCGCAAGCGAAGAGTCAACTGCACCACGAAGGCTCGAGGCACACGATCCCACCGCCCAAAACGATCGGCAACCAGTGCCACCAGATCCTTTGGTTGTGTGGCTGCAAACTCGAGGAGTTTGTCGGCAAATCTGTCCGCTTCTTCCTGAAGCTCACGCCAACGTGTGATTCGCGTGGCAAGACGCCGCAGATTCTCGACGAGTGCTAGTCGCAAGCTGATGGCTACCGCCCAAAGTTCGCCGATTGTGAGCGGCGATTCTTCCTGGTAAGCCGTGATGAAGCGTTTCAGCGTTATGGGATCGAGCCGGCTGTCGGTATGGGCTATCAAAGCGATCGCGACCGCATAGATGCGAGGATAATCAGCCAGCTCGCCATCTGTAAGTTTTGGTAACTCGTTATAGTAGCCTTCAGGCAGGTCCTCGCGAATTTCACGAAGCTGCTCTTCGACTATATGAAAATTATCGAGCAGCCATTCGCCTGCGGGCGATATTGATTCGCCTTGCCGCACAGCCTCAACCAGCGCGCGATACGCCGCTACAAGCTTGCGGCCATTGTCTTCCAGTCGCGGCAACAGCCGGGCGCGCCCTTTTCTGGTAAGGATATGGTGCTCGTCTGCGAGTGTGCGGGCGTACTGCTCGAGTCTCTCAATGCTGTAGAGCTCGGCGCGTATTGGTTCCTCGCCGCCGTACAAGGCGGACTGAGATGTTCCGGGAGTCTCGCGCAAAATAGCCATGACAAATTGGCTTATGTGCAGACGCCAGCGTCCGCAGCGCAGATCAGAACTATGTCACGGGGGAATTGGAACCAGGTGAGAAGTGGTGCAGACGAATGATACTCGGTTTTCGACAGTCTTGGTAGCGGTTGTTTTGCCTCGATCAATTCCAATTCGTCAACAGATTTTGCGGTCCTCAATACAACATCTGGAAAACAACTCGTCGGTCGCACAGAAACTTCACCGTGTATTTCTCTGGTACAGAAGCTGCCCAATAGCTGTTTAGTTCTGGAGCACTTGAACTAGCCCGACCGCGAGCGAGATTACCGCGCCAAATTCAATAATCAATTACGTTTAACTTACTAAAAGCTCACGTTAAGTAATTCCGCAAGTCATTGGAGCGGCATTTGCTCAGATTTGTTATGAGCTAAGATCAGTCTGTCCAAGCTGGTAACAAAGGGGGAGTTGTCTATTATGGAAGCCCCAGCAGACAAGTTAATTGTCAGTTCAGTCCCGACCGGGAGGGATGAGCGCTTGCCTTGGCTCCGCGACTTTGGACCGAAGGTCAGTTCCAGACGAGAACTCATTGAGAACATCGGCAGAAATGTGATGGCTTGGATCGG
>Ga0126384_10002041_pt1 | contig 12181 bp, 8 predicted proteins | sample PanSoiMetPlot_36_FD_92543 | JGI IMG/M metagenome (GOLD analysis project Ga0126384, IMG submission 92543) | Tropical forest soil microbial communities from Panama - MetaG Plot_36 | ecosystem: Environmental > Terrestrial > Soil > Tropical forest > Bulk soil | place: Panama | collected 2016-02-17 | reverse complement strand
GCGCTGAGTCAAGCGACCTTGCTCTAGGGGTTCTCCTAACAGTGCCTTTGAGGCTGGCAACCGGTTGCTACAATATGTGGTAGCCCAAGTTTCTGAAGACGCACCAAATGGTAGCACAGTCGCCTTTAGCCTACAACCTTTTTTTCAGCAAAATTCAAAGTCTTCTTCAAGAAAATTAACGAAACAATCGCTTCCAGATGCTCGGCTGCCGCGGCGCACCGTCCTTCAGCGAGTGAATCTTTTTCTGGTTCATCTGCTTTTGGAAACCGTACAGCATCGTTCCAACAACTGTCGCAAAAGCCGGACTGTCAATCTCACCCGTGAGCCCGCCAACGAAATCCGGCAAACCATGCCGCGCCGGAAGGTCCAAAACTTGCTCCGCCATCTCAACCACACCTTCCATTAGCGCTCCGCCGCCGATCAGCACGACGCTTGAGAGTATCTGCTTATCAAATCCCGCCCGTTGTATCTCTTCCAGTGCATGACTGAAAATTTCTTCGGCTCGCGGTTGCAGAATCTCGCACAAAATCTGACGGCTTAACATCCGCGGCTGCCGGCCGCCCACTGAAGGTACCTCCACCATCCGCGATCGATCACCGTCGGGAATCAGCCCGGCTAATGCGCATCCTTCGCTCTGCTTGATCCGTTCAGCTTCCGGGACTGGCGTTCTCAATCCCACTGCAATGTCGTTGGTAAAGTGATTGCCGCCCATTGGAAAGACCGCGGTGTGTCGAATCGCGTCGCGGAAAAAGATTGTCAGATTCGTAACATCGGCGCCGATGTCGATGACAGCCGCGCCGTATTCCTTTTCGTCGGGTGAAAGCGTCGATTCACTGCCCGCAACGTGATTTACCACTGTGTCGCTGACCATTATCCCCGCTCGATTGACTGAGGTAATCACGTTCTGGCGAGCGGTTATAGGTGAAGTGACCACGTGCACGCAAGCTTCCAGGCGCATTCCGAGAAAACCGATCGGATTCCCGATGCCGTCCTGTCCATCAACCGTGAACTCCTGTGGCAGCACGTCGATAATCTCGCGGTCGGTCGGCACGCTGACGGCCCGTGCCTGATCGATTACCCGATAAACATCCTCTTCTGTGATGTCGCGATTCCTGCGGCTGATTGCGATTACTCCGCGAGAGTTGATTCCGCGAACTTGCACCCCACCCAGACCTACGTTAACGCTATCGATTGGAAGGCCGGACATCATTTCTGCCTCTTCCACCGCGCGCTTGATTGCGTCCACAGTAGCCTCGATGTTGACCACCACCGATTTCCGTACGCCGCGTGACGGTGCCCGGCCGATGCCGATAATCTCGAGTCTGTCGTTGTCCGTTATCTCACCCACAATTGCCCTGACTTCAGTCGTTCCGATGTCGAGAGCAGCGATTTGCTTGTTGCCTTTAGCCATATCTATTCTCCGGCGGAACTGAATTGCGGAACGCCAGGGACTCGAATTTGTCCCGCGATTGCTTTTGAGCAGATGTTGCCAGGGCAAACGATCTCGCGAGGGCCCTGGCAATCGCGCGTTCCGTTACTTCTTTTTCGAGAAGCTGTTCGGTATTGCTTCCTGCCGAACAGTTTTTGCGCCGGGGGTGGCGATATTTACCACGATGCGATCACCTGAGGCCGCATCGATAAAGCTTATGTTGTCTGCGTTCTGAATCAACCGCTCGATGTCCTGAATTCGAAAGCGGCTCAACTGTTCAGAATCTCTTTGTCTTACTGCCTGAAGCACTTGCAATGCTCTCTCGAAACGCTTACGGAAATCGGTACTGCCGATATGAATAAGGACCGGAGGGTGCGCCAGTCGCATGTTCACGGATTTGGTGAAAGAGAGATCGATTTGGTCGATAAGGTTCCAAAGCTGGTTCGGACCTTCAGTGAACTCCTGCTCGATCCGTTTGTAGAGCGCAATTCGTTCGCGGTCCTCGGCAATTGCCGCTTGCGAACGATTGCCTTCTGCGAACCCTTTCGCTATTGGGGGAACCTCCGCAGAAATGTTCGCGTTTGAAGCACTCGAAATTTTGAGATCGGAGAATTCACCGACCTCGACTGCGTCCTCATCCAGCCACGTCAGAACCTCGGATTCGCGTCGAACGAGCACCGCCGGCTGCCGTTGAACTACTCGCACGAAGATGCCATCCGGCAATACACGCCCTACTGAAGCCGAACGGATCCTGGGCATTGCCTCAATCTTTTGCCTGAGGCCTGACAAGTCCACTTCCATCATTGTTGTCTGACCGACGCTCCGCCGGATGATTTGCTCAATCTCGAACTGGACCGCTGGTTCAGCATCGGCAATAGTGACGCGACGCAACAGGAACAATTTTGAACTGGCGAGTACGTTATAGCCAAGAATCAGGAGCCCCAGTGCTACCAGCACGGCCCCCGGTCTCGCAAAAGTTGCGGTCGCACTTAGAATCTTTCTAAAGTCGATGACGCTTCGCCGTCTCAAGCGCGTTCGATCGAGGCGACGAGTGGAACGCGGTGTGACAACCTGATTGCGTGCCCTGGGTTCATTCTTTTGATTTCCCACAGAGCCACCTCCCACGAGAGCATCGAGGTGAACAAGCAGAGGTACGCGTCAAATACGGCCGCTCCTCTGACTCTCAACTTCTCCGCTCCTCGGCTCTTCAAGTAATCTCAGCAACTCGTCTCCTGCCTGGTAAACGTTGCCGGCTCCGAGCGTGAGTACGAGATCGCCGGGCTTAACGATCTCTTTCAGTCTCGCCGCCGCGCCTCCCAATCCGCCGATGTATTCGACGTGACGATGGCCGAACCGCTCGACTTGTTCGGCCAACGCGCGGCTGGTTATTCCTTCAATAGGATCTTCGCTCGCGGCGTAGATGTCTGCGATCAGCAGAAGCTCCGCGCCGTAAAAAGATCGGGCAAAGTCATCTTTCAAATCGCGGGTGCGAGTATAGCGGTGGGGCTGAAACAAGGTCACTACTCGCCGCCCGGCTGTACGAGCTGCTGAAAGCGTTGCCATGATCTCCGTCGGATGATGGCCGTAATCATCAACCACCAGGACTCCACTTCTTTCACCCTTAATCTGAAACCTGCGTTCGGCCCCTCGAAATTCAGCAAGCGCACCGGCAATGTCTTCGAACTTGACGCCAAGGTCGAGTCCAACCGCCACAGTTGCAAGCGCGTTGTGCACGTTGTGGAGGCCGGGTACGGCAAGCTTCATCATTCCGGTTTCATGACCAAACGCGCGAACAACAAACTCCGAGCCGAACTCAGCATTCAGAGTGATTGCAGTCGCCGATACATCAGCCTGAACGGCGGATCCATAGCTGATAGTTCGCCTTGTCAGTTCAGGGATGATCGCTTGAACGTTCTGGTCGTCGAGGCAAAGAACGATAGTTCCGTAAAATGGAACACTATTGGCAAAAACAGTGAAACATTTCTTGATCTCTTCGATGCCACCAGTGAAATGGTCGAGATGATCGGTATCGATGTTAGTCAGCACGGCTATTGTCGGAGTCAAAAGAAGTAATGAACCATCGGATTCGTCTGCTTCCACGATAATGTATTCGCCTCGACCATGACGCGCGTTCGAACCAAGAGAGGCAACACGACCTCCTACCACGACCGAGGGATCGAAACCAGTCGCGGTCATCAAGTGTGAGATCATTGAGGTCGTGGTTGTCTTTCCGTGCGTTCCGGCCACCGCGATTCCGTGTCGATAAAGACGCATCAGTTCGGCCAGCATCTCGGCACGTGGAATCACAGGAATCTGTTTTTGACGAGCCGCAACGACTTCTGGATTATCATCGCGAACTGCGGAAGATGTGACGACGACGTCAGCACCCGCTATGTTCTCAGACTTGTGTCCTTCGGATATCACGGCTCCCATCGATTCCAGTCGCTCGGTTATCTGCGATCGCTTGAGGTCACTACCCGATACCCTGAATTTTTCGCCTAGTGACAATAAGACCTCAGCGATACCGCTCATACCGATGCCGCCAATGCCAACGAAATGAATGTGCCTTAGTCCTCGAAAAAGCATAGGTCCTATACGCGGTCCTATACGTCTTGGTCCTATATTATCGACATCGCCAAATCAACAACCCGTTCGGTTGAATCAGCACGGCCGACCCCCCGGCTTGCCTTCTCCATCCTGTCAATCTCTTCCGGATGATCGATCAATCTCTTTAACTCCTCAGCGAGACGCGATGCTGTCAATTCCTTCTGAAGTATCATCCTTCCCGCGCCCGCCCGTTCAAACGCCTCTGCATTCTTACGCTGGTGATCGTCGGTCGCAAACGGGAACGGAATAAAAATCGCCGCCTTTCCGGCCGCGGAGACCTCCGCCGCCGTCGTTGCTCCGGATCGGCAAATTAGAACATCTGCATTACTAAACCTGGCCGACATATCGTGAATGAACGCCTTCACTTCCGCTCGTTCAAAACCTGCATCTTCGTAACCGCGCTTTACTATATCGAAATCAGCTTCGCCGGTTTGATGTGTAATTGTTAGACGGTCTTTCATCATTGCAAGCAAAGGCAGTGATGAAACGACTGCCATGTTGATAGCGTGTGCTCCCTGGCTGCCGCCGAAGATCAGCAGGCTGAGCGTTTCGCCGCGAACTTTTTTGGCGAGCTGTGCAAAGTCGTGGCGAACGGGATTCCCCGTAACCACTCCGCGCTTCCCAAAGTATCTCTTTGCCTCTTCGAAGCTCAATGCCGCGGCGTCGACGAATCTTGCAAGCACTCGGTTTGTGAAGCCCGGCATCGCGTTAGGCTCAACCACCATCGTTGGAATTCGACTCAGCGCAGCCATCAGCAGCGTCGGCCCAGACGAGTATCCGCCGACTCCGATCACCACGTCAGGATTGAATCGCTTCAAAATCCCCCTTGCCGCGACAAAACTCATCGGAAGGCTCGCTAGCGATTTTGTTCTTTCAAAGACCGACACGCCCTTTAGAGCACTTACTTTGATCAGCTCAAGAGCAAAACCCTCGCGAGGAACGATTTTGGATTCAAGACCTCGCGCGGTTCCCACGAACAGGATCTCTGCTGAGGGGTCGCGCTTTTTGAATTCGTGCGCAATCGCGACGCCCGGAAAAATGTGCCCGCCTGTGCCGCCTGCAGCGATGATGGCCCTCATAGGAATTGCCAATTTTCGATTGCCGATTCAGGATTCACAAAAGCCACGTGGCATCTGCAAAATCAGCAATCGCAAATCGGCAGCAGAGTCCTCATGTCTTTCCATGCTTGGACACGTTCAAAAGTACGCCCGCTGCGAAAAGACTGATTGCGAGAGATGATCCGCCGGCGCTCACGAACGGCAGAGGAATACCTTTTGTTGGCACAAGTGATAACGTCACGCTTATGTTGAAAAATGCCTGAGCGATTATCATCGTAGTGAGCCCTACAGCCAGTAACTGCCCGAACAAGTCCGGTGCAAACCGAGCTGCGCGTAAACCTCTCCAGGCAAGCAGTCCAAAAAGTAACACCAGGGTCCCTGCTCCAATCAATCCCAGCTCCTCGCCGATGACCGCGAATATAAAGTCCGTATGCGGGGCGGGGAGATAAAACAATTTTTGTCTCCCCTGCGCAAATCCAACTCCTCCCGGTCCGCCGCTGCCGATTGCGATCATCGACTGTACTGGTTGAAACCCATATGTCGTCTGGTACTTCCACGGATCCAGAAACGCCAGAAGCCTTGCGAACCGCCACGGCTTCAGAAGCATGAAAGTGATCGCCGGCACGACTGGAACCGCAAGCACAGCAAAGTAACGAGCCGGCGTCCCGGCTTGAAACATCATCGTCAAGAAAACTAGTCCGAGAGCCAGAGACGTGCCCAGATCGGGTTCCAAAGCCACCAGTCCAATCAGAGCGCCTGCTACAAGAGCCGCCCGGATAAACGTGCGGTTGAAACTCGCAATCTCTCTGATCCGACGTTCAAGAAAAAAGGCCAAAAAAGCAATCAGTGCCAATTTCGCCGGTTCGGAGGGTTGGAGTGAAAAGTAGCGCCCGTGCCGAATCCATCGATGGGTTCCATTTATCCTGGGGAGGAACAACACCGCAACCAGCAGGACCAGTGTTGCTATCAATACCGTGTAAATGACCACGGGCCGTTTGTAATACCGATAGTCTATTGAAAGAGCTGCAGCCATTGCGATCAGACCAATTAGTGCCCAAAGTCCCTGGCGAGCGAGAAAATAGAACTGGTTGCCGTAGGTTTTTTCGGCGAGGATCGCAGATGCGCTATAAACCATAACGGCTCCAAAAAGAGTTATGCCAAGAACGATAGCGAGCAGGACTTTGTCTACCGGCAAGTCGCGGCGAGGTTGTGATTCGGCATTCACACCTCGACCGAGGACCAGATCGGCCTGTCGCTTCCATCTTGGTATTGGTACTCGATCGTTCGCTACCATTGCTTGGTTATTGGCGGTTGTCGATTGCCGATTTCCCATCACGTGGCCAGACGCCCTGTCCACCCGCTATGAATTCTGCCCGCTAATTTGTGCACCGCCTCCTTGAATACCTTCCCGCGGTGCTCAAAGTTGTTGAACATATCGAAACTCGCGCACGCCGGCGCCAACAACACTGTGTCACCGGCAGTGGCAACTTCCATCGACTTAAGCACCGCCTCCTCCATCGATACAGCTTTCGACATCGGCGCGTCACCATCCAACTGGGCTGCAATCTTGTCGCTGGCCGCTCCTATCAAAACTATGCGCTTCACCCGTTCGCGAACAAGCGGACCAAGCAACGTGTAATCGCTGTCCTTGTCCTTTCCGCCAAGTATCACGATTATGTTGCGTTGAAAAGCTTGAAGCGCCTTGACTGTCGAATCGACGTTTGTGGCTTTTGAGTCATTGAAAAACTTCACGCCATCGATCTCAGCCACATATTCGATCCGATGCTCGACGCCCTTAAAAAGCTTTATTGCGTCCACCAGCGCCGGAAGTTCACTTCGTTTGGTGCCCATTGCGCAGATCGTCGCCGCAAGCGCTGTCATCACATTCTCAATGTTATGCATCCCAGGCAGCGGTACTTCATCAAGTCGCAACACATCCACGTCTGACTCATCGTCGGCAATCATTGTTGTGTACACACTACCGCCGCGAACGTATACACCCGCGCGGACGTCCCCGAGCGTCTCGCGTCCAGTCGAGCTAAAGTAAACCTTCTTTGATGGCACACCGAATTTTGTCACCATCTCGTTGACTCCATGATCTTGTCCATTCAGAATCGCCCAGTCGTCGTCAGTTTGATTAAGAAAAATTCGGTGCTTGGCGCAAACATAATTCTCAATTGAACCATGTCGATCCAGATGATCCGGGGTGATGTTGGTTACGACCGCAACATGCACCCGCAGAGTATCAATCATCTCCAGTTGAAAACTAGACAGTTCAGCAACGGTCCAGGTTTTGTCGTTACTTCTCTCGACTAAGGCGGTCAGCGGCGTCCCGATATTGCCGCCCACTATTACATCCGCGCCCGCCGCCCGCATCAACTCGCCAATCAGGGTAGTGACTGTGGTCTTGCCGTTTGAACCAGTCACACCGATCATTCGACCCCGCAGGAATCGTCCTGCCAGCTCCGGTTCACTAATGATCTCGATGCCAGCGAGCCTTGCGACCTCAAGGACCGGGAGATCCGCGGGCACGCCGGGACTCAGTACGATCAAATCGGCATCTCTAAACAGGCTCTCCGAATGACCGCCAAGCGAAAGCACGACTCCAAGCTTTTGCAGTTCCTCGACCGCGCTCGCCAATCCGGAATTGCTGACCGCCAATCCTGAATCGCTAATCTTCGCCAACTCGGACTCGGTCTTGATATCGTTGGCGATTACGACTGCGCCTTGTGAAACGAGCAGGCGCGCTGCTGCGATGCCACTTCGCGCGATCCCGACTACCAATACTTTTTTTCCTGCGAGCTTCATTGGGGGCGTAACGTTGTTAGCAATATGAAATATGTAATCTGAAATCTGAAATACACAAATCTGAAATATGAAATTCTGATCACCTCCTCACCTCAACTTCAGCGTTGAAAGACTCAACAACGCAAACAGAATCGCAATTATTAAAAACCGAAACACCAGTTTCGGTTCCATCCGGCGTGACACCTCCGGTGGATAAAGCAACTCAAAGTGATGATGAATGGGTGTCATCTTGAATATCCTGCGGTGAAAAATCTTGAACGAAGCGACTTGCAGTATCACCGACAACGCCTCTATCACGAACACGCCCCCGATCATCACCAGCAAAAACTCCTGCTTGATCATCACCGCCACCGCGCCTATTGCTCCACCGATACCAAGGGCACCCACGTCGCCCATGAATACTTCCGCGGGCGGCGCATTGAACCAAAGGAATCCCAGACTCGCTCCCGTCAAAGCCGCACAAAAAATCGTCAATTCGTGTACGCCCGAATTGTGCTCGAGGCCCAGATACTCGGCGAACCTGAGATCTCCGCTCACGTACGTAAAACCAGTTAGAGCGGCTGCCGTAACCATTGTTACCGAGATCGCAAGCCCGTCGAGACCATCGGTCAAATTCACTGCGTTTGAAAAACCCACAACCACTACCGGCGCAAATACCAGAAAGTAAATCGGCCACCATACTTCAGGATTGAATCTTTTGAAGAATGGAAGGCTCAAACGCGTGTTATAGGTTGTCAAATAATTCAGCGCCAGCCCAAAGGCGAATGCAACCAGGAACTGAAACAAGAGCTTCTGTCTGCCGGTCAGCCCCAGATTGTGACGCCGCTTTACCTTTAAGTAGTCATCGGCAAATCCTATGGCCCCGTACAACAGTGTCGTGAGAACCGCTATCCAAACATACGCTACTGACAGGTTTGACCAGAGCAGAGTCGAAATCGCAACAGCCAGCAAAATGAGAACGCCGCCCATCGTCGGCGTGCCACGCTTGGTTGCGTGGCTGCGCGGACCTTCTTCGCGAATATGCTGTCCAATCTGAAACTCCCTTAACAACCGAATCATCCTCGGCCCAAACACGAGGCTGATCCCCAACGCAGTGATCGCGGCCCAGGCCGTGCGAAACGATACGTAATCAAATACCCGGAGAAACGACAGCGCGTCGTGATTCTGCAGTAATCTCAGGTAATAGAACATTCCGCCTCACCGCCGCGACCGCCTCAATCAATTCTCAACATGTTCCCGTGGCGGCGTCACCGGTCCTGGTTTCCCCCGAATTCATCAATCTTTCAAAGTTTTGCTTAATTCGCTCAACAACAATTTCTGTTTTTACCCCGCGCGACCCTTTAACCAGTATCAAATCGCCCGGTCGCAGCTGCGGAATCAAGATCGACGCAGCCTCTTCGGGTGTTGCCGCAAAAAGCGCAGCATTCGCATTCATCCCTTCCTCGCGAGCACCCTGAACAATTTCCTCCGCAAGCCCGCGAACCCCGATCAGCAAATCAACGCCCAACCTCGCAATTTGTTTGCCTGCATCGCGATGCAACTCTGCACCGGAGGGGCCTAACTCGAGCATTTCACCAGCCACTACAACGGCGCGGCTACTTTCCTGATTCGCGCAGACCGTCGAAACCATTTCGAACAATGCGCGTGGGTTAGAATTGTACGAATCGTCTATCACCGAAAAGCCTCCGCGAAAACGCAATACCTCGCCACGCATTTTCGGAGCCGGAGTTTCGGATAACGCGCCGGCGATCTCCTCCAAAGGCGCTTCGAACAAGTCCGCCACCGTCGCCGCCGCCAATGCATTATAGATGTTGTGGCGGCCGGCCAATGGCACTCGCGCTTCGATCTGACCGCGTTTAGTTGCAAGCAGAAAGCTACTGCCGTTGACGCCTTCCTGCTTTACCTCGCTCGCCTTAACGTCGGAATCATGATCAATCCCGAATCTAACACTCTCGATGTCAGTGCGCAGCAATGACATTCTCGCAACGCGTTCGTCGTCCGCATTCAATACTGCCGAACCGCCCTCCATAATCCCCAGAACCATTTCAGCCTTTGCTTCCGCGATTTCATCAATTGAAGCAAAGAACTCAAGGTGCGCAGGAGCAACGACTGTGACAACTCCTACATTTGGCGGAGCGATCTCGGTGAGGCGCGCGATCTCACCTTTATGGTTCATTCCCATTTCCAACACAGCGTAATCAAAATCAGCAGCGTGTTTGCCGTTGGACTCCATCTGCAGCACCGACAACGGCACCCCGTAGAAGTTGTTTAGATTCCCGGTGGTCTTTGCAACTGTCCCTATACGAGCAAGCATGGCTGCGATCATCTCCTTGGTAGTTGTTTTTCCAAGGCTTCCGGTGACGGCAACCACCTTGCCTTTCCACGTTTTGATCACTGAATAGGCAAGCAACTGTAAGGCCGCCAGAGTATCATCTACCAAAATCAAAGCCGATTTGTGGGGATCTATCTGCCTTCCCTGATCCGAATCGAGGAAGCCACGCGATACAACCGCCGCCATTGCTCGATTCGCAAAGGCATCGACGACGAAATTGTGCCCATCGTAATGCTCACCTCTTATGGCAAAAAACAACTCGCCTGGACGCAGCGTTCGCGAGTCGATCGAATAGCCAATCGGTTCGCGCTCCGCAAGTTCGTTTGCGCCACGAGCAGCCCGAATATTCGAACCCAGAATTGTCGCGATCTCACCAAGATTCATATATGTCCGTAAGCACCTCAAAAACTGTAAAACCGTACACCGAACCGGTGTGCAACTCGATATCTTAAGAACCCAGTCGCAAACGCAGCGCCTCGCGTGCGACTTCGTGATCATCGAAGTGAATTTTCTTGTCGCCGATTACCTGATAATCCTCATGGCCCTTACCTGCAATCAACACAACATCGCCTTCGCGCGCTTCATTGATGGCGTGAAAAATGGCCTCACGCCTGTCGGTCAGCTTCACATATGTTCGCCCCGCATTCTTGATTCCTACCTCGATGTCTCCGATGATGGCTTCGGGGTCTTCGGTTCGTGGATTGTCCGAGGTCACTATTGCCACATCGCTGAGGTTAGCCGCCAACTCCCCCATTGGCGCGCGCTTCGTCCGATCTCGATCGCCTCCACAACCGAACACGGTTATGACCCGGTTCCTGTCTGCGACCTCCCGTGCGGTCTGTAATACATTCCTCAATGCATCGTCGGTATGTGCGTAATCGACGATCACCGTAAATGGTGGCTGTTGCGAACCTTCAAGCATCAGTTGTTCAAAGCGGCCTGAAACTGTAGAACACACTTTAATGCCCTGCGCGATACTCTCTGTACTGAGTTCAAGCGCCAATCCCCCTGCAACCGCAGCCAGGATGTTGTAAACGTGAGTACGACCTACCAATCCAGAGGTAACCTCAACTTTGCCTGAAGGTGTATTGACGATGAATGCAAGGCCTTGCGCGGTTACCTTGAAATCATCGGTACCCACATCAGTCCGGCTGCCTAAACCGTAACTAATTCGGTCCCCCTTTGCCGCGCCGAAAAGCTTTCGTCCATATTCATCATCGACATTGATAACGGAAGCACCTGGGCCTGAACCCAGGGTGCCATCGAACAACTTTTGCTTCGCCGCGAAGTAGTTCTCCATGGTGCGGTGATAATCGAGATGATCGCGGGTGAGATTTGTAAACACCGCTACCGCGAACCTCAAAGCATCCGCACGATGGAGCTCGATCGCATGAGATGAGACCTCCATTACCGCCGAGCGACATCCGGCGTCCACCGCACGACTCAACATACGCTGAATGTCAGATGATTCAGGTGTCGTGTTCAAAGCACCCTCGGCTTGGTTGCCTACACGATGCGTGATCGTTCCGAACATCGCCGAAGTTCCCTCACTCGCGCGAATAATCGAGTCGATCAAATGAGCGGTCGTGGTCTTACCGTTGGTGCCGGTGATACCCACCAGCTTGAGCTTCGCCGAGGGATGCCCATGCACCAACGCAGCTGCGCGAGCGAGCGCAACCCGGGCGTTCTCGACCTGAATCCAGGCATCGACGCTTTCACTGCCGCCCCGTTTCTCCGAGATCACCGCGATCGCACCGCGTTCGATTGCCTGAGGAACAAAACGATGGGCGTCGGCTTTCTCACCACGAATCGCAACGAAAACAGATCCTGGTCTGCAAGCACGCGAATCGTGCGTCACATCGATTGCTTGGGCCTCGAGGCGGCCTGTCGCATTTATAGCGCCCACTTCTTTTGCCAAAACTGCCAGCGTCAATTCGTCCGTCCTGC
>Ga0126384_10002040_pt1 | contig 12184 bp, 7 predicted proteins | sample PanSoiMetPlot_36_FD_92543 | JGI IMG/M metagenome (GOLD analysis project Ga0126384, IMG submission 92543) | Tropical forest soil microbial communities from Panama - MetaG Plot_36 | ecosystem: Environmental > Terrestrial > Soil > Tropical forest > Bulk soil | place: Panama | collected 2016-02-17 | reverse complement strand
TCCACCTGGGGGTGCGATCAAAATCGCGTGGTGCCCGGCGCTCAGCCAAGGGAACGCGGGGATTCTCGCGGCCCTTGCAGCCCGCCGCAACGGGGCGTAGTGGCCTTAATGTTTCCTATGCGCTCGCAACGCCGGGGCCTGGCACCGGAGGACGACGCGACGGAGCCGGTGGATCGGCTCGGGAGTCGCCGCTGCTGGCCGGCCTCGTCAGCGCATCGGTCCAGGGGCGGGTGGCGCTACGGTTCAACGATGTCCATCCCAGCGTGGTGTGGTTGAAGTTCGCCGCGCCCGCCGAGGGCGCCCGGCCGGCGACGCGTCGGCTCTGGGGTCGTGGAGGATAGCGACCGCGTCCGCCACGCCGAGATCGGCATTCTTCTTGACAGCGAGATCCGAACGCATCTATGGTTACTGACGCTTCTCCCCTGGCGGCTGGCCTATGGGAGGCGAGGGATGCACCTAGGTTCGTGTCCGCAACAGCAGGTGCTGCCAACCGGGTGGACCCGCTCCAATCGGCGAGCGATCCCCACCTTTCTCTCTATTGTCCTGGCACTCGTTCTGGCTCCGCTCATCGCGTGCATCAGCCCCGCCGATCCGTTCTGGATAGCCGGGATCCACGATGGTGCCGATGGTGACGATATCGTGACCCTGGTCGACAACATCACGGGCGTCGGAGCCGAGTCGACTCCGGCTCTTCCCGGCCTTCATTGTTCGTTCCACCGAGTGCTTACATCGAAATCCGACATCAAGGTCGGCTTCACTTCGCGGCCCTTCTCTCGGGGCCCCCCACGGCCTTCTGGTCTATAGCCCTACGCCATGCACCTCGCATCCCCTCGCCAGATTCCGCAGCACCTGCCCCCTCGGAAAAGTGTCCGTCAATTCCTGTCGAACATGGATCGCAGAGACTGGATTCGAACGGGTACGACCCATTCACTTTCTTTGCTCTGAAAATCGCCGTGCAAGTCCGCGATTTCCATGGTGCGGGGTGAACCGAAGGCCCATGGCGGTTTAAATCGGCTATCCACTTTTGGCGCTTGGTCGTTCCCTGGGTTGCCGACCATCGTGTAGTCGAGGGAAGGCGCCATCGCGAGCGCGGTCTCTCGCGCTCCGACGGCGCGCGGGTGAGAGGAGGACCATCATGCGGCGACGTCGCGGAATCTCGAGCGGAGCCTACCTTCGTGTCCTGGCTCTGATCGCGGCCGGCGCGGGAGGGCTGGCCACCGCGCCGGGGGCCGGCGCCGCACCAGTGCTCCACGCCGATCTCACGCGGACCTGCGCCGGATGCGGCCTTGCCGGACCGCCCTTCCCTACCCTGGCGGCCAGTTCGTGAGCGCAGTGCCCGCACACCTAGACCAGAACCTGTTCCTGCTCAACGACTGGCCGATCCGGCAGACCGTAGTCTTCTTCCCGCCGACCGGCAGCGCCGTGACCAACTTCATCCAGGGAGGCACCGTCGAGGTCCAGGGACGGGCCATCGCCATCCCCGGACAGATCGGGCTCCTCGCCCAGAACACCGTCACCGCCCAGAGCTTCGAGGAAAGCACCTCCAGCACTGGCACGGTCGCGTCCCACGCGGCGGCGAGTTTCCGGCTGGACGGCAACGTCATATCGGGTCCGGCGCCCACGGGAACGCAGGTGCCCGCCACGCTCCACTTGCCCGTCCGCGGGTTCATCGGGGTCAACGCCAGCGGCACTGGCGGGTTCGGCGGCACCATCGCGTCCGCGGATCTCCTGGTCGACGTCTCGTTGGCCGGGCGCCGTCACCTGGGCACATTCCGGCTCGAGATCAGTCAGCAACGCACGGGGCCGAGTGTCATCATCGACAGCTCGGGATTCCTCCAGATCCTCGAGCCGGGAGTCGTGATCGACAACCCGCTCTTTCCCCTTGAGATGCACGTGCCGATCGCGCTCGACCTGGGGCTCGACTTCTCGGCCCCCGTCAACATCCCCTTCACCATCGACGTGCGCGGCCGCTCCCAGACCGTCGCCGGCTTCAACCTGTCCACGGCGCAGGGCGGATGGACCCATCATCTGGGCGGGCTCATCGACCTTGCCGACACCGTGGGCTTCCCGACGGGGAGCCCCGTCCTGGGCCTGCCCCCCGGCTTCACGTTCAACTCCCCCGACGGCCGCGTCGTCGACAACTTCTGGCTCGGCGGCGACGTGCCGCCCCCCGTCGCGCCGATCCAGGTCGCGGCCCCGGCGATCTGGCTCCTCGCGAGCCTGGGCCTCGCCGTGGCGGTGGGGAGGTCCATTTTTTTGGCTTGGTGGCGATCCGACGGACCCACGGCTCTCCTTCGAGCCTCGCTCCTGCTCCCACAGCGCATCGAACGCGGCATACAGGTGCGTGTCGCGGCCGCCCGTCCAGAAGTACGCGGTCGTCGCACCCGGCTGACCGCAGATCAAGCACGGCGCACCACGCATGAACACATGAAACCCCTACCCGGCGTTCTGAACAACCGGCCGCTCAGTCCGGCGTTCGGCATCTGAGAGAGCGATGGGATTGAGCGACGAGCCAACTTCGAGAATGGCTGTTTTCCACTGTAGGATGCGTTGTCGACAACACGACACGAGATAGCACGCATGCATGCCGACATTCTGCTTGTCACGGTGACGCCCGTCGAAAGCAAAGCTGTGCTCCAGGTCTTCCAGGACGCCGCGAAGCGTCCGGCCAGGGCGGTGTCGATCGGCGACAGGATGTATCACGACCTCGCCATCATCAACGACATGAGTGTGTTCATGGTGCAATCCGCGATGGGCGCCGGCGGTCTGGGGGCGGCGCAACAGACCGTGCAAAAGGGCATCGACGCGCTGTCGCCGTCGGCAGTCATCATGGTGGGAATAGCTTTTGGTATTGATGCCGAGAGGCACCGCATCGGCGACATTCTGGTCTCTCACCGATTGATGCTCTACGACTGTCAGCGCGCCGGCACTGACAAGGAAGGCACCCTCAAGTTTATTCCGCGCGGCGCGCGGCCTGACGCCTCGTGGTGGCTGGTCAATCGCTTTCAGAGCGCCGATCCCTACTGGAAGTCAAAGATCAAGGTCAGGCTTGGTCTCATCCTTTCCGGTGAAAAGCTGGTCGACAATCTGGATTTCCGCCGTCAGTTGCGCGAGTTCGAGCCCGAAGCTCTCGGCGGGGAAATGGAGGGCGCCGGTTTGTATGCGGCCTGCCAGGATCGAGGAGTACCTTGGATTCTGGTCAAAGCCATCAGCGACTGGGCCGATGGGCACAAAGATCAAAATCGCGCCCAGCACCAACGACCCGCTGCGCGCAACGCCGCCAGGTTTGTGCTGCACGTGCTCGAGCACGCGCCTCTCACACAAGAGGCAGCCGGCGCTTCGCCACACTTACCTGAACGACTGCGAGATGTGCCGGCGCCTCGCACGACCCACTCGTCTCTGCCGCATCAGCTTTACTTCTGCGGTCGCGAAAGGGAACTGAAGATCATTGCCGACGCGCTTTCGCCCGAGTCGCGCGGGTGGGGTGTGCTGATTGATGGTCCTGGCGGTATCGGCAAGACCGCGCTAGCCATTCGTGCCGCATATCTTGCCCCGGAAGCGCACTTTCCACTCAAGATTTTCCTCTCGGCCAAAGTGCGCGAACTGACAGAGGCCGGCGAGCGGCCTTTGCCGGATTTTATGCTGCCCAGCTTTATGGTGCTGCTGTCCGAGCTCGCCGTCGAAGTCGGGGAAGCAAACTTCGACCGGACGCCGGCCCATGAGCGGGCCAACACGATGCGTCACATCCTTGCCGATAAGAAAGTGCTCATTGTTATCGATAACGTCGAGGCGTTTGGCAAGGACGAACGGGGTCGGTTGTACCAATTCCTCAGCCGCTTACCCCCAGCGTGTAAGGCCATTGTCACCAGCCGCCGCCGCACGGACATCGATGCGCGCGCCATACGATTGGATCGTTTGACGCTCTCGGAAGCGCTCGCTTTGATGCGTGAGATGGCCGAATCCAACCCCCGCCTAACTCGCGCGACCGACCAGGAGCGGCAGGACGTGTACGAAATGACACAGGGCAATCCTCTGCTGATCAAATGGGTGGCCGGGCAATTGGGACGGCCTGACGGCCATTGCTGCACGATCGCTGCAGCGTGCGAGTTCATGAAGTCAGCATCACCAGGCAATGACCCGCTCGAATTCATCTTTGGCGACCTACTGGATACCTTTACCGAGAGCGAGACAGCCGTGCTGGCCGCGTTGACGCATTTCACTCAGCCGGCCAAAGTGGAATGGATTGCGGATCTTGCCGAGTTGGCGCCCTCCGCCGCGCAGACAGCGCTGGAAGATCTGGCCGACCGCGCGCTCCTGCTTACCGATGAGACTGCGCAGGCCTTTCTACTGCCGCCGCTGGTGGCCACTTTCCTGCGACGCAAACGTCCCGACAGCGTTAAGCAAACGGGGAACCGCCTCGCTTGGCGCGCCTACGCCCTGGTGCAGCAGAACGGCGGTAACAACTATGAGCGTTTCCCTGAACTGGAAGCCGAGTGGTCGACGGTGGCTGCGGCCCTGCCCCTGCTTCTCGAAGGCGACTATGGCAGGTTACAAAGGGTGGGTGAGGCACTAATCAACTTTCTGCACTTTTCCGGGCGCTGGGATGATTGGCTCCGGCTCAACCAGGAGTTGGAAGAGAAGGCCCTGACTGTAGACGATTTTAGGTATGCCGGTTGGTGGGCGCTCCAAAGAGGATGGGTATACCATTTGCAAAGGCAGTCGGACGATGTGTTGACCTGCGCGGATCGGTGCGAGGCGCATTGGGAAAAAGGTCGTGCCGCCGACGCAGTGGAAAAAGCGGCTGCTCTACAGTTGCGAGGCATCGGCTATCGGTTAAAGAAGAACTATCCGGCTGCAATCGCCGCTTTCAAGAAAGCACTGGCGCTGGACCGAGCGCTCACGTTGGAAGAGGATGCTGCAAATGATTTGAACCACCTTGCCGAAGCCGAACGACTGTCCGGGGACTATGTCGCCGCCGACCGTCACTACCGCGAGGCGTTGCGGATCTCAAAAGAGATCGACTACGAAGAGGGTATCGCGAATTTTACCGGCAATATGGCCGCACTCGCTCTTGATCGAAGGGAGTGGTACGCGGCTGAAAGTCTCGCGAGCGATTCGCTGCGGCGTTCGGAAGCGCTGGGATCAGGCGAGGCGATCGCCTATGCTAGCTACCGCCTCGCCAAAGCCGTCGCGATGCAGGGCCGCCTGAAAGACGGGCTTCCCCACGCCCTCCGTGCAGTAGACCTCTTCACGAAACTCCGCATGCCGGACGACGTGCTCGAAGCGCAGGCCGTTCTGAAACAGTGTCAGGTTCAGGAATGATGAATTGTACCGGAGGTTTCTGAGGCTGTGGCATCGGCGTTACGCGTCTGTGGCATCGGCTCCTGCGGCGTTCCGAGTCCGAGTCTGGCAGATTACGTCGCGGGGACAGGGCCTAGGAGCAGGGCGATCGCCGCCGGAGGGAGCTAGCGTTGCTTACGCTCCGGCGTCGCGAGAGCGACGTCGCGCGGCGTCCACCCCCAGTCGTAGCCGGCGAACTCCGCCGTGGAGGTGAGGTGTAAGGAATGCTATGGTTAGCGGTCTGGCGCGTGCCAGGGTGTCGCACTCGATCTGCCAGTCCCATCCGCTCGCGGACGCGAGCCCCTGTCTGAGGGAGTCGCCGATGGATCAAGAAGAAACTCCGCAACGTGCGGGCCGCCTCGCCGACGAGCCGCTCACGCGTACGGCCGCTCGGCTCAATGCGCCGCAAATGGAAGTGTCGACGATCGACCCTGCGAACCTCCGCGCGCGCAAGGCGCGCACGGGCGCGGACCGTGAGGATGAGCGTCAGGCTGTCGCCGATCGCGTTCGCTGGTTCCTCCGGCCCAGACAGTATCCAGGCGACTCGCTGGAGCCGGAGGTGGTTCTCAAGGCGTTTCGAGAATCAGTCGAGCTCGAGGCACGGTCGTCGCTCGACCCCGCGATCGCGCTGGCCTCCACGACGCAGTGGCAGCTTCTCGGCCCGGGTAACTTCGCCGGGCGCGTAACCGCCGTCGCAGTCGATCCGTCGAACGCACAGATTGTCTACGTCTGCACGGCGAGCGCGGGTGTCTGGCGGACAATGAACGGCGGCGTGAACTGGACGGATATCGGCGCGGGTCTGGGCACCAACTTCACCGGCGCCGTGACCGTCGATTTCAACAACGCCAGCATCGTGTACGTGTGCACGGGGGATCCCGACATCGGTGTGCCCGGGGTTGGTCTCTACAAGTCCGTGAAGGGCGGTAACAGCTTTACCCTTACCGGGCTCACCGGCATCGCCTGGGCCTCCCGTATCCTCGTCCAGCCGGGCAACTCCAGCATCGTGTACGCCGGCACGAGTGCCGGGCTCCACAAGAGTACCGATGGCGGCACGGCGTGGAGCCGGTTGTGGACCGGCTCGGTCAACGACCTCGTCATGCATCCGTCGACGCCGACGACGCTCTATTGGGGTCAGGCAGGCGTGGGCATCTACAAGTCCACCGACGGCGGCGTGACGCGCACGCTCCAGGCTGGACGTCCGACGGATCCTTTCGGGCGGGCACGCCTCGCGCTGTGCCTGGGCACGCCAAACACGCTGTATGCCTCGTTCGACGTTGGCGGGACCGTCGAGATGTGGAAAACCATCAATGGTGGCACGAACTGGACCAAGCTTGCTTCGCCGCCCCAGGCGGGATGGGGGCAGCTCTGGTACAACCACTACATCGCCGTGCGGCCGAACAACGCCAACATCGTCTATTCCGGTCAGGGGACCATCTATCGGTCGCTGGACGGCGGCGCGACGTGGAGCGAGATCGCGGAGGCGCTCGGTACCGGCTACACGACGATCCACGTCGATCATCACTGTCTGGCGTTCGAACCCTCGAACCAGGCCGTCATCTATTGCGGCTGCGACGGCGGGCTGTATCGCTCCCGCTACGCCGGCAACTATTGGGAGTACGTCGGCGCCGCGATTCCAAGCTCCGAGTTCTATTCGATCGGCCTCGGCACCATCGAGCCGTACCAAATCGGCGGCGGCACGCAGGACAACGGCACGTGGATGACCGACGGCGCCTACGACCGGTGGGCTCACATCCTCGGCGGCGACGGATTCCAGTTCGTCGTCGATCCGAACGACTCTAATCGCCTCTATGCCGAGTGGCAGAACGTGAACGTCAACCGCAGCGACAATCGCGGCGTGAACTTCGGGTGGAAGGCCGGCGGGTTCATGGAGGCCGATCCGAGGCCGTGGATGGGCATCATCGAGCTGGATCCGAGCAATCCGGGACGTCTCTATTGCGGCACCGATCGAATCTACCGGACCGACAACCGGATGGACTCGTGGACGCGGCTCTCGTGCGGCGACAATGTCGTGCTGATTTCGCTGCTCAAGGGTGCCGGGTCCCGGATCGAGATCGACGCGGCGTCGACGTCTTCAGGCGCGCTCGGCCTCGCCGGACAAGCGCAAGGCACGAACGACCAGGACGGCAATCCGCAGACCTTCGCGCGGATGCAGTCGTCGCGGCGCGCTCCGTTCGCGCTCGCCGCCGGGATGACGCTGCGGATCCGCGTCGACGGCGGGGCGTGGCAGACGGTGACGTTCCAGGCCGCGCAGTTCATCAGCATCGGCGCGGCGACAGCGCGTGAGGCGGCCGCGGTCATCGACGCGCAGACGAACAACCTCCACGCCGGCGCCTCGGCGGGAGACGGGATCACCGCGATCAAAGTCGCTCCCTCCGCGCCCAATGTGGTCTACGCCGCGGCGGTTGCGCAGTTGTGGCGCTCGCTCGACGGCGGTGCGACATGGCAGTCGATTCTCCGCGCGCCGCTGCCCAACCGTTACATCACCGACATCGACGTCGAGCCATCCAACTTCAATCACGTCTGGATCAGCGTGTCGGGCACCGGATCGCCCCACGCATTCTACAGCCCGGATGGCGGCGGCACGTGGAACGCCCGTTCGACAGGGATCCCGGACACGCCGGCCAGCTCGATTCTGATCGATCCGGTAACGCCGCAGCGCCTGTGGATCGGAACCGACCAGGGCGTCTACCGCACGACCGATGGCGGGCTGAACTGGAGCCGCTACAGCAACGGGCTGCCGCGCGTGGTCGTCACGGACCTCAAGCTCCATCGCAACACCGGCCTCCTGCGCGCGGGCACGTACGGCCGCGGCGTCTGGGAGATCGACGCGACGGACGTATCGCTCAGCATCACAAATGTGCGCACAGCGAGCCAGGGCGCGCCGGATGTGCACCTGTTCAGGCGCACACTCGACGCATTGACCCTGGTGATGGACGTGGCCGCCAGCGCCGAGCTCGTCGCGCTCAATCTCACGTTCGACGCGTTCTTTCAGATCATCGATGCGCTGACCAACAAGGTCGTGGTCCAATCGATTACAAGCAACTCTCCCTTCAACTGGGGCCAGTTCTTCTGGATCTCGCGCGGGAACAACTGGGCGGCACCATTCGACACGCCGGAGCGCTGGGGGCTCGCTTCGGGACTCTATAGCTTCCGCGGCGCCATAACAGTTCGAAAGTCGAACACGTTCGCGGCGCCACGCGAGACGTGGTTCCGCGTAATCTGAGGTGCACGATGGCGAAACGCGACAAGTCGAAGAACGCAAAGTCCAGGCAGGCGAAGCCCGGGCCGCCCGGGCGCAGTGGACCAGCCCGCCCATCAGAGTCTCCGGCCGGACGGTTCCCGAAGGGGATCGAAGGCACGCGCGGCGAGAAGGACTCCGCCGATCGGGCTCGGCGGTTCTTCCGTGAGCAACGATCGTATCCATTTACGGAGTCCGAGCCGTCTGAAGGAGCCACAGCGACCGCGCACGAACCATCGAGTGGCTCGCCCTCGGAGCCTGTGGGTCGGGCGGGTGCGTTGGGAGGAACCTACGACGAAGCGGAACAACGGCTGACGCAGCAACTCCCCCACGGCCTGGCCGCGCCGGCAGCGGAGGGCGCGGCGGCCGCGGCCGCCGACGCCGAGGCGCAGGCCGTCGGGGGCATCTCGATCAGCGGCGTCCGGACGGCAGGTCAGGCCGGCACTCAGAGCGTCTTTCTGCTGAACACTGACGCCCTGGCGCTGGTGATCGACATTTCGGCCACCGCCGCGCTCGTCGGCTCCGGCCGGCTCTTCGACGCGAACTTCCAGATCATCGAGTTCTCCACCAACAACGTGAAGGTCAACCAGCCGTCCAACAACGTCGGATTCAGTTTTGGACAGTTCTTCTGGATCTCCCGCGGGAACAACTGGGGTCCCAATCCCTCGGACTACACGACGCCGGCCAAGTGGGGGCTGTCTGCAGGCCTCTACATGTTCCGCGCAACGGTCGCCGTGCAGGGAATCCAGGATTTTGCCGTGTCGAGCGAAACGGTCTTCCGCGTGCGCTAGAGAGCGATCTTGAGAGCCTGTGAGGGAATCGCCTCGGACGAGGTCTCGTAGGGGCCGACCGAGGTGTCGGCCCCATGAGATCGCGTGGATTCTGAGCTGGGACGGCCACTTCGAGCGCCATGGCTACGTCCGGGAATCAGCGACGGCTTTTTCACTGCACGCGAGAAGCCGTCGTCAACGCGAGACGTCCGGCCTCAGCCCGAGGCGGCGTGAAAGGGAAGACGATCCGGTGTGGATCCTCGAGAATGTAGTGTGGACCGCCATTCGATATTTCCGATGCGCTGACCTCCACGCGACGCTGAGCCAGCAGCCGAAGCCAATCGAGAACAGCCGCGGGATGCGACGCGCGTTGGCGGCAGTTCGCTGTGGCATCGGATCTTTGGAGCGCTCCTGAGGGCTCTTTGGGGCGCTCCTGGGGGCGCAGCGTCCGAGTCTGGCAGATTACGTCAGGGGGCCGGCGGCCACCCGGGCGTTCGAGAAGTTGCGAGCCTCTACGCCTTCGAGGCGGACAGTTTTGAAGATGCTTCCGGTCGACTTCGTCTGCGCCGACCAGTGGAGAGCGCTGCTACCACTGTGCTACCACTCCACCCCGCACGAAGGCGAACTAGGCACGTCAGCGCCTATGGCTGATCGCCGGGTTCTCGTATGCTTAGGTCGTCGTGGTGCTGCTCAGTTTGCGAACCGCCCGGGTTCGTAATCAGTAGGTCGCGGGTTCAACTCCCGCCCCCGGCTCCAGCCAATTCAGGCAGTTCCGACGCGGTATAGCACAGCCATCGTGAGACCTGAAGAAGAAGCCGTCGTCAGGGTCGCAAACAAGCGGTCAGCCTAGGACGCCACGGGCCACGAGCAGCACGCCAGCGGCGACGAGTACCACGCCAGCGAGCCGGCCCACCAAGTCGCCGCGCGGGACGACCTTCTCGACCAGGATGGCTACCGCGATGGCGGCGACCCAGAGAAGGTTCATGACGCCAGCCACGAACAGGAGCGCCATGAGCGCCCAGCAGCACCCGAGGCAGTAGATGCCGTGGCGCAGACCCATGGCGAACGCCCCGCTGCCGCCCTCGCGCCAGCCGGTCATGAGGAAGGCCAACGGTGAGCGGCAGGCGGCGAGGCACGCGCGCTTGAGCGGCGTCCACTGGAACACGCCGGCGACGACGAGCAGACCACCCGCTCCTTGCCGTAGGACACCACGGTAATCCGATCCGCGGGGATTCCCCTGGACGCGAGGTAGCTCATGGCCGCCATTTGCGAGATAGCTATGATAGAAGGCTATGAGTACCCTTTTTGGATGGATTAATTTCGCGTGGATCAAACGCGGGCTGCTTTTGTTCTGGGCATTGTGGTACAGCGTCGTTGTGACAACAAATGTATTGAGCGCCTTGCAAGCATTTGGCATTCTACCCGCAAGTTTCAAATTCGTTTCAGGAAATTGGGAATGGATCAATCGCACGATGAATCCGCTCGGTGTCCCTATCGCGCTGCAAGCGTTCTTGTTTACGGGAGTCATTGTCTGGGAAATGCTGTGTGCGATCTTGTTTTTTATTGCGTGCGCGCGATTCAGAAATCGCACGTTGGTAGAAGAACAAGACTCACTGTGGGCTTGCGCCGTTGCGCTCGCGTTGTGGTGCGCTTTTCAAGTGTTGGATGAAGTGTTTCTCGCCTATGATCCTGAAAGTGTGCATCGCGTGATTTTTATCGAAACGACTTTGACAATGATTTTCTTCCAATGGATGCCAAGGGAGAACACCGCATGAGTGAGAGTATGCAACGGCTCGCGCTGCTATCGTTGATGCTGGCAGAGCGTGGGCAACATTAACACGCTGCGGCGGCGGTTACCGCCCGGGTGGCCGCCGGCCCTGACGAAATCTGCCAGACTCAGACACTGGCCGCCCCAGAAGCCGATGCCACAGCTGTTCGCGGCGGCGGCCGAGTTCGACCTGCACATGCCGGACCTGACGGTCCTGCCCCGCGAGCGCATGGGAGCGCCGCCCTGGTCGAGGTCTTCCTCGACCGCTGGGAGGGCGATCCCTCCGACGACGCGCTGCGCGCGCTGCTGCGCTCGGCGGTGACCAACGACGCGGCCGCCGCGCGTCTTCGTGGCATCGTCCGCGAGCAGGTCGGCAAGACCGTCGCCACCGTCGCGCCGGCCGGAGAGGGCGGCGTCCGCGGGGCTGATCGCGAGCCAGATGCTCGGATTGGCGCTGTGCCGCTACGTCCTTCGACTGCCGCTCGTGGCCACGATGAGCCGCGGCGATCTCATCGCGCGCATCGGCCCCCAACATCCAGCGCTATCTGACGGCGCCGTGGTCCGCCCTGTCGCAGCGCGGCAACGCGCGGAGCACGCCCCGCGCGGCGCGCGGGTCTCGAGTACGATCGCGGTAGGAGATCTCCCATGTCGGGCATCTTCATCAGCTATCGGCGAGACGACACCGCGGCGACGGCGCGGCGGCTCTACGCCCTGCTCTGCGCCCGGTTCGGCCCGGCAAGCGTCTTCATCGACGTGGAGACGATCGAGGCCGGGTCCGATTTCGCCGAGGTCATCGACACGAAGGTGGGCTTCTGCGACGGCGTCGTCGCGGTCATCGGCAAGACGTGGGCGACGGCCGTCGACGCGGCGGGCCGCCGGCGCCTGGACGATCCGATGGACTGGGTGCGGCTCGAGATCGCCGCTGCGCTCGCCCGCGGGGTCAAAGTCATCCCGGTGCTGGTCGACAGCGCGCCGATGCCCCCCGCGCGCGACCTGCCCGAGCCGCTCGCCGCGCTGGCCCGCCACCAGGCCCTCGATCTGAGGACG
>Ga0126384_10002039_pt1 | contig 12189 bp, 10 predicted proteins | sample PanSoiMetPlot_36_FD_92543 | JGI IMG/M metagenome (GOLD analysis project Ga0126384, IMG submission 92543) | Tropical forest soil microbial communities from Panama - MetaG Plot_36 | ecosystem: Environmental > Terrestrial > Soil > Tropical forest > Bulk soil | place: Panama | collected 2016-02-17 | reverse complement strand
GGAGTTGTCCGAAGCAATGCGAAAAGCCAACAACAAGGGCCGGAGCAACGCGGTGAAGTCTGGCGATGCTGTTATCATTCCCGGAATTCTCGACGCGCCCATCGTTGAGAAATCAGTGCAGGTTCCGCGGAATTTCGAAGTACGTGCCGTTTACCTGACCGGAATCATGGCAGGCAGCGATCAGGGGCTTAGAATCATTCGCCGCTGGCGCGAACTCGGTGGCAATGCGGTGGTTTTCGACGTAAAAGACAGCGACGGAATATTGAACATTCCCTTCGAGCATCCTCTGGCAGTACAAAAGCGTCGTCCTGTCATTCCGAATGTGCCCAAGTTTGTGCGCTTCTTGCATTCCCAGAACATGCATGCCATCGCTCGTATTGCGATATTCCGCGACGAGCACCTGGTGCTGACACATCCTGAGTTGGCGGTGAAATCGCACCGAACGGGACAGCCCTGGCGTGAGAACGGGAAGCTAGTCTGGACCGATCCTTCCAATCCCAAAGTGCAGGAATATGACATTGCTCTGGCCAAAGCAGCCGCCCAGTCGGGAGTTGATGAAGTCCAATTCGACTATGTGCGATTCCCCGCCGAAGGCGATCAGAAGGACGCCAGATTCGTTTTCCAAACCGAGCACCCAGCATGGCATCGTACGGATGTCATCACGGATTTTCTTAAGAAAGCGTATGCGGAGTTGCACCCCCAGGGAGTTCTGCTGTCTCTGGACGTATTTGGCGTGATGGCCTGGCAACGCTCGGTGGACCTTGCTCACACAGGCCAGGATATTCCTGCGATGACCCACTATTGCGATGTCCTCTCACCCATGATTTACCCCTCCCACTTCTTTGGCATGGATGGATACGCGCGTCCTGGAGATGCGCCCGAACACTTCATTGGCGAATCAATGGACCGGTTCCAGTTGATCACGAAAGACACCGGCGTAGTGTTAAGGCCGTGGCTTCAAGCTTTCGCTTGGCGCACCAAGACCTATTCGCCGAAGTACATTCAAGTCCAGGTCGAGACTTCCAACAAAAAGGGCGGCATTGGGTTCCTCTTCTGGAACGCAAATAACAACTACAGCAAGCCCTACGAGGCAATGCCGAGTATGCGCGCCGCCAAGCTTTTCCGGGGAGATGAAGTACCCAGAACGGGCGCCGTAGCGGCGCAATCGAGCTCCGGAGCGCATGTCACATTGGTAAGCACACCCACACAATAAAAAGACCTTAACCACAGAGGACACCGAGGAGCACAGAGGTAAGGACGGCTTGGGTCCCCAGCGAACCCGTACTCTTTTCGTCATTTCCGCTTCTCGGTGTCCTCGGCGCCCTCCGTGGTTAGCCGCCGAGGTTGACGTTTTTTGTCATTCTCCAACACATTTTTCCATCCCGAAAACCCTGCTCTGCATCCCATGAGGTCGGGTATAATTGCAGGTAATTTGTTTCGTGCCCTGCCCCGCCTGTAAGCCCAATTCTTTACAAGGAGCGCCCATGGCCATCGAGAAGACAGAAAAAATCTGGCACAACGGAAATCTCGTTCCCTGGGATGACGCCTGTATTCACGTAATGTCCCACGTCGTGAACTACGGCTCGTCGGTATTCGAGGGAATCCGCTGCTACGCGCTCCCCACCGGGCCGGCGATCTTCCGTGCCAATGAACACATCCAGCGTCTTCTCGACTCCGCCAGGATCTATCGTATCGATGTTGACTTGACTCGTGAGGAGATCGTCGCAGGCATGGTTGAGACCATTGCAGTGAACGGAGTGTGGCCGTGTTACATCCGGCCCATCGTGCTGCGCGGCTATGGCCAGGCAGGTGTCAATCCCTTCAACTCGCCAACAGAGGTCTACATCGCGAATTATCCGTGGGGCAAATACCTGGGAAGCGACGCCGAGCAAGGCGTCGATATCTGCATTTCGTCCTGGACACGCATCGCGCCGAACACCCTTCCCGCAATGGCCAAGTCGGGCGCCAATTACATGAATTCGCAGCTCATCAAGATGGAAGCCATCGTTAACGGATACGCCGAGGGCATCGCACTCGACACAAACGGATACATTAGCGAGGGCTCGGGCGAGAACGTGTTCGTTGTCCGCAATGGCATGCTGCAAACCGCCCCCTTGGGTAATTCTGTGCTCCCCGGCATCACCCGCGATTGCATTCTTACAATCGCGCGCGATCTGGGCATTCCAGTTGTCGAGCAAGGCATTCCTCGCGAGATGCTTTACATCGCCGAAGAAGCATTTTTCACGGGCACAGCAGCGGAAGTTACGCCAATACGCTCGGTCGACAAGATAACCGTCGGCACGGGTACGATTGGGCCCATCACCAAGCGGATTCAAAAGGAATTTTACGGAATCGTCACCGGAGACAAGGCCGACCGCTTCAACTGGTTGACTCCTGTGCCGGTGCGTAGCAAACAACCGGTTACGGTTTAGCAACCGGTTCGCAGATGAATCAAGGGCGCCCCCAAAAACGCCCTCCAGCTTTTTCACTCACAGGTCACAAAATCTTAAGGAGAATCCTATGGCGACAGCACAACAAGGTCCGACCCCAGAGTTTGCCCTCGGCATGCGTGAAATGATGCTTGACGGCATTGCTCGCGAAGTGGAAAGCACCAAAAAAGTCCTGGCCGCCGTTCCCGATGCAAAGGCCGACTATCGCCCCGACCCGCACGCTCGTAGCGCGCGCGAATTAGCCCAGCACATCGCAAACACAGACGTGTGGTTCCTCGACAGCATTGCGGATGCGAAGTTCGGCATGGAAGAGTCTGAACAGAAGCCGGGAACTATCGCCGAACTGGTCGACTGGTACGACACCAACATGAAGCGGGGCATCGAGCGCGTGCGGGCACTGACGCCGGAACAATTGACCACGCCCATTGACTTCATGGGCGCGTTCAATCTCCCAGCAGTCGCATATCTGGGTTTCCTGAACAATCACAGCATCCATCATCGCGGAGAGCTGTGCACCTACCTGCGTCCGATGGGCTCGAAGTGTCCGTCCGTATACGGCGGAAGTTATGATGAGCCATGGCAGGGCGCCCAGGCCGAAAGGGCGGCGTAGCTTTTTGGATTACTGAATAGCCGCCCGGAATCGGGCGGCTGTTTTGCTTTTGTTCGGGTTCGATTTCAAATTCGGCTGTTCGGCTTTACAAGGGTTCTGCCAGGCTTAGTGTCAGCGTTGCCCTCCGTGGGAGGCCTGTAGCTCGCAAAAGCCATGGAATTCAAATGCCCGTCAAGCTCACTGCAGATATGAAACGCGTTGTAACGGAGCAGCGGCTGGCGTATGTTGCCACGGTCTGTTCCGATGGAACACCCAACCTTTCCCCCAAGGGCACCATTTCCGTCTGGGACGATGAACATCTGGTCTTCGCCGACATTCGCTCTCCGGGAACGATTGCCAATCTGAAGAAAAATCCCGGAGTGGAGGTAAACGTTGTTGATCCCTTCGTGCGCAAGGGATACCGCTTCAAAGGCACCGCCGAGGTAATCGCGGATGGTAGCCGCTTCCAGGAGATTATGGGCTTCTACAAAAACCGTTGGGTTGACACGGCTCGGAGCAAGAACGAAGCCCGAGTGCGTGCTTTCGTGCTGATTAAGGTGGTAAGAGCACTCCCGCTGATTTCGCCTGCTTACGACGACGCCTCAGCAGATGAAAAGTCGCTTCGGAAACAATGGATTTCGTATTTTGCCGAGTTAAATAAGCCTTGAAGTCAGGTGGTATCCAATCGCAGGACCTCAAGGCTGACGACGGAAGACTACGACTATTCCCATTACTTAGGTCATCTTGGGTCATCGCCCGTTTCAGAGCATGATACGAGTTAGTGCTAGGGGAACGTGTGCAATGAATATTGATGATTTACTTCGTATCGCAATGGAGCGGCGCGCCTCCGATTTGCACCTGAAGGTGGGCAATTATCCTCACCTCCGTATCGATGGCGAACTGACGCCGCTGACTGATCAGCCTCGCATCAGCGCCGAAGATATGCTGACGATGGCTTTCAGCATGATGTCGGCGCGTCAGAAGCAAAAGTTCAAAGAGACCACGGAACTCGATATGGCGTATGGTGTCGCCGGCCTCGGGCGGTTCCGTGTAAACGTGTTCCAGCAGCGCGGGAATGTGGGCTTGGTGCTTCGCGTCATTCCCACCAAGATTCGTGCCCTCGACGAACTCTACCTGCCCAAAGTCGTGGAGCAGATCTGCGACATGCCACGCGGGTTGGTGCTAGTCACGGGCGTTACTGGTTCGGGGAAATCAACCACGTTGGCTGCCATGGTCGATCGCATCAACTCCATGCGCGCCGAGCACATCATTACCATCGAAGACCCTATCGAATTTCTTCATCGCGACAAGAAAGGTTACGTGAACCAGCGCGAGGTGGAAGTCGATACGCCTAATTTCTCAGCTGCCTTACGCGCTTCTCTCCGTCAGGATCCGGACGTAATCCTGGTGGGCGAAATGCGAGACCTCGAAACGATTGGCACTGCGATCCACGCCGCCGAAACTGGTCACATGGTGTTCTCGACCTTGCATACTTTGGATGCTGTGGAAACGATCAACCGTATCATTGCCGTTTTCCCGCCGCCAGAGCAGAAGCAGATTCGCTTGCAATTGGCAGCAGTGTTGCGCGCCATCATCAGTCAACGACTGGTGAAAAGATCCGATGCGGAAGGCCGCGTCCCGGCTGTCGAGGTCATGATCAACACTGCTTTCATCCGCGAATGTATTCTGGTTCCGGAAAAGACGCGGTCGGTGCGGGACGCAATCGCGGCCGGTACCTCCCAGTATGGCATGCAGACCTTCGACCAGTCGCTTTGGGACTTGTTCCAGGCTGGCTTGATCAACTACGAAACGGCTCTCGAAAACGCTTCAAACGCAGACGATTTCAAACTGCGTATGCAGGGGATTGCTTCGACGGCCGACATCTCGCGGCAAGCCATGCAGTCCGCCGGCTACGGGGGGCGATAGTTTCCTTTCATGTGGCGCGGATATTCCAGTCCGCGCTTTTTTGTTTTCACCACGGGGTCACGGAGACACGGAGATCGCAGATTTCAGATTGTTGATTTGACTATGGACGGAAGCCAATTTCTCACGGCCGTGCCTCCGTGTCTCCGTGGTTTAGATATGCACTCGGCGCTGAGTTGAGTTAACTTCTACCCATGCCGTTTGGCCGTCGCAAGCAAAAAACCTACGCCGAAGAAGAGCTTTATGATTACGCAGTGAAATGTCTCGCCCGCCGCATGCGGTCAACAGCGGAATTGAAGCGGGCTCTGCGCCAACGGGTTGAGGCAGAGACTGAGCTCGGCCAAACCCTTGTTGAACTGGTGATCCGCAGACTCAAGGATCAGGGCTACTTGAATGACTCGCAATACGCCACTGCTTACTCTTCCTTTCGTCGGGACAACGAGAAGTTCGGCCGCAGACGCGTTGTGACCGATCTGAAGGCTAAGGGAGTACACGGTGAGGTTATCGAGAAAGCTGTTGATGCCATCTACGAAGACGTGAACGAGGAGACTCAGGCCAGAGCGTATCTTCGACGCAAGCGTCTGCAGAAGCCAAAGAACGAGAAAGAAACCGCGCGGATTTTTCGCAGCCTAATGCGTGCCGGCTTCGCCAGCAAGACAATATTCACAATCTTGAAAAAGTGGGAAGTGGATGAGGAAACCCTGACCATGCTCGAAGGCGAAGCGGAGTAAGGGTGCACAAAAGCGGACAGTGCACAAAAGCGGAGCGCGTCAGTTGCGCGATGATCCATACTCTCCTGACCTAGGGGAAACTTGGAGGAATTCATGAAACTACGCCTCGCAGTGATGGCTGTATTGTTCTGTTCCATTGCCTTTTCACAGGTTGCGACCGATACCAAGAAGGCTGCGGAAGCGACCGCCGATGCCTCAAAGACGGCAGCTCACAAAACCGCCAAGGGGACGGAGAAGGCTGCGGACAAGACTTCCGACACCACGCAAACGGCCGCCAAGAAAACTGGTCATGGAGCGAAGAAAGGCGTGAAGGGACTCGGCCACGGAGTGAAAAAGGGTGCCCAGAAAACCGGCGACGCGGTGAAATAATCGCCGTTTACCTCACTACTGTTCTCTGATCTGTCATCCCGAGCGGAGTGGGATACGGCGCTTACTGAGTGCTGGCGCTGCCCCTGCCTCTTTTTTCGTTTAAAATTAAGTCTCATGCTCACGGGCTCGCAGGTTCGCCGCAAGTTTTTGGACTTCTTTGTCCAAAAAGGACACAAGGAAGTCCACTCGTCGTCGCTCGTCCCGGCCAATGACCCCACGCTGCTCTTCGCCAACGCCGGGATGAATCAGTTCAAAGACGTCTTCCTGGGCCTCGAGCAGCGCGACTACACGCGTGCGACAACTTCGCAGAAGTGCGTGCGCGCCGGGGGCAAGCACAACGATCTGGAAAACGTGGGCTTCACCAATCGCCACCACACGTTTTTCGAGATGCTCGGGAACTTTTCGTTCGGCGACTACTTCAAGAAAGACGCGATCGCGTATGCATGGGAACTGGTGACATCGCCCGAGTGGTTTGGCATTGCTAAAGACAAGCTGTACGTAACAATCTTCAAAGGCGAGGGCGGCGTGCCGCGCGACGCGGAAGCTTACGACCTTTGGCTTGAGCAGGGCGTTCCGAAAGAGCGCATTTACGAGTTTGGAGCTAAAGATAATTTCTGGCAGATGGGCGACACGGGCCCCTGCGGCCCCTGCAGCGAGATTCATTACGACATGGGGCCGATAGCATCCGACGAGGAACACACGGATTGCGCATTCGGCTGCGAATGCGGACGGTACGTCGAGATCTGGAATCTGGTGTTTATGCAGTTCGACCGCGATGCCAGCGGCAAACTGGCGCCGTTGCCGAAGCCATCGATTGATACCGGCGCAGGGCTAGAGCGAGTAACCGCGGTGCTGCAGGGGGTGGTGTCGAATTACGACACTGATTTGTTCACACCGCTGATTGCACGAGCAGCCGAGCTGACGGCTGTTTCGCTGAAGAAGGACGTCGAGAAAGAAGCACACACAAAGTCTGCGGCTTCGCTTCGTGTCATCGCGGACCATTCCCGGGCTGCGACCTTTCTGATTTCCGATGGGGTGTTGCCGTCTAATGAAGGCCGCGGCTATGTTCTGCGCAAGATCATCCGCCGTGCGATTACGCATGGTCGTCTGCTCGGCCAAACCAAGCCATTTCTGTATCAGATGGTGTTCGCGGTGCGCGACCTGATGCAGGACGCGTATGCCGAGTTGAACGAGACTGTGGAACGAGTGTCGAAGGTCGTGCTTGCAGAGGAGACAAGATTTGCGCACACGCTGGATGTGGGCCTTACCAGGCTTGAGGCTGAGTTGAAGCAAGCTAGGCGCGACATCCTATCGAAAGCCGTCTATGACTACATATCCAAATTGGATGCGGAAGGAAGAACGGAGAGGCTCGATAAGGAGGCTAAGAGATTTCACGTTGAAGCATTCCTCGACAATCCAACCTGGGTATTGGCAAACGATCTTGTAGGGCAAAAGGAAGGTCCGGGACTACTAGAATTCTTCGCGAGCTTACCTAAGCCTGACCTTATGTTGCCAGGCGAGAAGGCATTCAAGCTTTACGACACCTTCGGCATGCCTCTGGATTTCATGCAAGACGCAGCACGCGACCAGGGAATTGAATTCGATCACGAGGGTTTCGACCGTGCCATGGAGGAGCAGCGCGCACGCGCCCGCGCTTCCTGGAAAGGATCGGCTAAGCAGACCGCAAATCCGGCATATCAGAATCTGCCCACATCCGTTTTCGAGGGCTACCGCCAGACTCGATCAGAGAACTGCGAAGTACTTGCGATCATTCACAACGGCCAGGGGGTGCAACAACTTGAAGCTGGTCACCCGGGCGAGATCATCCTCGATCACACTCCTTTCTACGCTGAAGCAGGAGGACAGGTCGGCGATCGCGGCTGGCTCTACTCCGACGATCACAATACCGTGGTTGCCGATGTAACGGGCTGCTATTACCCGATTCAAGGCGTTCGCGCGCACAAGGTCGTTGCCAAGCAAGCGATTCGCGTCGGCGACAAGGTCGATGCCGTGGTCGACACAGATGTCCGTGAAGCCACCATGCGCAATCACACGGCTACGCACCTGTTGCATGCCGGTCTGCGCGAAGTGCTGGGCAAGCACGTCAAGCAGGCAGGGTCGCTGGTTGCGCCGGGTCATCTGCGTTTCGACTTCTCGCATTTCACGGCGGTCGAAGACGAAGAGTTGCAGGACATCGAGGACATCATCAACAAGGAAGTCCTGCGCAACGAAAAGGTCGAGGTAATCGAGAACGTTCCGATCGATGTCGCCGTAAACGAGTACAAGGCGATGGCGCTGTTCGGCGAGAAGTATGGCGACCGCGTGCGCGTGATCCGGATCGGCGATTTCTCGACCGAACTCTGCGGCGGCACGCACACCGGCGCTACGGGCGAGATCGGACTCATCAAGATTCTGAAGGAAGGCAGCGTGTCGTCAGGTGTCCGCCGCGTCGAGGCGATTACGGGCGAAGGCTCGTTACAGCACTTCCGAAAAGATCATCAACTGGAAAACGTCGTTGCCAGCCTGGCTGCACATGCTGACACAATCAGTCCTGCCGACGCGCTGAAACAGGAGTTTGAGAAGCGTGAAGCCGAAATTCGTCGTCTGCAAAAGGAACTCGACCAGGCACGCATGAAATCGGCTTCTTCCTCGGTCGCATCGGTCGACGAGAAGATCAAAGAAGTGCATGGTGTGAAGGTTCTCGCTCATCGAGTGGACAATCTGGAGCGCCCGCAGATGCGAACATTAGTCGACCAACTGCGCGAGAAGCTGGGTTCCGGTGTGGTCGTGCTCGGCTCAGCCTCAAACGGGAACGTGGCGCTCATCGCCGCAGTTACGAAGGATTTGACCAGCCGCATCCAAGCTGGCAAGGTGATAGGTCCCGTGGCACAGAAGGTTGGTGGCAAAGGTGGTGGACGTCTCGACATGGCCGAGGCCGGCGGCAAAAATCCCGCGGCGCTGGATGCGGCGCTCGAAGAGACTTACTCCGTCGTCGAGTCCCTGCTCAAGTAAGGGCATTGTCAGTTCAGTTCCCCGACTGAACAGGCGTGCCCGCTTGGCTCAAGCGTATACTGGCTCTACTTTGGGCACCCACCCTCCGCGGAGTGGACGAGAGTCGTATCCGCTTCATCTCACACCTAGGTAAGAAGATCCTTCTCGTTGATGTTTCCAACTGTTCGGCGGCTGAACTCCAGCGCCTAGCGGTGCTAGTTCCGGAGTACGTGACAACTGAACCAAAGGGCTCGGTCCTGCTTTTAGCCGACTTCACCGGAGCGCAGTTCGACCGCGAAGCAGCTTTGCGTCTGAAGGAGACCACGGTTTTCGATCGACCCCACCTGAAGCGATCGGCGTGGGTCGGAGTTGAAAGTATGCCACGCGTCTTTTACGAGAACATCAAAAGTTTTTCTCAGCGTGAACTACCGACGTTCAAGACACGTGAAGAGGCGATGGAGTGGCTTGTCAAGGAATGATCTGCTTGAACTGCTAATGTTCGCTCTTCGCCAGCAACTCTGCCAGGTATTGCTTCCACACCACAGGCAAGCTGTGAGTGCCATGGCCGCGCGTCTGGTCGCTAATCGGCAGAAGCACAAAGCACCCATTCTTGACCTTCTTGATCTCGCGTTCCGCGATGCCTAATTCGGGCGGGTTGATCTGATCGTCGGCCGAGTTGATAAACGTGACGTGCGCCTTAATCCCCCCAAGCTTGGGAGACGGGTCGTAATTACGCGAAGCGTTGAACGCATACAGTGTGTCATTCGGCTCGAGGTCCTCCATCTCACTTTTCATGAAGCGGTCTACAAAGGCGTCGGCCTGGTCGCGAGTGGGCTCGTATTTCTGCATCTGTAATGGGCTGCTGGTCATGATCAAAAGGACATTGATCGCGCCGCGCAGGCCGAGTTGTGGTGGCCGCCTATATTCACCATTCATCCAAGCCGGATCGCTGGTAATCGAATCCATGACCATCTTGCGCATCATGCGATTGCGCCCGGCAATCTGAACCGGAAGGCAGGCCAGCGGCATCACTGCATCCATGAAGTCGGGATAAGTCTCGGCCCACACCCAGGAATGCATGCACCCCATCGAAGTGCCAATCAGCAATCGCAAATGATTCACCTTGAGACCTTCAGTCAGGAGCAGATGCTGCGCTTCGACCATGTCGTCGTAGTCATAATGTGGGAAGCGCATGTGCATTCCATCGCTTGGCTTGGAGGAGTGGCCGTGACCGACGGAGTCGGGAAGGATAATGAAGTAGCGATTGGCATCGAGCAACTGTCCGGGACCAAACAGCACAGCAAAACGGGCACCCGTGAATTGCTGTCCTGACCCTGTAGTGCCATGCAGAACCATAACCGCGTTTGTAACTCGCCCGGAGGAGTCGGTAACCGGCTTGCCGTACGTTGCGTAGTGCAGGCGCATTTCCTGCAAAACTTCCCCGGAACGAAAGCGGAAGTTGTGAACCACGAACTCGCCTTCAGTCCCTTTCGCTAATTCCTGCGCTAGGGCAAGAGGTGCAAACGTGAGAACCAGGGCCAAAATCGGTTTCAACAGAGATTTCATGGGCGAGTAGGTTATGTCTTCGGTAGGTCCTGCGCAAGCGCGGTAACTCCAAAAGAATCTCAAATGAGAAGCCGTGGAAAGTTATCAAGCGATTCACCACAAAGGACCCAAAGGAGCACAAAGGAAGTTCCCTTGCTGTACCTTTGTGCCCTGTGTGGTTGATTCTTTCTCAGCTTCTCCACTTTAGCGTTACCGGCCCGGTCATGGGATGGCGGAATTCTCTGCCGGTGCGCCTTGCTTCGAGCAACGCCTGCTTCAGCTGGAAATACCACTTGGCGGGTTGATCGGCGTCATCGATGAGCATTAGGTGCGGGTTGTACCGCAGCCCTTGGCTTTGCATTTCCATTGTTCGACGGTCCTGCTCGACAAACTTGGCGAACACGTACTTCAACAGCTCCGGGCCGAAAGGTAGCCAGCGGAAAATATTCCAGCAGGCAACCACATCAATGCGGCAGCGATTGCGAGTGATGGGTGTGACCGTGGTGAGACTTGAGAACCAATACTTCCCTGCCCGGATGGTCTCAAGGCGCAGGTTGGGAAGCACAAAGTCGATGGTGGTGGTGATTGCGTCAGCCTTTGCATAGAGCCGCAGCAGCTTATAGGGCGCGCTGTTCGCTGAGGGTGTATGCGCGCTCATGCGAAAGCCGTAAGGAATCGGCTCGAATGCCTTCTCCTTCTCATGGATGCTGTGCCGGCTCCGCCACCACCACGCTTGATGAACGAAAGGCCCATGCGCGGGATCCATCAGGCCAATGATTCCGTGGTCCACGCTAACCGGCATCTCCGCGGTTAAATACGCAATCTTGTATTTGTCGCTAAACGTCGGGACGCGCGGCGGCACCTCTGGCGAGGGTTCGTCGCGACGCGTGAAGCCTGCACCAACCGGTCCCGATTCCGACATGAAAACCCAGATGTAGTCATCCCATTCCTCACAGGCAAAGCTGCCGGCATAGATGCGATCGACCTTAAGCTTCTGATCCGAGGTAAGGGATGGAATGGCCTGGCATTGCCCACTGTGCGCGTCAAACTTCCAGCCATGATAATTACACTCGACCTGTTGGCCGTCGAACCACCCATAAGAGAGCGGCATCCCACGATGCGGGCAAGCATCGCGTAGGGCGAAGGGGCGTCCTTGGACGTCACGGCCCATGACCAGTGGTGTTTCCAGCAGCGTGGTTTTGATTAACTTGCGCCGCGGCAGCGTTTCACCAGGCAGTGCTCGATACCAGAAACCAAAGAGCATCAAGGAGTCTAGCGTCTGACGGTCACGGGAGTCCGTTCGTGGTTCCACGTTTAGCTTGAATCATAAACGAACGACACGTGCGACTAGGGGGCGGATCGTGCCCAGCCTATCTTGCCTCGCGGGGTGCCCGACGTTCCCTATTAAGCTGAGCACGCGGTAACAGTTACCCGCTCAGCAACACAGATCATGCATTTCTTGCATTTTCAAAGACTTACGATCATTAGTACAGTGGTTCTATGAACCTCGGATAGATTGTCCAGTCCAGTGACCCCACCTATAATCGCAACACTCTGGTTTGGTTCTCCGTCAGGTTCCGGGGTAGGCACG
>Ga0126384_10002038_pt1 | contig 12190 bp, 9 predicted proteins | sample PanSoiMetPlot_36_FD_92543 | JGI IMG/M metagenome (GOLD analysis project Ga0126384, IMG submission 92543) | Tropical forest soil microbial communities from Panama - MetaG Plot_36 | ecosystem: Environmental > Terrestrial > Soil > Tropical forest > Bulk soil | place: Panama | collected 2016-02-17 | reverse complement strand
CTTCCAAGCAGATGAAGACATTCGCATCTCGTACTTGTCATGGGCTGTCTCGATTCGCCCTTCTAAGGCGTCCGGGCGGGGGCGACTCCAGAATGATCTTATGAAAGCGATTCTGAAGAAATCCGTGGCCGACGGTAGCTCTAACCTGCGAAGTATATCGGAGTTTTTTGATCATCACGGAGAGCGTTGGATATCAGTTTATGATCAGGAGAGGCAAGAGCGTTGGTACGAGTATTACCCCATTCGCATCCGCGAGCGCTATGCTTGCGCATTGATTCGCGACGAAGCTAAAGGCACAGCCCTTGACCTCGGCTGCGGCGGCGGTCACGCGTTGCTCGAAATGCGCAGAATGGGTTTTGCACGCGTGGTCGGGGTTGACATTTCGGACAACATGTTGGAGTGCGCACGGCGGCTTGTGACAAAGCATGCTGCGAATAATGGAATCGAGGTACATCGCTGCGATGTGCAAAATCTAACAGTGGTCGATACAGACTCCACCGATGTCTGCACGGCCTTGGGTGTTATCGAATATCTGCCTTCTGATGGACCCATGCTCAGGGAGGTGCATCGCATCCTTAGACCTGGCGGGGTCTTCGTTGTGCAGGTGCGTAATCGATACTGTTACAAAAGCGTGCTTGCGAATATTTTGCGGATGATCGTTCCGCCTCTTAGAAGCAAGATATGGTACCGTGAGCACAACCCCGCCGCTTTTAGGGCCACTCTTCGCCAAAACGGCTTCACGGTCGAGGAATACCGGTTTGCGCACTACTACGCTTTGTTTCCGTTTAGTTACACTCCAGGGACAAAAATATTGATTCGATGGCTGGATAATTTTCTGAACAGGCAGCTCGAAGGCTTGAGCACGTCATGGATTTCCGTTCCTCTCGCCTCGATGTTTATCGTTAGGGCGCGAAAAACGTGAGAATCGATAGTTCTCGGTCGTTTAGTATTGGAGGAACGAAATCAACATTCAGGATAGATTCGAACAAAGTGCCCGGCTGGTTTCGCACTGGGTCGAGAAGCGTCACTACAAGGGCTACGAACCTGCCGATGGTAATGCATCGTTTTTGTATCATCTTACTTTTGGGAGTGCTTTCTTGCAGCGCCTTCTGCAGCAAAGTGTTATCCGGGCACCGTTTAACATCAGGCCGTTCCTCGGTATTCCGCCATTGGAGTGCACCAAGGCAAGGGGCTATATGGCTTTGGGATACACCCTCACGCACCGGCGCACTAAAGATGCGACGTGTCGTGATCGAGCGCTACTCTGTCTTGATTGGTTAAGACAAAACCCTTCGCCGGGATCGCGTCAGTACGGCTGGGGGAATCACTATCATTTCACTACTCGAAGCGGGAAGATTCCGCGCTTCGTACCGACGATTGTCTGGACCAGTCTGATTGGACAAGCGTTCGTCGAAGCGTATGAGACGTGGAGCGATCCAGCGCACTTGGAGATCGCAACGAGCGTCTGTAATTGGATACTTGATCTTCCTCGGGAGAAAACCGATTCAGGTACGTGCCTGAGCTACATCTCTTTGAATCAAAGCTCCATCCATAACTCAAACATGCTCGGAGCAGCTTTATTAGCTCGGGTCGGTACCCTGATCAATCGTAACGAGTTGGTTGACGTTGCTCGGGAAGCAATTGAGTATAGTTGTTCACGCCAGAACCCAGACGGTTCCTGGTTCTACGGCGAGGCCCCGAAGTATCACTGGATCGACAATTTCCACACCGGCTATAATCTCGATAGCCTCAAAGGTTACATCGAAGCCACAGGGGATGATTCATTCAAGCCGCACCTTCGCAACGGTTACCGATTCTTTGTTCAAAATTTTTTAGAATCGTCCGGTTGCCCGCGGTATTACCACAATAAGACTTATCCCATCGACATTCAATGTGCCGCGCAGGCAATTGACACGCTGGCTCTTTTTTCAGACGACGATCCTAAAGCTCTTGCCTTAGCTGAAAAGGTAGCCACTTGGACAATTGACCACATGCAAGACAAAGACGGATATTTTTACTATCGCAACTTCGGATGGGCTTTCAACAGGACCCCATTGCTCCATTGGGGCCAGGCAACGATGTTCAAGGCTCTGGCGCATCTCCTGTTGAAGTCGCAGTCCGTGCCGAGTGCTCAGACTGGGTCACAAGGCTTGCAACCCGCCGAGTTGCCATGACCGGGGTTACTGCCAAAGCACGAGACTTTCACAGGCCACAGTTAGCTGGTGGACAGGCATTGTCTTACGCGCTAATCACGCCAGCACGCAACGAAGCCGCCTTCATCGAGCAAACTATTCATTCCGTGCTCGGTCAATCGGTCTTACCACGCAAATGGATTATCGTCAGCGACGGCTCGACGGATGGCACTGACGAAATCGTCCAGCGTTATGCTAGTCACCACGATTGGATCGAATTGCTGCGGCTGCCGGAGCGACGCGATCGTCATTTCGCGGCCAAAGCGCACGCTTTCAACGTCGGCTATGCCCATCTGTCCTCTGACAGCGGCTTCGACCTCATCGCCAATCTGGATGCCGACATTACTTTCGGGCCGGACTATTTTGAGTTTTTGTTGCAGAAATTCAGCGCTAATCCTCGGCTAGGTGTGGCCGGTACACCGTTTGTGGAAGATCACGACCGGCTCTACCAGCACAGCTATGCGCATCAGTTCGCTAATTCCAGTTATGTGTCCGGCGCTTGTCAGATGTTTCGCAGAGTCTGTTTTGAAGAAGTTGGCGGTTATGTGCCGCTGAAGGCCGGCGCCATTGATTGGGTCGCGGTAACAACAGCTCGAATGAAAGGCTGGCAAACGCGCACGTTCACCGAAAAGGTGTGCTTTCATAATCGCAAACTTGGCGTCGGATCCGCGTCACCTGGCAAGCTCAGGACGCAGTTTCATTATGGGCGCAAAGCCTACCTGGTCGGCGGTCATCCCTTGTGGGAATGCTCGCGTGGTGTTTTCCAGATGCGCGAAAAGCCCTTTATGCTCGGTGGTCTTTGGTTTATCACGGGCTACGCCTGGGCCGCATTGCTTGGTAGCGAACGTGTCGTTCGCCCGGAACTAATGCGGTTCCACCGCGCCGAGCAGATAGCCCGACTGCGACGCATCTTCGCGGGAAAATAGAAAATGACGCATGGCTGATGCTACTACTCAGGTGACTATACGGGGCAAACAGACGCCGGTACCACTAGTCTGCATTGGGGGAGTCGACGTGATCGTCGTTGGCCGATACCTGAAGATGGCAATGGTCAAGGACGAAGACTATTTTGAAGGCGTAGCCGTAAAGCATCCACAACAATTCGTGGCTGAAATCCGACGACGGGGCATCGGTGCCGACATTTTTTCGTTTGCTCAACGTATTCCAGACATCGGCCGGCACTACGATCACGCCGTATACTGGGATAACGTAGCTGCAATTCAGTTGTCCGACTATGATTCATGGTGGAACGCCCTTCCTCAAGAGACGCGCCGGAACGTCCGCCTTGCAACCAAGCGGGGCACCAATGTATCCGAAGTTCCTTTCAGTGACGAGCTCGTTCGAGGCATTGTCGGCATCTATAATGAAATACCCATTCGTCAGGGTCGGCGGTTTTGGCATTATGGAAAGGATTTTGAAACCGCGAAGCGCGAGAATGGCACGTTCCTAGAACGGAGCCAGTTCATCGCGGCCTATTGTGGTGACGAGCTGATTGGTTTTATAAAAATGGTCTATGTCGGCAGACTCGTCAGCATCATGCAGATTTTGTCCAAAGCGAGCCATCATGAGAGGCGTCCAACAAACGCTATGATTGCCAAGGCAGTTGAGCTGGCGGTATCGCGAGATGCCTCGCACCTCCTTTACTGCAAATACGTTTACCATCGCAATTACAGCGATGCCTTGACAGAGTTTAAACGGCGCAACGGATTTCAGGAGGTCAAATTTCCGCGTTATTTCGTGCCGCTCACGTTGCAAGGTCGGATCGCTGTGGCGCTAAGGCTGCAACTAGGTCTGGCCGAGATACTACCTCGTCGCGTTTTAGCTACTCTGTTGGCCGCGAGGGCGAAATTTAACTCAGCGTCGCAAGGAAACATTCTTCTTCAGCGGGTGTAGCTCAATGCGAGAGTAGCTGGCTTCCAGCCAGCGGATGGAGGTTCGATTCCTCCCGCCCGCTCCAATTTAATTTACTCTCTTGCCTGGAATCACTGGCATCTTCGGACCCGTCCACGGGGACGGAAATGTGGCAGCGCTCCCGCGCATGACCCGGCCAATGTCGCACGAAGATTTTTATTCTTCAGGCGACTACGTGAACGGTGAACTCGGACTTTTCGTCGGATTCGTCATTGCCGAGCCGGCTCGTTCGCCCAAACTCATGTGGGACCATTCTGGTGAGATAGGCTGCTTTATTTCTGGCGAAGCGATCATAGGCTCGGCGGACGCAGAGATAGGCCTCGTCAATCTCTACGAAGAACTCGGCCTTGATGCACTTGAAAAATTGAACGGCTGGTTTTCCGGAGTCTTGGTTGATCTGCGACACCAACAAGCAGTCCTGTTCAACGATCGCTATGGCCTGAATCGCATTTACGTCCACGAGCAGGACGATCGCCTTTTCTTTTCATCGGAAGCCAAGTCTCTGCTCGCTGTGCTTCCGGAATTGCGTCAATTGGACCCGCGCGGCTTGGGCGAATGGTTCAGTTGCGGTTGTGTATTGGGAAACAGAAGCTTGTTTCGTGGTGTCTCACTTCTGCCTCCCGCTTCCGCCTGGATTTTCTCTGCCGACGGTGCGCTGAAAAAGACGAGCTACTTCAGTTCGTTAGCTTGGGAGAACCAGCCTGTGCTATCCCTGGAAGAGTACCATCAACAACTGACGCAGGTCTTTCCTCGGATTCTAAAACGGTACACTAATGGCAGCCGACCACTTGCCATGTCTCTTACCGGCGGTCTCGATGGCCGAATGATTATGGCTTGGGCACGGCCCAGCCGTGGAGCGCTTCCTTGCTACACCTTTAACGGCTCCTATCGCGATTGCGCGGATGTGCGCATCGGGCGAAAAGTTGCGGCTGCTTGTGGCCAGCCGCATCAGACGATTTCAGTTGGCGACGAATTTCTTGCGCAATTCCCGCGGTTAGCCGAACAGACTGTCCGTGTCACCGATGGCGCACTGGATGTTTCCGGCGCGGCCGAATTATATGTCAATCGTGTGGCGAGTCAGATCGCGCCGGTGCGGTTGACCGGCAACTATGGTTCGGAAATTCTGCGCCGTCACGTTGCCTTCAAACCAGGCGCACTGGCTTCAGAAATATTTTCCCCGGATTTTGTTCCGCAGCTTGCCGATGCTGCCCGCTCTTACTCCGAAGAAGCTCAGGGCAACCAACTTTCCTTCATCGCGTTCAAGCAGGTGCCCTGGCATCATTATGCTCGATTCGCCGTCGAACAGTCACAGATCAGCGTCCGCTCTCCCTTTCTGGACAACGACCTCGTTGCCCTTGCTTTTCAGGCCCCGCCGGAGGCCCAGAGGAGTCTTGCTCCGTCGCTGCGTCTGATTGCTGAAGGCAATCGCGCTTTAGGTCGTATCCGTACTGACCGAGGCATCAGGTATCCTGGCAATCGAATAACGAACCGGGTGCATCGCTCGGTTGAGGAGTTTCTGACCAAAGCAGAGTATGCATACGACTACGGAATGCCTAACTTCCTGGCGCGTATTGACGATCTCCTTCAGCCATTGCGGTTGGAGCGATTGTTTCTTGGTCGCCAGAAATTTTGTCATTTCCGGACCTGGTATCGGAATCAGCTCGCTGGTTATGTGAAGGAGGTATTGTTGGATCCGCGTTCTCGCTCCCGGCCGTATCTGAACGGCTCCGCGCTCGAGCCGCTGGTGCATGCTCATGTGAGCGGTCTTCGCAATTACACGGTTGAAATCCATAAGCTTTTGTCGATGGAGTTACTCCACCGCACCCTGCTGGATTGACCACTGATCACCGACGACGGACAGCTGACCTCTGTCATCTGATCTCTGACCTCTGCCAACCGTGCTTCCTCATATCACCATCTGCATTTGCACTTGCGATCGTCCAGCCATGCTGGAGCGATTGCTTCGTGAGATTCCGCAGCAGGAAACAAGCGGGGCCTTTAAGTACTCGGTTGTGATTGTGGATAATCATCCGGCGCAATCTGCCAGACCTGTAGTGGAAAAGTGTTGGAGAGAAGGCAAGACCGTTATCACCTACGCCGCGGAGCCGGAGCGCAACATCGCTTTGGCCCGTAACAGGGCTCTTTCTCATGCGACAGGTGACTTCATTGTGTTCATTGACGACGATGAGTTCCCTGCGCCTAACTGGCTCTTGAACCTTTTTTGTGTTTGCAAAACCTATCAGGTTGCTGGCGTCCTGGGTCCAGTTAAACCCCACTTCGACCGCGAAGCGCCGAGATGGCTTGTTAAGGGCGGCTTTTACGAGCGTCCCACTCATGCGACCGGATTCGTGATCCCATGGCACGAGTGCCGTACCGGAAATGTGCTTTTTTGTCGTGATCTCCTGGATTCTGCGGAGCCGGCGTTTCGCCGCGAGTTCGGATCGGGCGGTGAAGACCAGGATTTCTTTCGCCGCATGATCGAACGCGGACATTGCTTCATTTGGTGCGACGAGGCAGTCGTATTCGAGCATGTTCCGGCGTCGCGCTGGAGTCGCCGTTTCATGATTCGTCGCGCGTTGCTCCGCGGCCAGAACACTTTCCGTCATGCCACGCATCGTTGCCGAAACCTGTTGAAATCGGTAATTGCAGTGCCGGCTTATGCACTAGCTCTTCCAGTCCTGTTTGTCGCAGGTCATCACTACTTTATGAAATACCTGGTCAAACTCGCCGATCACGTTGGCCGTTTGCTCGCCTCGGTTGGGCTGAACCCCGTTACCGAACGCCGAATGTAGTTGTGGCCCGCTGGCTGCTCCCCTCCTTGGCACGCCATACCCACAGGCGTAGGCGGCTGACATCTGATGTCTGATACCTGATCTTTGAACAATGCCTCGTCAATTAGCGATACTGGTTTTCACCGTCTTCACTGTCTGGCTCTGGTGTGAAGATAAGAAGAGCAGGCCGCATCTTTCAAAGGCGCTTTGGATTCCTTTGATCTGGCTATTGCTCCTCGGATCCCGGCCGCTCTCATGGTGGTCGTGGTTCTTTTTCGGCATAGGCAGCTCTAGTGTTTCCGACCTGGAGGGCAATGCGCTTGACCGCGTGTTTTACTCTGTTCTGATTTGCTGCTCGCTGATTATCGTTGCCAGCAGGGGCGTATCATGGCGTGATGTATTTAGCGGCAATACGGGACTCGTCTTGTTCTATGCCTTCCTGGCATTGACAATACTCTGGGCGAGCTACCCGGCCCCGACCTTCAAGCGTTGGGTGAAGGAGATCGGCGCGATTCCAGTGCTGCTGATTATTCTTAGTGACAAAGATCCCATTGAAGCAATCAAGCTGGTATTTTCGCGGTGCGCTTATGTGATCTTCACTTTTTCTGTCCTGACCATCAAATACATTCCGGAAATCGGCCGCGATTACGGCAGGCACAGTGGACTCGCTGAGATTCACGGAATCGCGCAGCAAAAGAACTCGCTTGGTGAATCTGTGATGGTGTTTGGCCTGATACTCGTGTGGCAGCTTCTGGAGTGTTCTGGCAAGAAACCCCGGGATTACTTCAAGGCGCCTGCCCTGCAGTGGCTGATTACCCTGGTGATGGGTCTGTGGCTTTTGCGTCAGTGTAACAGCGTAACTTCAATGGTATGTTTCGGTATCGGTGTAGGCCTCCTTGTCAGCACGAGACTGCGTTTTTTTGAATACAAACGGCCAGCCATCATATGGCTTTGCTTGATCGCAGCACCAGCATTTTTCTTGCTGGACAGTGCGTTTCACATCTCACAGCCGATCCTCAATGTGCTCGGCCGTGACGACACCCTGACCAATCGCACTGAAATCTGGGCAGCGATTAAGGAGCATCCGGTTGATCCAGTCTTCGGGTGCGGCTATTTGAATTTTTGGGATATCGTCGGCTCCGTCGAGATAGGCAATTCGGAGGTAGAGCTAAAGACTGCGCACAATGGGTATCTTGAGACTTATTTGGACGGAGGATACGTCGGTGTCCTTTTTCTGATAGCGATGCTCGTCAATGCTGGGATAAATCATGCCCGAAGCTTTGTTCGTAACTACCCCACGGGCGCCATCGGTCTGGCTTTCTTTTGCATGATGTTGCTGACGAACGTGTCGGAATCTGTGTTTGCCCGGCGCGGCCCCTTGTGGAGCGCCTTTCTATTGACTACGATCGGTTATCCATTTCTGGCTCGCGCGCGAGGCCCAGCAGACGATGGTACCATCCAAGATCAATATGAATTTGTGGTTCAAGGCAAGGATACGGACCTTGTTCCATCCTGACCCAGCGTCGAGGCAATGGCTAACAGAATTCCAGCACGAATTATCCATGTTTATTCTCCTCCGGCAGGGGAGTCTGAGGAGGTATCGCTTTTGAACCAAGCCGCCTTGGTCAATGCCAGGTTGCTTCATCCAGACTTCGATCATGTGGTCTTTGGGACGCGTGAGATGGAGGAGCTGGTCGCGAAGGACTTTCCCGAATTTCAAGAGATAATGGCTTCGTTCCTGCTGCCTATCCAACGCTTCGATTTCTTCCGGTACCTTGCTGTTTATCGGCTTGGCGGATTTTATTTTGACCTGGATGTTTTTCTGGGCACAAGCGTGAAGCCACTTTTGAATTGTGAGTGCGTATTTGCCTTCGAAGAATTGACGATCAGCGATTTTTTGCGCCGGAACTATGGGATGGATTGGGAGTTGGCCAATTATGGTTTTGGCGCGGCGCCGGAGAATCCTTTCTTAGGTGCCATTATCGAAAATTGTATTCGAGCTGTTAACGAACCATGTTGGGCCCAGCAGATGATGCAGGGCGTCCCGCGACCTTTTCGGGAGCTTTTTCGCGCACCCTTTGCAACCGGTCCCGGCATGGTTTCGCGGACGCTGGCTGAAAATTCAGAATTGGCAAAAAACGTGACTATTCTTTTTCCCTATGATGTGTGCGATGAGCGGAGCTGGCATCAATTCGGCAATTTTGGTGTGCATCTACAGGAAGGCTCGTGGCGATCGAGGGATGGCTACGTGCGTCGCCGACTGGCGAATCTGTGGGAGTCGTGGGCGCGGCGACGGCTTCACCGAGAGAGCCGTGCTCTGGGGAGGACGCGCTCGGTTCCGGCGGTGTCAGATGTGAGAGATCAGAAATCAGGGATCAGGGATCCGAGATTAGAGCGCGATAGGCGCGGCATGTCTGTAGCTAAGGAAGCGGTGTTAAATCGATAAACTCTGCTCCCTTATGTCTTGTAGCTGTCGCTTCTGACAGAGCTTTTGGATTAGTGATTAATGATAGCTATAGACGTATCGCTCCTACGGAGCGGTCCTCCGTCTTCTGAATGAAAACTCTGTGGCATAAAGTGCCACCGCCCCTCCAGCGCCGCATGGCGCGATGGTTTGGCCGGCGGCCTTGCCCGATAGCACTGGAATCGCCTCTAATCTCGTTCACGTTTGATGATTTCCCGCGCTTAGCATTGATCAATGGCGGTGCGATTCTTCGTGAGCGCGGGTTTGCTGGCACCTATTACGCCTCCTTTGGACTGATGGGCAAAAGGGCGCCAACTGGTGAAATCTTCACGCGAGAAGACTTGGACGAACTTATCCGGCAGGGGCACGAGCTGGCATGTCATACCTTCGATCATTGTGATTCATGGGAAACGAGCCCAAACGAGTTTGAGGGTTCCATTCTGCGCAATCGACAAGCGGTCACTAGGCACGCGCCCGGAATAACCTTCCACAGCTTCTCTTATCCGATCAGTTGGCCGCGGCCAGAAACCAAACGCCGAGTGGCTGCTCATTTCGACTGCGCCCGCGGTAGTGGCCAGACGTTCAATGCCGGAGCCGTTGACTTGAATTACGTGAACGCATTTTTCATCGAGCAAAGTCGCCATGACTTCGATGCGATTAAACAGACCATTGAAGGCAACGCCCGCGCCAGAGGCTGGCTGATCTTTGCTACGCATGATGTGTGTGATACGCCGAGCCGCTTTGGGTGCGCCTCGCTGTTGTTTGAGCGCTTACTCGAGCATTCCGTGAAATCCGGCGCGCTCGTGTTGCCCGTCTCGGCCGCTCTGAAAGTGATTCTTGATAGATCGAATTGAGGAGAAACTTGAATCCCAGTATGCGACCGGCTGTGGGCGTCTGTGTTTTCTCAGGAATTCTCGTTTTGCTTGTTATCGCCGCCAGGTCGGCCGGTGCAGAAATCATTCCCGCCAGCCGCACGGCTTCCTGGGAAGGAAACATAGGGGTACCGGGCGGTATTCCCGCCCGGATGAAGATTTATAAGAACATCGTCGCGGATCTGGGAGCGGATCCCACAGGAGTCATCGATTGTTCAGCCATCGTTCAAAACGCCATCAATAACTGTCCGGCGGACCAGGTCGTTTACATTCCAGAGGGGAGGTTCCGTGTTGGAACGGCAGTCCACCTAGGTAATAACAACAGCAGCCGCACGCTACGTGGCGCTGGGATGGGCCGCACGATCTTGTTTTCTGCCAATAACAATCCAATCTTTACGGTAGGAGACACAACGTGGCCGCCTCCCGACAAGAACGAACGTAACTGGGTTCCCGTCATCTCGGGAGCGACGAAAGGCAGCAACACCATTACCGTGGCAAGTACGACTGCTTTTGTAATTGGGGCTCCGCTGGCGATTGCACCGAATGTTCTGCCAAGTTGGGCGCATAATTTGGGAGGTTTTCCGGATACGTGGCGTTCCATGAGGGTGTATTTCAAAATTCGCAGCAAGACCTCTACGACGGTGACTTTCGATCCGCCGTGTCCGTTTGATTTCAGCGGGATGAGCCCGGTGGCGCTGGTTGACAGCACGGCTTTTGTGCAGGGGGTGGGGATCGAGAGCCTGACCTTGGACATGTCCAACAGCACGGCGAACATGCCGATTTGGATTCAGCAGGCGTGGGGCTGCTGGGCTAAGGAGGTGGAGATACGGGGAGCGTATTCGCGGCAAATGCGCTGGGACACAGTGGTGCGTTGCGAGGTGCGCGGCTGTTACACGCACGATGTGCAGGGTAGTGGGCCCAATCACGAAGGGATCGAGTTTAACCTTGCCTCCTGGAACCTAATTGAGGACAACATCTGTAACAATGGGGGTGCGCCGCCTATTATGTTGGAAGACGGGATTAATCCTGCTTCATGCAACGTGATTGGGTACAATTATGTGACGAACACGGCTTCGGGTTTTTGGGACATCAGTTTCAATCATGGTTCGGGGAGCGTTCTTAATCTGGCTGAAGGCAATGTGATCCAGGATTTTGAAGACGACGGGTACTACGGATCATCCAGTTACAACACGCTTTTCCGCAATCGCATTCAGGGGCAGGTACGGCTGAAGCATTTCTCAAACTATTACAATATCGTGGGTAATGTTCTGGGGGATACTTGGGCAAATAGATACGAGGCAGATGTTGCGAACTACTGGAATAGCGGCATCAAGCCGGTTTACGAGTTAGGGTTCCCGAACATTGGTAACGTCAGTTACACCGGTACCCTTGGGTCAACCAATCCGCCGGATTACAGCCTCCTCCCTAATACTTTGGACAGCTGCCAGCAACTTGATCGCAATGTTAAAGCTACGATGCTGCGCCACGGCAATTTCGATTACGTCAATAACACTACGGTATGGGATTCGTCAATCTCTGATCACACGATACCAGATTCCCTTTACTACCCCAGCAGGCCTGCGTGGTGGCCGGATGGTGTGACCTGGCCACCGATCGGCCCCGATCGCGATCCGATGGTGAATCAGATCCCAGCACAAATCAGATTTGTTCAAAAAGGTGGACTGCAGCCGGCTCCTACCCCGCCGCAGCAACCCAGTGCCGCCTCCGCTTCAGAGGAGCCAACGCCGCCGCGTGCGAGCCGTAAGGGTTGGAAGCGGCCCCGATCATCGCCGGCCGGCCGACGTCTCTGACCTCTGATCTCTGGCACCAACATGAACCAGGCGGAAAAATTTAACAGGCTCATCTGTACGGACGCAATCCGGAAAGACTTGCGATCGAGTTCGGTGCGCGCAGCAGGATTCACCTGGGCAGCTGGATTGGCTGATTTCGTCCTTCGCATCAGTTCGACTGCTATCCTAG
>Ga0126384_10002037_pt1 | contig 12194 bp, 8 predicted proteins | sample PanSoiMetPlot_36_FD_92543 | JGI IMG/M metagenome (GOLD analysis project Ga0126384, IMG submission 92543) | Tropical forest soil microbial communities from Panama - MetaG Plot_36 | ecosystem: Environmental > Terrestrial > Soil > Tropical forest > Bulk soil | place: Panama | collected 2016-02-17 | reverse complement strand
TCGTTCGCGACGCGCGTGCGCTCTTCGAGAGGGACAAACGTGTCGTCTGGGCGCGTGTACACGACTTCTGCGCCCGGCAGCTTTTGTTGAATGATCTTGCCGAGCCGAAGCGCCACATCGAGGCACAAGTCTTTCTCCATCAAACCGGTTGGGCCGATCGTTCCTGTATCATGACCCCCGTGGCCTGCATCAATCACGATGCGCCCAATCTTCAATCCCAGAGCCCGCGTCAGAGTGGATTGCCCGTCGCGCGTTGGTGTCGGCACGCTTGGGGCCTTGATCAAATCTGGCTTGCCGGAAGTATTCCTGGCGGTTCTTCCACGCGCATTTGTTCCTTTGGCAACGGCTGACCCGGCAGAGGGGAGTTCCTTTTTCGGCCTGGGCAGCTGTTTCGTCACAACCGGCGCATCTTCATTTGGATTCTTTGCGGCTGCGGTCGTTGTGGGTGCTGCGTCGGTATTTTTTGCCGTGTCCGACGCAGCAGCAGGATTCGCGGGCTTGGCAGCACGCAATTCCTGCGGCGTTGCATAGAGATCAATGACCAAACGCGAAGGTTTGCTCAGCAGGGAAGCGGTGTAATCTTTCACGCCGTTCACATCGAGCACTATCCGCACAACCCCGGAGGCGTTCTGGGCGACCCGCACCGCTAGCACAAGATTGCCGTTGACCTTAACGCCATCGCGTTTCAACTGCGGCGAAAGCTTGGCCGCGTGCAAATCAAAGTAAATCCTGTCCGGATTCGCGATGCGCCCCGAAATGTATTGCACCGCCTCTTCGAGCTCGATAGTGATCCGCGTCGAATCGCCCGAAGAAGTCGCGCTGATAGTTTTTACAGTTGGAATTCCACCGGTCTTGCGCGAGGGTTGTTCGTCTTGCTCTTCGTCCTTGCTGGAGCTCTTCTTTGGTTCTGCCTGTGCAACGCGAACCGGCTCTTGTTTTTCCGGCACAACTGGCTTCACATTCGCTGCCGATTTTGTCTCCGGCGCGTTGTTGTTCTGCAAAAGCGAAAGTTCCGCCAGCGCTTCCTGTGCTTCGCGCTTTTGTGTGGAATGCGGAAAATGCTTCAAGAAATCCTGATACGTTTTCATCGCGGCAGTGGTGTCGCCAAGCTTGTCCTGCTGCAGTTTCGCGGTGCGCAGGTAAATGTCCTGTGCAAATTTGCTCTTTGGATATTCACGCAGCAAAAACTGATACGACTCCACCGCTTGCTGGTAATAGGTGCGGCCGAAGCGATCGCCCATTTCTGTTTGCAGCTCAGCGGCAGCGAGCAACGAATCCTGCACGTCCGCGGCGTGCGGCGAAATCAGATAAACCTTTTTGTAGCTGGCGACAACGGATTTGTATTCTGCAAGTGTGCGCTTCTCGCTCGACTTTTGATTGAGCGCTGCGCGCTGTTCTTCCGCGCGCGTGAACTGCGCTTCAGCAGCATCGCGTTTTACGGTCGCGCGAGTTGGCTCTGCATTATTTCCAGATGCGAGAAGGGAATTCGGCGCGAAGAAAAGCGCAGCGGCCGCCAGAACGAAAACCGGCGAAACGCGGGCGAAGGCCCTGGTGAAAAAAAGTGGGCCAAAACAAATCGAAAAGTTTTCGCGAAACTTCATGCGAACCCGATCCCCAAACGCTTATTCTTGCACTTCTATTGTCGCACTAATCGTTCGTAAAAATCGTGCGGCCTGCGGGGTCGGTTTCCTTGCGGATGGAACGTGAACTGAAGAACACGCCCTCAAGGCGACCCGAGCCAGGCGCAAAATAAAACCCCTGTACTCGTTGGACATAGTTCCGAGTTTCCCGAAACGATGGAATGCCGCGAGCACGGTCCACGGCTCCTTCTCCAGCATTGTACGCCGCCAGGGCCAGGTCCAGGTTGCCGTTGTATCGTTCCAGCAACGCCTTAAGATACCTAACCCCTGCGTCGACATTTTGTTTCGGGCTGAACAAGTCCTTTACTCCGTATCGTTGTGCCGTGGACGGAACCAGCTGCATCAGGCCGACGGCTCCCTTGCGGGAAACCGCGGCCGCATTCCAAGCGGACTCCGTCTGGATGACCGCACGGACCAAAGCAGGATCGATGCGGTGGCGTTCCGCGGCTTCCTTCACTAGGGCTTCGGCGCCGTCGCGATCGAGACTCATCGCTTCGTGCTTGCGTCCCAGAAAAGTTTGTTCCGCGGGAAGGTAGATGGTTGTTGTTCGCCGCTGTGAAGCAGTGAGCTTTGCCGTTTTTGCGGCAGGCGCATTGTTGTTCACGAACATTTTACGGCCATCGAAATTCTCGACCAGGGAAATTTGCGCGCGAGCCCCGCTCGCTGCAAATCCCAGGGTTGCCAGGACGATGGCTGACGAAATGGCCGAACGTTTACCCATCACCGTGTTTGATTCGCGATTGCGCGGGGCCGAAAACTCCGTGCAACCGGTGCCTTGGGGAAGGCCACAACGAACTGAGTAAGCCCCTTGAAACTACCAATAATCAATCTGCTGCGGGCAGATTGGCTTTTTGCGAAGCCCGCCCGCGGGCTAATCACACACCCATGGCCACGCTTCTGGCGCTCAGGCAGACTATAGCAAAGGCTCGAGGAGCGAGGGAACTGACCGCAAGGCCATTTCTAGGGCAGCTGTGCCTTCCACGCCACCCTCAGCCAAGTCGGGTCGGCCGCCGCCTTTTCCGCCGACCGGTTTGACAATGGCCTGTAAAAGCTTGCCGGCATTGACTTTAGCGATGAGGTCCCTTGTCACCCCGGTAATAAGGGCTGCCTTTTCCCCATCAGGCATGCCAAGAACGACGACACCTGAGCCTAGTTTTTGGCGGAGGCTGTCTACAAGCTGGCGGAGTGCGTCCCGGTCGAGATTTTCGACCCGGCTGATCACCGTTTTGACGCCTTTAACGGATTGCGCGGAATTGACCAGATCGTCAAGTTGAGAAAGTGCGCCTTTGCGTTTCTGGTCGGAGATTTCGCGTTCCAGTTGCTTGACTGTGTGAGTGAGCTTTTCCACTTGGGCGAGCACGGTATCTTCGCTGACGTTTAGGTGCTGCTTCAGCTTGGTGAGGATTTCGGCTTGCTTCTGGAAATGTTCGAGCGCACCGATGCCCGTGACGGCTTCGACGCGGCGGACTCCCGCAGCGACGGAATCTTCGCCGACAATTTTGAGTACTCCGATGTCGCCGACGTTGCGCACGTGGGTTCCGCCGCAGAGTTCTTTGGAGTAGAAGCCGCGCGGGGCGCGCTCGTCGGGAATGGTGACGACACGGACGTTCGATTCGGGATATTTGTCGCCGAAGAAAGCGAGCGCGCCGGACGCGAGCGCGTTGTCGATCGTTGTGATGTCGGTTGTGATTTGCGTATTGCGGCGGATCTCGTCGTTGACTTGCTGCTCGATGTCGCGGAGTTCTTCCGCGTGAACCGGAGCGAAGTGAGAAAAGTCGAAACGCAGGCGGTCGGGCGCGTTGAGCGAGCCGGCCTGCTTGACGTGAGTGCCAAGAATGTTGCGGAGCGCGGCGTGGACGAGGTGCGTGCCGGTGTGATTCCGCATCACGCGATTGCGGCGTTCAGAATCCGCGACGATGGTGACGCGATCGCCGACACGCAGAGTTTCTTTGGCCGTGGCTTTGTGAGCGACAAGTCCAGCAACGGGATAAAAAGCACCGGTCACTTCGGCAAGAAGTTGCGATTCGGAATTGTCGTACAACGCGCCAGTGTCGCTGACCTGTCCGCCCGATTCGGCGTAAATCACGGTGCGGTCAAAGACAACTTCGCCGGACTCACCAGGTTTTAGCTCACTGACGGAGCCAGCTTTGGTGATGATAGCTTCAATCCGCGCGTCTTTTGTCTTCGTCGCACAGTAAAAATCCTTTTCGGTTTTATACGTTTCCGCAATTTTCGCGTAAGCTGGGTTCGCCGCTTCCTTTGCGCCGCCTTTCCAAGAAGTGCGAGCTTTTTTGCGCTGTTCCTGCATCGCTTCTTCAAAACCTTCGGCTGGAAAAGAAACCCCTGCGTCACGGTAAGCGTCTTCGATGAAGTCGCGTGGTAGACCATACGTGTCGTATAAAGCGAAGGTTTCGGCTCCGGAAGTCTTTGCATTCGACGCAAGATGCCCGTCGAGCTTCTTCATGCCGGTTTCCAGCGTGCGCAGGAATCGCGTTTCCTCGGAGTGAACGATTTCCGGAACTCGCTTTGCAACTGCATCTCGGAGCTCTGGATAGGCATCGCCCATCAAGCTTTGAACGGTCACGACCATTTCCGCGAGAAACGGCCTTGCTGCACCCAGCAAACGTCCGTGACGAATGGCGCGGCGGATGATTTTGCGAAGAACATAACCGCGGCCCTCGTTCGCGGGAAGCACACCGTCGGTGATCAAAAAGGTTGTGGCGCGGGCATGGTCGGCGATAACGCGGAGGGAAGCGGCGCCGCCTTTGCCTTCTTCGAGTTTTTCTTCTTTGGAGAAATAGACGCCGCAGAGTTCGGCGGCGCGTTTTGTGAGCGGCGTAAAGAGATCGGTGTCGTAATTGGAGATGACGCCTTCAAGAACGGCGGCAGTGCGCTCAAGACCCATGCCCGTGTCGACGCAAGGCTTAGGCAGCGGAGTTAGCGTGCCGCTCGCGTCGCGGTTGAACTGCATGAAGACGAGATTCCAGATTTCGACGTAGCGGCCGCATTCGCATGGGAATTTGCAGTCCGAGTGACCTTCTTCCGAAGCGGCGGGGCCCATGTCGTAGAAGATTTCACTGCAGGGGCCGCAAGGACCCGTGTCGCCCATCGCCCAGAAATTGTCTTTCAAGCCGGGAATAGGAACGACGCGCTCGGCGGGGACGGTTTGTTCCAGCCAGAACTTATTTGCTTCTTCATCCACTCCCAGGGTATTGCCCGGAGCAACTTCCGCACCACCGAAAACGGTGGTGTAGAGCCTGTCCTTCGGAATCGCGAACCATTCCGGTGAAGTGAGAAGTTCCCACGCGTAGGCGATAGCGTCCTTCTTGAAATAGTCGCCGAAGGAAAAATTGCCGAGCATTTCAAAAAATGTGTGATGGCGTTTGGTGAAGCCGACGTTTTCAAGGTCGTTATGTTTGCCGCCGGCGCGAACGCATTTCTGCGCACTCGTGGCACGCACATAGTCGCGCTTTTCGATGCCAAGAAAAACGTCCTTGAACTGGTTCATTCCCGCATTGGTGAAGAGCAGCGTGGGATCGCCATGAGGAACGAGCGAACTGCTGCGAACGCGGCGGTGGCCTTTGCTCTCAAAGAAATTAAGAAAGGTTTCGCGAATCTCGTTGCCGGTCCACGTTTTGCCGTTGCCAGTCACTCTCTTGCCTTTCGTAGCGGCGCTAGGAAACCGCAGAAACTCCGCTTCCGAGGTATTTCACAAGTTTGGCGATGCCAATCACTACGCGGGCCATGGGTTCGTAATTCAACGTTTCCGGAGTGTCCGAGAGTCTGTGATAGTTCGGATTCCGAAACGGTGCGGTGTCCGTGATCATGATCGCCGGATAGCCTTCCTGCCAGAACGACCACTGATCGGACCATCCGATGCCCGTCATGCCGCCCGGTGCAGCGACACCTTCGGAGGGAAACTGCGTGCTCCGACGAAAAAATCCGATGGAATCGCGCACCAAAGACCGTGAAGACAGATTACCAACAAAGCCGACAAAATTCCCCTTCGAGGGAAAGAAAAGCGAGAAGCCGGGAGGGTAATTTTGGCTTCCTTCCTTGTCGGTGTACATGCCCAGAGTTTCCAACGAAATTGCCGCGACTATTTTTTCGTTGTTTTGGCGAGAACGTTTTGCGTAAACCCAGCTACCCATGGTAAGAGTTTGGAAATAGGGAGGTTCTTCGTCGACCCACGCGACAAGGCGAATCGTACGTGTCGGAGTCGCGTGTTGAAGCTGCCGGGCTATTTCTAGCAAAGCGGCCACACCCGATCCATTGTCGTCTCCGCCCGGACATCCATAGACACTGTCATAATGCGCTCCGACGACCACGATTTCCCTTCCAAGAGACCGTCCCGGGATCTCGATGGAAATGTTCTTTGCTTTTAGTCCTTGGACTACGTATTCCTGTTCCTGAGTAACGTAGCCAAGGGATTTGAACGAGTCTCCAATGTATGCGGCCGCTGATTGAAGATTCTTGTAGCGATCTAGATTGCGCTCGCCGATTGTTTCTGCAAGGTACGTTACGTCCTGTTTGAGATTCCTCGCCGCAAAATTTTCTTCTGCGGTCAAAGGCGCGGAAAGGCCAGAGTAAGATTTCCCTGGCATGACGGTCATGTAGGCGACAAACAGAGAAACTACGAGAAGGAAAGCGCCTAACCGAAAGGCGAGACCTTTCCATCCGCCGCCCCTCCGTGGAAGCAGGGTGAGCGCAGGCTTATGGATGGACTGAGAGTTTGTGGCCATTGGGTTGTTCATTGTCTCAGAATCCTGTCCGCGCACAGGTGCAGGTCACAGCCAAGAATGTGAAACAAATTGTGATGAAAATTGCAAAAGACTAGAAAGAAAAAGGCCGCCTCAGAAGGCGGCCCCCACAATTCTAGCCCACCGTCTTGCGGCCTACCGAGGTTATGGGGCGACGCCGCAGGCGTGGTCATGGTTGTTGTATTCGGGTTGCGTCGCGTAAACGTGTTTGCCGACGGTGAAGCTGGTCGGATCGTTGAAGACGGCAAAAGAAGTCGGGGAAACTTGAATGATGGACAAAAATTGACACTCGTCGGCGATTTCCTGGCCGGCAAGGGAGTTTGTGCTGAAGTTGAACCATGCGTCGCCATCAGGATCGGTGATGGTCTCGATGAGCTCATGGGAGAGATTGCTGTTAGTGGAATCGATCAGTTGGCCGTTGGGCGTGCCCGGGCGAACCTGGCAGCCGGGGACGTTCTGGAAAGGCTCGACGGTGTAGAGGACGTGGCCGACGTCGGAGAAGGTGACGCTGTTGTGATAAGCGCAGAAGATGAAGCTGCTTGGTTTATCGGGCGAGTAGCAAACGGTTGCCGCAGAGGAGAAGCACTCATCCTGACCGGGAGGAAGAAAGATGTGGAAGATGTGCTCGTAACCGCGCTCACCACTGGCCAAGACGGCGGCGTGAACGATGGCGCGCATGGTGGCATCTGTCAGCGGCGCGGCTGGCGGCGTATAGGGAAAAGAGAAATCATCGCCGAGAGGATAACGATTGCTTGCGTGTGCTCCGACGTATTGATCAGTGATGCGTGCGAGGTCACTGAAGCCAAAATCGTTCAAGAAGGATTCGGGATCGCCCCAGCAAGTGGCGACGGGGCAAGAGCCATGAGGCAGCAAGAAAATCGGATGAGATTGCGCGAAGGGAACGACAGCGCCACCGAAATAGCTTAGGTCGGCAGGGAAGCGATTCTGGTCGAGACCGTTTGTGCCGATGAACGGCACGGCGGAGGAATTGGGGCTTGGCGTGGAGTTGGCTCGTTGGCCTGGGGTCGAAATTTTGTTTTGAGTGAACGCAGCGCCTGCGTCCGTGTTGGCCGGATGAACGTGCTGAAAAACAATTGTCGCCTCGTCGGCGGCAGCCGTATCGATAGGAGTCAGTTGCAGATTACGTGGAGGCGACGGAGCAGTTTGAGCGACAGCAGCACTACTGGCCGTAAGGGAACCAATGAGCGCTGCACTGAAAACAATCGCAGCGAAAGACGCACCCTTTTTCATAAATACACCCCTTGTCACGCTTTCGACTGCGGCTTAAGCCACAGTCGGCGCGGGTTTTAGCATGGGGGGACGAGGTAGTCAAATGAAGATACGCACAAAAAGATAGGCGACGCTTCTTTCCAGGCGCAGAAAGCGGGCGGGGACCCGATGATCGTGCCCCGCGACTGAGAAATGTCGGATTTCGGAAAACTATGGTTGTTTGCGAACAGCTTTTGCGAGAAGCGTTGGCGTTCCGCTTGTTTTGAAGAGCAGGCCCTTCACGGAAACGTTGTTGCCTGCGGCAAGCGCGCTGACGCCGGAGACGTCTTCGAATTCCATTTCGGAAACGAGATTGACGTTGATGGTTGTGACCGCTGGAGTCGCACCGGTGAAGAGCGGCGAGAGATTGGTCAGAGTGAACGTGTTGCCGTTCACCGAGCCAACCTGACCGCTGATTTGCGATGGACGCAAACGAATGTGATCTGTGGTGATGGTCGTGACGCCGCCTGAGGTGCTGACGGACTGCGGACGAATCTGAACGTCCTGCCCGACAAGCAGGTCAGCGGAGCTTGCGAAGCTGAGTCCTGAAATCGTGAAGCCGTTGTCTTCGCCCATTTCTTCGCTGCTGGCAGAGAAAGTTGCGCCGGATGCTATGGTTACGACGACCGGCGAGCCTTCCGAAACGCCGCTGACATCAGGCTCTTCATTGAAGACGACCATGTGGAACTGGGTGCCGGTATCTACGGAGGTGATGGTCCCCTTGACGGCTTCCTGCTGAGGTGGCTCTTCCAAGTCTACTTTTTTGGCCAGCATGGAGCCCATGCCATTTTCTGCCAAATCCACTTCGACGATTTGCCCTGTCATGACGCACGTGAAATTTTGCGGAGTTGCCGTGCAGCCGGCGTGATCGAAATCCTCGAATTGCGTGTTGCCATCAACCATGATGGTAAACGTACGGCCACTCCGTTTGTTGGTGATAGTGAACTGGTTTGTTCCGACAGCGGTGACCTGGCCGTTCACGTCGTCCAACTCTTCCATTTCGCCTTGTTCATCTTCGCGGTGGTGATGGGTAAAGCGTGCGACGGTGACGACTGGATTGATCGAAAGGTCGGATTGCACGGAAGAGTTGACGTTGAAATCGAGCTTGATGCCGGCGACGGAATCAGAATCCAGAGTGATTGGGAAAGGCGCGCTCGAAATGGTTGCGCCGGAAGGATTGAAGGTCGGAGAGACTTCACAGACGGAATTGTTGGCGCAGCCACCGACCGTAGCGCCCGAGTGGTTGACGATGGTGAGCTTGGCGCTGCCGAAAGTGAGGTTAAGGCTCGAATAAGTGTCGGGCGGAATGTTAGCCAGATTCAGAAACGCGGTGTCGGTTTGGAGGTGGCCAAATTCGACTTCCACGGGAGTTGTTACGAGGGGAACGGCCGCTTTGCTGGAATCAGAAGGCTGAAGAGTGGCGCCGGTGATCATTGCTTCGAAGAATAGTACCGCGACTCCCGAAGGCGGCGTATCGCCGATAGCTATGGTCATCGGCACGCTGCCAGTGGATTGAGAAGTGATCATGGATCCGCCGCCACAGGAAGAGAGAAGAACGCAACCCAGGAGCGAAGCCGCGAGAAGGACTTTACGGAACAACATAAGACGATTCTCCAATCGACCTGATTGTTGAGACCCTTAGATTGAGGACTTGAGGACTGGACGGAGTAACTTCCCGTTGACTTGGGAGATGCAATTCTGATGCAAAAGGTTGTGGACGGGGAAGCGGAAAAAAGTACTAGGGGGACTACTAGTTCGGGCGATAAGGATATCGAGGTCGTTAGAGTACTTATTTTTGAGGGTCGGCTTCCGGGAGGTCTTCGCGGGTGAAGGATTTGAGTTCGCGGCGGATGAGGTCTGCGGAAAAGCCGGCAGCGAGAAGGGAGCGGTAGATGGATGCGAATTTCTTTTCCGAGATTTCGCCACGGAAAGAGCGGAGCTTGCGTTCGATGCGCTGGCGAACGTTGGCGGTTTCTTTTTCTGTGTCAGCGGAATCCGACAGTGCTTCGTTGATGTGGCGGCCCGGGACGCCGCGAGCGCGTAAGTCGCGCGCGATGCGGAACTTGCCTTGTTTGCGGACTTCGACTCGCTGGCGGGTGAACTGTTTAGCATAGCGGGAGTCGTCGAGTTTGCCAGATTCCTTAAGGCGGGCGAGGACAACCTGGGCCAGGAGTTCGGAGTCAGCTCGACGGAGGAGCTTGGTTTTCATTTCGTATACGGAGTGGGCACGGCGCATGAGGATGCGAAGAGCGTAGTCGTAGAGGTCCTGCTCGGTGTCGAGTTTGTGAGCCCTGGAAAACACGGAAGAAGAGTGAAGGAACGATGCAACGAAGTAAAGGGGCGGAATGATTGCGGTTTTCGTAGGTGCAGGAGTAGAGCCTATGGCGCTTCACGACTTAGCAAAGCTCGCATCGCAGAAATCATAACCGGAGTGGCTGCTTATTTTAGCGGCGAGCAGGAGCTGTACTTTCCTCACAGCGAACCGCTTGGCGCCGAGTGGCGCGAGACGCTTGAACCATTTCTCCAGGGAAATCTTGGACAAAATAAAAACCGTCGTATTGGGGGGAGCGCGAATACCGCCGCCGTTCTATGCAGAAGCGCTCGCGATGACTGGAGGGAGATTTCCTGATTTTGTGCACATGGCTCCGTCATCTACGTGGAGGTGATCGTGTTTCACGGCAGGATTGAATCGCCGCCGCTGTTTCATGGAGCGCGGCATGCGGTGCAGATCGTGGTTTCTCGGTTACGAGCAGTACATAGACCTTTACGTGCGCGGATTTGTGAAGAATCTTTCGTGGATGGCAATTCCGCTGGAGGAGGAAGCGTACAAATTGGATGTGCGGTTCGCGGAAGCGTCGGGAGATGTTTTTTTCGGTAGAAGAGGAGATAAGGCAGTGGGAGAGCGAAGGGAAGGATCAGCGGTGGGTTAGTCCTGCACTAAACTCGCACTAGGCGCCTGTGCGAAGAGCACTCTGAACAGTCCCTTTAACGCAACGAAAAACAAGAAAGTCCCAATAGCAGCGCATGGAGCCCACGGCAGGTAGTTTTTATAGCCCCGATCCCGCATGGCAATCTCCGGATTCGCGGGATCATAAATCACATCCACCGGCGAGCCTCTGACAATTTCAAGGGACGAACCTCGTGCTTCCCTGAAGCGGACGGGTTCCACGCCAGGAAAAAATTCGATGATCACTTCGCGCCCGGTTTTTCTGGAATAGAAGTTACCAAAGGAATCGCCACCGGATTGGTGAACAGGGACAACATTGACCACGAATCCCGGCGCAGGCTTGCCGTTCCACATAAGGTGGGCAGGAATTTTTCCAGTGATATAACCGAGTGCGAGGAAGGGAACGGCGGCGACGAACTGCAACAGGAAAGCAAAGCGAAAAACCTTTTCCCGGTTCTCGATGAGCCAGGGAACTTGAGGATTGGTCGTCATTTGCCAGTCCTCGGCAAATCGGGGCTACTTGCGTTGAAAGCGTTCGAAGTCGGCCATTTGCGAGGCCATTTCCTCGCGAGCGGCGTCGGCTGCAGAACGAATGCCCTGAATGCGGAGACGGAATTCGTCCGGGTTGGACGCCCGGAGCAGCGCTTCTTCGATGGTAATGAGCTGCTTGCTGTAGAGATCGAAGAGCGATTGATCGAAAGTCTGCATGCCGTATTGCGAAGTGCCCGCGCCGATGGCGTCGTGAATGAGACGAGTTTTGTCGGCGTTGATAATGCAATCGCGGATGTATGCGGTGGCGATCATGACTTCGCAAGCGGGGACGCGGCCTTTGTCATCCGCGCGGCGGACGAGGCGCTGCGATACGACGGCTTTCAGTGTGGCGGCAAGCTGCAAACGAATCTGCTTCTGCTCTGGCGGCGGGAAGACCGCAATGATGCGCTGAATGGTTTCCGTGGCGTCGAGAGTGTGCAATGTCGAGAAAACCAGGTGACCAGTTTCGGCGGCGAGGAGTGCGGTGGAAATCGTTTCCAGGTCGCGCATTTCGCCGACGAGGATGACATCCGGGTCCTGACGAAGGGCGGCGCGAAGGGCGGTGGAGAAGTTCGCGGTGTCCACTTCGACTTCGCGCTGATTGATGAAGCTGCGCTTGTCGCGATGGAGAAATTCGATCGGGTCTTCGATAGTGATCAAGTGATCGGAACGTGTTGCGTTGATGCGGTCAATCATGGCCGCGAGCGTGGTGGACTTACCGGAACCGGTCGTTCCCGTGACGAGAACGAGGCCGCGCTGCTCTTCGCAAATCTTGTTGATGACGGCAGGAAGATTGAGTTCTTCGACCGTGCGGATTTTTGTCGGGATGACGCGGAGAACCATACCGACGTTGCCTCGCTGCTGGAAAACGTTCACGCGGAAACGGCCAAGGCCTGCGACGCCGTACGCCATGTCGAGTTCTGCGGTCTCCTTAAACTTTTGCTTCTGGCGGTTGGTCATCATGCTGAACGCCATCGAAAGCATTTCTTCTGGCGTGATGCGCGGAACGTCGGTGACGGGCGTCAGGACGCCGTCGATGCGGAGATA
>Ga0126384_10002035_pt1 | contig 12200 bp, 12 predicted proteins | sample PanSoiMetPlot_36_FD_92543 | JGI IMG/M metagenome (GOLD analysis project Ga0126384, IMG submission 92543) | Tropical forest soil microbial communities from Panama - MetaG Plot_36 | ecosystem: Environmental > Terrestrial > Soil > Tropical forest > Bulk soil | place: Panama | collected 2016-02-17 | reverse complement strand
CTTGGGAGAGGGCAGCGCAGGCATCGTCAGCGAGGAAGCTGTTCCCGCTACTCTGGAACAGTGGATTCGAACTAAAGCTCTACCGCTCTAGAAGAACTAGACTGACTCGCAGAACCATATGAATATAACAAGCGCTTTGCGCAGGCGTCAAATGGCGCGGGTGTCAGGCATCTGTTTTGGCAACGTGTCATGGAATTCAACGTGCCAGGCATCGAAACAACGCGATCAGTGAGCCGATTGTAACCAGAGCCCACACAATCTCCCCAACTGACAGTCGGGATAGTTTTGTTAGTTCTTTCATGACTCACGGCCTTTTTGCTACCAAATCACAACAGGCACCATTGGCTTTTTACAGCTAAGCGGAGCCACAGCCGAGGGCGGCTGTGCCACCAAGCCTGAAGATTGCGAAATATGGCAGACCAGCCTTTACACTGGTCTGCCTCTTCCGCTTAACGACCTCCACCAGGGCCGCTTTGCGGTCTAGCAGGAGGATCAACACCCTGATCTTCCTGCCGGAATATCTGCTGAGCTGGGGCCTTCAGGACATCATTGGCAAAGAAGAATTTGCCGTCGGCGGGAACCATCATTACCTGAATCCGGTCTGACAGCTTCTCGGCAACGATCTTGTTGATCAGCAAGGGATTCGACTTAAGCGCCATGGCCTCGCCTTGCAACCGCTCCTTGTCAGCCGCCGCGACCACCCGGATGCGATTGGCTTCGGCTGAAGCGAGGAGCTGTTGCTTCTCCTGCTCAGCTTTGCTGTCGATGACCTTGGCTTGGGCCTCCGCTTCGGCGTTCTGAATCGTGGCCTGCTTGCGAGCCTCAGCTTCGAGCTTGGTCTGCTGGATCTGCTTTTCCTTCAGTGGCAGCGTGTATTGCATAGCGTCGGCTTCTGCCTTGGCCTGTAACACACGGACCTGGGCACCCGCTTCGGCCTGCTTGACCGTGCGAACCTTCGCGGCCTCTGCCTGATACTGAGCGATCTGGACCTGCTTCTTCTCGATCGACGTCTGCACGATCAAGCTTTCGTCCTCTTGCTCTTTCTCGATCAGCCCTTCGAGACCCTTTGCGTAATCAGTGGGGAGCACGATGTCGCGCAGCATGACCTCTTCGACGATGACACCGTCACGCTTCAGCTTCGCTGTGATCTCCTCGCTGGCTCTCTTGCGAATGTCTTCGCGATGGACTGCGAAGACATCACGAATCGTGTACGTGGGCACGATCTCACGAAAAACAGACGCGACTACAGGAGGAACGACTTCATTGTCGATGTCCGACGGCAGGTTGGTATGGATGTATGCGAGCTTCCCAGGATCGAGCTTGTAACGAACAGTAACCGCGAGTCCGATCTTCAGGCCTTCACTCGCAGTTACATTCAGCGTCTCATGACGCTTCGGCTTATCGATAAGCGACTCATCGACGTTTCCGGTTGTCATCGTGTGAGTGCGCGTGTCATAGACGGCCAGAGTTTCAAAAGGGGACATCAGGTGGATACCTGGATAGAGAGTTTCCGCTTCCGTTCCAGAGATTTGACTCACGCGAATGCCGGCGTGGCCTGCGGGGACCACGTCATAGATCGAAGCGAGCAAGAATGTGATCAACGCAGCAGCGCAGATCATTCCTGCAAGCCGAATTCGCAGTTTCAATTCAGGTTCGAGGAGCCTTTCTGGAGCACTTTCGGCTGATTGAATCCGCCGCCGAGCGCGCTGATATACGTAAACGTCGTATCCGAGAATCGTCAGTGCCCCAAGCACGAGCGCGATTCCGGCGCAGACCATGAGAACTTTCAATAGCAGCATGGCGTCCTCCTTGAGGACGAGGGTTAAACATCGTGGTGGTTGAACGGGATGATTCAGCCTTTGCAAGCCGAATCATCCGCAGCAAAACTTCAAACTCTTTGCAGCCTGGCTCGCTGTCCGGCAAGTAAACTCGCCGACTGTGGCTGGCCGGATTGCCTTGCCGCCGCCTCGTCGGCTCTCCTCACGCCTGCGTGCATGGCGCGAATAATCAAAGTGATAATTGCCTCTCCGGCGAACAGGGCTAACAACGCCGATCCGATCAAAGCTCCAACGATTGCCATCATTCCGGTTAGCTCCAACATGGGATTCCTCCTATGTACTCGTTACTGACTTACCGCTACTTCAATTGCCGGACTGACTGTCTCCTTCTCTGCTGCCGGCGTGTCGCCGAATATCTCAGCGACTTCAGAGTCCGCTTGGTCACGGATTTCGACCTCGTCCCCGATTTCCACCTCGGCAAAAAGCTCTTCAATGTCGCTGCGGTGCATACGAATGCAGCCGTGAGAAGCAGCCTTGCCGACGGAGCTCTCGACGTTCGTTCCGTGGATTCCGTAGCCCTTCGTGCTCAGGCCGATCCAGCGGGTTCCGAGGGGATTGTCAGCGCCTGCCGGGATGACCTTGCCGGGGTGGTAATAGGTCGGCTCTGCCAGCCTGGTCTTGACGGCGAAGGTGCCGGCCGGTGTGGGGCTGTGCTGAGCTCCAACCGCAACCGGATAGACCTTCTTCACCTGGCCGTCTTCAATCAGCGCCAGCTTGCGATGAGGAATGCTGACAACCACCTTCCTATGGCGCTGCACAACGGGAGCTGCCGGAGAGGCTTCAGCTTGGGTCTGAGCGCGTAGCTCACGAACGGAAATCAGGAATATGAGGACCGAGAGATACCGAAGAACTCGCTTCTCGCCTGCCTTTGCCCACTCCGCATTTGCTGCCATTTGCTTTCCTCCTAACCGCTTCGCGAGTACAAAATGCAGGTGGGTATCCAGTGGCCTGAGGCATAAGGAATCAATCACTTACGAAGAGTTGCGTAGGGCGAGTATCGTGGGTCGAATCCCACGCTGTGGATAACGAGACACAGTTTGCCGGTTTCCCGCTTAGAAGGGATGGACACGGGGCAGCCCCGCTTGTGGAGTAGTCATGCTCGACGCGGCGGCACAGGCATGCTGCTTCTCTACCTCATTCTCGGCAACCTTCTGGCGAGACTTAAACTCAAAAGTGAGGCAAAGCAGAGTTGCTGGCGCGAGCTGACGCACGAATTCAACAGATTTTTAAAGTTTCACAATACGAGATGAAACAAAGTTGAAGTACACTCCTTGTCAGTTCGCACACAAAAGTAAGCGGCTGACTCGGAAATGAATTCCGTCGGCAACTTTTGCGAACTATCCCTGTAAGAAGTGTCCGTTTCGAACGCAGGCGGACGAAAGCCAACCCCCAGCCGGAATCCGAAAGTAGAGGGCCCATGGTTTCTAAGTGTGCCAATCCTGCCTGCTCGACTCCTTTTCATTATCTGCGTGAAGGAAAAATCTTTCGCGTCGAAGTCGAGATGACGCCTCCCGAATCCCAGGACAGAGCGGCAACGCCGAATGGGACCAAGAGTCCCTTCCTGGTCGCTAACCGCAAGCCTCCATTGAAGCTGGAGCATTTCTGGCTTTGTGGTCCTTGCTCGCAGTCGATGAACCTTCTCTTCGACAGAGACAATGGTGTGTCGGTGATTCCCAAGCTGCGAGCTCGTGCGGCAATTGCTTCGTAGCAAACCCAACATTGGAAAAAAGGCCCGCTAAAAGCGGGCCTTTTTCATTGCTGAAAAAATCGTTAGGCAATCTTGGTCATGACTCGAGCACTGGCACTAGAAGAAGGAAGGTATTTCCCACTCAGCGAGTTCATTCGGACACGCATCAGTTCTCCGAGCATTCGGGTGCCATCGCGAAGGGGACTGATTTTGGAACGATGGTCGTGCGCCCACGACACAGGCACCTCAACCACTCGCAAACCATAGCGCTTGGCCAGAAACAGAATTTCAGGATCGAATCCCCAGCGTTCGATTTTCATATTGGGAAAGACTGCGCTCACTGCTTTGCGATTGAATGCTTTGAATCCACACTGGGTATCGACGTAGGAGAGTCCGAGAATCATGCGCAGTGCGAGATTGAACGCTCGGCCGAGCATTCTTCGATGCATGGGCTGCTTGCGCATTTGCAGTTCGCTCTGTAAATAGCGCGATCCGATGGCTACATCTGCTGCGCCGCTTTCGATTGGGGCAAAGAGTTTTGGAGCCTCCTCGATCGGAGACGACAGATCGGCGTCGGTGAAAAGAAGGAATTGCCCTGATGCGCTCATCATTCCATTGCGCACGCTGTAGCCTTTGCCGCGGTTTCCGGGATTTTCGATAAGGCGGACAATCGGATTGCGTTCAGCGAATTCCTTGACGACAGCGGCCGTCCCATCACGGGAGCCATCATTGACGACGATGATCTCCGACGCCCAGCGAGATTCTTCTATATATGCCAGCATCCGCTGCAGGCTCGAGCCAAGACGCTCGGCCTCGTTGTACGCAGGGACGATGATGCTGTAGCGGATTGGTGTCACTTTGGTGTCAGTCCGGAACAAAGGATTTAGACGCTCAGGATTGTACGTCAGTTGCAAAATAGAAATGATAAGAAGCGTAAAAAGCTAGACGGCCAAAGTATTTGCGGGATTGAGGCAACTCATTCCAAGAAACTCCTAAAATTCAAAATCAAGCCGCACGACGCTCAGACTCGAGCATATGGAAGAATTCGCGCACGAGTTCGTAGTCCCACAGTCCATGCTTTGCCTCATAGAGCATCGTGTCGCGAGCCTGTGCTTGTGGCAATGCCGGCTTATACGGCCTGGCTGTCACCAGAGCGTCGTAGACGTCAACAACCTGGAGCACGCGCGCAAGGACTGGGATGTTATGGCCCTGGAGTCCATCCGGATATCCGGAACCGTTCCAATGCTCGTGGTGGTGGCGGATGATCGGCAACACTTTGCGAAACGACTTCAAAGGTTGACAGATGGCCTCGCCGTCTGCGGGATGCCGCTTCATCACATCCCACTCTTCCGGAGTGAGCTCGCAGCCTTTCTTCAGGATCTCATCTGGAACTTTAATTTTGCCCAAATCATGCAGATAACCACCGCGCTCTAGAGCCACAACATTCTCATAATCGAAGTGCAAGTGACGTCCGAGTTCCGCGGCGTAATGCGCCAGCCGGGAGCAATGATCACCAGTAAACGGATCGCGTGCTTCCACACCGAGTGCAAGCGTGAAGAGAACGGCTTCTGCGTTCTCGAGCTCATCGGTGAAGTGCTTGAGCTTCAAAAGGCTTTTGACGCGGGCGTAGAGTTCTTCCGGATAAAGCGGTTTGGAGAGAAAATCGTCCGCACCCGCCTCAATGCCTCGCACACGATCAGCGCGGTCGCTTAACCCCGTGATCATTACCACTGGAATCAACCGCGTTGCGGGATCATCCTTGAGTTCGCGGCAAAGGTCATAGCCTGACCTTCCCGGCATGATGACGTCGAGCAGAATCAAGTCGGGTCTGTCGGCCTCGATGGCTTGCAAAGCTTCGTCGGCGTCCGACGCGGTTGTGACATGATAGCCACGCGAAGTCAAGAGTTCGCGGACGAGCAGGAGTGTATCCAGCTTGTCGTCCACTACCAGAATTGTTTGGGTCTTGCGCCTTAGATTGCCGTTCCGCAGGGCCTGCAGCATGTCTCCCATTGACCACTGATTGTGAGTCGGATTCCGGACTTCCGAGTTGCACAACCGAAGCGTTTTGCTTGCATTACTATTGTGCCAGCACCGCCGCGTAATGAGTGAACGAAGTTACCTTAATTCGATGAGACTTTCTCGCGCACCGCTGGCGACAACCCTCTTTTTTCTTGGCGCGCTGACCGCGGTCGCAGCCCGCTCTCATCTGATCACTTTTGGCCCCTGGCTCAACGTCAAACTGTTCGTCGGTCCGGAAGCCGACCGGGTGCAGAGCATAAAGATCCGCTCCCTCAATGTCGACGGCCGCTCGCGCGAGTTCACAATCGGGCTGCCGCACGACGTGACGGACAAGATGTTCGTGGTGCGCCGCGTCTTCCGGATGAATGACGCCCTCGCTAACCACCCGGAATGGAAATGGCAGCGGGACGGGTGGGTCATCGTCGATCGCACCAGCGGACGCATCTCCAAGCTCAACCTGCCAGATTTCGATCCTTTCTATTCGACCGTGAGCTGGTTCCGGGATTATGCCGCCTACTGCGGCGTCAGTGACGCGCAAAGGGTATATGCGGTCGTAACCCAACTTGGGCAGCGGAAGCCGGTGCTGCGGACGTACATTGGTCCGGCCAAAGGCAGCGATCAGCCAGACTCAGAGTGCACTGCTCCGACATGGCAGAAGCAGCCAGTGCGCGTGACCTTCGAGCCCACAGGCGGTCAGAAATCGAGCTACCTGATTCATGGACGATCGAGCGAACCGGAGTTAGGTGAGGAGCCTGCGGAACAGAAGGAAGGGGAGAAGCAGTAATCGGTGCCAAATGGATTCCCTCGACAACTATCTCCACGAAGCCGAAATCGCTCATGGCCACCTTTGTGCCGGACAAGTGCTTGGAGTCCGGATGGCTATGGCTGGTCTTTCCCGGCTTGGAATTAAAGATCCGCGAGGCGCCGACCGCAAGCGTCTGGTGACCTACGTAGAGATCGATCGCTGTGCCACGGACGCGGTTATGGTCGTAACCGGCTGCCGCCTGGGAAAGCGCGCGCTTAAGTTTGTCGATTGGGGAAAGATGGCGGCGACGTTTGTCGATCTTGAAAGCGGACGCGCGATCCGCGTTGCTGCCAAGGAGTCCTCTAAAGAAGCAGCGCGGCGGCTGCACCCGGGGATCGAGAGCAAGAACCAGCAGCAGATGCTGGCCTATCGCGAAATGCCCGAAGAGGAATTGTTCGAGTTTCAGAATGTGCGTGTGAACGTTGGACCTGAAGATCTCCCAGGGTACAAAGGCGAGCGCATCGTGTGCGCAAAGTGCGGAGAAGGCATCAACTTCCGTCGCGAGACTGTTGTGAACGGAAAAACCCTATGTCGTGGCTGCGCCGGAGACAACTACTACACTGTTTGCGACTGAGCTCGAGTATCCGGCTAGGTTGTGCCTGTCGCTCTCGGGTCTCGCGCAACCCCCGCTGAATCCAACTTCTCCCGCTAGCATCTACATTCGCATGCCGCAACTGGACTTTCTTGATTCGGCGATCGCAGCGCAGTCGCCTTTGGCAGCCTCCCCAAACATTCACGAAGACACAGCGCTGCTGGATGCTTACTCCCGCGCTGTAACATCGGCGGTCGAGGCGGTTGGACCCGCTGTGGTGCACATTGCGGTTCGTCAACGCACGGTACAGAATTCGCCGCGAGTCCCACGCGATGCTCAGGGAAGTGGCTCCGGCTTTGTTTTCACTCCGGACGGCTTCGTACTCACCAACAGCCATGTTGTGAATAGCGCCAGCGAGATCGTAGTCACATTCCCAGATGCCGAAACGCATCATGCCACGCTCATCGGCGATGATCCCGATTCAGATCTCGCCGTCTTGCGCGTTGATGTTCCCGGGCAGCTTCCATTTGCCGCGCTAGGCGCTCGCCAGCCGCTTGTCGTCGGGCAGGTTGCCATTGCGATCGGCAACCCCCTTGGTTTTCAGCACACGGTGACGGCAGGGGTGGTGAGCGCACTGGGACGCAGCATGCGGTCCCGCACCGGTCGGCTGATCGACAATGTGATCCAAACCGACGCTGCGTTAAATCCCGGAAACTCTGGCGGTCCGCTGATAAGTTCCCGCGCGGAAGTGATCGGTGTAAATACGGCGACGATTATGGGTGCGCAGGGAATCTGCTTCGCGATTGGTGCAGATACCGCACAGTTTGTGGCTGTGCGCTTAATTCGGAACGGCAAGATCGAGCGAAGTTTCATCGGCGTGGCCGGCCAGGATGTTCCGATCCATACCCGCATTGTTCGGCACTATGCTCTGCCGGTCACGACTGGGGCGATGGTGATTTCGGTTGAATCACCCTCACCAGCGCAAATCGCCGGACTGCGCGAGCGCGACGTGATTGTCGGATTTGGTACCCGGCGGGTGGCAGGCGTCGATGACCTACACCGGTTGTTAACCGAAGCAGTGCCCGGAGAAGTTGTTGAAATCACCGCACTTCGCGGCACTGAGCTGGTGAAGCTGGGGATCAGACCTAAGCCCAGAACCTAGCCACCCGCCGATCAGGGCTGTTCTCGAGTAGATTCCAACTGCCAGAATTCTCGGGAAATTCATCCAGATTTTCCACATCCTGCACCAGAATTGAAGCATGGAGCGGGCATTCGATACGCTCATCTTGTCCGACGTGCATCTGGGTTCGGAAATCAGCCGAGCTCGGGATGCGTTGAGCCTGCTGAAGTCAACCAGCTTCCGCCGGCTCATACTGTTGGGCGACATCTTCAACGACCTCAACTTCCGCCGGCTCAAGAAAGAGCACTGGCAGTTTCTCTCCTACATACGCAAGCTCTCGAATCCCAAGCGCAACGTGGAAGTCGTTTGGGTCGAGGGAAACCACGATCTGGGACTTTCTGATCTGATGTCGCACCTGGTAGGCATTCCGGTCTATCAGCAGTACATGTGGGAGTACCGTGGGAATCGCTATCTCGCGATCCATGGACATCAGTTTGATCGCTTTGTTGTAAACAACTTTCTTGTGAGTCGCGTTGGCGAGGCGCTGTTCCTCTGGATCCAGAAGTTGGACGCCAGTAAAAAGAGGTTCTCGCGCTATCTCGATCGCCTGAACACCCGCTGGCTGCGATTGTCCGACAAAGTGGCCCGCGGCGCGCTCGCGTATGCCGACCATCACGGGGCAAGTCACATCTTCTGCGGACACACGCACGTGCCGACGCAAGCTGAACGGAACGGAGTCCAATACTTCAACTCCGGTTCCTGGGTTGATCAGCAATGTACGTACATCACGGTCGACGAGCACGGAGTTGAGATTCAAACCTATACACCGGCGTCAGAACAGCTCATGCTGGTGGACGCTGACGGCCATTCGGAAATCGGACCTCACGAGGAATTAGAGATTCCCTCGCATGCCTTCTACCGCCCGGTTAGAGGGTAGATCCTACAGAAATTCGGGCTCCAGAATTCACCAGGCCCGAAGGGCCGCGAGAATCAGAGCCCAGCAGCTTAAGCCGTGGGTTGAGATTGAAAATCATGACAGCTGAGCCCCGAAGGGGCGGCATTCATTGATTGTTCCGGCGATTCAGACATGTGCCGTCCCTTCGGGACTCGAAAACTCAAAATGGAACTAATCTCTCGCCAACCCAGGGCTTACGCCGCTGGGCTCTGACTCTTGCGGCCCCTTCAGGCCTGGTATGTGAAGTCTATTGATTCGGTTATCTAACGCGCGGCTGGTCCCGCAAATACCGCATCGCGCTCCGGAACGCCGTCCATCAACTTTGCAAGGATGTCGACAGCCTCATACACCGCTCGATTCTTGTGCATTGCAACCTTGCTGCGCAGGTGTTCTAAAGTGGAACCCTCCAGCAGCTTCTTCACCGCTGCCTCGATCTCATCGAAGCTCTTGAGTACAATTCCCGCTTCGTTTTCCTCAATCCATTCTGTGTTGTAGCGCTCCTGCGGCATCGTAGTTGCGTTGCGTTCGACAATTACTGGCAATCCGAAATGCAGCGCCTCGGCTATGCTTCCTGGACCTGGCTTGCCGATGAAGAAATCGGCTAGCGACATGTAGTAGTCCACCTGCTTGGTGAAGCCCTCCACGAACATCGGCTTGGTGGGTGAAATGCGCCGTAGTTCGGCGGCGATCTTTTCGCTATGTCCGCAGATGAAAATCATCTGCACCTGCGCGGATGATTGTTGCAGTGCGCGGGCAATTTTGACCATGGCAGGTGATCCGTGTCCGCCAAAAAGAACGAGAGCTGTGGGCCAGTCCGGATGCAAGCCTAGTTTTCCTCGCTCGGCCTCGCGATCCACTCTTGCTGAAGTATAGAAACGCGGATTCAATACCATGCCCGAAGTAGGAAATATCTCCTTACGCGTGTGTCCCAGCGCGATCGCCTGTGCAACAGCGCGTTCTGTCCCGCAAACAATGTATTGCGATTCCTTTTCGATCCAAAAGTGTGGCGGATAGTCCGCGAAATCGGTAATCAGCGTGACGAACTTAGTTTCGGGAAGCGACGCCCGAATACTCTGCGCCAGTGCACGATTGAAATTTGGAATGACGGATAGAACCACCTCGGCGGGATTCTGCTTCCAATACTTCTCCAGGGCGCGTGTTACAGGGTAATGCCAGAGCCGGATCATCGCGTGCAAGACCATAAGGAGTTGAGGAGTGAATCGAGTCCAACCCTTGCGAAGGAGCAAGTTGTAGCCATCCTGCAGGCGAATTTTTGTGATTTTCTGTAGAGGATCGATCGAGTCGAGGAGGTCCTGCAGGTTCAGGAGATCCACTTGCCATGGACGCTGCTGCTGTTCGATTACCGTCTTGATGGCATTGGCGGCGTTCCGATGGCCGCCCCCAGCATCGAAGAAGACGATTCTTAGCCTGGGATTCCCTTGTGACAAATGAGGCTCCCCATTACCCCTCAGCCAGAGTATTGCCAATGAATATTACGCTCTTGTAAAAGGCACCCAGAGCGTTAACCATACGGGGCGGCCCAAGTTGGAATTGCCATCGAGAAAATTAGTTTAGTCCTTTGTTTACTTATACTTCCAAATTGCAGCCACTTTGTCCGTTTCTGAAAGTGCTATTACCTGCGTAATTCATGGCGGGCGGTTTTCAGGCAGGCTCCAAATCGATGGCGATAGCATGGAATGAGCCATACCCCTGGGAATCGGAGCCGATGACGCCGGAAGCCCTAATCCTGACCAGCGATTTTGAACTTTCGCACATGGTTCGAGTTGCGGTCGAGCGCTTTGGAATTACCGCCGGCGTGGCGGTGGGCGAGCCTGACGCCCTGAGGCAAATCGAAAGAAACAAATTTGATCTGGTGATCGTGGACTGTTCTGATCTCGATCAGGGTTGCGCAGCTTTGCGCAAGATGCGCCTGAATCGCACGCATCGTTCGGCAGTGTCGATTGCGATTGTTGGGGACAGGGAACACGCAAAGTACGTTTCCGATTCGGGAGCGAATTTCGTCGTCTCTCATGCAAATTACGAAGTCGAGATTATGGCGACTCTGCGCTCCGCTTATGGACTGGTCCTACGCGAGCGCGGTCGCTACAACCGTTTTCCTTCGACGTCGAGCATCAATCTTCGCCTTGGGGCATTCGTTGCCGACGGACGGATTCGGAATATCAGTCAGGGCGGTCTATGCATCAGCGGTATCAACCATCCCCTGCAAGGGAGTGTGCAACTGCGTTTTGCATTGGAAGACAGCAGCATTCCGATACAAGCCAACGGGCGAGTGGCGTGGCAGAGAGAAGGTCTGGTTGGAGTCGAATTTGCAACTATGACCAAGGCCAGCCGCGCAGAACTCGAGCAATGGCTCGCGGTTCAGTTCGAAGTTCAAACAAAGGTGAGGCCCAAAATCAGCTTTGCCACTTTAAACAGCGCTCCGGATGACTTGGTTGCCACGGAAAGCGCACGTTCAGTAAGTGTCCACAACGGAGAAATTCACCCGATCGTTACAGCGATCATTCGCGGCGGACCCGTGCGGGCTCGATGCTCATCGTGCCAGGCGACGATCACTTTCGGAAATACGATTCACAGCCCTCTGGAACAAGAGCGTAAATTGCGCGACGCATTCGCGATACATCTTCACGAAAAACACGATGGTGAGTTAGGACCGACTCCGGTGCCTGCAGACACGGCGTCCAACGAAGGGCGCTGAAAGCGACTTATAGCCATCCCTCAGTTCCTTTCGTCCCGCGCATCATTGTTCCCGTATCTTCCAAGTTGCACGTAAAACTGGTTTGTGGTCAGATGCTGCGGCTCGTAAACGTACCCGCAGAGGAGACCTTATGCCATCCTTCCGCACAACGCTATTCCCGCTATTAATCCTATTCTCTTCATTTAGTGCCTTCGGCCAAAACAACACGCCAGACAAACCGAGCTGGTGGAACAAATACCAGTATCTTTCGACGCACCCGGCAAGTCCGAATGCTGGGAGCATTAAGTCCGCTGCTCTCGGTCCAAACGTCGATGTTTCCAACGAGTGCGGTCCGCAGAGTGAGACCTACATCACTGTAAATACCGGCAACCCGACAAACCTTGCGGGAGGCTCGAACGAGATCTTTCGCGATCCGATGCGTTCTTATTCTTCGTTCGATAATGGAGCATCGTGGACCGGAGTGGACGCGCCGCTTCCTCCCCCTCTCAACACTTCCAATGGTTCCCGTTTTGGATCCGATCCCAGCCT
>Ga0126384_10002034_pt1 | contig 12203 bp, 9 predicted proteins | sample PanSoiMetPlot_36_FD_92543 | JGI IMG/M metagenome (GOLD analysis project Ga0126384, IMG submission 92543) | Tropical forest soil microbial communities from Panama - MetaG Plot_36 | ecosystem: Environmental > Terrestrial > Soil > Tropical forest > Bulk soil | place: Panama | collected 2016-02-17 | reverse complement strand
GACCTGGAGGCGCGCGGTATTTACGTCCGCAGCACGTCATGGGCGGGCCTTGCTGAGGAAGCCGGCCCCGCCTACAAGAACATTGATGAAGTGATCGCCGCGACGGAGTTGGCGGGAATTAGCAAGCCGGTGGTGCGATTTACGCCTATCGGGAATGTGAAGGGATAAAGAGTGATCACAGGTTCTTTCATGATTCCGCGTACGCCTGTCACTCTTGTCACGGGTCCATTGGGAAGCGGCAAGACGACGCTACTTCGTCACATTCTTGCCACCCGACGCGCGAAGATCGCCATCGTGATGAACGAATTCGGCGAGATCACGATCGATGCAAAAGTGATCCAAGGCGAAAACGTTCGGATCGCGGAGCTCGGCGGCGGCTGTGTTTGCTGCTCGCTGCTTGGCGAATTCGAAGCAGCAGTAACCGAGATCATTAAGAAAGTTGCGCCCGAAATGATCATCGTGGAGACCACCGGGCTCGCCGAGCCCGAAGCCCTGGTGTTCAACATTCAGGAAGCGTTGCCTCAATGCCGACTGGACGGCGTTGTTTCGGTCATTGATGCAGACATGCTGATTCGCTTCCCAGAGCTGGGACATACCACCCGCCTACAGATCGAAGGCGCGGATATGTTGCTTTTGAACAAGCTCGATCTTGTCGATACAAACCAGGTCGAGCCCCTCCAAGGAAAGCTGCGCGAAATCAATCCGAACGCGGCAATTATTCCCACAGACCGGTGCCAAATCGATCCGAAACTTTTGTTTGGCATCTCGCGTTCGCCCGAGAAAGAGGTCAACCCTGCCCGGCATGAACATCAACCAGAGTTCGAATCGTTCACGTTCAAGTCGGACAAAATTTTCTCCCGCGATTCCTTTGAACGTTTCGCAGAGGCTCTGCCCGCAAACGTGATCCGGGCGAAAGGTTTCGTCCTGTTGCCCGATGGCGGGCAGCTCTTTAATTTCGTGGCGAGCCGCTGGGAATTGGAACCATTCGAAGCTGATAGAACGGAGCTAGTCTTTATCGGAAAAAACGTTACAGCACAGGAACCCGTTCTCCTCCGTGCGCTCGATGAGTGCTCTGCAGAAGAATAATGCCAGGGCTGGCGCGATTTGTTGAGTCGTTACAGCATTAAGTGGGCTTTCCGAGTTAACGACCCAACAATTGACGAATCAACGCGGCGCAGCCATGCCCTATCAGTATCTCGAAGACGTCGGAGTCGCCGACATCGCATTTGTAGCGACCGGACGCGATCTATCGGAATTATTCACGGCGGCGGCTGACGCGACAATGAATGTGATGATAGAAAATCTCAACGCAATCGAGCCGCGTGAGACTCGGCAGATCGAACTCTCGAACGACAGTATCGAAATGTTGTTATTCGATTTCTTGCAGGAGCTTATTTATTTCAAAGACGCAAAGCGTCTCTTGCTGCGGGCCTGTGAGACACAGATTGAGCAGAAGGGCGAAGCATATGTTCTGAAAGCCAAAGTCGCTGGCGAACGGCTGGACGATACTCGTCATCAGCAGCGCGCTGACGTGAAAGCGGTCACGCTTCACGGTTTTTCTGTCAAGAAACGGGACGGCGGCTGGAAAGCGAAAGTGCTTTTGGATATCTGAGATGGTGACGCAGTAATTCCGCGTCACATTCAAGTAGGGGCGATCCCCCGAATCAACCTGGCGGCGGACTTGAGACCGCCGCTCCTTGTCTAATTCGGTTCCAGTGCGACGTAACCGCTGCGACCCTGGCTGTAGACACGTATCAAAATCTTCTCGTTAGGTTTCAATTTTTTGCTAGCGGCAACCAGGTCTTTCGCATTTTTAACCGGCTGCTTGTTCACTTCCTGGATTACGTCGCCCTCGCGCAGACTCTAGAATTCTAACCTGGCGTCATGGACGCGCGTGTGGTGCCGGCCGTGGTCGTGGCGTCGGTCTGGGTCTTCCGATCGGAGTTGGCGAAACTGTGGCCGTCGCCGTTGGCGTGGCTGTGGGCGGCGGTGGTGTCACCGATGGTGTTGCCGAAGGAATTGGTGTCGGCGTTGGTGTTGGAATAGGTGTCGGAGTTGGCGCTGCGGCCACGTTAACGACTCCAGTCATGCCAAGAACGCAGTGGGCGATGCAAAAGTAATTAAAGGTGCCGGCTTGAGCAAAGGTGTGCTCATAAACAAAGGGCTCGTTGGAAAGGCTGCAGGTCGTATCGTCAGGGGAACAAAACTGCCCATCGGAGGTGCAGGGCTCGCCGCTGGTGACGCTGTGGCCGTTGCTAAACCAGGTCCACCTGACCGTATCTCCGATCGAGATATTTGCGGTGGACGGCGTGAACGTGAAACCATCTAACCCTACGGAAACATCGAAAATCTGGCCACCTCCCGATGGGACGCCGCTTACGACCGGCCGCCCGTTTTGATCCACAACACGGATGACGTGGGCGGGGGTCTGCTTCTGTTGTGTTGTCGTCATGTGTCTGTTGCCCGATTGAGCTTGCGACGAAAATACCAGCCCAAGCGTCGCTGCCAGCGAGAGAGCAATTTGTGCTGCTGCGTTTGATCGTTTCATGGTTGTTCCTTTTGTGTGCGCCAGCATCCGCGAATTGACTTTTAGGGTGGCAACCGAATTACACCTGGCGCTGTGCGATTCGATGTAGGGCCGTGATGTTGTGCAGGAGCCTCGAAGAAAGGCAAGCCGAATTTTGTTTGAGAAAGGCCGTGGAGAATACCAATTGCGGTTAAAAGCGTAACAAAACTGTTACCTTTCGCCTTCGCTCAAGGCTAGGACAGACAAGACCTGCGTCTACAAATGATCACGGATCGCTGATCACTTGGGTCGTCACGGCGAAGTTGGGCGAGGGCGTGGAGTCGGCCTAGATCTCGGGGTTACTCTCGGGGTAGCAGTAGGCGGAGGGGTTGGGCTTGGTGTGGCACTAGGCGTCGGTGTGACCGTCGGCGTTGGTGTTGGACCTGCCTGAAAGTCGATTTCAACGTTGTCGATCCCCAGGATCCAAGTCCCGAGACTGGGATAAGCGAATCCAGGCTTGTAAAAGCCGATACTGGTCAAATCAACGCGATGAAGAAACGGAGACCATTCTGCGTCGGTGCCAGGCGTTCCGTCGCCGCGGGTGAAAACCCATCCTTGCGGGATTGTTGATGAGTTAGCGTCGATTGGGAATGAGTATGTCTGCCAGCCGACGGGCGGTTCAGGAAGATCAGGTAGCGTATATGTTGCGTCATAATTGACGTTAAAACCGGTCTCATCCATCTGTAGCAACTCGAGCGTGACCGCGCGATCAGTCGCCCAGGTGGCAACTTGGATAACGTTCAAATCGACAGCTATGCTGGTAACACCGAGCGTGGTCCAGTCGCCGGTGTAGATGCTGTCGATCTTGTACGGGTCGGGGACTCCCGGTTGAAAACGCGTGGAGACACTCGCCCATGTTGGTATGGCCGTGCTAAAGCCGCCCTGCTGAATATAGGCTCCCGGATTTCCGCCATTGCCCTCAAGATCTCGTGGCGCACCCACGCTGCAATGCCATAAACCGACATCGGTCCCATCATCGTAGGTTTCAATGAACGTATTAGTCGCGCCATCGTTGGCCGCGCCAAGCGTAGCCGCACTGATCACGACCGAGAAGAATGTTGTTAGTAACTTTGTCATAGTTTTCATGCTACCTCGCAGGGTTGAGTTTTTCAGCGCTAAAGAGTTGTCTTGAAAGTTGTGTCTTTCCAGCGTTCACCTCCGATTGCATTACTGTGGTGGAGTTGGGCGAGGACGTGGAGCCGGACGCGGCCTCGGTGTTGGAGTGACCGTGGGTGATCCGGTTGGTGTAGGGCTAACTGTTGCACTCGGTGTCGGAGTCGGAGTAGGACCTTGAGCAGCTGTTCTGAGAATCGTCCCAAAGCCGCCGACTGCGGTTCCGGTGTTTGTTTCAGTAAAGGAAACATTATAGAGGTCCTGGTTCGTGCCGCTTTCCTCAGGGATCCAGGTCTGTCCTCCATCAGTTGTTCTAACGATTGTACCGAGTTGCCCTACCGCTGTCCCAGTTGAAGCATCTGCAAAAGACACGCTTAGAAGCGTCTCGGAGACTCCGCTGACCTGGCTAATCCAGGTTTGTCCTCCATCTGTCGTTCTCAGAATGGTGCCTTGATCGCCGACAACCGTGCCCGTGTTAGCATCTGCAAGCCATACTGCTCGAAGTTGATTGGTTGTTCCGCTCGTTTGCGGGATCCAGTTTTGACCACCGTCAGTCGTTCTTAGGATCACCCCATCATTGCCAACTACGGTCCCAGTGCTGGCATCGGTAAAGTAAACTCCGAGCAGGCCGGTGGCCTGACTGGGTTGAGTAATCCAATTTTGTCCACCATCGGTTGTGATGAGAATTTTTCCTTCGAGAAACCCGACAGCTGCGCCGTGATTTTCATCGCTGAAGTGGACAGCATAGAGCCAGTCGGTTGTATCAGTCGTCTGTTGCTCCCAGTTGTTGCCACCATCCGTTGTTTTTAAGATTATGCCTTCCTGGCCTACTATGGTTCCGATGTTGGAATTGATGAAGTGCACTCCGAAAAGATTTATCCCGGCAAATGGATCGCTTACCCCACTGTTTTGCCGGACCCAGGAGTTACCGCCATTGGTCGTTCTTAAAATCATGGCGTCCGGATTCTCATAGCCCACAGCCGTTCCGGTATTCGCATCGCTGAACGAAACGCCATACAAGAAATTGAATGTCACGCTCGGCTGGCTGTTCCATTGCTCTCCACCATTGGTGGTCTGAAGAATGATGCCAGCGTCGCCGACGATAGTCGCCGTGTTCGCATCCGTGGAGGACACATCAAGGAAACCGCTTGCGCCTTGAGGAAGTGAGTAATTCGTCTGCTCAATCCAGGTGCTTCCTCCATCTGTTGTCCTGAGAATTATTCCCGTCCCGCCTGGTTCGAATCCGGCAATTGTTCCGTTGTTCTGATCGGTGAACGAGACGCCAGAAAGAGTTTTGGTTGTTCCGCTGACCTGCGGCGACCAGTTATCACCGCCGTTGATGGTTCTGAGAATCAAGCCTCCATCGCCGACAGCCGTTCCAGTATTGGCATCGGTAAACGAAACATCGAAAAGACATGCCGTTCCCGGATTTGCCTGGGGTATCCATGTGTTGCCACCATCGGTTGTTCTAAGAACGGTGCTTTCTCCGCCGATTCCGCACGCTCCACCCACGGCCGTTCCCATATTCGTGTCGATAAAGGAAACACCGAAAAGGAAATTTGTGGTCCCACTCGATTGAGGAACCCAGCTGTTTCCGCCGTCCGTCGTCCTCACTATGGTACCGCCTTCACCCACAGCCGTTCCGTTGGTTGCGTCGGTAATAGAAACGCCGCGGAGCTGAAGAGTTGTTCCGCTTGCCTGCGTGATCCAATGATCGCCTCCGTCTGTTGTTCCCAGGATGGTGCCGCCTTCACCGACAGCCGTTCCATTATTTGCATCTATGAACGAAACGTCCCACAACGTTTGTGTTGTGCCACTGGCCTGAATTGTCCAGCTGTTTCCGCCGTCCGTCGTCCTCACAATCGTCCCATGCTCGCCAACGACAGTGCCAGTGTTGGCATTCACAAAGGAAGCGCCGCGAAGATTGTTCCCTTGTGGTAGAGGATTTTGCCAGTGCCATTGCGAACTTGCTCCGCCAGTCGAGCGTTTGCTCGAAACAGCAGCTGTGGCCTCATGTCGAACTTGTCCGGCGTGGATTGCCAGTAGGAGTCCGCAGGAAACTGCAAGGCCAAGGATGGTTAAAGGGATTCTAGGATTTGTTACACTCATAGTGGTGTCGGATTATGTGTTATGGTTTGTTATTAACTGGCTGAAATTACTGCATCGCCATGTGGACGCGCCCCATCTACCAGATGGAAACGGCGAGAATTACCAGACCAAGAGCCGATTGTTCTTTGAGCGTTCATTTTGCCTTTGTTTCTCTCAGGAGTGCCCATCAATCCCTCACGCCCTTGGAGTCAAACGAACGCTAGTCCCAGTCTCAGCTCGGCGCAGTAGGACGCGGCCGCGGGGTGGGTCGCGGCCGAGGAGTTACTCGAGGCGTGGCACTAGGTGTTGCGGATGGCGTCGGCGTCGGAGTCGGCCCTGACCCTGTTCTTCTGAGAATCGTGCCGGTGTCGCCAACGACAGTGCCGGTGTTAGCATCGATAAAAGACACATCGTACAAGATATTGAAGGTACCGCTGGCCTCAGTAACCCAGTTACCTCCTCCATCTGTTGTCCTGACGATTGTGCCTCCTTCGCCGACGGCGGTTTCATTATTGGCGTCAGAAAATGAAACATCCCACAGGTGATCAGTTGTTGCGCTATTTTCAGGCATCCAATGGCTGCCGCCATCCGTGGTTTTGAGGATAGTACCGCTATTCCCAACCGCTGTGCCGATGTTAGCGTTTCGAAACGCGACTCCGTGGAGAGGAACTGCAGTTCCACTGGTTTGCGGGTCCCAGCTAGCTCCTCCGTTGGTAGTTCTTAAGATTGTTCCGCTCGCGCCAACGACGGTTCCGGTATTAGCATCACTGAACGAAACTCCAAAAAGGAAATTTGTCGTGCCGCTTACTTGTGTGTCCCAACTAGTACCGCCATTTGTCGTCTTGAGGATAGTACCTTCTGCGCCAACGGCAGCCCCTGTATTTGCATTTGTAAAAGAAAGTCCAAACAGGAGGTTGGTCGTTCCGCTTACCTGGCTATCCCAGCTATTTCCTCCATTGGTTGTTCTAAGAATAGTGCCTGCTTCACCAACTGCGGTTCCCGTGTTCGCATCGGTAAAAACAACTTCGTTAAGTTGGCTAATTGTTCCACTTGTTTGGGGAATCCAATTACTTCCTCCGTCTGTTGTTCTAAGAATTGTTCCAGAGGCTCCGACAGCAGTACCTCTATTTAGATCAGTGAACGTCACTCCGAAAAGTGCCTGATTGGTGCCATGTGATTGGATGGTCCAGTTAGCCCCTCCATCGGTAGTCTTCAGAATTTCTCCCGCAAAGCCGACTATGATGCCATTGTTAGCGTCTACAAACGAGACACCGTAAAATATTTGTAAACTTCCGCTTGTCTGACCGGTCCAATTCATCCCTCCATCCGTTGTTCTGATTATTAAACCGACGGGACCAATAGCCGTCCCCGTATTTGCATCTGTGAAAGAAACGTCGTGAAGGTCAGATGGGATTGGACTCGTCTGGTCGAACCAATGGCTCCCACCATCCGTCGTCCTGAGAATAGTGCTGTTTGATCCAACAATTGTGCCCGTATTGACATCCGTGAAAGAAACTCCGTTAAGGTTATTTAACGTGTCGCTTGTTTGAGGAACCCAGTTGGTTCCTCCATTTGTGGTTCTGAGAATTGTACCGTTCTCACCAATAGCAGTGCCATTATTTGTGTCAGTGAAAGACACGTCATTGAGAAGGCTGGTTGTTCCACTTGTTTGATTAGTCCAGTTTGCGCCGCCGTCTGTGGTTCTTAGAATCAGGCCATCTGAACCTACTGCAGTACCGTTATTTGTGTCCGTAAAGGAAACGCCAAATAGCACGTCGGGCATTCCATCTCTCTGAATTGTCCAATGATTCCCCGCGTCCGTTGTCCTTAGAATAGCTCCAAAATTGCCTACAACTGTTCCCGTATTTGCATCTATAAAAGCAACGCTGTAAAGATCGTCGCTCGTGCCGCTTGCAAGGATAATCCAATTGTTTCCTCCATCTGTTGTTCTCAGAATTGTGCCGGCGGCGCCAACTGCAAAACCATTATTGGAATCTATAAAAGAGAAATCCTGCAATGTGTTACCTTGTGGTAGTGGATTTTGCCAGACCCACTGCCCAGATGATAAATCAGCTCCCATCTTGCTCGCTATTCCGGCTGTTATAGGACTTCCAGCGTGTCCAACCGGAACGATTAGCATCAGCCCGCAGGCTTCGCTAAGGCTCCAAATAAGCAAAGGCAGTTTCAGGCGGGTAAGTTTCATAGCCGTAAGTTAGAATTCTTGATCGGCTTTGCACCTTTAACCCGGAGGTGTAGGGCGCGGTCTTGGTGTCGGACGAGTCCTGGGCGTTGGAGTTGGCCTTGGTGTAACGCTTGGTGTTGCGGTCGGAGTAGAACTTGGAGTCACCGTAGGTGTCGGCGTTGTGCTTGGCGATGCCGTTGGCGTTGCTGTTGGGCTTGGTGTAGGTGTAGGGGTCCCGCTTGGGCAATGGTTGAAAGCCATGTGCGCGCTCAGGGCGCCATTTTGGGCGCCAGGTGTCGCAACGTTTAGCGTGCCGATGTTGCCGTTTATCGCAGGCCAGGCATCCATTGACCCAAAGGTGCCCCCAATCGGCGTGGGATCACCGCGACGTCCGGCGATCAACAAATTGCCATTAGTCAACCCAAGTACAAGACGGTCGCTTGTGCCGTTGCTATCAAGGTTAGTCCAGAATACGACATTCCCCGCCGCGTCGATTGACTGCATTGGATTACGCGAGAACGCCAGACCCAAGCATTGACCGCCGTCGATGGGATCGAAGAACACGACGACTTTTCGCCAATTAGCGGGCGATCCCGCGAACCAACCAGAGTTGATGGTATTGGGATCGGGATGGTAATCAGCGAAGAAAGCAATTTGTCCGGAATTATTAATTGCAGCCGCTTGCATGTCCAGATAAGTCCCACCTATAGGCGTAGGATCGGGGACCTTTACGTACCATTCATCAACCTGGTTCGTGCGAACGACGATACCGCGTTGGGTGATGCCACCAGTCACGATAGCGCGGAAGGCGATCTGGTCCGAGTCATTGATATCAGGTACCGGACCAATGGGGATAGATGTTCCGTCCGGGAACCCGCCGATGCTCTCGGTGCCAAGCGCGGAAAACGTTCCACCTCCCGGTGCTGGATCGCCAACGGCAGCTACCTTAGTGACCACGCCGTTGTCCCACATGAATAGGTTGCTATTGATCGTTTCACCAGCCGGCGATGCGAGGAACACGACCTTTCCATTGTTGTTGATGGAGCCTGGACCAACTGCTCCGAATGTGCCTCCGATCGGCGAAGGATCGCCAACGGCGGCTACCTTGACAATTTGCCCGGAAGCAGCCTGATAAAAGAACAGTGCTCGTCGTGAATCGCCGCCATTGACATCGCAAAAAAAGAGTACGTCACCCGCATCGTTGATGTCGGGTGTGAAGGCGGTGCCGAAAAAAAAGCCGCCGAAATGTCCACCTATCGGCGAAGCATCACCGCACATTGAAGTGGTATCGCCGCTACCACCTAGCCCGCCACAACCAATAGCGATCGCACCAATTGTAGCGTCTGAGTCAGCGATGAATACACCCTGATTACGGTCTGAGCCATCGACCTGCGAGTTAAATGCGACGCGCCCGGATGCATTAACAGTGGTGGGGTTGGCGAAAGCCACCGGATTCAACGTCCCACCGTTAGTGTTAGGGGCGACCTGGCCGTGTGCCGCACGGGACTCGACGCCACAAATAGAGCCTGATGGAGCGCCAGGGCTGGTAAGGCTGTTACTTTGCTGGGGCGACGCAATCTGTGTACGTTCCGTACTATCGTGAACTCTAACGAAGGTCGTTGCACCGGGGGCGTTGCGAGGATCGCCGCGTGACATTTGCGAGCTATCGCTATTCAGCGGCTGTCCGTGTGCGAGCTGTATCACTTTGATAGCAGTAAACAGCAGAACGAGGAAAGACGCGCCTCGAACAAGGTCCGTCACGATAGGAATAAGCGGTCTTTTATTCATAGTTGTTTCTCCTTGGTATAGGTTTCGGCGATTGCAGGACTTTGACATTTATTGAGCAAAGCCCTTAGAAAAGGCGAATCAGGCGTTGGATCTGTAGTTTTATCGGTCAGGCTGCGGTTGATGATGTGTTAGCGGCCCGGCTGCGGAGGAGTCGGGCGAGGTCTCGGCGTTGGACGAGATCTTGGTGTCGGCGAAGGCCGTGGAGTCGCTGTTATGCTTGGTGTAGGAGTGGGCGTAACGATGGGTGTGGGAGAGGGAGTTGGCGATGGCTCACCACCGGTAGTCGTCCGGAGGATCACTCCGCCGTCGCCGACCGCGATGCCCGTCAACGCGTCGCTGGCGAACGAGACATCGTGCAGGTTTGCAGAACTTCCGCTTGCCTGATCAGTCCAGGTAATTCCGGTATCAGTGGTGTGCAAAATTCGGCCGACTGCGCCTACGGCGAATCCGCTGGCCGCCCTTGGGAAAGCGAAGCCTTCTATCGGCTGGTCGAAGAATAACGTTGACCAATTCATCCCGCCGTCGGTGGTTCTGGCAATTGCACCCGTCCCATCAAAAACGCTTCCCGAAACGACACCGGTGTTTTGATCGAGGAAGGACACGTCATTACAACCGCCTTCGATGTTTTCGAAGAGGAAGTTTTGAAAAGCCCAAGTGACTCCGCCATCTGTGGTGTTGGCGAATAAAGGTTCAAGAATCGAATTTTGCCCCGCAACAAATCCTGTGGTTGCGCTCAGCATCTGAGCGCCGGGAAAGCCGCCCCCCAAGAATCCGCTCTGACTGATCTGCCACGAAGCTCCTGAGTCAGTTGAGTAAAGAAGATCTTGCGAGTCTCCTCCGCTTATCCCGTTGGTCCCGTTAAATGAAACTGATCTAAGGCTATCCTTCACTCCGCTGGTAATGCTTTGCCATCCCGCGCCTCCATCGGTCGTGCGAAGAATTGTGCCACCATCGCCGACAGCAACTCCTTCATTGGGATCAAGAAAATAAACGCCGTGTAGCGTCATGCTTGTCCCCGATACAAGCGGCGCCCAAGTCGTTCCGGCGTCGGTGCTCTTCAGAATGGTGCCAATATCTCCCACGACGAAAGCTGTCCCTGAATCAAGGAGAATAGCGCCGTTTAGATTGCTGGTTGTCTCCGAACTAACCGGAGACCATTGCCCAAAAGCGCTTAAACTCGAGACGAAGAAAAGAAAGAACGCGACATGAATTACCCTGATTCCAGACATAAGTGACCTCCGGTTAAGTTCCCAAGCCCGCGCAAAAACACGCGGCGTCTCATATTGGTAGCGACAACATTCAGCAAAGCAAATTTTCAGATTTTCAAAGCTCTCTCGCTGGAATTAGGCATGGCGTGGCCTGCCAGAAAAGCGAGGCTCTGCAGGCCCGAAGCGACCGGCAAATTTAGCGAGCGACGCTTCAGGGGTTTGGGCGAGGTGGAGGAGTTGGGCGCGGCCTGGGCGTAGGAATAGGTCTTGCAGTGGCACTGGGTGTCGGCGTTGGTGTTGCTGTCGGGGTGACAGTTGGCGTTGGCGTTGCGGAGCCGCACAAGCCCGACACGGTCATTGTATAGGAAGGACAACCTGTATTGGCGGTGACCTCGCTTACCACCAGCACGAAGGTCTGGCCATCTTCGATGGTAAACGAGAACGGCGTCGGATTTCCAGGAATTGGGCTCGACCCTTCATCAGCTATCCAGTTTGCGCAGATGTTATTTGGGTCAAACGTTCCCAGATAAGCGGCCGTGAAGATAAAATTGCTGCCCTGGCATTCGGTCTTGACACCCACCGTCACGCATTGAGTGGAGCCGGTCGTGTTGGTAAATGCATGAGCATCGTAATGGTGTACCTGCCCGTCGCCAAAGACTACACATACGGGGCCGCCGCCACAACAACTGGAAACACCAGAACGATTCATGCGATCGACCTGCGTGGGGTCACTGTTATCGATGTTCCCGGTTATTGTGATCGGCGGGCAGGACGGTGTGGGACTTGCCGTCGCCGTTGGGGCAGGTGTGGGCGTTACCCCGCCGGCACAACCGCCATTCACGTTAAACACGTAGTGCATGGGACCAAGAAAGCAGTCCACAGGCAATGGATCAGGATTGCCGCAGTCTGGCGCGCTGAGGTAGCTCGGCCCGGTCTCGGGATCGGGGTTCGAGCCGATGAGGAAGAAGTTGTGCTCAACGGTTTGGTCCGGCGACAACACTTCCATCACCAGCTCGAGCGTCCCGGTTGGCACGGTGGTCGTTAAGGGAACGTTGAATATGGTTAACTCCTGGTTAGGGACGCGGATTTCGCCCGAAGTAACAAGCAGGTTCGACTGCCAATCGCCGTCCGGGAATGGAGAACCATGGTTGGCGTAGAGATTGACAGTTAGTGGCTGGTCGGTGCCAAACAGGGACTCGGCCTGCTCGATCCCGAACTCAACTGACGTGACATCATAAGCCTGGCCGCCAGTGAACGT
>Ga0126384_10002033_pt1 | contig 12204 bp, 13 predicted proteins | sample PanSoiMetPlot_36_FD_92543 | JGI IMG/M metagenome (GOLD analysis project Ga0126384, IMG submission 92543) | Tropical forest soil microbial communities from Panama - MetaG Plot_36 | ecosystem: Environmental > Terrestrial > Soil > Tropical forest > Bulk soil | place: Panama | collected 2016-02-17 | reverse complement strand
GCCAGCCCGAGGTTATTGAGAATGCGATCGTCATTTGGCGCTAACTTCGCCGCACGCTTCAGGCGATCAACGGCTGCGCGATAGTTTCCGTTCTGATAAAGAGAGAAGCCCAGGTTATTCAGCGTTTGGGCATCATCGGGCTCGAACTTCGTAGCGCGCTCGTACGATTCCTTAGCGCGGTCAGCCAAGCCTTTTTGGTCGTACGCGACACCCAGCAGGTTGTGCGCTTCAGCAAGTCGTGGATCCATCGAAGCTGCGCGAGAGAGTTCGGCGATCGCCTCATTCAGGCGGCCGCTCCTGAGCAGTTCACGCCCAGCAGCGAGATGTTCCTTTGCTGTGCCCGAGGTGGGCTGGTCAGTATCAGTGCGATCCGCTTCCAACCGACCGACGGGTAGGCTTTCAAATTTCTCTGCGTCCTTCTCCGTCATTCGTTCGAGCCTGTTGTGATTATGGCCGAACAATTTGCCGATGGCTTTAAACGGCGCGGTGACTATGCTGACGACCTTATTTCCCTTCTTGCCGTCGCTGTTTCCGACCCGACCGCCCGAATCCTCAATCACATTAGCGTCGGTATCACCACTGCGTTCGGTGGTGCCGGCGCTCCACATTGCTGTGGCGGCGATCGTGACTAGCAAAGCCAGAAATATCGCGATAATTGTTCTCTTAGACATGACTTTCTCCTTCCGCTTACATCTTGCCGAGCGTATCCATCAGATTGATGGCGGCTGGGCCAAGGATGGCGATAAACAACGTCGGGAACAGAAACAACGCGAGTGGGATTAGGAGCTTGACCGCAGCCTTCTGTGCAGCTTGCTCTGCCCGTTGGCGACGTTTCGTACGCAGTGAGTCTGAAAAGACTCTGATCGCACGGGTGATGGACGTACCGAACTTGTCCGCCTGAATCAGCATCGCAACCAGGCTGCGCAGGTCGTCTACTCCCGTACGTTCAGCAAGGTTGTGCAATGCTTCGTCACGGTCACGCCCAACTCGAATCTCGAGGTTCGCCAACTCAAATTCGTCGCTCACATCCGGGTGCACGTCTTTCAGTTCCGAAGCAACGCGCAGCATCGCGGCGTTCAGCCCCAAGCCGGCTTCAACCGAAATCACCATCAGGTCCAACGCATCAGCCAGCCCCCAACGGATCCTTAACTGTCGCCCGTTGATCATTTTTCTCAGGATGTAGCGAGGCAAAAAGAATCCAAGAATGAAGGCAAAGAGAATTAATGTAATTGCGGTTGTCAGCTTTGCTTGTGAAACAGCAACCGACAGCGCTACTGCGGTCGGAAAGCCGGCCATCGAAAGGATGTGAAAAGCACGAAAGATGACCGGGGCGCTGTCAGAGCGAAAGCCGGCGTGCATCAGTTGCAATTGAAGTTTCTTGGCTTCAGCGGCCGACGGCGGTAGCAGCTTGGTGACTGGCGATGACAGACGTTCCGCCAATTCTGTGGTCGCGCTTTGCGTGTCGGTGATTGAAACTGACGCCGGGCTGGTGCTTGTGATTCCGCTTTGGAGCCGTTTGAGCCGTTCTGTAGCAGCGCTCTGCGGACGCACCACTAGCCAGTAGAGTCCCATCAGCACCAGGGAAATGCATATGAAGGTGGAGAGTGCAATTAGTAAGAGCATGTCGTTTTGGTTTTTGGTCTTTGGTCTTCGATCTTTGTACTTTGTACTTCGCTCTTTGCCCTTAGCTCTTAGCCCTTAGCCCTTTGCCCGATTAGATCTTGATCGCGAGAATTTTTCTCACTACCAGCATTCCGGAGATTTGCATGATTACGGCGGCGGCAATCAGCCAATGGCCACGCGGATCCTTCCACAGAACACTCATGTAATCAGGATTCAGAAAAGTAACAGCAAACGCGACGAAAATCGGCAGGCCGCAAAGGATCCAGGCCGATAATCGCGAGCTCGTCGTCAGTGTCTTCAAGTCTCCCATGATGCGGAATCGTTCGCGGATGGTATGGGCAACTTTCTCAAGAATCTCAGCGAGATTGCCGCCTGTTTCGCGCTGGATGAGCACTGCGGTCACACACATGCGGAGATCCAGCAAAGGTATGCGATCCGTCATGTTGTCTAACGCGAGCTTGAGAGAGAGGCCGAGGTTCTGCTCTTCATAGGTCTTGCGGAATTCAGTCGCAATGGGGTCAGGCATTTCCGTAGATACCATGTGCAACGCTTCGGCGAAGCCGTGGCCGGCGGAAAGAGCGCGGCTCATCAATTCCAACGCATCGGGCAGATTCTCAAGAAAGTGATCGAATCGCTTTTTGCGCTTCCACCATACGTGTATGAAGGGTATGGAAGCCGCGAGCACGCCGGCGAGAATGATGAACAGCATGCTGATGCTGACCATTGATATAGCGAGCGCGCCCAGAATCCCCGCCATTCCCGAGAACATCAATAGACGGGAAGGTGTGATGTGAAGATCCGCCTGGTCCAACATTCGTTTCAATTGCAGCGCGGTCTGTAGGCGCAGTAAGAAACGATTCACCAGGGGGATTTCGCTCATCAATTCATTTCGGGCCAGGATAACTTCCACGTCTTCCGTGTGGGCCGAATGAATCAAAGCTTCATTAAGTCGCTGTCGTAGCCTTTCTCGTTTCGAATCAGTTCCCTGCGTAGCCGCCAGGTATGCACCTATGACCAGAAAGAGCGCGAACAAAAATACTATGAGGGAAATCAGCATGATGTTTACATTTCCTCAAAGAAGACGCGTGGTAACTGCAGGCCGTGGGCCTTGAGAGTTTCAGCGAAACGTGGCCGAATACCTGTAGGACGGAACCGACCGTTAACCTGGCCCTGCGGGCCGATACCCGTACGCTCGAACTGGAAGATTTCCTGCATCGTGATCGTCTCGCCTTCCATCCCGGTTATTTCGGAAATTGAAGTGACCCGACGAGTACCATCGGAAAGACGGGCAACTTGCAGCACCAGATCGACAGCTGATGCAATCTGCTGGCGCATTGCTCGCTCCGACAAATTCAGTCCTGCCATCTGGATCATGGTTTCCAGTCGTGCCAGAGAATCTCTTGGCGTATTGGCGTGAATGGTTGTCAAACTGCCATCGTGACCGGTGTTCATGGCTTGCAACATGTCGATCGCTTCGCCGCCGCGGACCTCACCAATTACGATTCGATCAGGTCGCATACGCAGCGCATTGCGGACCAAATCTCTCTGCGTGACCTCGCCTCGCCCTTCAATATTAGGCGGACGAGTTTCCAGCCTGACCACGTGTGGCTGCTGCAACTGAAGTTCGGCTGAGTCCTCGATCGTGACAATGCGCTCGCTCTCGGGAATATAAGCAGAAAGCGCATTCAGCAAAGTAGTTTTGCCGGCACCCGTTCCTCCCGAAATCACACAGTTTAGACGTGCAACCACGCACATCTGGACCATGTCTGCGATGTCCTTTGTCAGGGCTTTGTTCTCAATCAGCCTGTTCATGCGCAGTGGCTCGGCGCCAAATCGTCGAATTGATACGACTGGGCCATCAATAGCCAACGGAGGAATGATCGCATTCACACGCGAACCATCTTTAAGGCGCGCGTCCACCATTGGCGATGATTCGTCAATTCGACGACCAATCGTGGACACAATTCGCTCGATGACTCGCATCAAGTGCTCATCGTCTTTGAACTTAACATCGGTGAGCTCCAACTTGCCGCGTCGCTCGATATAGATCGTGCTGTGCGAGTTGACCAGAATGTCGGAAATCGTAGTGTCGGCGAGCAACGGCTCCAATGGACCAAGACCAAACAGTTCATGTTGGACTTCGTTCACCAGGCGCTCGCGCTCCGCAGCTGAGAGCGGTGTCACTTCCTGAGCCAGCACGTTCTCAGCCAGACGCGAAACTTCTTCAGTAACTTGTTCCTGTGTGAGAGTCGAAAGCTTAGTGAGATCCATTCGGTTGATCAGCGCACGGTGGAGACGTGATTTCATCTCCTGAAACGTGTGCTGGCCAGAACCGTCTGAACCATTTCCCGAATTCTGAAAACCTGTGGCGGCGTCTTTTACTAGGCGTTCACGTAGGGCCATGATGTTTTATTTTTACCTTAGACTTTTTCCATTGATGTCTGGAGTCTTACTCCAGCGGGTTCTTCTTCGCGTTTGAAGATCGAAGACCAGAGCGTCTTTTTCTGCGCGGATGGTTCAGCGACGGCTACACGTCCGGTCATCGTATGCGCGATGCGTTTGATCTCGGTGGCGATCCGCGAATTGGGTTCAGACTGTACGAGCGGTTGGCCCAGGTTAATCGACGTCACGGCTGTCTGGTAATCACTGGGGATGAAGCTCATAACCGGCTCGCCCAAAAACTTCTCCACCTGATGAAGGTCGAGGTCGATCTGTTTGCTCCACCGATTAACGACAATTCGAACCTTCTTTCGCGGATAACCCAGACGATCGAAAATCGCGAGGGCCCGCTGAGTACTCCGAATAGCCGGAATATCCAGCGTGAGCACCAGAATGATTTCATCGGCCTGATCAAGGGCCGCCAGCGTGATAGCGTCGAATGTGTGTTGCGGATCGATTACCACAAACTCGTAAGATTCACGCAGTCGTTGCAGGACCTCATAGACGTGCTCCGGTTCGATCTCATCGGCTGAGTCAGCTTCTTTGGGTGCTGCAAGCAACGATAATCTCGCCGAATGAGGCGTGATGAAACTGGCGACCAGCGCTTCATCGAGACGCGCGCGATTCTCAGCCATGTCGGCGATCGAGTATTTCGGATCGACGCCAAGAAAGAGGGGAAGGTCACCAGCCTGCAGATTCAAGTCAACCAGACATGTAGAAGCTGCAGCTGCTGCAGCCAGGTTAGCGGCTATGAATGAAGTGCCGCAGCCACCCTTGCTCGAGAATACGGCGATCATGCGGCCCTTATTCTTGGGCGCTTCGACGCGGCCGTCATGGAACTCGCCAATTCGATCAAGAACCGTCTTTAACTCTTCGGCACGTATTGGAAGATTGAGAAACTCTCGAGCTCCGCTTCGCAGACTTTGCAGAATTTGATCACCTGAGGGGTTTTGGGCTGCCGAAATGATCGCCGTCGACGGACATTCCGCTGTCATTCGACGGATTAGTTTGAGCGGTTGGTCGGCGTTGGCTCCAAGAACGATAATTGCTGCTGTGGGTTTGAGTCTGACAACTTCATCGTAGAGTTGTTCGGGGTCCGTGCCACCCGCTAGTAGACGGGCCCTGCTATCAGTAGCCAGCGCTGTTCGGATCTCTTTGAAGTTATCGAGACCATATGTGAAAACTACTAGTGAGATTGGTTGGGTCATCTATGAATACCTCTGCAGGCGTTGATTTCTGGTTCATCCTCCAACCTCTTAGTCGGGGATAATGTTTGCGAGAGACGCGTGGTATAGCTCAGGGTACGTCGCACGGTACAAACCCTGCGCTCTCGACCGGTGACAACTAGGGCATTACTCCGGCGTTTTCTGCGACCAGCGTCGATCTATATGCCGGCATGGTTATCGTGGTACCGGTGAACGGAAGTGCAAACTGGAATTGATAATTCTGGACCGTAACCGCGACAGTCCCTTCACCAAGGCCAAAACGCTGGTATTCGACCACTATGTTCGCAGTAGTTAGACCAGGTAGAAGGGGCTGTGTACCTCCCGCGGGATCTCCATAGACGGCGACGTTCTTAATGGCCGTTATGCTTGGGCCAACGTCAGTCCCCGTGGTCCTAACACCCGGCGGAGTGCTTGCTGGCTGGTTAATGGCATACCGCGTCGCTCTCCTGGCCGCATCCGTGAGGGCATTATGTGTCCATAGCGCCCTCCCAAATTCGATCACGGCAAATAAGGCCATCAGGAAGACTGAGGCTACAATCGAAAACTCGACCAACGTAGCCCCTCGTTGACCAGACTTTGAATTTCTTCTTAGAAGCATGGCGCTGTCGCGATCGGTGGCTGCGTGAGCAGATAATGCATGGTCACGCTGGGTTTCACGTCGATGGCTAGCGTTGACGAGGAATTCGTCATTCTGGCCAGGTCTAAGACAGACGTGTGTGTGTAGTTAATGATGTCGACAGTGACGCTGTAAGGAATGCCACCGCCGGTGATGACGCCTCCCGCACTATTACGGCGGGTAATCTGGACATTATCAGGCGTAAGCCCCGTGAGGATCGGACTGCCCGTGCCGCCAAGATTTCCGTAGACTACAAGGTTCTTTGCGCACGGATCATCGTTGCCATGGGAGTCTGCAGTCGTCAAATATCTGGCTGCTACGCGAGAACCTTTCGCCAGCGTCGAGTATTCATAGAAGTACCGGCCAAACTCGCCAGCGGCGGCGAACAGCATGATCACAATCGGCAATACGATCGCAAATTCGACCAACTGAACGCCGCGTTCATCTCGTTTGAAGCAGACCAATCTTCTAAGCAGATGGTTACACATAAGCACGCCTCTATCGATAGAGAACAGGCTTCACGATTGGCGGACCAGGATTCGTTGGTGCGGTGGGATCATAACCGCCACTACCGACAAGAACTCTGGTACCGATGTATTCCATCTGGATGTCACCACCGTTTCCTCCAGTAACTTTGGTTTGTAAGAAAAAAGCGCCAAAGTGATCGATCTGTACTGACGTGCGTCCGCCGGCGACGGCGCTCAACTTCATTATCGGAAGTAACACGACGCGACGTCCTGCAACACCGTCGTGGGAAGGCGCCTGGCTGGGCGATCCATTCAGATACTGGTCGTAGGTGATGCCTTCCTGTACGTTCGTGTCCGGAGGAAAGTAGGTTGGATCCAGGGTTGAGCCACCGTAATCGTCAAAGCGTGTGTTCAGACCCTGTCTTATCGCACCTGACGTTACTCCGGGCTTGGTACTGACATAGCCACCCGGCCCCACGAGATTTTGCACCGCGCTCGCCAGGTCGATTCGATCATCAGCACCGCCCGAACCATCAATCGCCAGAATCTGATAGTTACCGGGAGAAATCGAACTTCCGGGCGCACTGCGCACAGTGTAGAGGTTTCCTGGTTGCAGACTTGAAAGGCTATCGTCATCAATGAGAAATAGCGGCAGGTAGCCCGTGAACACGTTCAACGGCGCGGAAACTCCGCCGACGGCCTGAGCTGTCAGGTTGCGTGAACTACCAATAGCAAATCCTGCAAAGGACATGGGAACTGGCGACACCGGTGTCACTACCTTCACAAACTGAATTGTCGATGCCACCGCAGCAGCCTGCACTTGATCCAGTCCTGGGCCACTGTCGAAATCACTCAGATTGGCGGCAAACCGTACATTGGCAGCGGTGAAAGGAATACCTTGTTTGTTAAATTCATATTTGTTCATTGCTGCTATGGCGCGATTTGTCGCCAGCGTAATCCCGGTCGAATGGAAATTTAATCCGGAAGCGCCAGCCAGCGCCGATGCGTCGGCAGCATTTTGCAATTCATTCTTTGCGAGGTAGAGGTGGCTGATATCAACACCCAGCCCGACGGCAAGAAGAAGTGTAAGCATACCTATCGCAGCCAGGACCATCACGGAACCCCGCTCCTGGTTCCTGTCTCGTCTTTGTAACCTTAGCTTGTTCATCTTCGCCTCCTACTTGGTTCTTTTCACTTTTGAGGTCTGAGCAAATCAGTCACAACATCACAACTGAGGAAAATGCAGCACTGTTCCCCGCTCTGTCTTGCGTCGTTTCGTCTTTTTGTGCCTTCCTCGATTTGATTCCATCGTGACACCTCTCGAGTTCAATGAAGCAACGGTGAGGGTTGCGTTAACGCCTTCGCACTCGTTTACGGCACCAGCAGCGCCATTGCGTCTGCCAGTGTGATGCGTTGTGGACGAACAGGCGGCAGCGCCATTGCTGCCGACCTGGGTTGCACTGCATCTCCGCTCGTGGTGGAGGTGCTGTCTTTACGTTCTTCAGTCTTTTCCGTTTTCTTGGTATCGGCCGGCTTCGTCTCAGCCGGCGCCGGAGTTTCGGTATCCGAGATCGAGTGACCCGTACGGCCTTGGATGCCTTCGCCCTTCGGCTCGAGGCCAAGTGGCGAACCAGTCTTCAGACCATCGATGCCACGCATCTGCGGTATGTCATCCGGATTGACCGGCTTGACTACCTGGGCCGTGACGATAAACATCAGCTCGCTCTCGTTCTTCTGAAATTGCTTTGATTTGAAGAGATTACCGAGCACGGGGATATCGCCCAGGACTGGGACTTTCTGCAGCGTGCGAGTTTCACTGTTATCAAGTAGTCCGGCGAGAGCAAACGACTGTCCATCGCGCAACTCAACACTGGTGTGCGCGCGGCGGGTCCTCAAACCGGGAATCAAGAAGCCATCGAACTTCACGCCGTTGGCAAAGTCGATCGTCGAAACTTCGGGCTCGAGGGCGAGTCGGATATGGTCTTCGTCGATGATGGTGGGCTTGAAGGTCAGGCGCACACCGTATTCCTTGAAGATCACACTGACGGCGCTTGAACCACCGCCACCGCCGCCGCTCTGAACTACCGGCACTGGAAACTCACCACCGGCCAAGAAACTTGCCTGCTCACCGTCCATGGCAATCAGGTTCGGTTCAGCAAGCTCGCGCACCGCACCAGCAGTTTGCAGCGCACGAATCATCGTGGCTGTGTTGCCGCCGAGCACGAACAAGTTCAATGCAGGGGAAAGAGTGCCGTGAAGCACGCCATCCGCAACGCTGCCCAACGAGCTCGGTCCGCCACCGCTATTCGCATAGACGCCGGAGCTCGCGCCCTGATAGGCGTATGAGGTACCGAAGTCTTTCATGCGGTTCTTGCTCACTTCGGCAACTCGGACTTGCAGCTGCACCTGGGTCATTCCTTTGACCGGTGAGCCGAGCATATTCACAACTTTGAATCCCGCCGCTTCGACGACGGCCTGGACCTGGGACCCGACCTTCGTATCGCTGACGTTCCCTGAAATCACGACGGCGCCATTCGCCTGGCTCAAGCGAATATCGTCCTTGGGAAACAAAGCGCGGATCTGCGAATCGACGAGCGAGAGATTGGTGCGTACGTACACATCAAAGACGAGATACGAACCGGTTCCCTGCTCCCAGGCGATGAAGTTCACCTGGCCGAACGCCTTTCCGTTGACGATCACTTGATCCGGCGTCACTAAAACTGCTTCAGCGATTTCCGGGTTCGAAACCGAGAATCGCCCCACTGGTCGATCAAAGTTGATGACTCGCGATTGTCCGACCAGGACATTTACTGCCACTGGCTCTTTTTCTTTAAAAGAGACTTTGTAGGACGCCTCCTGCGCCTGTGCGACGCCGGTGGCGATGACGAGCATGAGCGAGGCCATTAGCAAATACACCGGCCGCCAAATTAGGGAACGCTTTTGCATAATTTGCTCCTTCTGAGGCTGAACCAAAACAGGTTCAGTCGAGTCTCGAGCGCGGGCACGGGCCCCGCGCTGCAATGGGGGTATTCGTAATGCATAGGGGACCACTAAAAAGTGGTCCCTTAGTCATTACGGAAAATCAACGTTTCGTCTCTTGACGCCTTCAATCATTTCCACTTGCGTTTTCGGAGCCGGCGGTGTTGCGGGCTTGGCTTCCGGTTGCGCTTTGGGCATTGGCGCCGGTTTAGATACGGGCTTGGGCTGTTCACTCTTGAGTGAACCAGGCTCGGGTTGCGGAGCTGCATGCTCACCACCCAGCAGCGTGCGCTTGTTGATGCCAGTGGTTTGTTCATCACCCTGGTCAATCGAATTGCGCATCACCAACTGCAGCTTGCCTTCGGTCGACGCCAGGGCCAGCTTCTCAGCTTGCTCAGGAGTAACCAGCAGCGTGGCTACCTTTACACTGTTGGCGTCGCGCTGGTTGTCAGGCTTGTCAATATTCTGGCCGTTGGCGAGAACCTTGATGTTCTGCAGAACGATCTTCGAGATTGGTCCCTGGTTGCTGCTGTCATCCGGACGAATCACGACGACGACGTCAACCAGCGTGTCAGGCATGATGAAGCCCGAGATACCGACCACGTCGTCAACCCTGACGGTCATAGCGCGGTAGCCTTCCGGAATCACGGCTGCCAGTCCGGCTGTGCTTCCCTGTGGCGCGAGCCTCGACTCGGTGATTGGTTCGCGCGCGCCGATGTTCACCACGGCTACGCGGTCAGTCACCTTCTCGAGCGACTCGAAGGTGCCGTCCGGAGTCGACTCTTTGGGAAATTGGACCATCATTAGCTGCTCAGGAATGATCTTGGTGCCGATCGGAATCGCCACCTTGGCAACAGCGATGCGATGAAGGTCCTTGGTGACCGCCTGTGCACTCGACAGGTATCGACTCACCGAAATGGCAGCGAGCAGCCCAAAAATGAGCGCTCCTGCCAGGACGATCAGGAAACGTTTGTTTCGCATTTACTTATTCTCCCTTTGGGGCCAGCTTCAGCTTGCTGACTGTAAATTGGGGCGCTGTTCGCGCCTGGTGCTGACTACCAGGCCCGAAAAAGGACCAGCGAGATCAAACTGCCGAAAGTAATTGCCACGCCATAAGGAATCGTGAGCTTGCGATCGGTCGGGATAGCAAAGCGTGGGACTCGCTGTCCCGGAAGCAGACCCAACACAATGTGCATAACTCTCATCATGGTCACTTTCACCTGGCCGGCGCGGAGCATTGAAACAACGCCCAGTACGCCGCCGGTTAGTGTGACCACGATGAACATGGGTAGAACCAGATTCGCTCCGGCAATCGCGCCGATGGCGGCGAATAACTTGACATCACCTGGGCCCATCGCGCCGAAGATATGAAGGATAAACATCAATATGAATCCGAGTGCGCAACCACCGAGGCTGGCAAGCGCGCCGTTCAGGCCAGTATGAAAAACATTTAAGAAGATGCCGACTATCAAAGTGGCCAGCACGAACGGATTAGGAATGCGCCGGTAGCAGATGTCGTAATACGAAATGATCAGGGCCAGCGGGACCAGGAATGCTGCGCTTATGATGGTGAAGGATCCGGACATTGTGTTTCTTCTCTTTCGCAGCTCTGCGAAGCAGTGATGGGGGCTTACTTGATGTTGCTAGCGAGGTTGGTAATGACGGTGTTGATGTTTCGGCCGAGTGTGCCGTAGGCCAAAACGACTGCAAGGGTTACCAGGGCAGCCGCAACCGCATATTCGGACAGCTCCATACCGGTTTCATCTTTCATGAATGCTTTAATCACGGCGATAACCTCCCTTCTCGATTCTTCTCGCGAAGGTGGAGGTGCGCGCTTTGCTCGTTTGGCCCGGCGCGCCCTCCGCTTCGCTAACTTTTTTCCTACTTGATGTTGTTAGCCAGGTTGGTGATAACGCCGTTGATGTTCCTGCCGAGTGTGCCGAATACAAGAACGACTGCCAACGCGATCAAAGCCGCGGCTACTGCGTACTCTGAGAGTTCCAAACCTGTCTCGTCGCTAAGAAAATTCTTAATCATGTGAATGGCTCCTTTGGATTGGTTAAGAGTGTTGACGTTTTCGTCCCCCGCCCCGCGGTCCAAGCCCGCCGTTAGGAAGGACAACTTTTCAGTAACCATGATTCAGCGTCGATGCACTGCGAAGATCGGTTTCGTTGTTTGACTCAACCCGATTACGTTTTGCCGGCGCAGCTTCGGCCCGGAGACCGATGCTTCCCTCACCTGTGCTTGCGACCATGCTCGCCAGCGCCAGCACGGCAACCAACAGGCCACCTTGCAGACTGTCGGCGAGTGCGGTCGCCTTTGCGCCTACAACAAATGCGATGACCACAAATGGTGTTGCGAGGGCGACGGCGAGTAATGAAAGAAGCACTGTGCGGTTTGCATTTTTCATGGTTATTGTCCTTGCCAGTGGCTGCTTGCTTTGCGGCGAGCTGCCTTTCGGACACTGCGGTCCATTACAACGACCGTGCCAAACTCGGTTGAGAGCACATTCAGTTGGTTTTGTTGGGGTTTCTTGATTCTTGCGAGCGAGAGTTTGTCGCCCGAAGTTTACAAGTCAGTTGGACCGCTAAGTGAGGTCAGCTTAGGTTGAAGTTGGATGGACCTGAGTTTTAGGGGAAATTCTGGTTGTAGCCTGCAGTTGACAAGTTCTCTAAGTGTTTGTCATCAAGGCTACTTGAGATGTCACTGCGGGCGCCAATTTTAACGAGTCATCTGGGCTTGCGAAGATTGCTGCTTGCAAAACCCACTTGACGAGGGGTCGGTTCGTCGGCGCCAGGCCTACGATTTTACGATTCCGAATCGGTAACTTTGAAAGTGACTCTCGATCTCTTTT
>Ga0126384_10002032_pt1 | contig 12207 bp, 20 predicted proteins | sample PanSoiMetPlot_36_FD_92543 | JGI IMG/M metagenome (GOLD analysis project Ga0126384, IMG submission 92543) | Tropical forest soil microbial communities from Panama - MetaG Plot_36 | ecosystem: Environmental > Terrestrial > Soil > Tropical forest > Bulk soil | place: Panama | collected 2016-02-17 | reverse complement strand
TAGAAAATTCCAGGCGGATTTAAAGATAAATTCCAAAACGGCGACCATTATTTTTTCGCCTCCCTTCCTTGCTTTTCCAGCGCTTCAACGCGCTTTTGCAGGTCTTCGATACGCTCACGATGCGCAGTGATTCCGCTTCCAAAAACAAACGTCATCACAATTAGGAATATGGCGATAATCGCCGTGACAATCACTTTCGCGGTTTCGATTTCTTTGTCTTGCATGTCTCCCCTTTCTCAATGCCGATGCGCTCGGCGATTATTTCCCTAACGGTTCGATGATTGATTATTTGCGGCCGGCCTACGGCAAAGCTTAATAGCTTCGGCTCTTTGTATTCGCGGCAATCGCAATCGGGCACAAGGCATGCTGACCATTCTCCCATGCGGTGATTATTTATCGAGTCTCCGCACAAACAACGGCCGCGCGAATATTCCTTGATTGCCAGCCATGACGCGCCGTAGGTGAAACCAAAGCGGCGCCCTTCTATCTGTACTCTGCGCAGTTTTCGCATGTCACTCCTCCGGGTTTGTCGCCTTCGCGGCTTTTCGTTTCGCTCTGTATCGGCGATCGCGTTCACGTTTGGCCTCCCGTTTCGCGTCATCTGTTTTGGTTTGTTTGTTCTGTTCAGCCTTGACTGACTTCCATCGCTTATGTTGACTTCGCGCAATCCGCTCGGCCGGCGTTTCAATTTCGGGGATTGTGTGGCCACGTCTGCGCAGGTGAAACGCAAGGGCCATATTGACAGCAAAGCTCGCGCCGTGTTCCTCGATAGCTTGCGCGTACTCACGAGCGAATGCTTTTAAAACTGTGTCTTGCAGTTTGATCGGGGTCCGTGTTGAAAAATCTGTTGCCATAGTTTTTGTAGTTCCTTATCTGGGTAGTGGTTAGTTGCTTGCTCTCTCTTCAAGCTCGAAATCATTTTCGTTTAGGAATTTTTCCACGCGCAATTGAAAAGCCTCCCGGCGCATCTTCATGGCGTCATCGAGAATTTCAAGCTTCGCCTTTGCGCTGGCGACCGTTTCTTGTGTTCCCTTGTTTGCCTTCACCATGAAAATCCAAAGCGCATCACCTTTGGGCTGAGCCTTGAAACTGTATCCGGGTATGCGAAAAGAAATGTCAGACAGAGTTTGCCGGAGTCTTTTCAGTCCTTCGGGATCAATGAAAATGGAAGGAGCATGCTCCTTTGATGGTTCTTTTCTTTTCGTGAAGTTTGCGGCCGGCGCCGGGGTCCGACTCGAAGCGCTCAACGGGCTGAAATATTTTTTGCCGGCGAATGTGTCGGCGATCGGCTCGGCGACCGGAAAAACAAATTTATTCGAGTGCGCGGTTTTATTCCTGATGAAAATCAAAGTAAGAGCGCATAGTAGCAATTCGCCAAAATTTGCCGCTCGAATCCAGGCATCCCAATCAGTCAAAAATTCCGCGCTCGATTGTTTGGGCCGGGTCGGTTTCTCAAGCTCCACTTGTGATGTGGTCAAGCTTCCGGCGATCGCGGCCGGGGCAGGGGAGCGCGGCGCCGAAAGACGGCCTCCGGCTTCCGCTGTCTTTCTCTGTTGATATGCGGTGTCGTTTTTCAGGCGCTCGGCCTTCGTGGTCTCTTGCGCGATTGTCTGTGCGGCGCGCGCGATTGTTACATTGTCGCCGGAGAGTTTTTCGGCTTTGGCATTATAGATTGCCGCGCTCTGTTCGTATTTCGCTTCGGCCGATTGAAGCGTTTTCAGATGGCCATAGCTCCACATCAAAAAAGCAAAATGGGCGATGACGAAAAGCAGAGTGACGGAATCTAGCGCGGAGACTCCGCGCGCTAGTGTGCGGTCTGGCGCGTCCGAATAGTGAAGCGCTCCGATCGCAATCCATCCCACAAGCGCGCCGACTCCGAACAGAATGGCGCCCATGTAATTTTGCAGATTCCCGGCGCTCTGAAAAATCAGTCCGGTCAACAGGGCATTAACTAATTGAAGACCGGCGACAGCGATAAACCAAAAACGCCATTTACCAAGGCGAAACGTTTCGCCTTCCGGTTCACTGAGCCAATCATGGACGCGTTGGCCTACGGGTCTCTTTGATGTATTCATTTCTCGACTCCTTTTGTTTTTAGAGCCGAAAGCGGTATGCTTTGATAGTGCAATCAAGATACCGTTTCGGCGGTTTGTTGATTCGTCCGGGCCGGCTATTCTCGCAGGGGATCGCCGGCCTTTTGCTCGCGCGACTACATACTAACGTAGTTACAAAGTATTTGCCATGTTCTTTTCGTGTTCTTTCTTCCATGCCCGAACAGCCATCAGGGCGGCGCGGGCGATCGCCAGGACGTCCGTGTCGGCGTTCGCTTCTACTCTCACACCAAGCTTTTGGAATCCGGCCGTCTTGATTACCTTGTTGTTGCTGGTCTCGTAATCGCAGATATCGAATAGCCATCCAAGCTCGCGCATCCTGGTTACGAGCATTCGTGAAGCGTCGAATTCGGGGCGGGCGTATTCTCTCGGCCAGGCAAGCCAGAATTTCAATCCGGTTGAAAAATCCGGTTCGTCAAGCGGGCGTTTGATAAGTTTGGACATGCCTTGCAGGGCATGCGGACCGTTTAACATCACATACATGCACTTGCATATGTCCCATTCGTCATCACTCAAGGGAAGGGCGCCGAAAACTTCGGCCTCGATTGCGTTGTTAAGCTCGGCGGCGTTAAGTTCGTCAACTTCTTTCATTGTGCGAATCTCCTTTCGATTCCGTTTAGAATTTTGTCAAGCTCAATGTCCGGATCGAGTTTTACAATTGTCTCGACTATAAGATCGGCGATCGTAATATGCTCGGCAGCGGAGTTTGTAATTACCATCATCCAATCGCAGTCGGCCGATGCGCCTTTCCAGCCTTCAACGATGTTCCGATCCTTACCGAAGAATTTTTCTTCGCGTTGAATTCGCGCAAGCAGGTGAATCAAGAAAAGCCGCTCGATTGGGGTCCATTGGCCGGACCACGAAATCAAGCGGGGCTGTTTGCAGATCGCGCAGGTTTGCGCGTGTGTAAGTCGGTCGGGGTTAGTCATAAATAAACTCTCCTTCGGGTAATTGGTTTTCGAGATAATCGAGGGCATGGCAGAGAAGGGCAACGACTGCGAAATCGGTTTTGATCTCCCCTATCAAGTGTCCTTCGGCTGTCGTGATTTGGATATGGTCAACGTTCATGAGTTCGGTCATGGCGTTTTCCAAAATGCGAATCGCGTCAATCAAACCAGGGTCTATAACTTGGTCCATGTTATTCATTGTTCGTAAACATCTCGATCATGCGGCCATTTTCGGTCCATTCGCGCGAACAGAGAAGGCGACCATGTTTGACCATTTCTCGAAGGGTCATGTCTAGTTCCTCTAGGGGAACATCTCCGCACAATTTTCGGATTTTTGGGAAGCTTATCGGGTCATTAGCAAAGCAGTATTCGACGCGCATTATGAAACACAGTCTCATACATAGCACAGAATCAGAGACATGGAAATTTCGATTTTTTCGCCTTTTTTTCATGTAGAGTGTCAACATGAGTCTTTTAGTGTCCGTTTACGGGAACGCAACAACTTACAAGCAAATTGTGCAGGATGTCAGGGCCTTTGCAGGATGTTGCAGGATGTTTTCGCCTGTTACCATGCGCATGCCCGGATTACCCTAAATCCTGTGTTTCCAGAAAATCTCAGAACGGGCAAAAACATCCTGCAACATCCTGACATCCTGCAAACATCCTGCAAGATTAGCGGGCGACTGTTTCTAATAATTCAACTTTCCAGACATTCGCTCCGCGCTGTTTTCCGCGTCCGGCGCCCATGTTCAAGATTTTTAGTTTGTAGACCTCGATCGGGCTTATCGGGTCATCTTCGACGTATTCGGTTATCACTTCGTGTTTGTTCTTCAGCCATTTTCCAAGCTCGATTTGTTGCGCCTTGTCGCTCGATCCTCTCAACCGAATTCCGTCAATGTTGTTTGCGATCGGCAACAACTCGGCCGTTGTCATCAAGTCCTTGTTGTTGTCGCGCGCGAATTCATACCAAGTCATGGCGAACATGCTCAGCGCTCCGCGCTCGGCGTCAGATCCGGTCTGCAATTCCTGATGGTTCGCCAAAAATTGGCTATAGCCTGCGCTTTCTAAGATCGAACCCATTACCTTGCTGTAGCGGATAAAAGACGCCATATGACGAGATTTGGGCCTGTGGATGCCATCCTGCAAACCATTCCTGATAATCACATGCGCGGCGTATACAAGTTCGGGCCGATGACTCTCGACATATTCCATCAAGTCGTCATGCGCAAATCCTGTGCGCTCCTCCGGCTTGTCTGTTTGGGGCGTCAGGCGCATGCGGACTGTTCGCCGAGTAATTTCTGTTGTCATCGAAACATTGTTGCCAGTTCCAAGCCATATGGCGCGCACTTTCGCATTAGCTGTCGCGCTCCGGCCAAGTATTCGATCTCCCCATAAATCCATTGTCAGCGCTGCGCAGAATTCGGGCGACGAAAGCGGGTGTTTGATGTTATCGAGGAAAATCAGCGGGGCGCACTCGATTATTTTTGCGGTGATCAACTTTCTCAACTCATCATCTTCGCGCGGCTGTGCCTCGCCTATGATTTTTCCAAGTCCGGGGTAAAGCATCGCGGCGCCGAGCAATCCCTTACCACTACCGGGCATGGAAGCCTCGATCAAGTTAAACGGGGTCGGGCCGTCTATCAGGTCTCGCGCGAATGGGAGCAATAGCAAGGCGATCGCGTTGTCGTGGTCGGCGCTGTCGCCGGCCGGGGTTGCGGCAAAGGGGAAGTCTTGCAAGATTTCCTCGATCAGTTCTTTCGCGGCGTCCAGGTGGGCCGGGGTGATGTGATCGGGAACGGGCAGACTCTTATAGCCTCGCGGCGGGGCGTAAATTACGCCACTCGATTTGTTATAGCCTGGGGTAGTGAGCAAACTTCCATCAGGCGCGAACACTGGCACGCTGACAACGCGATGTAAGCGGGGCAGGGGAATGACGCGCGAAGCCAGAGCGTTTTTTACTACGAATAATGGCGGCTTAGTCGTGATTATTTTTTGCGCTCCGGTCTTCGCGTTTGTCGAAACTTTGACCCAATCAGCCATCTCTGAAAGTTCATGCCTCATTACGTCCGGGCCGAGCGGGTCGGGTATCAAGGCGTCATCGTGGAAATCGTATCTGACGCGTATCAGTCCCTCGCCATGCAAAAATAAAATCGGCGGTTCGTTTTGTTCCTCGATTGCTCGCCATGCCTCCGCGTTCAAGGCCGGCATGTCATCAACGCTGATGTCTATCGAGCGCTTCGGCGGGCGGCTGGCGCTCGAAGGCGGCGGCGGGCTTTGTTGATTCGGCGGCGGGGCCTGCGCATGCGGGCCGGCGCCGTTGCTGGAAAATTTCAGATCGTCAAAGTCAAGACTTTTGACTTTGAGTAAATCGGCCACCTTGCAATGTTGGCCTTCGCATCGCATGCGAGTTAGGCGGGCCTGCTTGGTCAGTCTCAGATTGCCGGCGCAGATCGGGCAGGAAATTATAAATCCGTTGCTGTCCTGTGTCGGCGTGGCGCCGTTCGCATATAGCGTGAGGATGTCTTGAAAGTCCATGTCGAGATTTGGCCTTGTGTCTCGGGTGATTGGGGGATCTCTCGAAACGGAAAAAGCTCTGTGGCGTGCGTCCGGTAGTGTCAGTGGCGCCGCAGGTTGACAAGTCCCGCGATGACAGAGACGCACGCCACAAAGCTTTTTTTCCTTGGCTCGCCACAAGCCATACTTTGAGACTCGCCGGGGATGTCATCCCGGCGCGATTGCTATATCACACTTGCGCGGCTTTTGCCGCGATCTCTTTCTCTTTTTCGAGAATTCGAGTTTGCAAGAATTCTAAAATCGCTTGCGCTTCGTCGTTGTCTAGTTCGTATCGAGTCTCGATCTTGCGGCCGGAGATCTCGCGCTCGACTATGTCGGCGATCTCCTGATAGAGCGGGCCGAACGGCACGTTTAAAATCGTCAAGCGTTTAATTGCCTGATCCATTGCCTTGCCGACAGCTTCGCCATGCGCTCGGGTTTTCTGATCGTATTTCGTTTTTGTCGGTTCCGTTTTCTTCGCCGACAGTTCGGACGCGAGTGTTTGCAAGTGCGCGAAAACTCGCTCGGCGTCTTCGTCCGTCAAATCCTTCGACGCCTTGACGGGCCGGCCAAGAAATTTCTCAATCTCGATCAATGTGTCTTTCTTGTCTTTCTTGTGCTCTTTGTAGAGAAGCATGACGGCGTCAGACACTTTTTGCTGTGCTGGCGAAAGCGTAGGTTTGAGCGCGGGAACGGGGTCCGGCTCGGCCGGCGCCTTGATATGTTTTTCGCGGGCCTCGGCGATTTGTTGCGCCCGTTCGTCCACTTTGTCAGGCGCGAGCGGGGCGGGGGCCTCGGCGGCGATTTGATCGGAAATGGTTTTCAAGCCTTTGTTGATTGTGTTTGCGATTTGCCGGTCGGCCAATTCACGCGCGGCGGTGTCTGCGGTCCATGCCTGGGGGAGCGGGGAATCAGGCAAGGGCCGGGGATCATCGAAGATTTCGCGCGCGGTCGGCATGATTGCGTCTTGCGCGGCTTGTTGGACGCTAGGGCCTTGGCGCGGGATCTCATGCGGGGATTGTCTGATCGCGGCGTCAACTTCCAGGGGTTCGGGGCTGATGTCTATTACTTCAGCCTCGACATCGGCGATTTCTCCCGGTGCGTATACAGAACCGATTCCGATGTCTGGCGCATAGAGTTTTTGGCCAGCGGTCATGGCGCGGGCAAACAACATCGCCTTCGGAAATTTTTCCCAATTGCTGTCGGGTTTGATCAACTTCGCACGTTTGGCCTCATCAATCGAAAAACTCGACTCGCCGACCTCGGCGCCGTTTCGAGACCATGCAAGACGGCATATTTTTTCGGTTGTCTCGATAATCCGGTAATCGTAACGGCCGGAGGCTCGAATCATTGCGGCGATCAATCCCGCGCTCACTTCGACCTTGCCTTTGATTACGTGAATCCCTCGAAGGCTCGCCATCGGCGGTATACCTAGCTCGCGGCCGGCCAGGATAGCGACAACGGCTTTAGCCTGGTCCTGAATTTCGGGGAATAACTTTGACTGCGCGACGATTTGACCGATTTTCATGGCCTCTTCGAGTGTGGCCATGTCGTCAACGGGGAATGGTTTAGCGGTTAAGGCTAGATTGGGCATGTGTTTTCTCCTTGGTTTTGGGTGTAGCGGGATTCCGTAGAATACCCGTTTTTAAGTCCTGGTTGACCGTGGCGGGGCGTTTCGGGTCTGGCCTGGGGCAACCTATGCGCGGGCCTGAAAAACTCAGCCACGGCCAAATAAACGCAAAATCTCGAGATTTTCTAATCTAGTTCGCCGGGGAATTCGACATCAAGGCCGGCTTGATAGTCTGCAATGATCTCTCGCAGTTCTGGGAGCGGATCAATCCCGGTGTAGGGAATCGGCGCCATTTTCTCGAAAACGGCCGGGCCGAAATACGAATCCATGACGTGTTTGATCGCAGCGAAAAACAAGGGAATCAGGCCGGGCAACACGGTTTCGGTTCCGTCGCTGTCGCCTTCGGTCGGGGCCATCCTGACGGAAAACGCAAAGGCGGAAATTGTCCGATCTTCGCCATGCGGCTGAAGTTTCTCGCTGACCTCGATAATCAATTTGGGCATGTCTGATCTCCTATGTGATTACAAGGTAATCGAGTATTACTCGATTACCTTGTAATTGGGTTTAAGTAGTCAATAACCTGGTAACGGACTGCGAAAGCATCACGATTTCGCGGGGTGATTTCGTTTCGGCTCGGCCTCCGGTCGCGTCGGCAAGTCGCCGGAGAAATGCGGCGCCGCGTCCGCCTTCCGGGCCGATGTAGATTGTGTCAATCTTGCTTGTGAAGGTCCGGGCCACATTCAGCGTATCGTCTTCGCTGTCCGGTTCGCCGTCTGAAATCAAGATGATTTTGATTCCGGTTCCGTCTGCGACCTTCACGAATTGCAAGACGCCATCCATGCATGTCGAATAGCCTTCGGGCGGGGAGGGCACGCCTCCGGGGACAAATGCATGTCCGGTTGCCCATTCGATCACGGCCAATTTTCCAGGTAGTTGCCGTTGAAGGCGTCGCATCTCATCACAGGCAACCGTGTAGCGCTCCTGACCGTTCGGGCAATCTGTGGCCTGCATACTCGCGCTGATGTCGAGCAATAGAATCGCGTCAACGCTGAGAAATGATTCGGCGATTGATTGGCCTTGTTGGGCCATATATCCGAGCGATCCGTAAGTGATTTCTTGTGACATTGGGTGTTTATCCTTTCGTTTGGTGATGTGGTTGTTAGCGCGTGAAAAATCTTCGCTCGCGGTCGGCGTCGAAATTTCGATCATCGGCGGCGTAGTCGTAATTGTCTTCGTCGTCTTCGGCCTCCGCCTCGGCCGGCTCGGCGACCTCGCGGCCGTGCGCGCGGGCGATCTCTACCATGATTTTGTCCAGCGCTTCGCGCATCTCTGACCAGTATTCGGGCTGGCGGGCGCTGTGCGGCGCGCTCTCCCGGCGCTCGGCTTCGTCCTCGATCAACGGGGCAATCTCTTCGAGCAATCGAAGCATCGCCGGCGCGCGGGCGATCAGATAGGCGCGGGGCATGACCATGTTGATTGCATCGTCATATCCGATTTCAAGCTTGCGCACGTTTGGCAGTTCGATCTCGGCGACTCTCCCATTTTCAAAGTCTAAAATGTCCATGTTGGCGTATGTGTCCTTTTCCCATATCTGCAAGAAATTCCCGCCAATTGCTATTTCCCATTCGTCGTTGTTCTGATGTCTCATGCTTCTGATCTCCTTTTGTATCGTACGATGCAATCAAAGCCACTTGATTTCGATTGACTCGCTGTACTTGTTCCACGAAGCGCACATGACTCGGTCAGCCGAATCTGTGATGTCAGACCATGAAATAATTTTGCTGACTGTGAAGCGGTTTAGCTTCTGTGTGCCTTCCGCCACTATCAAGCCAGACCGGAGCGGAGCGCGGAAATGTTTCGGCTCGAAGTTACGGCGCCGGCGACCATAGAAGGGGGCCGGCTCGATCGCGCTCTGTTTGGTTTTGGCTTCGCGCTCGAAAAACAATCCGGCGTCATATCGGCGGCGTTTCATCGGGTCACGCAAGACCTCATAGGCGTCAGTTAGATCGCGGAATTTTTCGGCCGCGTCCGGCTCGGCGCAAACATCAGGATGCCATTGCCGAGCAAGGCGCCGGTGTGCGCTTTTGATCTCCTGATCGCTTGCGGATTCCTCTACGTATAAAACCTGGTAATAGGTTTGCGCCACATCGCCGGCCGGGTTGCGCTCAAACCATGCCTTGAGCACAGATTCGGGGAATTCAACGGACCATTGATAGCGCGGCTGTCCATCGTTACCGTACCAAGGAGTTCGGGCGTTCAGAGTGCCAAGGGCCGAAATCGCGCCGTCTTCGCGCTCTCGACAACCGCCGACATACTCGACCGCGAGCGTTTTTGTGATGATGGTTTGGATTGCGGCCGGCGTCATTTCGGGAACGGCCGGCCGGCTATAGCCTGCGCGCTCGATCGCGGCCAGCAAGGCGGGGAGCGCTTTAGGGTGAATGATCCAGGCGAATTGCGTGGAATCCCATTGGCGCTGTGTGTAATTGATTGCGGCTTTCAGGGCGTCAATCAATCGCTGGTCTCGCGGTGATTTCATGACGTAATAGCCATTTTCGACAGTGATTTTGATTGGGTGATTTGCCATGTCTATTTCTCCTTTGTGTCGGGTTCGTATGCTCGAAGCATGTCGCCGGCGACGGTCTTAAGCATAAGGCCGGCCAGGCGGTTAAAAGTGGCTTGGGGCAGGGAATCGCGGAGGGCTTCATGTAAGTCTTCGGCGTCAGACTGGCAGATTCCTCTAGTCGGCACTTGCGCTTTCTCCATGTCCTCGAAAATTCCGGTGCGGTCAATTGCGATGAAAACATCCTCGACTTCGGGCCGGCCGGGGGTGTCGCTGGCTTTCTCGATTGCTATTCGTTTCATGTGGTCTTTGTCTCCTTTGCCTGGGGGCGGGTCATGCTCAGAATGCGAAACGCGACCATGCTGAGCAGTGTGCGCAGATCGGGCGCGGTGTAATCAAGTTCAAGAGATCTCGCGGCGCCGACTGCGAGATCATTCGCCTTTTCCCATTCGAGCATGAAACGTTCAATGCCCATGCCGTGCAATTCCTCGGAGCGCTTTGTAAGCTCGGCGCGGCGCTCTGTCGTCAGTTTTTCATGTCCGCAGTGTCCGCAGTATTTCAGTTTGGCCATGCTTATTCTCCGAAGCTAAAGAACATGACAAGCGGGTTCGTCGTGTTCTGATTTTTGTTTGCCGGCTTGCGGGCCGGCTTCGCCGGGGGCGGGGCGATCGGCGGCGGGGTGAGTTTGCGACCGCTCGGCCGGGGCTTTGTCGGAGCGGTCAAGATTTTATATTTGAGTGATCCAGTGTCAGAAATCATGGGTGATCTCGATTAGGCTTTGACGGTCGCCGAGTCGGCGACAAAGCAGTAGTCGTCAACGTCATTGAACGCCATGCCGGCCACAGTCTCTATGTGGTCTTTGTGAATGAATATCCATGACGGCGTTCCATTCTTCGCGGTCGGGCCTTGGCGCTTGCGACCTTTGCGGCCGCACTTCGGGCAGGGCTGAATCAGTTTTGATTTTCGCTGTTTGGTGTAGTCGGGCATGATTCCTCCGGGCTAAGGGTTAAAGGGGAAGGGCGCCGAGGGCGCCCATGTGATTATGCTCTAATAGTACCGAAAGCCTCGGCCACCTTTGGCCGGATCAAGCTCATGGCGGGCGTCGTCTGAATCTGTGCATTGCCAGATTCGGCCTTCGCGGTCCTCGCTGATGTATCCAAGGCGCTCGGCGCCGCGCACATATGACAGCGTGTAAATGCCACGGCGCGACCAAATCTCACATACTGTGGTTCCACCTGCGGCAACGCGGTTAAACGCTTCTTGCCATGCGGCTTCGCTGAGAGAAAAGGTGTCGGCGTCCGTGGCGATCTCGCCGGCGTCTATCGCCTTACATCGAACGATATTTTTTGTTTCTGTGATCAGGACGGCTTGGTACATCTCCCATGCTTCAACGTCTTCAATTCCGGCCATGCCGAAATGTTTAACGTGTCGCCTATCCTCTACCCATGCGATCGCATCCCAATCTGTCTTTGAAGGGTCCAAAGCTTCGCCGAATTCCTCGACAAAGGCGCGGGCTGATTCCTTAGCTAGCGTTTCAATTTCCATGATTGTTAATCGTCTAAGTGTCGGCATTTTTGATCTCCTTGGGTGAAATGATCTCGGGCCGGAAATTCGGCCGAGCGATACTTTATAACCTAGTTATCAAGTAGTCAAGCGCTAGAAGAGAATATTTTTGGCCAAGTCAAGAAAAAAAATAGGCGGCTCGGCGCCGCCTTGCTAGTCATGGAAAGTGTTCCCAAATAGGGTATCAATTTTGCCGGCGCTTTGGAACTCCGGCGATAATGCCTCCCGCTGTTACGCCTCGATTGATTTCGTTTATGACTTCGTTCTGAGTCATTATCTGTTGTCTTACAGCCTCTTTCTGTATCGCTTGCGCTTCCATCCCGCGTCGTTTAATTGTTGATTCAAGCTCGATCATGTCTTCATTGGATAGCACATGCTTTGTTCCACCATGCATGTAGAGAATCCACTTGCCGGATGGGGGGTCAAGCTGTATGCCGGTAACGGCTCCTGGGTTGATTGCCTCCATGCCGGCTTGAATCGGAATCAGTCCGAGCGCTAGCGTGATAAATTCAAAATTGAAATCGGATTTTTCTTTCATGCTTTAGTCTCCTGTCTGTCTTTGTATAGAGTTTGTATGGTTTGAATTGAAGCGTTAATTCGGTCGCGCATGTCGGGCACAATCAAGGCATCAAGTATGGGCGCAGGCATTCCGGCGCGCGCGGCCGCATAATCGCGCAGGGACTTAAAGGCATCATCAGGGGCCATCTTTGCCCATGACTCAACTTGCTTTTTCCATTTTGGGTGTTGATGGAGCCAGTTTTGGAGAGCGTCCCAACGGCCGGCCGGGGTCGTTAAGGGCTCGACGGTTGTTTCAAGTTCTATCAGATTGCTAATAATTATCAGCGCTTCGGACATGTTCATGCATCATCCCCTTCCTGATTTTCCTTGATGATTGCTTGTAAT
>Ga0126384_10002031_pt1 | contig 12215 bp, 11 predicted proteins | sample PanSoiMetPlot_36_FD_92543 | JGI IMG/M metagenome (GOLD analysis project Ga0126384, IMG submission 92543) | Tropical forest soil microbial communities from Panama - MetaG Plot_36 | ecosystem: Environmental > Terrestrial > Soil > Tropical forest > Bulk soil | place: Panama | collected 2016-02-17 | reverse complement strand
GGCTTCGTGGTGAGGCGTAGCGTGTATGCCTGCGCCAGCTACCAAGCAAGCCCGGTGGTGATGTGATGACCGATCAGGACGAAAGCCAGCCAGCCGAGGAGTTCCACCGCGACCGCCGTGAGCACGGTGGCATTCCCGGGCACCTCGATGACGACCAGCTTGCCCGCCTGACCGAGGAGGAGCGCGTCGAGGCCGGCCTCGACGACTTCGACCCGGACGAGGTGCCGCCGGCGACCGACGCGCCGCCGGAGCCGGATATCACCGAGAGCGATGTCTATCAGGAGGCGCAGGCCGAGATCCGGCGCGAGTACGACAAGGACGAGCTGACGGTCGAGGGAGAGCGCGATCCGTACCCGCCAACTCATTACGACGAGTGATCGCGCCCCGGCCACGGTGGGGATGTCCAGGTGAGGGCCCTCCGGTTCGGGATCGTGGCCGAGTCGGTACGAGACGGCCCGGCGTGGGCCGATCATGCGCGCGCCGCCGAGGACGCCGGCGTGGGTTCCCTGCTCCTGCGCGATCACTTCTCGGCGGGCGCGTTCGGCCAGCAGCTGGCTCCGTTCAGCGCGCTGGCGGCCGCGGCCGCGGTAACCACCCGGCTGCGGGTGGGCACCCTGGTGCTCTCGAACGACTTCCGGCACCCCGCGATCGTCGCCCACGAGGCGGCCAGCCTGCATCATCTGTCCGGCGGCCGGTTCGAGCTCGGCCTGGGAGCGGGCTGGTACCAGCCCGAGTACGACGCGGCGGGCATCTCGTTTGACGGTGCGGGCCGGCGCATCGACCGGCTGGAGGAGTCGCTGACGATCCTCCGCGGGCTGCTGGACGGCAACCGGGTGCAGCACCACGGCGCCTGGTACCAGATCGACGGCCTCGAGCTTGACGTGATGCCCGAGCATCACGGCCGCCCGCCCGTGCTCATCGGCGCCGGCGGCCCGAGGATGCTTCGCGTCGCGGCCCGGCACGCCGACATCGTGGGGCTCCTGCCGGCCCCGATCAAGGGCTCCGAAGACCGCGACGATCCGGGCGACCGGATGCCGCAGGCCTTTGACCGCAAGCTCGACGTGCTCCGGTCGGCGGCCGGTGACCGGTTCCCCGAACTGGAACTCAGCGCGTTCGCCGCCTTCCACCTCACCACGCACCGCCGCGCGAGGACCGAGGAGCTCATCACCCAGCGTGGCTGGGACGGGATCGATGTCGAGGCGGTGTGGCAGATGCCGACCATCTACATCGGCAGCCCCGCCCAGATCCGCGATGACCTGCAGGCCCGGCGCGAGCGGTTCGGCCTGTCCTACCTGGTCACCTCGGACCACGACCTGCCCGCGCTCAGCACGGTCATCGCGGCGTTGTAGCAAGCGGCGCCGACGGCCGGTTCCGTGGCGGCGACCCGCCCGTCGGGCAGCGTCTGCCGGGTCGACCCGCAAATATCACCATCATCGTCACTGGATTCCTGTAACAGGCGGCACCGGGGCACGGTAACTTAGGCGGGCCCTGATGTGAGCGGGGGCCGGGCTGAGCGCCCACCAGGGACTCACTCGGGAGCGTGCACGATCCACCGGGCAGCACCCCGTGACAAGGAGAACGACAGACCCATGGCCACCACGCTTGAGGAGATCCTGCTCGCGCCGGACACCCAGCCTCATGTGGTCGACGACTGTTACGCGCTGATCCAGCGGGAGGTCGCCGACAAGTCCGGGATCTCCGGGACCGGGATCAAGCTTGCCTACAAGACCGCGACGACCTTCGCCCCTGGCCACGTCCGCCACATGGTGGAGACCCTGCTGCCGCGGATGGTGGAAGAGCTTGAGCCGTTCTGGGCGGACTTCAACGCAGCCGGTGGCACCGAGTTCGGTGACTACCTGGCCAAGCGCGGCGACGAAGTGGCCGACGCCCTGCTCACGGTGTCCGACGCCCGCGCCGCCGCCTCCGGCCGGCCGGTGATCGTCAGGGCGTACCGCTCGGTCCGGGCCGGCGCGGCCAAGCACATCGAGGCAGCGCTTCCGCAGGTCGGCGACCTCGTGCTGAAATACGCGCCCTGACGCGGAGCCCGCTCCGGGCGCCGTGCCCGACGGGGCGGCTCGCCTGACCGGGCGGGCCCGCCGGGCGCTAGTTGCTGTCGCGGGAGAAGATGCGCAGGAAGAACAGGAACACGTTCAGCGCGTCCAGGAAGATCGACGCGGCAAGCAGGGGCGCAGAGTCGAGGTCGGACGAGCGCCGCAGCCGCTGGAAGTCGAACATCGTCAGCCCCGCGAAGATCACCAAGCCCAGGATCGAGTAGATCAGCGAGCCGTGCGGGATGTTGACGAAGATCAGCACGATGCCCAGCACGATGAGGCCGATGAGCGCCCAGAAGCACAGCCGGGCGATCCCGGACAGGTCCCGCCGTGTCGCGTAGCCGGCCGCGCCGAAACCGGCGATGAACAGGGCGGTGGCGCCGCCCGCCTGCCAGAGTGCCTGCGGTTGCGTGCTCGCGTAGTACACCAGGGTCGGCGCCATCGCCAGCCCCAGCGTCGTGCCGACCGCCAAGAGCAGGACCACCGTCACCCCGGTGGAGCGTCGCACGGTGAAGTTCATCGCGATCAGGCAGGCGAACCCGACGATGAACCACACGATTGCCCAGCCCGCAGACAAGTTGCGCCCGAGGTAGGCGCCCAGCGCGAAGAACCCGGTGGTGGCCGCGACGTATCCCATGGTCTGGCCGAACAAGGTGCGGGTGCGGTCGGTCACCCCGACGCCGCGATAACTCAGCGACTCACTCATGATCGTGTCTCCCTGGTGCGCCAGTCCGCGCCTGCCGCGCGGCGCCCAGCAGCCGCGGCATCTTCGAGATTAGGCGAGCGGGCCCGCACCGTCATAGACCAGGTGACCGCGCGCGCCATCCTGCGGTGACGGGCGGCGCACTCGCCCGGCCCGCCGCGGGGGGCGGTCGCCAGGTGGCCGGGCCTTGCAGTCATGTGACCGTTGCGGCGGGTCGCCGGCGGAGCCGGCCGCCACGAACGCGGCTGCGCCGTCGCTGCCAGCGCCGGTCCGGCGGGTCGTTAAGAAAAGAATGGCGATCAGGAGTGGGCACGGGAAAAGGCGCGGGCCGGCAGCGGCCTGGGATGCAGCTTCCGGCGGGCGGACGGCCCGGGCGATTCCCGCTATCCTGCCCGTGCCGGGTTCCCGACCGGCCCGGCGCCCCGGCCGCATCCTGGCCCGGGCCGCGCAGGCGCGAGGAGGGCCCGTGCCCGAGCATTCGTCATACCGCGTGGTCGTGGTCGGTGCCGGGTTCGGCGGGCTCGGCATGGCCGTGGCTCTTGAGCAGGCGGGCATCGAGGATTTCCTGATCGTCGACAGGGCCGACGGCCTGGGCGGGACCTGGCGGGACAACACCTACCCCGGCGCCGCCTGCGACGTGCCGTCCCGGCTGTACTCGTTCTCGTCCCGGCCGGGGCGCTGGAGCCGGCGCTTCCCGCCCCAGCGGGAGATCCTGGCCTACCTCCAGTCACTGTCCGCCGAGCACGGGCTCGGTTCCCGGCTGCGCTTCGGCTCCGGCGTTGCCTCGGCGGAGTTCGATGAGCGTGGCGCGCTGTGGCACCTCACCCTGGACAACGGGGAGCGGCTGCGGGCAAACGCCGTCGTCTCCGCCGTCGGGCAGCTCAGCCGGCCCGCCCTGCCCGACATCGCGGGCCGGGACGACTTCCGCGGCCCGTCGTGGCACTCCGCGCGCTGGGACCATGGCGTCGACCTCACCGGCAAGCGGGTCGCCGTCGTGGGCACCGGGGCCAGCGCCATCCAGTTCGTGCCCGAGGTTGCCAAGATCGCCGCGCACGTGGATGTCTACCAGCGCACCCCGCCCTACGTGCTGCCCAAGTTCGACCGGCCCTACCATCACGCCGAGCACGTGCTGAACGAATGGCTGCCCGTGGTGCGCAAGGCCGACCGGCTGCGCATCTTCCTCTACGGTGAGCTGCTCACCAGCGGCTTCGTCTTGTCACCCAAGTTCCTCGCCGCGCCGATGCAGCTCTGGCGCCGGCAGCTCAAGGCGATCACCGACCCGGGGCTGCGGGAGAGATGCATCCCCGACTACGTGATGGGCTGCAAGCGGGTGCTGTTCTCCAACGACTGGTACCCGACGCTGACCCGGCCGGATGTCGAGCTGGTCACCGACCCGATCGAGCGGATCGTGCCGGACGGCGTGGTCACCGCCGGCGGCACCACCCGCGAGGCGGACGTGATCATCTACGGCACCGGGTTCCGGACACTCGACTTCCTGGCCCCCATGGCGGTGACCGGCGTCGGCGGTCGGCGGCTGGACGAGAGCTGGCATGCCGGGGCCGAGGCGTACCTGGGGATCAGCGTCTCCGGATTCCCGAACTTCTTCATGCTCTACGGGCCCAACACCAACCTCGGCGGCAATTCGATCATCTACATGCTCGAAGGCCAGATCGGTTACGTGGCCAGCGCCCTTCGGGCACTCGACGAAGAAGGCCTCGACTGGATAGACGTGCGCCCCGAGGTGCAGCGCTCGTTCAACGCGTGGGTGAGCGCGACCAGCCGCGCCACGGTGTGGGAGAGCGGCTGCCGCAGCTGGTACACGACGGCCTCGGGCCGCAACACCAACAACTGGCCCGACCACACCTTCCTGTACCGGTACCGGGTGCGCCGCTTCGACCTCGCCAAATACCGGGTCATGCCCAAACGGCCCGCCGCCGCGCCCGGTGTTGCCGCGGCCGGTGCCACCGCCGGGGCCAGCCCGGCATGACCACCGGAAGCCGCAGCAGCGCCCTGAGCCTGCTCAGCCGGGTGACCCCATCGCGGGCTAGCGCGCTCCGGCTGCCGCCGGGCCTGCCGCGCCTCGCCGCGCGGCAGATCGGCCGGCGTGTCCTGGACCCCGGCCTGCCCTGGGAGGTGCAGCGCCGCCGGCTCGACCGGGTGGTGCGCACGCAGCCGGTGCCGCGCGGCACGAGCGTCACCGGGCGCGTGCTGGACGGGGTGCGGGCCGAGGTGGTGACCGCCAGCGGGGTGCGCCCCGAGCGCACCGTTGTCCACTTCCACGGCGGTGGTTACTGCATCGGCTCGCCGCGCATGATGCGGGCCTGGGCCGCGCACCTGAGCGCCCAGGCGCACTGCCGGGTCGTGGTGCCCGACTACCGGCTGGCACCGGCGCACCCGCATCCGGCCGGCCTCGACGATGCCCGCGCGGTCCTGAACGCCCTGTTTGGTGAGGATGCGCCCGGCTCGGTCGTGGTGTCCGGCGACTCGGCGGGCGCCGGTCTCGCCCTGTCGCTCCTCCTGGCCCTGCGGGACGCGGGCGACAAGCTCCCCGCCGGGTGCATGCTCATGTCGCCGTGGCTTGACCTCAGCCGGGACCGCCGGGCAGTGCCGGGGCTGGTGCGCAGCGAGGTGATGCTCCGTCCGGGCTGGCTGGAGGCCTGCGCCCGCGCGTACGCGCCCCGCGCGGACTGGGCGACCCCCTCGGTGTCGCCGTTGCTCGCCCGCCACGACGGCCTTCCGCCGCTGTTGCTCCAGGCCGCATCCGACGAACTGCTCGCCCCCGACGCCGAACGCGCGGCCGCCAGTGCCTCGGCCGCCGGGGCGGACGTCACCTACACCAAGTGGCCCCGCATGTGGCACGACTTCATCCTGCAGCCCGGCCTCGTGGCCGCCGCCGACAGCGCGGTCTCCCAGGCCGCCTGGTTCGTGACGACCGTCACCGGCTCCTGACCCGGAGCTTGGCCCGGAGCGCGCCTGTCGCTTGCCCCGGGGCTTGACCCCGAGCGCGCCCGTTGCTCCCGCCACGCCACCCACGCTTCCGCCCGTCAGCAAGGAGAAGCTGGGGTCTTGACGAATCAGATGAACGTTCTTTTAATTCTGTTATGGGGCGGATCGCCGGCGTTACCGCCGCCGAGACCCGGGAGCGGCTGCTGCGGGCGGCGGCCGACGTCTTCGCCGAGCGCGGGTACGACGGGACCCGGGTCGCCGACATCGCCGCCGCCGCGGGCGTGAGCAACGGCGCCCTCTACGCGCACTTCACCTCGAAGGCGGACCTGCTGGTGGACGCGCTGCGCACGCACGGGCGGCGGCTGCTCGCCGACCTGTTCGCCGCGGACCCCGACCGGTCGATCACGGGAACGCTGCTGGCCGTCGGCCGCTGGCTGCCCCGCCGCCGCGATCCCCGCGGCTATCTCATCGTCGAGGCCCTGGTCGCGGCGCGCCGTGACCGGGACGTCGCCCGGCCGATGCGCGACTACATCGGCGAGCGGGCCGACTGGCTGTCCGAACTGGTGCGCCTCGCCCAGGCCGGCGGTGAGCTCGACCCGGTACTGTCGCCGAACGCCCTTGCGCACTTCTGCCTGCTGCTCGCGATGGGCAGCGCGCTCGTGCCACCCGACCTGCATGCGGTTGGCGATGAGGAGTGGAGCGCCCTGCTCACGCGCCTGGCGGCCGCCCTGGCCCCGCCGGACGGAACGCCCGGCATTACGGCAGGCATGACGGCGCAGACAGGGACGACACCGTGAAGATCCAGATCGGCGGCGACCGCTGCCAGGGGCACGGGCGCTGCTACGACCGTGCCCCCGACCTGTTCGGTGCGGACGACGAGGGTTACGGGAAGGTGCTCGGCGACGGCGTCGTGCCGCCGGGCAAAGAGCGCGATGCGCGCCTGGCGGCAGCCAACTGCCCCGAGCGCGCGATCGATCTGCTCGAGGAGGGCTGACATGGCGGCCGACGATCGGTTCACCGAGGACTTCCGGGATTCCCGCGACGAGGAGCTCATCGGCGCGATCAGCGAGGCCATCACCGGCCCGGTCGCCGACTGGGCGACCGACTTCTCCCACCTCGAGCCGGAGTGGTCCGCCGACCCCTACCCGATCCAGGACGACCTGCGGCAGCGCTGCCCGCTCGCGCACACCGAGCGGTTCGGCGGCGCATGGCTGCCGACGCGGTACGAGGACGTCGCGGCGATCGCCTACGACACCGGCCGCTTCTCCTCGCGGTCGATCATCCTGAGCAACTTCCGGCCACCGCGCGAACTGGCACCGATCGGCGGCTCACCACCAATCTCCTCGGACCCGCCGTTCCACCACGACGCGCGCAAACTGCTGCTCCCCGCGTTCACCAAGGCCGTGATCACCAAGCAGGAGCCGGCCACGAGGGCGTTCTGCCATTCGCTCATCGACGCGTTCGGCGGGCAGGACGTCGTGGACGCCGCCCGGGACTACGCGCAGCACATCCCGATGCGGGTCATCGCCGATATGCTCGGCTTCCCGCCGGAGGACGGGCCGCAGTTCCGGGTGTTCGTCGAGGACCTGCTCGAAGGCATCAACCTGCCGCCGGACGAGCGCATCGAGCGGGTCTCCCGGCTGTTCGACTACCTGGTGGCACAGGTCCACGACCACATCGACAACCCGCGCGACGACCTCACGACCTACCTGCTCAACGCGGAACTCTACGGCCAGAAACTCGCCCCGGAACACGTGGTCGGCACGATGGCCCTGCTGCTCATCGCCGGCATCGACACGACCTGGAGCGCGATCGGCGCGTCGCTGTGGCACCTGGCGAAGACCCCGGACGACCGCAGGCGCCTGGTCGCCGAGCCCGCACTGCTGCCGACCGCGATCGAGGAGTTCCTCCGCGCCTACGCGCCGGTCACGATGGCGCGGCTGGTGCAGGAGGACATGCACTGGCGCGGCGTGGACATGAAGGCCGACGACTGGATCCTGCTCTCGTTCCCGGCCGCCAACCGCGACCCGGCCCAGTTCGACCGGGCCGGTGAGGTCGTCATCGACCGTGAGGTCAACCGGCACGCCGCGTTCGGGCTGGGCATCCACCGCTGCGTGGGATCGCACCTGGCGCGGATGGAACTCCGGGTCGCGCTGGAAGCATGGCTCGCCCGGATCCCCGAGTTCACCCTCGACGACCCGGCGGCGGTCACCTGGGCGGCGGGCCAGATCCGCGGGCCGCGCGCCCTCCCGCTGCGCATCCGCTGACGGCCGGCCTAGCGCGGTTCGCCGGGTCCGGTGACACCGTGCGGCGCTCGCGCTCTCGATCCGCTGCCATGGACCGGTGCGGCTAGAACCGCCACCGCGTCGCGCCTCCGGGATCGACGGTGCCCACCGCTGTCGCCGTGCGCGGCGTGAGGCGGTACACGTGCCACGGGGGTGGCCCGGCCGAGGGCGCGCTGTATTCGGCGGTAAGCGCCAATCCCGTGTCGTCGGCCCGCGCTGGCCAGCCTTCTGCCGCCCAGCGCGCGGCCAGGTCGGCAACGGTGGCCGGGTCTGTGACCAGAGTGGCCTCGCCCGCCACGACGAGATCAAACTCCTGGGCCGCCACGCTGAGCGTGCAGCGCGGGTCACGGGCGAGATTTCTGCCCTTGCGGGTGCCCGTGCCGGTCTCGAACCAGAAGCAGCCGTCGGTCCACAGCGCGCCGATACCGGTGACGTGCGGGCTTCCGTCCGGGTTGATCGTGGCCAGCCAGCAGGTATGACGGTTCGGGCCCCCGGTGCCTGGTACCTGGCTCAGGCCCTCCCGAAGCCGGGCCTCGATGCCGGACCAGTCGAGCAGCGGTGAGTGATACAAGTCCGCGAGGTTGGTTGCTTCCATGGTTCTTTCGACTGTCTGGAACGCCTCAGCTCATCGGCGTGGTGCGGTGGCGCGCTGGCTGGCTCGTGGGCTCTGGCCGCTGTCACAGCCCGGGAACTTGGGGCACTGTATCAGCGCCGGCGGTTGCGCCTCTGTTATCTCGGCGGCGGAGGCGAACCCTGGACCGCCTGCTGAGAACGGCGGCCCGCTGCCGTCCTCCCCCCAGGATCGGCTCGGTGAAACAGGAGAAAGAAGGAATGCCATGTCGGTCTCCAGCAGCCCGGGCACCGGGTCCGGCCGGCCGCGCCTCCCGGTGCGGTAGGCGATTGTGGTGACGGTGCCGGAGTGGCCGATCGTCGGTCGGCAGGCGGAGTTGACGGTATTCGAGGGAGCTCTGTCCGCCGGTGAGCACGCGGGCCTGTTGATTCACGGCCGCGCGGGGGTCGGGAAGACGCGGCTCGCCGACGAGTGCCGCCAGCTGGCTGCGGCAGCCGGTCACCCGACCGAGCGCGTGTTCGGCAGCCGGAGCACCGCAGGGCTGCCGCTGGGTGCCGTGGCCGCGCTGTTCACCGGCGGCCTTGGCCTCCCCGGCCCCGACGGGCAGCTGGATACGGCGGGCCTGTTCGAGCAGAGCCGCCGGGCACTGCACCACCGCCACGGCGGTCGCCGGTTGGTGATCGTCGCCGATGACGTGTCGCTGATCGACTCCGCGTCGCTGGCGCTGCTGGGGTATCTGGCCGCGCAGGGGACGATCTTCTTGATCGCGACCGTACGCAGCGGCGAGCCCGTTCCGGACCTGGTAACCGGCCTGTGGCGGGAGGGGCGGCTGGAGCGGGTCGACTTGGCGGACCTCAGCCGCGCCGATCTCGGCACGTTGCTGCACCTGACGCTCGACGGCCCGGTCGAAGCGGGCACTGGCCGGGAGTTCTGGGAGGTCACCGGGGGCAACCCGCGGTATGTTCGAGAGCTTGTACTGGGCTGCCTGGAATCGGGAGCGCTGGTCGAACGGGCCGGGGTCTGGCACCTGGAGGGCCCCGTGCCGAGCACGGCCCGGCTGGCCGATCTGGTCGGGCAGCGGATCGAGGGCCTGTCCGCCGGAGCGCGTTCGCTTGTCGAGCTGCTCGCCCTGTGCCAGCCGCTGGAGCTGGAGTATCTGGAGGCGGCCGCCCCGGTGGGGGTGCTGGAGTCGCTGGAGCGGGCAGGGCTGGTGACGATCGCGGTCGCTGAGGGGGAGGTGCGGCTTGCCCACCCGTTGCACGGCACGGTGGTCCGGGCCGCCATGCCGAGGTCGCGGGCGCGGGCGATCCTGCTGGCTCAGGCCGCCCGGCTGGAGGCGGCCGGTCCCGCGGGCCCGGCGGCGCTGCGGATCGCGGTGTGGCGGCTGGACGCCGGCGGGCAGCCCGACCCGGCCGTCTTGGTCCGCGGCGCCCACCTGGCCCGCCACGCGCACGACTTCCGGACGGTGGGGCGGCTGATCGAGGCCGCCGAGGCCGGCTACGCCGACCACCTGGCGCTCGGCGCGGAGCTGGCCATTGCCCACCCGGCCATGCACCTGGTCAACCAGGTATTCGCCTTGGCCGAGGCGGGCAGGCTCGCCGACGCCGAGCGACTGGCAACGGAGGGCGCGGAGATCGTCGCTGCCTACCGCCTGCCCATCGCCCAGATCTTCTTCGCCGCGAACCTGGGACGGGTCGCCACCCTCCAGGGCCGGCTGGCGACCGCCCGCCGCTACTACGCCGAGGCGGCCGGGCTGGCGCAGGCGCACCGCTTCGCCGGGCCGCGCCGCCTGGCCCTGTCCGGCCTGGCCCTGGCGCACGCGATGCGCGGCGAGGCGGATGCCGCCGCGCAGGCGCTGACCGAGCGCGACACCGGACCCGCTTTTAGTTTCCGCGGGCCCGAGCAGCAGCTCGCCAACGCGTGGACCGCCCACGCGTCGGGGCGGCCGGCCGTGGCGGCGGGGCGGTTCCGGGACGCCGCCGCGCAGGCGGCGTCGACTGGGCACCGGACCGCCGAGGCATGGCTGCTGCACGATCTGATGCGCACCAGCGGCCAGGACACCTCCGCCCGGCTGCGCGAACTGGCCCGCGCGTGCGACTCGCCCTTGTTGTCGGCCCGGGCCCGGCATGCCGCCGCCCGGGCCAGCGACGCCCAGGAATTGGCCGATGCCGCCGGTGACTTCGAGGCGCTGGGAGCCATGCTGCTCGCGGCCGAGGCCGCCTCGGCCGCGGCCGGGGCGTTCAGCCGGGCCGGCGATCGGCGGGCGGCGGCAGCCGCGCTCCGCCACTCCAATGCGCTCGCCGCCTCCTGCGAGGGCGCGGCCACCCCTGGGTTGTTCCACGCCGCGGTCCCGCTGTCGGGACGCGAACGCCAGATCGTAATGCTTGCCGTCAAGGGCATGGCCAGCAAGGACATCGCCGAACGCCTGTTCCTGTCGGTGCGGACGGTGAGCAACCACCTCCAGCACGCCTACACCAAGCTCGGCGTCACCAGCCGGGCCAGCCTGGCCGAAGCCCTGGGGAGCTCATGACGCATGGATCTGATGACCGGCGAGCCCGGGTTCCGCAGCCGGAAGCTCGCGCGCCGGCGGCAGCGCCAGCGACTTATTGGCCCGAGTCCACCGCGGCAACGAGCTCCAGGATGCGAGCCGGGGGGAGGTGCTGCTCATAGATCCGCACGCCGAAGGGCGAGAGCGCGTCCTCAATTGCGTTCACGACCGTTGGCGGCGCGACGATCATGCCGCCCTCGCCCACGCCGCGGAAGTTGACGTCGGCGTCGAGGGCCACGGTCTCGAGGTGCGCTATCTCGATGCGGGGAATATCGCAGGCGGTCGGCACCAAGTAGTCCATGAGCGTGGCTGACTGGCAGTTGCCGTCCTCGTCATACGCCGATCGTTCGAGCAGCACCGCGCCGATGCCCTGCGCGACGCCGCCTCGGATCTGACCCTCGACGATGGCGGGGTTGATGAGCGCGCCGCAATCCTCGGTGACGACGTACCGCTCCACCGTCACGATGCCCGTCTCGACGTCGACTTCGACGATGGCGCAGTGGCTGCCCCCGGACCATCCGCCTTCGCCGCCGTCGAACGCGGCCTCGACCTCGAGATCAGCGTCCACGCCCGAACCGAACTGGCCCGATGCCGCGCGCCGCGCGACCTCGCCCACGCCGATGGCACTCGCTGGGTCACCCCGCACCCAGACCCGGCCATCGGTGATCTGGAGGTCCCGGGCGCTGGCTTCCATCAGATGCGACGCGAAATCGAGCACCTTGGCCTTGAGCTGCCGGGCGCCGTGCAGGGCCGCGCCTCCGGCCATGGTGGCCGAACGGCTGCCGCCGGTCAGCCCGAACGGGACGACGTCGGTGTCGCCGACCACAACACGGACCTGCTCGAACGGCACGCCGAACTCGTCCGCAGCGATCTGGGCAAGGGTGGTCTGGTGGCTCTGGCCGTGCGGCATCTGCCCGGTGAACAGCGCAACCATGCCGTCTTCTTCGAGCCGGAGGCGCATGGACTCGGTGCTCAACGGGCCGCTGGGGCCCTCCGGCGGGCGCGGGCCGGGAGCCTCCTCGATGAACGTTGCCACACCGATGCCGAGGTAACGGCCCCGGGCTCGCGCTTCGGCCTGCCGGCGCCGGAACGCGGGAAAGTCCACGAGCTC
>Ga0126384_10002029_pt1 | contig 12217 bp, 12 predicted proteins | sample PanSoiMetPlot_36_FD_92543 | JGI IMG/M metagenome (GOLD analysis project Ga0126384, IMG submission 92543) | Tropical forest soil microbial communities from Panama - MetaG Plot_36 | ecosystem: Environmental > Terrestrial > Soil > Tropical forest > Bulk soil | place: Panama | collected 2016-02-17 | reverse complement strand
ACCGAGAAACCGCGAGATCTTACGTGGTGGGCGGAGCAGGGCTCGAACCTGCGACCCCGGCCTTGTAAGGGCCGTGCTCTTCCACCTGAGCTATCCGCCCGTGCCTGAAAAGCTACGAGGTTATGTGAAAGGTGTCAACTGCTCCGCGAGCGTGCCTCAGGATGGCGTCCTCTCGTGCGCTACTGAGGTACTGCCTCTGCGCTGCTCGTGCTGACGATTGCGCTCGCCAGCTGTTCGAGGTATGCGGCGTCGCGCTACGTCGCCTCCGCCCACACAGTCAGGCGCTGCGCCCCTACCGCGGCACGAAGACCGTGGTCGTCGGCCCATTCGAGTTCCACATCAGCGCGAGATGAAGTGTCGTGGCGAGGGAACCTTCACGACACCAGGCGGCCAGACGTTCGAGGAGTTCGTCCAGGCGTTCGTGTCCGAGCTCACGAAGGCGGATCCGTCACCGCTTCCAGTCCAGCCAGTCACACACCGCGCGGCCCATGACCAGCTCGAGGTCGTGGCCCTTGAGCCACGACAGCTCCTCGGTGAACAGCGTCACGCACTGGCGCCACGGGCAGGGCATGCGCGTGATGTCCGTGCCCCAGAAGAATCGCGTGGGGCCGAACGCGTCGTACAGCCGGTGCAGATTGTCGTGGATGTCCGGGAACGGGTAGGCGCTTCCGGAGTAGCTCGGCGCCCCCGTGGCCTTCATCGCGACGTTGGGATATCGCGCGAGCGCGATCACCGCAGGGAGATTGGCCCACAGATCCGGCTGACTCGCCGTGCCGCCCGACGGCCGACCGAGGTGATCAAGGATCAGCTTCAAGTTCGGATGACGCTGAGCGACCTCCTCCACCTTCGGAAGGAAGCCGGCAGCCATCAACGCGATGGGCAGGCCGGCCCGCTCGGCGGCCGGCCACAGCCAGTCGACGGTACCGTCCGTCAGCCACGCGCTTTGCTGTGGAGGGGGAAACGTGAAGCGCAGGCCGAGCATCCCGGGGCGCTGCTTCCATGTGTCCACGAGAGCGCGGCTCTCCGGCTTGTCGACCGGGAAGATGCCGAGGATGACGAATCGATCCGGATGCTGCCGCGCAGCCTCGATGGCCAGCTCGTTCGCAGTCGGATCCCACGGCGTGTGCGGCGTGAGTACTGCGGCATCGACACCGGCAGTGTCCATCTCGCTGAGCGCGTCGGCCTTGGTGTACGCGGGGATCTGACGGTGCCAGGGCGTCGTAGGGTTGCCAGCGTTCCAGAGGTGGATCTGGGCGTCGACGATCAGCATGTGCTGCTCCTTGTGACGGCGTGGGCAATCTCGGAGCGCTGATCGTAGCGAGCGGCTGGCCGCGTCGTCAAGCGCGCTCCGTCGCCGACCCCGACGAATCGTTGACGACGAGGACAGCGCCCGTGGGTCTGCCACGCGCTTCCCTCGCGTCATGTCTCGCGCGTCCGGCTCCCCTCTCCCGAAGCCGGGAGGTATAGTCGCTCTGGACACCAGAAGTCGAGCGGCCGTAACAGGAGGACGACGATGCTAATCCGAACCATGCAGGAGCTCGAGTCCCAGGGCCGGATCGTCTCGATCTCGCACGGCAAATCCACCGCCATCCGGCTGCTTACGAAGGCCGATGGCCTCAGCTTCAGCATCTCGGAAGCCCGCGCGGAGAAGGCGGGGCAATCCGCTCTCTGGTACAAGCATCACTGGGAAGCCAACTACGTGCGCGCCGGCCGCGCGACGCTCGAGGATCGTACGACTGGCCAACGCTGGACGCTCGAGCCCGGGGTGCTCTACTGCGTGGGCCCGAAGGACCAGCACAGCGTCATTCGGGATGACGCACGCCTGCGCATCATCAGCGTGTTCAATCCGCCGCTGGTCGGCAACGAGACCCACGACGCGGATGGCGCCTATCCGCCGACGGGCCCGATTCCACCCGGGCGGGAGCGCATGTTCGTCCGGACCCTGAAGGACGTACGTAAGGCCGGGCGCGTCGTGGAAACGGGAGGTTTCGCGACCTCGGAGCGGTACCTCACCGTCGCGGACGGTCTCGGCTTCTCTTTTCATTCGGTCCGCATCACGAAGGGCGGTGAGGGCGACCTATGGTACAAGCACCACTGGGAGGGCAACCTGGTACTCGACGGCACCTTCGAGGTGACCGATCGGGGAACCGGGAAAGTCCACACGCTCGGACCCGGGGCCCTCTACGTGGTGGGGCCGAAGGACCGACACCACGTCAGGGCGATCACCAACGTCCATGTGATCAGCGTCTTCGATCCCCCACTCACCGGCACCGAGACGCACGACGCCGACGGCGCGTACCCGCCTACGGGGCCGGTTCCGATGGGACCGTCCCCCTCACTCTGACCTCTCCGCCGGCTGGGAAGGCAAGAGCTCGGGTCAGATGCCTGCAAGTCAGCGGATGCTCCGCGAGCTCCGCGCGGAGCCATCGCTCCTGCGGCGATCCGCGCTCGGATCCGCCGGCCTCCGCGCACTTCGAGGTCAACACGATGACGCGCCACGGCCCGGCGTCCTAGCTCCGGTAGCCTTTCCGCGGGTCGCCCGCCGCGGCGCTGAACTAGCCGAAGTACCCTGGCGCGCCGCCGGTCAGGTGGTCGATGTCGCCCGCCCCGATCATCACGAAGCCGTCGCGCGGAAACCTAGCTGACCGCTTGTCGACGAGGGCCCTCAGCTTGTCGAAGAAGTCGGAATACGACGAGCGGCTGATGAGGCTGGTGAACTGCGTGCGGTAGTTGCCGATGAGGCTCACACCGCTGACGTCGAGATCGTAGATCTTCCACCGGTCGCCGTCCGAGCGCACGGTGAGGTAGTCCACCGGGATTTCCTGGCCCTTCCTCGTGACGACCTTCGTCTTGACAACGGCGCGGTCGCCGTCGAAGGTGTCGCCGAGGAACTGGAACTTTTCCCGCTCCGCGAGATGGATCCGGGAGAGATAGGTTCGCTGGAACAACTCGGAGAACAGTCGGACGAACTCAGAGCGTTCGCTGGCGCTTCGCTCGGCCCAGTACTTGTCGAGGGTTCGCCGTCCCATCTCGGTCCAGTCGAACATCTCATCCAGGACCTTGCGCGCGGCGGCCCGCCGTTCGGTAGAGGCCGCCTCGACACTGCCGGCAGCCCCCACGAGGTCATAGACCTTCTCGATGCGCTCTTTGATGTACTCGGACGGCGCCCCCGCGTAAGCGCGGGACGAGATTTCGAGGAAGACACCAACGACGACGGCCAGCAGGAGCACGACAGCCCGCTGGGGAAGGCGGCTGCGCGTCGAGGCGCTGTCCATGTGCGGCTCCTGCGCACCGACGCCGGATCGGGTGGCGAGCCGGTCGGTACCCATGACGCTACGGTACACCTTTGGTCCAGCCCGTCAATTTCTGTGTGCCAGATCGTGACCGAGATCACGGCGACCGATCGTGTTGGTGGTCTCCGGACGAAACCTAGACCGCTAAATAGGCCTGGCGGACGTCTGGGGCGCCGAGGAATTCCGTCATCGAGCCGCGATAGCGCACGGCCCCGTTTTCGAGGATGTAGACGCGTGTCCCCAGCTCGGACACGAAGCGCACGTTCTGTTCGGCGAGGACCATGGTGATCCCGCTCACCTTGAGTCGCTCGAGCTGCGCGCGGAGTGTCTCGACGACCAGCGGAGCCAGGCCCTCCGACGGCTCGTCGAGGAGGAGCAGGTCGGGGCTCCCCATGAGGGTGCGCGCGATGGTGAGCATCTGCTGCTCGCCGCCCGACAGCGTCCCGCCCAACTGTCCCCGCCGCTGAGCGAGGATGGGAAAGAGGTCGAACACGCGCTCGGCCGTCCACGTCGCCGCCGCGTCGCCTGCCCACGTGCGGCGAGCCACCTCGAGATTCTCGTGCACCGTGAGGTTCGGGAACACGCGTCGGTCCTCGGGCACGAAGCCGATGCCAAGCCGCGCGATACGGTAAGGCGGTAAGCCCACCAGATCCTGGCCACGGAGCACGACGCGGCCTGACCGCGGTGGCGTAAGCCCGATGATGCTCCGCACGGTGGTCGTCTTGCCCGCGCCGTTCCGCCCGAGAAGGCACACGACGTCGCCCGCCTCCACCTCGAGCGAGAGGTCGAACAGGATGTGGCTCTCACCGTAGTAGGTCTCGACGTGATGGAGCTCGAGAATCGACATCAGCGACCGGCCGTCGTGGGTTGCCCGAGGTAGACCCGCAGCACGTCGGGGTTGGCCCGCACCTCCGCGGGAGCGCCCTCGGTCAGCACCGCCCCCTGGTGGAGCACGGTGATCCGGCGGGCGGTGGCGAACACCACGTCCATGTCGTGCTCGGTGAACACCACGGTGAGGCCCGTGTCGCGCGCGATCCGTGCTACCAGCCCCATCAACTCGTGTCGCTCGCGAGGGGCCATGCCGGCGGTGGGCTCGTCGAGGAGCAGCACGCGGGGGCCGCTCGCCAACGCGATGGCCATCTCGAGCCGGCGTTGGTCGCCGTGCGACATGATCCCGCTCGGCTTGGCGGCCTGACTGGCGAGCCCCACCCGCTCGAGGAGACCGAGGGCCTCGTCGCGGAAGAGCCCGCGCGCCGGCCGCAGCACGTTGTAGTGGCGGCCGTGGTGGCTGAGGAGCGCGGTCTGCACATTTTCGAGGGCGCTCAGCCGACGGAAGATGCTCGTGATCTGGAAGGTACGCCCAAGGCCTCGCCGGCAGAGCTGATGGGGCGGCAAACCGCTCACCTCCCGGCCCGCGAGGAAGATCTGGCCGGAGTCATGGGCGAGGTCACCCGTGACGAGGTTGAAGAACGTGGTCTTGCCGGCGCCGTTGGGACCGATGATCGCCCGAAGATCTCCCGCCGGTACCGCAAGGTCCACGCCGTTGACGGCCTGGACTCCGCCGAACCGCTTGCTGAGCCCCACCGTCTCGAGGACTAGCTCGACCCCACCGGCCGCGCCCACGGCCGCCTCCCGAGCAGGCCCACGAAGCCCTGCGGCAGCACCACGATCACCAGAATGACGACGGAGCCGAGGAAGAGTGGCCAGTACACGGGCCACTGACGGCTGATGAGCCACTCCAGCACTTTGAACGCGAAGGCGCCGACGAGGGGGCCTCCGAACGACTGCACACCGCCGAGCAAGGCCACCACCAGCGGTTCGAAAGACTTGGTGAAGTAGGCGAAGTCGGGGAAGACACTGCCGTTGTAGAAGGCGAAGAGCCCGCCCGCGAGCCCCGAGAAGGCGCCCGAGATCACGAAGGCGACGAGCTGGTGACGCCGGACGTTGACGCCGATGAAGCGAGCGCGCCGTGGATTTTCGCGCACTGCCTTGAGCGCGTAGCCGAACGGCGAATCGACGACGGCGTGGAGCGCCCACAGGGCGAGCCCTACCACGATGAGGGCGAAGTAGTAGTAGGCGGCCGGCGACTTCAGGTAGGGAGGCGGCCAGACGTCGAGCAGACCGTCGTCGCCGCCGGTGAAGGACTTCCATTTGAAGATCACCGTGTACACGATCTGGCCGAAGGCCAACGAGAGCATGGCGAAGTACGTGTGGCTGAGCCGCACGATGAAGACACCGAACACGAGCGCGCCCACCGCCGCCACCACCGGCGCCACGGGCAGCGCGAGGAGCATGGGCACCCCGGCCTTCCGGACGAGGAGAGCGGCCGCGTACGCGCCGAGGGCGAAGTAGGCGGCATGGCCGAACGACAGCATGCCCCCGTAGCCCATGAGCAGGTTGAAGGCGGTGGCGAACAGGCCGATGATCGCGATCTCGGTGAGGAGCTGCAGGAAGAACGGGGGCAACGCGAGAGGGGCCGCCGCGAGAGCGACGAGCAGGACCACGAGACTCCGGGGGGAGAGCACGGCTACGCCTCCGGGCGGCCCAGCAGTCCCCACGGCCGCACGATGAGCACGATCGCCATGATCGCGAAGAGCAGGACGATCGACACCGCGGGGAACACCAGGATACCGAAGGACTGGAGGAGTCCCACGAGCAGCGCGCCGATGAAGGTGCCGGCGAAGCTGCCGAGTCCCCCGATGACGACGACCACGAAGGCGGTGGTGAGGACGTCGCCGTCCATGCCGAGGGCCACCGCGATCGTCGGCGCGGCGAGCGCCCCGCCGAAACCGGCCAGCCAGCTCCCGAACACGAACACCTGCGTATACAGGAGGGAAACGTTGACGCCGAGCGCGCCGAGCATCTCGCGGTCCACGGTGGCCGCACGGATGAGCATCCCCCAGCGCGTGCGGTAGAAGATCAGCCAGAGCACGACCGCGACCACGGGGGCGAGCCCGAGGACGAGCAGGTAGTAGGAGGGGAAGGGCTGGCCCGCGATGCTCACGGATCCCGCGAGGGCCTCGGGGCGCGACACGCTCTTGTTGTCGGGGCCCCACGCGAGCAGGACGAGGGTGCTGATGACGAGGATGAGCCCGAAGGTGAGAATGAGCTGCATGAGTGGGTCGCGCCGATAGATCCGTCGCAGCAGGCCGACCTCGATGACACCACCGAGAACGGCCACGCCGAGGGGCGCCACCAGGAGCGCGACCCAGAAGGCCCAGGGACGCTCGGGCAGTATCTCCACCAGCGTCACCATGAGGTAGGCGCCCACCATGTAGAAGCTCCCGTGGGCGAGGTTGACGATGCGGGTGACTCCGAAGATCAGGGACATGCCCACCGAGACGAGGAACAGGAACATTCCCACGCTCAGGCCGCTCATCACCTGCACGGTGATGAGTGGCCCGTTGGTGATCCAGGGGAAGAGCTGGGTGACCAGATCCACGCCCGAGGCCGGGCGCTACTTCTTCTTCTCGGCCGCGGCCGCGCGGAGCTTGGCCACCTCGTCGCAGCTCTTGATGAGGTCCCTGCCGTGCGTTTCCTCGATGTCGGCGAGCACCGGCTTGCCCTGCGCGTTCATCTTCACCACGCCCGTCCATTGGGGCGGAATGGCCTGCTGGTCGCAGCCTCGCATGATGACCTTGCCCCACGGAAACTCCATCTCGTAGCCCTCGCCGAGCACGGCAATGACCTTCTCGGTGTCGGCGCTCTTCGCCCGCTTGATCGCCTCGGCGATGAGGTACGTGCTCGCGTAGCCCCACGACGCGCCCAAGGTCGGCTCCTTCTTCGTCCGGACCTCGTACTTCTTCACCCACTCCGCGAGCTTGGGGTGGCGCTTCTGCATGCCCTCGTCGTACCACGCGAAGCCCGGGGTCAATGCTCCCACCGGCGCCTCCTTGCCGAGCGGATCGAGCTCGTCGGGGTTGCCCACCGAGGCGCTGACGAGGTGGATCTTCTCGAAGAGCCCGAAGGGGCGCGCCTGCTTCACGAAGGCGATCTCCTGAGCGCCCCACACCACGCTCAGCATACCTTCCGCCCCCGACTGGAGGAGGGCGGTGATGTACGAGCTGTGGTCGGTCTCGCCCAGTTTCGGCCAGTTCTGCTGGACGACCTGGACGTCGGGCTTGAGCTGCTTCAGATACGCGATGAACTCGTCCCAGACGTTGTGGCCGTACTCGTAGTCCGGCGAGATATGCGCCCACTTCTTGTACGGGGTGGCTGCGGCCTTCTTGGCGAGGGCCCGGATGTACTGGTTCACGTTGTTGGTGGTGTGGGCGACGTAGCGGTGCCCCTCGTCCCACGTCAAGCGCGATGTCTGGCAATGGGTGGCGAAGTAGAGGGTCTTCGCCTCCTTGGCGTAGGCCGAGATCGCGAGGCCCACCCCGCTCGAGATGCAGCCGGCCAGGAAGTCCACCTTCTCCTGCCCCACCAGCTCCCTCGCCGCCTTCACCGCCTCGTCGGGCTTGAGCTTGTCGTCGCGGAAGATGAACTCGAGGGGACGGCCGAGCACGCCGCCTGCGTCGTTGATCTCCTTCACCGCCATGTGGATGCCTTCCCGGTACGGGAAGGTGTAGACGGTGGCGAGCCCGCTGTAGGAGTTGATCTCACCGATGCGGATCGCCTTGCCCTGGGCGGCCGCTGAGCCCGCCGCCGCGATCACCGTCCACAGTGCGAAAAGAGCGCTCACCCACCTCATCGATCCGCCTAGCCGTTCTCGCATGGCGTGGCCTCCTGCGCGCCCGTCGGGCCCGCTTCGGGTCGAGAAGTGGGGCGACTCTGCGACAGGTAGCGCGGAGTTGTCAAGCCACCATTGCTTCACAGTTCTTGACCTGCGCCACATCACCCCTTCATACGGGCGGCTCACCCTGGCGTCCAGTCGGGACAGGAGGAGCCCATGCGACAGGCGGCGAGTGGCTCGGTGCTCGAACTCGTGCTGGGACATGGGCCGCGGTTCGTCCGGGATGCCTGCGGCCCCGTGCTCGTCTTCTACGCGGGATGGAAGCTCGTCGGGCTCGAGGCCGGGATCGCCGCCGCGACCGCTCTCGCCGTCGTGGCGTATCTCTGGGAGCGCCGGCAGTCGCGCTCGGGACTCTTCCCTGCCCTGGGCCTGGCCATCGCGCTCGTCCAGGCCGTGGCGGGGCTGATGTCAGCGCGTGCCCTCTGGTACTTCGCCCCATCACTGATCGTCAACGCGAGTTGCGGAGTCGCCTTCGTCGTCTCCGTAGTGGCGGGTCAGCCGCTCGCCGCTCTCTTCGCCGCCGAGACCTCGGCATTTTCCACTGACGTGATGGCCTCGAGGCTCTTTCGGAGCGTATGCTCGCAGATCTCCCTGGTGTGGGCGGTCTACCTGCTGGGCGGCAGTCTCGCTCGCCTCGTCGCCCTGCTGCGAGGTAGTGTCGACTTCTATCTCACCGTCTACCTCTTGACCGGCTTTCCCCTCGCCGCGGTCATCATGGGGTGGTCTATGTGGTACGGGGCACGCCGCCTCCTCGGATCGAGCATCCGCTGATGTAGCAATGTCGGCGGATTGTCCGCGGGCGGGGCCACGCACCGTGTAGAACCGCGCTGAGCTCCCGCCGCGTCTACCGGCGCTCCTCTTCTCGCCGCATCTCATGATGCTCTTCGTGCACCGCCGGGTGCCGGTCCTCCCATCGCCGACCGTACACGGGCACCCAGTGCGGTGCCGCCTCCGCGTGCCAGTGCTTCCACTCCGCCGGGGGCACGCGATAGTAACGGATGGGCACGGCGAGGAGGGGGCGCGGGACGTACTCGGGGGCCACCACCGCCCACGGCCCGTTGTAGCGCGGCGCCATGTACCACGCGCCCCGGCGGTAGACGTAGTAGCCGCCGTCGTAGAAGAAGAAGTTCCCGTTTACCGAGGGCGCGTAGCTCACCGGCGTCTCCGGCACCGCCACCAGCGGCGGAGGGCTGCCCAGGTGGACACCGATGTCTACGCTCACCTGGGCCTGGGTCAGGCCAGCGGAGCCGAGAAGCGCCGCCGCGATCAATCCCGCGAGTGTCGATGAGTAGAACATGTCCCGACCTCCCCTTGGACCGTGCGCTCACTGCGCGCAGGCTCACGCCCCGAAGACGGTGAGCCTGCCTTCACTCTTCAGACGCGCTTTGAGCGCCGCCCGTTTACCGGCTAGGAGCCGACCTTCGTGCGCAACGTCTTGAGCAGCTCGGCGAGCGAGGTGCGCTGGATCATCCGGCCGAACTGCATCTTGTAGTTCTCCACGATGCTGACGCCGTCCACCAACACGTCGTAGACCGACCAGCGGTCCCCGGTCTGGTGCAGCCGGTAGGTGACCTCGACCTGGCTGCCTCTGGCCGTCACCAGCTGGGACTGCACGCGGGCGTCCGTGCCCTCCACCCGCTCACCGAGATAGTGGATCGGCTCGCCCGCGTAGGCCTCGACCTTGCCCATGTAGGAGAGCGCGATCAGGTTGGTGAAGAGGCGCACGAACTCGCTCTGGTCGGCGGGAGACAACTCGTCGAAGTGCGCGCCCAGCGACCGCCGCGCCATGTCCGGAAAGTCGAAGAGGCTCTCCGCGGCGAGCCGGATCTGCACGCGCCGCTCGTCGAGCGACACGGCCCTGGCCTTCCCGGCTCCGCTCTCGTCGAAGACCCGCTGGATCGCCGTCTGCACCGTCTCGGTCGGGCTGGCCGCCCACGCCACGCCCGCCGAGGCGAGCAGGACGATGGCGGCGGCGAATACCGAACATCTCGAACGTGTCATAGTGACCTCCTCGTGTGATCGGCTCGATGCCGGCTGCCTCCCACGCTGCCGGCGGGTCGTGAACGCCGTATGTGCCTCGGGTAAAGGAGTGTGAAGTGGAGAACCCGAGATCAGGGAGGACGCGCCGGCGCGGCGGGGCCGGCCGCCGGATCAGGAATCCAGGTCGACGAGGAGGGCGGCGTGGTCGCTGAGGGCGTGACGGGGCGCGCGAGAGCGTCCAGGGGCCGTCACGCCCCACTCGTGCGTGGCGGAGCGCAGCCGTGGCTGGAGCGCGCGGTTGACGAAGGCCTGGTCGATGCGGAAGCCGTTGCCGCCGTTCGGCGAGTACCAGGTGTAGGCGCGCTCGCCCGCCCTGAAGAAGCGAAACGCGTCGATCCACCCCGCGGCCTCGAGGCCTCGGATCCAGCCATCCTCCTCCGTGTTGAAGGCCGGCACTTCCTCGTCGAGATCGATCAGCCCGGAGTTGGTGTCGCCCATGAGGAGGGCCGGTCCCCGACGCCACGAGTGGGCCATGCCGAGGACGGCGTCGAGGAAGGGAAACTTGCGGCCGGTCACGCGGTTGGGCACGTGCATGGCGCCCAGGGTGAGCGGCGTCGGCCCCGCCACGTGGGCGAGGAGCCAGCGCCCCGCCTCGGCCACGGGCGCCGAGCGAAGCCGCACGCGCGTGAGCGGCCAGCGGGAAGCCACGAGGAGCGAGTTGACGCGGGGCAGCCCAGGAGAGGCGGTGCAGAGCTGATGGCTGAGCCCTCGCTCGCCGAGGGCGCGCGCCAGTTCCACGCTGGGCGCGGTGCCGCGAAATTCCGAGAGCGCCACCACGTCGGGAGACCAGCGGCTGAGCTGATCGGCGATGGCCGCGATGCGCACCCCGCCCCCGGCTCGGATGTTCCAGGCGACGACACGCATGGCGGGGCTACAAGCCGAGCGAGCGGAGGTGCGCCGCCGTGGGCACGCCGTCCCGGTCCCAGCCGCGCAGGTCGTAGTAGCGGTCCAGCATGGCCTCGAGCTCCTCGGGAGGACAGTGCATGCCCGCCGAGGGGCCGTCGGGAATGGGCTCGTGCATCACGCGCCACGGCAGCACGTCGTCCTTGCGCCGCACGCCTTCCCGCGCGTTGAAGAGGCGCTCGAGATTGATCACGCGCTCACCCACGCGTTCGAGCTCCTCCACGCTCATGTCCCAGCCCGTGACCCCGCGCACCATGCGCGCGTAGGGTTCCTCCACGAAGAGGCCGAAGCCGCGCTCGGAGGTGAAGCGGCAGAGCACGAGGGAATCGTCGACGGCGGTGAAGTGCTGGCTCCGCACGGCGAACTCGGGCTTGCCGTCGGGGCTGCGCCGGTCGTAGCCCTGCGCGTACTGTGGCGTGGGGCGCGTGTCGTGATGGCTGCCTCCGCGGGTCGCCGTGGCGTAGCCGATGGACATGCCCTTGAGCGCGCGCGCGGAGTGCGCGGGCAGCTCGAGCCGCTTCACCGCGTAGACGCTCCGCGTTGCCTCGGGATGGAGCGACTCGGCGAGCCGCCACGCGCCCTCCGCGAGCCGGTCGCCGAAGCCTTCTCGCGTCGCCGTCATTTCCACGAGGCGCAGCATGTTGCGCCAGTCCCCCCAGCCGAAAGGCACGCCGACCGCGGCGGGATCGAGCCAGCCACGCTCGAGGGCCTCCGCCACGAAGGCCAGCGTGACGCCCAGGGAGATGGTGTCCATGCCGAGGAGATCGCAGAGGTCGTTGGCCCGCGCCAGGGAGCCCGCGTGCGCGTTGCCCAGCATGGAGCCGAAGGCGAAGATGGTCTCGTATTCCGGCATCTTCGCCTTGATCCCCTGGAGCTCGCCGTCGCGGATCTCGTACTGCTTGCCGCAGGCCACCGGGCACTTGAGGCACGTGGTGTCGCGATCGTGATGGTGCGCGTGCATCTCCTCGCCCGAGATCGCCTGTGCCTCCGCGAAGGTCTCCTGGCGGAGATTGTAGGAGCCGAGGGCGCCCAGGGTGTTGATGGGCTTCACGAGGAAGGACGTGCCGTAGGTCGAGAGAGCCTTGGTCCCCGTCTTGAGCGGCTCGCGCTTCTCCTCGAGAAGCGTCTTGAGGAGAGCGGCATCGGCAACCTCGGTCTTGCGTCCGCCCGTCACCACCACGGCCTTGACGCGCTTGGCTCCCAGCACGGCGCCGATGCCGCCGCGGCCCGCCACGCCCTCGCGGTT
>Ga0126384_10002028_pt1 | contig 12218 bp, 10 predicted proteins | sample PanSoiMetPlot_36_FD_92543 | JGI IMG/M metagenome (GOLD analysis project Ga0126384, IMG submission 92543) | Tropical forest soil microbial communities from Panama - MetaG Plot_36 | ecosystem: Environmental > Terrestrial > Soil > Tropical forest > Bulk soil | place: Panama | collected 2016-02-17 | reverse complement strand
GTACGCCCACAATCATCATGTCTGGCTCCTTTCTGCCGAACCTTCGGTCGTCAAGCGACTAAGGTTTACTCGCGTTCGGGGGAGCCAGCATTGTTATGAAATCATTTCAAGCCCTTTAGAATCCGCATTTAGCCAAGTGTATGCAAACAAGCCACTTTATCCCCCTTTAGAATCACCAGTGCAAATACGGGCGAAGGGGGTCTCGGTCTCTTTGTCCCTTCCTTCCTAGCTTCCTCGTTGGTGCAGACCTCCTCAACGTCGACCCGATCTTTGGCCTTCTTTGCTGAGTTGCGAGGAGAGCGTCTCTGCGCGAGAAATCCGCATGTTATTCTGCGTTGACCAGGCCTATGTCCCTTGTCTCCCACATCAAGCAAGAGCTGCGCCCGACGATCAACCTTGCGGTCCCCTTGGTACTGGCCGAGCTTGGCTGGATGACCATGGGTATCGTGGACACGGTGATGGTTGGCCACTTGCCAAACAGCGCGGTCGCCATCGGAGCCGTCGCGCTCAGTTCCAACGTCTTCACCACGATTGCTCTTTTCGGACTGGGGCTTCTGCTCGGCCTCGATACGCTGGTCTCGCAGGCTTTCGGCGCAGGCAAGCGCGAGGACTGCCATCGCTCGCTGGTGAATAGCATCTATCTGAGCATCGCGCTCACGCCGCTGCTCCTCGTTCCGGTCTGGTTGCTGCCACGCTTCTTTCGGGCCGTCGGCGCCAATGCGGAAGTCGTTGCACTGTCTGTTCCGTATATCAGCGCGCTTGTCTGGGGACTTCTGCCGCTGCTTCTCTTTTTCGCGCTGCGCCGCTGCGTTCAGGCGATGAACATGGTTCGCCCCGTCGCGTTTGCGCTCATCTCGGCGAATATCATCAACGCCGTTGGCAACTACGTTCTCATCTACGGCAAGTGGGGCTTTCCGCACATGGGGGTACCCGGCTCCGGCTGGTCTACAACGCTTTCGCGCGCCTATATGGCGCTAGTTCTGCTCGTCTATCTTCTTTGGTACGACCGCAAACACCGCACCGACCTGCTCAACACGCCGATAGATATAGATTTTCCACGCATCAAGCGGCTGCTCGCGCTCGGATTTCCCGCAGCGATGCAGTTCACTCTGGAGGGTGGCGTCTTTGCGCTCGTCACGACGCTTATCGCACGGCTCGGCCCGGTGCCGCTCGCGACGCATCAGATTGCGCTAAATACCGTTGCGTTCACGTACATGGTTCCGCTCGGCATTGCCAGCGCCGCAGCTGTACGCGTCGGCCAAGCGATTGGGCGCAGAGATCCGAAGGGCGCCGCCGCCGTTGGCGACACCGCGATCTTCCTCGGCGCAGCGTTCATGACACTTGCGGGCATCGCCTTATTGGTATTTCCACGCTGGATTGCACTCATATACACACCGGACGAAACCGTTATTCGCGCCACGGGCATGCTGCTCGCCGCGGGCGCTGCGTTTCAACTTTTCGATGGCATTCAGACCGCCGCGACTGGCGCGCTGCGCGGAGCGGGTGAAACGCGCATCCCGATGCTATGCCATTTCACGGCGTACTGGATCATCGGCCTGCCGCTCGGAGCATGGCTCACGTTTCGCCATAATCTCGGCGCGCTCGGCCTGTGGCTCGGCCTCAGCCTCGCCCTGATTCTGATTGGAATTGTTTTGTGGATCGCCTGGCGCCGTATGGTCCACAAACTGGCGGCTACTTTAGTCTGAGACAAGGCCTAGAGTTGAGAAGGAGACTACTAGAGAAACACTAGCCCCAAAGTACAGGTTGCTGTGGTTTAACTGAAACGAAAAACGGTACTTGAAGCCCATTTGTCGCAACCTCGGGCCTTTCCATACTGACAGTTGTTGGGTGTGCGGACCTTTTGAAAAATGTGCAATTTGCAAAAATTTCGTTCTCTGGCTTTGCTGCTTGCGTGCGCGATCGTGTTTGCGCCGCAGCTTCTCCGCGCACAAGACTCCGGTGATGACGATGAATCCGACGGCACTCCGACCAAACCGTTCGTGAATCTCGGCATCAGCATCGCTCCTGATGACTCCGCTAAAATCACGCTGTCGGCATTTTTTGCGACAGGCTCGAGCAAAGACGTCATCCCGGATGTGGAGGCGCTGCTCGGCTGCAAGCTGCGCGAAGACCGAAGCTCTCAGGTCCGGCGGATATCCGTGCTTTATGGCTCTTGCCAGCTTAGCCCCGGCAAGAGCGGATTGCTCCGCACGAAAACTATTTCGCTGACTCGCCTTGTGGAAGCAACAAAGAGCCACGGCGCAGAGTTTTTGGGCCTGCAGATCTATTTGCCGGACACGGAGGCTTCGGAGACCCTTCCGCCCGCGCCCATGCCGCCATTCGACACGGGAAGACTGGCGCGACTTTCTCGCAAAGAAATTGTTCTCACGGCCACTTACAACTGGAAAGATTTGAATGCGGTGCCGCCTGCGATCCGGATTCAGTACGGATATCGTCAAGCGACGCTCGCGCGCATGCTTGCAATTCTTGCTGGCTTTCTGCTCCTGCCGCTGATTCTTGTTTCGTGGCTGGGACGCAGAGCGCTTTCCGCGCCGCAAGAACACGCCGCCTCGGTTTGGTTCAGCTATATGCGGTATCTCGGCTGGACGCTGAACTTTTCCTTGCTCGGCTGGTTTGCGACGGTGGAATCGCTAGATTGCCGTGAACTGCTTCAGTTTGTGCTTTCTAGTGTGAAGTACAGATGGCTGCCGTCGGTGAGTTATGAAGCACTGATGTGGTGCACGCCCGTTGTGATCTGGGTCAGCTGTCTTGTTCTCTCGAAATCCGTGCAAGAAAAATTGCGAGGAGTCTCCTGGACACGTCGCGAACTGACGCTGCAAGCGCTCTTTTCGTTTTGTGGCGCATTTATTCCGCTGGCGATGTGGATCGGCGCCTTCGTTTCTGTGACTTCGAGCGCTTACCGGGCTGCTGTGTTCCTTTTCGTTGGCGGGCTGATCATAAAACTATTTGCGAAAAGCAAACTCGCCAAGCTGCTAGGAATGCAGCCACACGCGCTTACTTCCGGGGACTTGCGCGACGTGGCTTTCGCGATTGCACAGCGGCTTGGCGTGAAATTGCAACAGATTTACCTGATTCCGAGCGGCAAAGGCAGAATGGCAAATGCATTTGCTCGCACGGGCAACACGATCGCGTTCACGGACTTTCTGTTGAATCAGATGACGAAGCGCGAAGTGAATTTTGTCATCGCGCACGAACTGACGCATCTTCAGAAAAGGCATCCGAACAAAATTGCAAGCATCACGGGCGGAGTTGCCATGGGCTGCGGAATGCTGATAGGTGTCTTCCGTCCGTTTCTGAACCTGAATGTTTCGCCCTATGTCAGTTACGGCGCAATCATTCTGCTGAGCATGATCGTCACCTACGCGTTCACACGGAAGTTTGAGTATGAAGCCGATGCCGGCGCAGTGGCGGCAACGAGCGACCCGCAAGCCGCGATTTGTGCGTTGTTCAAGCTTGCGCAATTGAATTTGCATCCGCTGCAATGGAGCAACTGGAGCGAGAAATGGCTTACGCATCCGTCAATGATGCGGCGAGCAAAAGCGATCGCAGCGCGAGCGCGGATACCTGAAGTTTCAATTCCGGATATGGCCGCGCGCGGAGTCGAGCCAAGGTTGCATTATGCGATTCCGGATGATTCGCAGCGCAAAGGAAAAATCCTTTCGACAATACGCAGAGGGCGGAACCTGCGCCAGTTGGCACTTTTGCTTCTCGGCGTTGCCATCCTACCCCCTGCGATTTGCGCATTCGCCGTGCAGACTTTTCCTTTACTCGAACCGTTTCGTACCGCCCTTTATGGCGGCAGTCTTGTCACTGCGATAGGGCTGCACCTTTTCGTTTCCGGGTTGATTCCCAAATGGACATTGCGTCCGGTTGTGGAGAAAGTGAAGCAGAAACTGGAATCCGAGAAGGAGGTACAGACGGAAGCGTGGGCGGGCATTCCCGTAGGGCTTGCGCCGGCGGATCGTCCTCGTGTTTACGAGGGCCTGGCGCACTGGGATTTGGGCTTTTTGTTTTTGCGTTCGGACCGAATCTGCTACGTCGGCGAAGAAACTGCGTTCTCCCTGCGGCACGACCAGGTGACTGACTTGAAGCTTGGCCCGGGGAATCCGAGCTGGCTTCGCAATCGAAGAGTTTACGTTGCTTGGAAAAATGACGAGCGGAAGTCGAGCGGAGTATTTAGCATTGCAGCGGCAAGTCCGGAATCAGCCTGGAAGATTCACGCAAAGACGGATGATCTTTACCAACAACTGAATCGCTGGCGCAATGCGAAAGGAATGAACCGGCCGCTGCCGGATGCGCTGGCGAAACTGGAAACTCCGCAATTTCGCGAAGTCACTTCGCACGCTCCTGGGGACTCACTTAAAGGCAGGAAGCTGGCGAACGAGTTCATTCTCACTGCCCTTTTCGCTGGCGTAGTCGCGATACTTTTTGGTTTGCCATTCCATTTGATGGACTATGTGAATGGCTTTTTGGTTCCAGGGCAAACCGCGCTTGCTGGAGCGGGCGCGGGCTGGTACGCCATTGCGGCGGCTTTGTCGATTCGCGTGTTCCAGTTTGCTCCGCTCTTTTTCCAGAAGGATCGGCCGGCCATCCAGGCGCCGGTGATTCCGGCAGCGACAGGACAGTCATCGTGGCCTGCGGCGTCCTCTCCGCCTCCTAAAATGGAAAACACTTCGGCACTTTTGCGGAAAAAATAAGGAACGGCAGAAACGCTACATCTTGTAGCGACCGAAATCCTCGTCGTTGAGATCTTCGAGCGAGCCGCGGATTTGGTCCATGGTCGTGCGTTCGGAAATGGCGTTCGTGACCTTTGAATTTTTCAGGACTGTTTCGTCCACAAAAATCGGGCAGTCCATACGCAGTGCAAGCGCAAGCGCGTCGCTAGGCCGCGAATCGATCATCATGAGCTGGCCGTCGCGCTCAACCCAGATAACGGCGTAAAAGGTGTCGTCCTTCAAATCGTTGACGACAATTTTGTCGACGCGGACTTCGAGTCCAAGAAAAACATTGCGAAGCAGGTCGTGGGTCATTGGCCGGGGAGTTTGCACTTTTTCGATTTCAAGCGCGATGGCGTTGGCTTCGTAAACGCCGACCCAGATTGGAAGGACCGCATTCCCCTGCACGTCTTTTAAGACGACAATGGGCATGTTGGTGACGGGATCCATCATCAAGCCGCGAATTTTCATCTCGACTTCCATGGTGTCCTCCCGTTTTTGTTTCTACCACCATGTAACGGCGGCTGCAACGGCCAATGTTGGCTTACAGCGCGTGTTCGCCAATCAAGCAGTTCGGCGTAGCGCCGTTCACTTTCACCTGTACGTAGGCGCCGAGCAGATCGGGCTGCGACGAAGTGAAATTCATAACGCGGTAGCAGCTGGTGTGGCCGCTCCACTGGTTTTCCTTGCGCGACTTCCCTTCCACGTGGACTTCGAAAAGATTGCCGGCCAGATTCTCGTTTGCTTCGGATTGTATTTTTCGCTGGAGCTCGAGGAGCACGGCGAGGCGTCGACTCTTTTCTTCTTCGGGAATTGCGTCGGGCATGGATTGGGCGGGCGTGTTTGGCCGCGGCGAATATTTGAATGCGAAGACGCCCTCGTACTTCACAGCCTCCATGAGCCTCAGCGTTTCTTCAAACTCCTTTTCGGTTTCGCCCGGGAAGCCGACGATGATGTCTGATGTGATGGCGATGTGCTTTTTGGCTTCGCGTATCATGGCGACTTTCCCGAGATACTCCTCGCGCGAGTACGTGCGCTGCATCGCGCGAAGGACACGCGTCGAGCCAGATTGCACTGGAAGATGGACGTGATTGCAGATGCGATAGTTGCTTTCGATGGCTTGGACGATGTCACGACTAAAATCGCGCGGATGCGAAGTTGTGAAGCGGACGCGGTGCAGGCCAGGCATTTCGGCGGCGGCATGCAACAATTCGGAAAATTTCATTTTGCGCGAGGAAGGATCGACGTAGGAATTTACGGTCTGGCCGAGGAATTGGACTTCCGTGTAGCCGAGGTCGGCGAGCTGGCGCAGTTCGCGGAGGATCGAGTCGCTCGTGCGGCTGCGCTCGGGGCCGCGGGTGAAAGGAACGACGCAATAGGAACAGGCTTTGTCGCAGCCTTCGATGATAGTGAGGTATGCGCGCCAGGTATTGTCGCGGCGGGTGAGTTCGGTTTCGAAGGTTTCGTCCGTGTCGGTATCGAGCCCGGTGACGCGCTTTTCGCCTGCTTCTAGTTGAGCAAGAAGCTCAGGCAATTTGCTGTAGCTAGCCGAACCGCAGACGAGGCTCACCCAGGGCGAGCGGTGAAAAATTTTTTCGCCTTCCTGTTGGGCGACGCAGCCGAGAACACCTATTTTCTTGGGCTCGCCGGACATTTCGCGGAATTCGCCGAGGCGGGAAAAGACTTTTTGTGCGGCTTTTTCACGGATGCTGCAGGTGTTGTAGAGGACGAAGGAAGCGGCTTCAACGGAGTGAACTTGGCGATAGCCACGAGAAAGAAGAACGCCGGCGACTTTTTCCGAGTCATGTTCGTTCATCTGGCAGCCAAAGGTTTCGAGATAGAAGGTGCCACGCTGGGGCGCGTTTGCGAGGAAATTGGATTCCGGAGCGGAGGCGTGCCTGCCGCCGAGGAGCGAATCGAGGCCGATATCGAAGGCTTTTTGCATGGAAGTAATGACAGTTTAGCACATGGAGTAAGTAACGCAGGACGAATGCCAGCATCTTAGCAGTAGAGAAAGAAAAAGCGGATTCCTCGAGCAAACACCGCCTTTGGAATTACAATTCTGCGGCGTCTCGTTAGGGGTTTAGCCTTAGTCCTAACCCGGGGGAAACGAATGTACGCAATACCAAAGACGGATTTGCCGCTGATTGGGAGTTCGTACAACTTTGTTGGGGCGGACCACCAGAACGTTGCGGTGTCGGTTTATTTGGTGGAGATGGAGCCGGGACGCGGAGCGCCCCTGCACATTCACGAATACGATGAGGTTTTGATTACCGTGGAAGGCCGGGCGAGAGCCGTGGTCGGGAATGAAGTTCGGGAGGCAAGTCCCGGAGACATCCTAGTTGTGAAGGCGAGAACGCCGCACGGATTTGTGAACATTGGGGACACGGTGTTGAAGCAGATTGACATTCATACGAGTCCGAGATTCAAACAAGAAAATCTCGAGCCGACGGAAGTTTCAAAGAGGGCGGGGCTTCCCTCCTTCGGAATTTCAAAAATAGGTGAGGGGTAAGGGATGATTTCCGAAAGATGCGTGACATTCGAACCCGGCGCGCGAACCGCTTGAAAGAGCGGATCAATTCGAACGATGCCGGTTGATCCATTCGGACGGGCCTTCCGCCGAAGGCTGCGAGCCGTTTCGTTTAATTTCCATGTTCTTGTTCCTCATCGATTGATCATGCGCTGCGCGGCTTCGGGGTAGCGAGCGCCCTGGACTTCAACACTGGAAACGGCTTGATTGATTCGGCGCAAATCGTCCGGAGTAAGTTCAACGTTTACTGCACCGAGATTTTCTTCGAGACGGTGCAGTTTTGTGGTTCCGGGAATCGGGACCATCCAGGGCTTTTGGGCGAGGACCCAAGCGAGCGCGATTTGAGCGGGCGTCGTCTTCTTTTCCTGGGCGAATTTACCCACTAGATCGACCATGGCCTGGTTCGATTTGCGGTTCTCTTCTGCGAAACGTGGAACGACGTTCCGAAAATCATCTTTGGCAAATTTCGTGTCCTGGCTAATCGTTCCTGTCAAAAAGCCTTTGCCGAGCGGGCTAAAAGGAACGAACCCGATGCCGAGTTCCTCGAGCGTCGGCAAAATTTCTGCTTCAGGCTCTCGCCACCAAAGCGAGTATTCGCTTTGGAGCGCGGTGACGGGCTGAACCTTGTGTGCCCGGCGAATGGTTTGCACGCCTGCTTCGGAAAGTCCGAGGTGTCTTACTTTGCCCTGCTGGATGAGGTCCTTTACGGCTCCGGCCACGTCCTCGATGGGCACTTCGGGATCGACGCGGTGTTGATAGAACAAATCGATGACATCAGTCTTGAGGCGCTTGAGCGAAGCGTCAGCAACTTCCCTGATGTGCGCGGGCCGGCTATTGAGCCCCGCTTGCTTGCCCGTAACTGGATCAATTTTGAAACCGAACTTGGTGGCGATGACCATGTTGCTGCGAAAAGGCGCGAGGGCTTCGCCGACAAGTTCTTCGTTTGTGTAGGCGCCGTAGACTTCGGCCGTGTCGAAGAACGTGACCTCATGTTCGACGGCAGCACGGATCACCTTGATGCCTTCCTGTTTGTCAACCGCGGGACCGTAGCCAAAACTCAATCCCATGCAGCCGAAGCCGAGGGCCGAAACTTCCAAATTGCTTTTTCCTAATTTGCGCTTTTGCATTGCTTCTCCTTCTTTAGCCAGGGACAGTTTATGCTGCTGGGCTTGCCCGTCTTTGCCTATTTCAATGAAGTTCTTGCCTAATCCTCCGGTGGACTAATCTCGTGAAATTTAGTCGTTTTCCAGATGGAAGACTTCGTCGGGACTGTAACGATGAAGGCCGCGGATGACTTTAGATTCGGGCTTGATTCGAAGGTAATAAACGTACGGGCGAGGATTAGCGGCGAGTTCAGCACCAACGATTTCGTAAAGTTTTTCGTCATACATCACCGTCATCCATTTATCCCAATTCTCGCGTGGCAGGCAGGACAGAATTCTCAGTTCGTTTTCTTGCCCTGGAAGCTGTTCGACAAGATCCGTAACGAGCGGGAGTTTGCGCTTTTTGGCGGCACGACTGTCGAGCATGCCGTGAATCCAGGCGACAGCGTAGAGAGGCAAAGTACCAAGTGCCTGTCCAGTGATTGAGGCAAGAATGCGGATGGCGCCGTCGAGAAAAAAGAAGGCGAGAAGCAGACCACGCCAAGTGAAGAAATATTCGAGGAAGGCGGCGGGGCCGATGGAAGCGTTCGGAAAATAGTCGAAAAGACCCGCAGCGTACAGGACAGCGGCCAGAATGATTTCGAAGAAGGCGGTGATGCAGGCGGCGCGGACGAGATGCGTGCCTGTTTTATGCGCCAGAACGCCGCGGTACTGCTTCGGCAAGAAAGAAAGCAGGAGTGCGAGAAAGAAATCCATCGCTGCGAGAACGATACCCTACTTGCAAAATGGAAAACAATTGCCTTTGACCAACCGGAATGAGGTTGACGCGCATCAAAAATAGGCAGGCGAGCACACCTGAGCAAATCCGAAGGCGTGCACAAATTCAGCAAATGCAGGGGATTTTGGCTTTACCGAGTCCGGAAGCGTGTGCTACGTTGCGAGAGCAGGCAAAAATTCAGTGGTTGGTCATTTCTGACCCTGCCACCAAAACTGTGAGAGGGAGCCATTCCTTTTCTGCTTACGTTTTTTTACGCGGCTGATTTACTGAACATTCTTGAACAAACGGGCTGGGTGGCCCGCGGAGTACTTGCGCTTCTGCTTCTTTTCTCGCTGATTTCCTGGGCGATGATTCTGCAAAAACTGAGCGTCTTTGGGCGGATTCAACGGCAGAGTGACCAATTTTTGCGAATTTTCAGAGCGACGAAGGGCGTGGCGAATCCGCAAGCGTTGTCTTCGGCGGGCTCCCCGTTTGCCAATGTGTATGCCTCCGGCTTTCGAGAGCTGCAGAGCCAGATGGTTCCAAGCGCCGGCAATCCTACGCCGAGGTTGAAAAGCTTGCAGGCGGTGACGGTCAGTATGCAGCTCACTTCTGCAGAGGAAGTTCGGCGCGTGGAAAAAGGAATGACGTGGCTTGCGACGACGGGTTCGGTGACACCGTTCATCGGATTGTTTGGGACGGTTTGGGGAATTATTGATGCGTTTTCGGGATTGGGAAGCGCGGGTGCTGCTTCCCTGCGTGCTGTTGCGCCTGGTATTTCGGAAGCGCTCGTGACGACGGCGGCGGGACTTTTTACCGCCATTCCAGCAGTTATTTTCTACAACCAATTTTTGGGAAATATTAGGGACCTGGCGCAGAGGATGGATACATTTGCGCTGGAAGTTGCGGCGCAGATTGAGAAAACGCTGACCTAATTTACGCGAATTGAGAAAGATAACGCAGAGACGCAGAGTTCGCTGAGAAACGCGGAGAATGGTCGGGCGGAGTTCAAGAGAATGCCTCAACTGGGAAAAGCGACGCAGACTTCGCTGAGCGAGATCAACATGATCCCGTTCATTGACGTTGTGCTCGTGCTGCTGATTATTTTCATGATTACGGCGCCGATTCTGCAGTCGGGCATTGAAGTGGACGTACCGAAGACGAGGACGGTGCGCGAACTGGTTGAGCAGAAAATTGTGGTGACCGTGGACAAGAAGCAAAACGTATTTATCGGAAATGACCCCGTGAACATTCATCAGCTTGGGAGTAAGCTGAAATCCCAGCTCAAGAAGCCTCAAGACACCGTTTATCTGCGCTGCGATGAAAGCGTACCGTTTGGGACGTTTGCGACGGTGATTGATACGTTGCGGGTGTCGGGGATTTCGAACATCAGCATTGTGACGCAACCGATTACGGATCGGGCGAAAACGAATTAGGTTCGCGTTTGAATTTGCAGTTGAGGTCGTTCGCCCCGGCCACAGAAGTGACCGGGACTCAGGATGACGACGAAACAACCGAAGCGATGAATGGAGCAGTTGCCAATTCGCCGTACCCCAACCTGAAGCCTTATCTGAAGGTTTCGGCAATCTGTCATGTCGTGTTAATTGCAGCGATGATTCTTTCGGCCTATCTAAAGTTTCCTGGAAATCAATGGGGCGGCGTCGGGGGCGGCGGAGAAAACGTAAAGGTCAATCTTGTCGGCAGCGCGGGGCTGGCAATGCCAAAAGAGCCTAACGTTACCGAAAGCAACGTCGTTGATCCGACAAAGTCTTTGCACAAAGAAGAAGAAAAGCCAAAACCTCCGCCAGAACCGCCGACTCCGGTGCAAAAGATTCCGCAGTTCGAAAAAAACAAACCGCAGCCGCCAACACACAAGTCAAAAACGTTTGAGAACAAAACCACCGAACCAACTAATGCGGTCCCCGGACACGGAGGAACACCGAATTTGCCGACGGGCGTCGGAAGCAATCCCGGAAACTCGCCGGGGCTCGCGATTCAGGGTCCTGGGGGCGGAGATTTTGCGTCGCGCTATGGCTGGTACATCGAATCCGTAAAGCGCCGCATTCAGCAAAACTGGCTGCAGAACACCATCGACCCCGGAGTGCGCGCGGCTCGCATGGCGAAAACGACGATGCAGTTCACGATTGCGCGTGATGGAACAATCAAAGACATTAAGTTGGTGCAATCGAGCGGCAACCTTTCGATGGATAATTCGGGGCAGCGCGCACTGCTGGCCTCAAGCCCGCTGCCCGCGCTGCCTTCGGACTACAACGGCACATATGTAAACGTGACGTTTGACTTTGATTTGAGCCAAACAAGATGAATCTCCACCCAGTCGAAAACAATCCAAAAAAGAGAGGGAGGCATCGGTGCAGACGCGCCTTGCTCGGTTTAGCTATCTAGCTGTGGTTCTATTTTTTCTGGCAACACCAGCATTTGGCCAAGATTGGTTTCACATCAGCACAGGGCTTGGCGTGGAAAAGCCGCGCGTGGCCGTCGCTGATTTTGCGCCGAGGGCCGATGGCGCGAAGCCGCACTCTTCCCTGTTTACGCAGGTGGTGCGCGATGATTTGGGATTCAGCGGAATTCTGGAGCTGGCAAGTCCTAGTTTTTATCCGCAGCAGCAGCCAAGCATTCCTTCGGAGTTGCGTTACACAAGCTGGACGGATTCACCGGTGAACGCACATTTTGTAGCATTTGGAAACTTGACCGAGTCGGCTAGCGAAGTATCAATTCAGGCTTGGTTCTATGATGTAACCAGTCCGAGCACGCAAGCCGTCATATCGAAGATTTACCGCGGCAGCCCAACGGATGCCCAAGTGCGGAAGTTTGCTCATCAATTTGCCGACGAAATTATCGGGCGGCTTTCCGGAGGACTTCCCAGCGTGGCGTCCACTCAGATTGCCTTTGTGAGTTCGCGTACTGGAGCAAAAGAGATCTGGGCAATGGATTACGACGGGGCAAACCAACATCCGGTCACTTCGCTGAAGTCGATTTCGTTGACGCCACGCTGGTCACCGGATGCTTCGCGGATTGCGTTCACTTGTTATGCGTATGCGAATGGAGTGATGGGACCCCAAATCTGCATGCAT
>Ga0126384_10002027_pt1 | contig 12223 bp, 8 predicted proteins | sample PanSoiMetPlot_36_FD_92543 | JGI IMG/M metagenome (GOLD analysis project Ga0126384, IMG submission 92543) | Tropical forest soil microbial communities from Panama - MetaG Plot_36 | ecosystem: Environmental > Terrestrial > Soil > Tropical forest > Bulk soil | place: Panama | collected 2016-02-17 | reverse complement strand
TCGACCGTATTCGGGTCAAGCCTGACCAGGATCGTCGGCTGCGCGCCGAGCACCCGTGCTGTGAATGGCCGGGCTGCAACGGGGCGGCTACCCATCGGGCGCCTAAGGGCCGTACGCGTGAGAACGAGTACTGGCGCTTCTGCCTCACTCATGTCCGCGAGTACAATCATTCGTATAATTTCTTCGCCGGCATGAGCGAGGCCGACATCGCCCGCTATCAGAAAGAGGCGGTGTTCGGCCACCGCCCGACCTGGAAGATGGGCATGAACGGCGGCCGCGCAAGCGCGCGCTCGCATTCGGCGCGGTTCCAGCCCAACCTCGAAGGCGCCGACGATCCGCTCGGTCTGTTCCGCCACTTTGGTCCCTCCGGCCCGAGTGACGGCGAGCATCTGCGCCGGCGCGAGAGCCGGGTCATCCACAATGCCGAACGACGGGCGCTCGACACGCTCGGACTCGAGCCGGGGGCGACCACCGTTGAGATCAAGGTCCGCTTCAAGACCCTGGTCAAGCGCCATCATCCGGACGCCAATGGCGGCGATCGTTCCAGCGAAGACCGGCTGCGCGAGATCATTCAGGCCTATAACTATCTCAAATCGGTGGGTTTCCGCTGACGCGCCTACCCAAGGCCAAAAAAGCGGCTGGAATTTCCGCGCGAAGCGACCCGTCCGCGTCGATCCGCATGCGGCCGGCGAGCGGCTGGATTGAGCCCCTGGTAGGCGCCGCACTGATTGCAGCGAACCTGCTGAAATCATACGTTAATCTCGCGTGAGCGCGGCGGGTTTCGCAGGTTCTTGGGATTCTGCTAAGGTCGCGCGTTTTCCGAGCCGCATTCTCGAACCGATTCGGGTCTCGCGTGTTCCGAGACCACGGAGGATCAATGACCGTCGCTACCGAGGAAGTCGTCAGTTTGCCCGACATGAAGGTGTCGATCAGACAGGTGTTCGGCATCGACAGTGACATGGAGGTTCCGGCCTACTCGGAGGCCGACCCGCACGTGCCAGATGTCGACCCCGACTACCGCTTCGACCGTGCGACGACGCTTGCGATCCTGGCCGGCTTCGCGCACAACCGGCGCGTCATCATCTCCGGCTATCACGGGACTGGAAAATCGACCCACGTCGAGCAGGTGGCGGCGCGGCTCAACTGGCCGTGCGTACGCGTCAATCTCGACAGCCACATCAGCCGTATCGACCTGATCGGCAAGGACGCCATCGTCATCCGCGACGGGGTCCAGGTCACCGAGTTTCGTGACGGCATCCTGCCGTGGGCCTACCAGCACAACGTCGCGCTCTGCTTCGACGAATATGACGCGGGTCGCCCCGACGTGATGTTTGTGATCCAGCGCGTGCTCGAGTCGTCGGGACGCCTGACGCTGCTCGACCAGAGCAGGGTCATCAAGCCGCATCCGGCGTTCCGGCTGTTCGCCACCGCCAACACGATCGGGCTCGGCGACACATCCGGCCTCTATCATGGCACACAGCAGATCAATCAGGCGCAGATGGACCGCTGGTCGATCGTCACGACGCTCAACTACCTGCCGCACGACAACGAGGTCGAGATCGTGCTCGCCAAGGCGCGCCACTACCGCACTGACGCCGGCCGTGACATCGTCAACAAGATGGTGCGAGTCGCCGACCTCACCCGGAACGCGTTCATGAATGGCGACATTTCGACCGTCATGAGCCCGCGTACCGTGATCACCTGGGCCGAGAACGCCGACATCTTCAAGGACATCGGCTTTGCCTTCCGGCTCACGTTCCTCAACAAGTGCGACGAACTCGAACGGCCGATCGTGGCCGAGTTCTATCAGCGCTGCTTCGGCGTGGAGCTGCCCGAAAGCACGGTCAACGTGGCGCTGAGCTGACAATCACTGCGATGGCGCGCCTCAAGGTCGAAACGACCCACGGCCGGCCGAGGCGAGAAATCCTCAAAGGGCTCCTCGCCTACAACAGGCGCGCCGCCGGAGAGTTAGGTCACAGGAGAGCGACGATCACGCTTCGCGAACGCGGCCGGGTCGTGGGCGGGCTGGCTGGCGAGATGTTTTTTGGCTGGCTGTACGTCAGCCTGCTCTGGATATCGGACGACTATCGCGGACACGGATTCGGATCGAAGCTCATGAAGGCTGCCGAAAAGGAGGCGCGTCGACACGGCGTCAAGCAAGCCTGGCTCGACACGTTCAGCTTTCAGGCCCCTGGTTTCTATCGAAAGCTGGGATATCGGTCGTTCGGGCGGCTCAAGGATTTTCCAGCTGGCCACAGCCGCACCTTTCTGACCAAGGCACTCTAAAAATGTCGTCCAACATCAAACCCAAACTGAACGCCGCCAAGGAAAGCCCGACCGAGCCGTTCAAACGCGCGGTCACGGGCTGCCTGCGGGCGATAGCCAAGAAGCCCGACCTCGAAGTCGGCTTCGCGGCCGAGCGGCCGGGCGTCGTCGGCGGCAAGGCGCGGCTGCCGGAGCCCTCACGCAAGCTCACCGCCGCTGAGGCGGCGATCGTGCGCGGGCATGCCGACTCGATCGCGCTCAAGCTTGCCTGCCACGATCCCGCCGTGCACCGCAAGCTCGTGCCCGGCGGACCGACCGCGCGCGCGGTGTTCGACGCGATGGAGCAGGCCCGCGTCGAGGCGATCGGGGCGCGGCGCATGACCGGCGTCGCCAAGAATCTGTCGGCTATGATCGACGACCGCTTCCATCGCGGCAAGTTCGACGAGGTTTCCGACCGGGCCGACGCGCCGATCGAGGAGGCGCTCGCCATGATGGTGCGCGAGCGGCTCACCGGCATGACGCCGCCGCCGGCGGCCAAACGGTTGGTCGATCTGTGGCGTCCGCTGATCGAGGACCGCGCCGGCAAGAATCTCAACCGGCTCGAAAAGCTAATCGACAACCAAGCCCGTTTCGGCGACGTGGTCCACGATCTGCTCGACGATCTCGACATGGGCGAGGATCGCAGCTCGGAAGCCGACGACGAGGAGGGCGCCGAGGGCGACCAGGACAAGCGCAAGGACAAGTCAGGCGAAGACGGCGAAGGCGAGCAGTCCGAGGATGCCGAGGCGCGCGTCGACGAGGCCGAGGTCTCGGGCGAGGAAATGTCCGACACCACCGCGGAAGCCGCCGAGGCGCTGTCGGCCGAAATGTCGGACGACGCCGAAATGGGCGATGCGGAGGCGCCAGCCGAGCCGCGCCGCCCGCGCCGCCACGGCGTCAACGAGCCGCGCGGGCCCGACTACAAGCCGTTCACCACGAAGTTCGACGAGGTGGTACCGGCCGACGAACTGTGCGAGCCCGAGGAACTCGAGCGGCTGCGCAGCTATCTCGACAAGCAGCTCTCGAACCTCCAGGGCGTGGTGGCGCGGCTCGCCAACCGGCTGCAGCGCCGCCTGATGGCCCAGCAGAATCGCGCCTGGGAGTTCGACCTCGAAGAGGGCCTGCTCGATCCGGCGCGGCTCTCTCGCGTGATCATCGACCCGCTGCATCCGCTGTCGTTCAAGCGCGAGAAGGATACCAAGTTCCGCGACACCGTGGTGACGCTGCTGCTCGACAACTCGGGTTCGATGCGCGGCCGACCGATCACGGTGGCGGCGACCTGCGCCGACATCCTGGCGCGCACGCTCGAGCGCTGCGACGTCAAGGTCGAGATCCTGGGCTTCACGACGCGCGCCTGGAAGGGCGGGCAGTCGCGCGAAGGCTGGCTCGCCGCCGGGAAGCCGGCCAATCCGGGCCGCCTCAATGACCTGCGCCACATCATCTACAAGTCGGCTGACGCGCCCTGGCGGCGGGCACGCAAGAATCTCGGGCTGATGATGCGTGAGGGTCTGCTCAAGGAGAACATCGACGGCGAGGCGCTCGACTGGGCGCACCGGCGGCTGTTGGCCCGCACCGAGCAGCGCCGCATCCTCATGATGATTTCGGATGGGGCCCCGGTCGACGATTCCACGCTCTCGGTCAATCCGGGCAACTATCTGGAGCGTCATCTGCGCTGGGTGATCGAAGACATCGAGACGCGCTCGCCAGTCGAGTTGATCGCGATCGGCATCGGTCACGACGTGACGCGCTACTATCGCCGCGCCGTGACCATCGTGGACGCTGAGGAGCTGGGCGGCGCCATGACCGAAAAGCTTGCCGAGTTGTTTGACGAACATGCCGCGCAGGACGAGGCGGTGCGCACGAGCGTGCGCAAACCGAGTGCTTGGTCGCGCGCGTCCGCGACATTCCTCGATCCGCCCGCCGAGCGGAGGTCATAGCGCGGTCGAGGTCATGCCGGCATCGGGGCCGGGGCCGGCCAATGGGGATGGGTCACGGGGTCCGCTTTGCAATCCTCTGCCGACCTAACGTGGCGCTTCGCCGTCCGGCCGCTCGTACCGGCGGCCGTCGCATTGTGCGTCGGCCTCGCGGTTGCCGCCGTTCCCGGCTCGGCACAGACCCCGCGCATTCCCGACCCTCCGGTATCGATCGAGATTGCCGCCCAGCGTCTCAACGGCTTCGACCACGGCGACTCGACGCGCCGTCAGTTCGGCATGCTCGAGTACCGCGGCGGGCTTTCGCTCACTTCGCGCTTCAAGGAATTCGGCGGTCTCTCCGCCATCCGGGTGCAGCCTGACGGCGCGAATTTCATCGCGCTCAGCGACCACGGCTGGTGGCTGAAGGGGCGCATTACCTACGACGGCACACGTCCGTTCGGCATTGTCGATTCCCAAATGGCCGCGATACAGGGCCCCGATGGACGCACGCTTGCGTCACGCGGTTGGTACGACACCGAGTCGATCGCGCAGGACGACGGTACGCTGTATGTCGGCATCGAACGGGTCAACCGAATCGTCCGCTTCGACTACGGCAAGGATGGGCTGCTCGCCCGCGGATACCCTATCGATGTCCCGCCGGGCGTGCGGTCATTGCCGAACAACAAGGGGCTCGAGGCGCTGGTCTTCGTGCCGCGCGAACTGTCGCTCGGCGGCACGCTGATCGCGATCTCCGAGCGCGGCCTCGACAAGGAGCGCAACCTGCTCGCGTTCCTGATCGGCGGTCCGCGTCCGGGCAACTTCGCGGTCAAGCGCAGCGCCGACTTCGACGTCAGCGATGCGGCGCTGCTGCCGTCCGGCGATCTGCTGGTGCTCGAGCGCAAGTTCAGCTGGACCGCGGGCCTGTTCATCCGCATCCGCCGCCTCAAGCTCGCGGACGTGCGTCCGGGCGCGCTGGTCGACGGCCCGGTCCTGTTCGAGGCCGATCTCGGCAATGCCATCGACAACATGGAAGGGCTCAGCGTCCACCGCAGCGCGAGCGGCGAAACCGTGCTGACCATGATCTCGGACGACAATTTCTCGGCTCTGCAGCGTACGCTGCTGCTGCAGTTCACGCTGGCGGCGCCTTGACGGACAAGTGTGGCGGCGGAGCCGCGCTTGTGGAGCGCGGCGCAAACTGCTTCGATGGTTCATCACCCCGGGCGAGGCGGGCATGGACGTTGATCTTCTGCGGGCTCGGACGAGCTCAGTGACGATCAAGATCTCGAGCCGTTGCAATCTGCGCTGCGTCTATTGCCACAAGGCCAACGACGAGATGGAGGCCCATCCCGCCGCCAATATGGATATGACCGACGGGATGGGTCCGGGAGCTTTACCGCTACTGCAAGGCTGCCGCCATCCGCCAGGTGATGTTGTCGGTGGGCGGCGAGACGACTGTCGTGGCAGGCTGGTACGCTCGAGTCTCCGATTTCCTCGACGACCCGGAGATTGAAGCCTCCATCGTTTCGAACTTCGCTCGCATCTTCGACGACGACGAGCTCGTCGCCTCCACCAAGTTTCGCCAGATCCAGGCCAGCTTCGACAGCGCGGATTAGAAGATGGTCCGCAGCTCAGGTCCAAGGCCGATCTTCGAACCATCACATGCAACATTGTTCGCCTGCGCCAGAATGCGAGGGAACTGGGCCGCGAACCGTTCATCATCGTGAACTGCACGGTGTGCCGCGACGATATCGGGCACATCGAAAGCTTGGCCGGATTCTGCCGCGAACTCGGCGTCGATCAGCTCATGCTCACCGAAATGAGGCTCATACCCGGCAATGCCAAAATATGCCGGGCTCGCTCGGCTCGCTCACGCTGGACGAGCTCGATCTGCTGGCAGATCAAGTCGCCGCCGCCGATCGAATCCTGCAAGGCAGCACAACGGCAAACTCTGCAGCGCCGGACCGACGGGAGGGACGCCGCCACCAAGTCTGAAACCTCGGCCTGCCGATTACCGTGGATGGCCCCGATGGTCATGGCCTTTGGACGCGTGGTCGCTTTGCTGCGGAGGCGATCGGCTTGAGGTTGGCCAACCTCGCGACTGCGTCGCTCGCCGGCATCGTCGATGGTGAGCGCTATCGTGCAGTCCGTCGTTCCATTCTGGACGGCCGACCGATCGTCAATTGCCGGGGCTGTTCGATGGCCCAGCGACAGAGCTTCGCCGAATTCGTGCGCGGCATCCGCGAGTGGCAGGGGGACCCGACCGCGTGGCAAAACGACTCACGGGTCGATCGGGGCGCTTGGCCAGGGCCGTTCTCGGCTGCCGAGTATCCCGTCATCCTTGAGAACCGCGCCCTGCGGGTTGGCGAACGCGGCGCCGCCACCCTGATCGAAGACACGCACAACGGCCTGCACCGTTGCCTGTTCGATCTCGAAACCCCGACGACGGCGGAACTCGCGCTGTTGGCGAAGCCGGTCCGGTCGCAGGCGGTTGCGGCTCGATCTGGCACATGGGGGAGAGATGGTGGCGCGCACGCAGGTGCTCCTGTCGAGCCGGTCGCTGATCGAGGTGCCGATCGGCAGCCTCGATTGCCGGGTGACAACCCTGGACCAACAGCTGCTTTCGGGTATCGGCGACCGTGCGCGACGCCAAGGCATACTCGCACGTCAATCTGTCCCTGAGCGGCGAGGATGGCGCAGTGGTTTATCCGGGCGTGTGCAGTCCGGCCTGACCATCGCGGAGGTAGCGCTCGCGTGAACCTGCTTCGGTCGTCGGCCTGAGGCGCTTAAGGAGCGGCCTTTGCGCCGCTGTCCGCAGTCGCCTGGACCCTGGCCCTCTTGATCTGCCGCTTGAGCTCGAGCACCTTGGGGGACAGTTCCTCGTCCTTTGCCTTCATCAGGAAAGCATCGAGCCCGCCGCGGTGGTCAATCGACTTGAGGGCGTTCGCCGAGACGCGCAGCTTCACCGAGCGGCCGAGCGCGTCCGACATCACCGTCACGTTCAGGAGATTGGGCAGGAACCGCCGCTTGGTCTTGCGGTTGGAGTGGCTGACCTTATGCCCGACCTGCGCGGTCTTGCCGGTCAATTCGCATCGCCGCGACATGGGCGAATTCCTCTCGATCTGGAGCCGCGCCAGCGCGCGCCGCCAAAGCGACCTCGGCTCGGTGGAGACCGCGGACGTATAGGGGCGGCGGCAGGGAGCGTCAAGCGACGGTTGCGCCGGGCGCAGCCCCCGTCCCAGGCGAGGTCCCGGCGGGTTTCCCGAACTAGCGGACGGTACGGTCATCCAGGCGAATTGCCTTGATCGAGCCAAGATGAGGGCGCAATGGTAAGCGGGATTGGCAACACGCTTGCGGGGGGCGCTGGTTTCGCGCAAGCCGCAGAGAGGGGGCCAGTACGGCGTCCAATTGCCGTGCTGGCGCGAACCAAGGTGTTAGTTTCGTGATCGCACGCCGTCTTACCCGCCACGCCATTATCCTCACTGCCGCCGCGGTTACTGTGACGACGACAGGGGCCGGCGTCCAGGCGCAAGGCAAGCTCGACGCACGCTACAGCGCGACGCTCGGAGGCGTGTCGTTTGGCAAGGGGGCCTGGGTCATCGACGTGCGCGACGACCAGTACAGCGCCGCCCTCAACGGCGCGACCGTCGGCCTTCTCCGTATCTTCGCGAGCGGACAGGGCAGCAGTGCCGCGCGTGGCACGGTGTTGGCCAGTGGCCAGCCAGTCGCCTCCACTTATGCGTCGAGTATCCAGACCGAGCGCAAGTACGACGAGGTCCGCATGGTGCTTAACGCCGGCACCGTGAAGGAGTTCGTCGCCGATCCGCCGACGCTCCCGCTCCCGGAGCGCGTGCCCCTCACCGAAGTGCATCGCCGCGGCGTGACCGATCCGATGACCGCCTCGCTCATGCGCGTGCCGGGCAACGGTGACACGTTCTCGCCCGAGGCCTGTCAGCGCAAACTCGCGATCTTCGATGGCCGCATGCGCTATGATCTCTCACTCGCTTTCAAGCGGTTGGAAAAGGTCAAATCGGAGCGTGGCTACCAGGGCACAGTGGTGGTTTGCGCCGTCTATTTCTCACCGGTCGCCGGCCATGTGCCCGAGCGCCCGATCATCAAATATCTGGTCGACCTGCGCGATGCCGAAATCTGGCTCGCCCCGATCGCCGGGACGCGGCTGATGGTCCCGTACCGGGTTTCGATTCCGACGCCATTCGGCGTCGGCGTGCTCCAGGCCACCCAGTTCGTCTCGGAGCCATACCCGCAGCGAGCCTCCGCGAACGGTGCGCGAGCGCAGTAAATCCGCAATCGGAACCGGGCTTGGGCACGAATTAATGAAGCGGCCGGCAGCGAATTTACCGGCCAAACGCTCGGCTACCTGATCTTGTAGCTGATGGACAGAATGCCGCGAGATATCGCCGTGAACGAATGGAAACAGGCCGCGAGTCAGCGATTCGGCCGCGATTCGTTCGAGACTCGTTCCACAGCTTAAGCACATGGCTTTAGCCGGTTTTCGCACAGGTTGTCGGTGTCGCAATGTGGTACAGAACAGCCGCGGCGCGGCGAGCACGAACCGCCTCCGGGCTGGATCGAAAGGCGCCGGAGCGGCCAGGCTCAGGAGCAGATCGGCCGGCGGGCGCCCAGGAATTATCGCCATGCCCGGGGGTTCATGCGGTTCAGTTCTTGAGGTATCGTTCATCGGATCGATGACGACCCGTTTGGGATTTCGCGTATAGGTCACACGGTCCGGCGCCCGCCTTGGAGATAGCGAATCCCGGTGATCCGCCGGCTATGCTCGGCAACCCGCAAGGCATTCACACGTTCAAGTCATCGATGCCCATCTCATTCTCATCTCCGACCAATCGAGACGGTCGCGCTCGCGGCGCCGGCGTCACTGCTGTGCTCGGGCCGACCAACACCGGCAAGACCCATCTCGCAATCGAGCGCATGCTCAGTCACTCCACGGGGATCATCGGCTTGCCGCTGCGTCTCCTGGCACGCGAGGTCTACAACAAATGCGTGGACCGCGTGGGCGCCGAGTCGGTGGCCCTCGTCACCGGCGAAGAGAAGATCAAGCCGCCCAACCCGCGGTTCTGGGTCGCGACGGTCGAGGCGATGCCGCGCGAGCTCGATGTCGCGTTCGTCGCCATCGACGAGGTACAGCTCGGCGCCGACCTCGAGCGTGGCCACGTTTTCACCGACCGCATGCTCAACCGCCGCGGTCGTGAGGAAACCCTAGTGCTGGGAGCCGCCACGGTGCGACCGATGGTGGAGCGGCTTCTGCCCGGCGCCCATGTGCTCACCCGCCCGCGCCTGTCGCAGCTCACCTTTGCGGGCGAGAAAAAGATCACACGGCTGCCGCGCCGATCGGCGATCGTCGCCTTCTCGGCCGAGGAAGTCTACGCGATTGCCGAGCTGATCCGGCGTCAGCGCGGCGGCGCCGCGGTTGTGCTGGGCGCGCTATCGCCACGCACCCGCAACGCCCAAGTCGCGCTCTACCAGTCGGGCGACGTGGAATATCTGGTCGCAACCGACGCGATCGGCATGGGCCTCAATCTCGACGTCGACCACGTCGCGTTCGCGTCCGACCGGAAGTTCGACGGCTATCAGTTCCGCCGCCTCAATCCGGCCGAGCTCGCCCAGATCGCTGGCCGCGCCGGCCGCGCCGCCCGCGACGGCACCTTCGGCACCACCGGACGCTGCCCGCCGTTCGAGACCGAGCTCGCGCAGGCGCTCGAGAGCCATTCGTTCGAGTCCATCAAGATGCTGCAATGGCGCAATACCGCGCTCGATTTCTTCTCGCTGGGCGCGCTGCAGGCCTCGCTTGCGGAGACGCCGAAGGAGAGCGGGCTCACCCGCGCCCCGGTGGCCGAGGATATCCTGGTACTCGACCATGCGGCGCGCGACCACGACGTACGCGCGATGGCAGTGACGCCGGAAGCGATCGCGCGGCTGTGGGAGGTCTGCCAGGTTCCCGATTATCGCAAGATCTCGCCGGCCACTCACGCCGAGCTGGTGGTGACGATCTACGGCTTCCTGATGCGGGATGGGAAGCTTCCGACCGACTGGTTCGCCACTCAGGTCGAGCAGGCAGACTCGACCGAGGGGGGCATCGACACGCTATCAAATCGCATCGCCCACGTGCGGACCTGGACCTTCGCGGCCAATCGCCCGGATTGGCTCGCCGATCCCGAACACTGGCAGGAGGTGACGCGCGCCGTCGAGGACAAGTTGTCGGACGCCTTGCACGAGCGACTGACCGAGCGCTTCGTCGACCGGCGCACCAGCGTGCTGATGCGGCGGATGCGCGAGAACACCGCGCTTGAGACCGATATCCGCAAGTCGGGCGAGGTCGTGGTCGAGGGCCACGTCATCGGAAGGCTCGACGGCTTCACGTTCACGCCCGAGGCGTCGGCCGCTGGCACCGAGGCCAAAACGCTCGCCGGCGCCGCCCAGAAGGTCCTTGCGGTTGAGATCGACGCGCGCGCGAGCCGCCTCGGCCAGGCACCCGACGATCAGTTCGTGCTCGCGACTGACGGCGTGATCCGTTGGCAGGGCCAGCCGGTGGGCAAGATCGTCGCCGCCGAAGAGGTGCTCAAGCCGCGCGTTCGCGTCATTGCCGACGAACAGCTCAGCGGCGCCTCGCGCGACGCCGTGCAGGCGCGCCTCGACCTCTGGCTCAAGACCCACATAGAGAAGTTTTTGGGGCCGCTGTTCCAGCTCGCCGCCGCCGAGGATGTCACCGGCATCGCGCGCGGCATTGCGTTCCAGCTCGCCGAAGGGCTCGGCGTGCTCGAGCGCCAGAAGGTGGCCGAGGAGGTCAAGGGACTCGATCAGCCGGCGCGCGCCACGCTGCGCAAGTACGGCGTGCGCTTCGGCGCCTATCACATCTACCTGCCGCTCCTGCTCAAGCCGGCGCCGCGGGTGCTGGCGACACAGCTCTATGCGCTCAAGCACGACGGCCCGGAGACCAAGGGCATCGAGTCGATCGAGCGGCTGGCAGCAAGCGGACGCACCTCGATCGCGGCCGACAAGGAGGTCGCCCGCGCGCTCTATCGGATCGCCGGCTATCGGGTCTGCGGCGAGCGCGCGGTGCGCGTCGACATCCTCGAACGGCTCGCCGACATCATCCGCCCGGCGCTGTCCTGGCGCGAGGGCGCGCCCGGACAGAAGCCGGCCGCCGCGTTCGACGGTCGCGGCTTCAAGGTCACGATCGCGATGACCTCGCTGACTGGCTGCTCGGGCGAGGAGTTCGCCTCGATCCTGCGCTCGCTCGGCTATCGCTTGGACAAGCGGCCCAAGCCGCCCGCGCCGCCTCCCGCTGCGGCGGCAGAACCGGCCGCGGCGGAGACTACGGCCACCGTCGCGGCGCCGGCCGTGGATGCAACGGTCGAGCAGGCGGCGCCGCAGGCCGCGGCCCTTGCCGAGACGACGCCCGAGGTCGCGCCGCATGAGGTAGCCGAGGCGGCAGCCGATGCTGGCGCCGTTACGGCAGCCGAGAGTGCCGCGTTGTCCGAGCCAGCGGCCGTTGCGGCCGAGCCCGTGCCCGCGGCCGAGCCCGTGCCGGCGCCCGATGCAAGTGCGCCGGTCGAGCTGGCGGTCGCGGCTGATGCGGCTGCGCCCCCCGCCTTGGCGGACGCGCCTGCGCTCGACGTTACCACCGACACAGGCAAAGCCGAAGGGCTCAAGCCGGAAGAGGCCAAACCCGCGGAGCCCGAACTGATCGAAGTCTGGCGACCGGGCGGCCGTCCCGACGGCCAGCGCCGTCCGCCGCGGCTGTCCGCGCAGCGCCGCCGCGCGCCGCGTGCGGCAGAGGAGCCGCGGGCAGCCGTCGCCGCGGGCGGCGAAGGCGTGCCCGTCGAGGTAACCGTCGCCCCGGGGGCGGCTCCGTCCGAGAGCGCGCCCGACCAGCATCGACATCGCCGCCACGAGCGCTCCGATCGGCCGGGCCGCCGCGACCGGCCGGATGGGCCGGATCGCGCCGATCGGCCGCCGCGCCGCGAAGGGCG
>Ga0126384_10002026_pt1 | contig 12226 bp, 11 predicted proteins | sample PanSoiMetPlot_36_FD_92543 | JGI IMG/M metagenome (GOLD analysis project Ga0126384, IMG submission 92543) | Tropical forest soil microbial communities from Panama - MetaG Plot_36 | ecosystem: Environmental > Terrestrial > Soil > Tropical forest > Bulk soil | place: Panama | collected 2016-02-17 | reverse complement strand
CCTAGAAGTCCAAGCGCTCCGATGGCATCAAGTTCGTTCGCCGCAAGCGATGTCCTTTCGTCACAAGTGCTTCCTGAACCTGGGTAGCGGCTTCTTTCACCCACCAGAGTCCGTCTGGTTCATCTGCGCAGATCGGTGGTCCGCTTTTGCTTGATTTCCCGACAACTGACAACCGATAACTGACCACTATTCTTCGGTAGGATGCGCCCGTTGCGCTAACGTGGTGGTGAGTCGAGGTCGGCATGTTCAAGAATAAGGATTCATCCCCTCACCCTGTGCAACGAGCACACCACTTTGCGAGCGACCTCGGCATCCGCCTACCGCTCTTGCTTGCACCCATGGCAGGAGCATGCCCTCCATCGCTTTCCATCGCCGTCGCCAATGCCGGCGGGCTTGGAGCATGTGGTGCTTTGTTGGTGCAGCCCGACGAGATCACCGCGTGGGCCAACAAGTTTCGTGAAGGCAGTCAGGGACAATTTCAAATCAATCTCTGGTTTCCACACCCGCCAACGTGAGATGCGGAGCAAGAACGACGACTAAGGGAGCTCTTACAAAACTGGGGGCCGCCAGTTCCGTCTGGGGCAGGGATGCAGCATTGCCTGACTTCGAAGCGCAATGTCAGGTCATAGTGAGTGTGGCTCCCAGAGTCATCTCCTCGATCATGGGGTTGTACTCTCCTGCCTTCGTTTCCCAACTCAGAGCACGCGGAATCTTGTGGTTTGCAACAGCGACGACGGTTGCCGAGGCGAAATCAGCAGAACAAGCGGGTGCAGACGCAATCATTGCCCAAGGTATGGATTCTGTGTCAGGAATTATGGGACGCTGCTACCAGCTTGTTGTCATGATTAGCGCAATCATCCGCGGGTCGCCCTGCCATATGGCTTGAGTCGCTTGGGGTATAAGGGCAGGTTTTCTGTGATCTCGTCGGGGGTCAGTACCTGTATCCATAGGCATTGAACTGCTTTTCCGTAGCCTTTGAGTCTGTGGTTGCATATGTGTGTGGGTTAGTTGGAATGTCTAGATACTGAGCTGCGGTATTTGTACGGCGGAAAGCTTCTTCGACGCCTCCAGCGTAAACAACGCGAGCATTCGAATCCTCTTCCAAAGGATGATCCAGCCGTGCGGAATGAGCTTTGCCAGGAAGATGCACTCCCACGTTTGGACGTTAAAAGCCTCGTCCCCGACATAGGAGTCCGGCTCTCCTTCCAAAAGGTAGAAGAGTTCGTGTCCCGCGTGTGCACATGTGGTAGTGGCTCACTTCCGGCTGGTATCGTCACGTCCACCAGGGTGAAGGATGCACCCGCCCTTGTGCGTCCGCCAGATATGTGGTCAACATCCCCAGGTGCCATGTTGACGATTCCAGATATCTGCCGCTCTACAATTTTCTCCTAACCAATTGATTCTAAAGGAATGCACAGCTTAAATTTTGTGTGGTTTCATCCCACTTTCGGGTACGCGGCGCTTTGTCCCTGATCGACCTAGGTGGCACGCGCATGCCCTCACCTGAGCTAGTACTTTGGGACTTTGGGGTCGATCCGCTCCGACCAGGCATTGATGCCGCCGACCAGGTTATGGACTTTTGAGAATCCGGACTGGCGAAGGAAATCTACCGCCTTGGCGCTACGGCCTCCCAGTTTACAGTGGACGACGATTTCCCGGTTTGGGTCGAGTTCGCCCATCCGTTTGGGCAGGTCATTCAGCGGAATGAGGTGCCCGCCGATGTTCGCAGTCTGGTACTCGTTAGGCTCGCGCACGTCGAGCACGTAGAGGTCGTCGCCTCGGTCAAGTCGTTGCTTCAGTTCTTCAACCGTCATGTCAGCCATGGGCGTAGAAGCGGCCGATTGAATGTGGCGAATGCCGCTAAACTGATTCTAGCTGTTTGACGGGGTCAGGTGCCAGCCGCACACAAATCGGCAAGCGCCCCGACTGTGGGTACCTCGAGGTCGGGATGGGCCTCGACGAGCTTGGTCGCCGCCGCCGGCTTCCCTTGACGGCGGTTCACCCAAACGATCGCGATCCCGAGCGAATGTGCAGGTACCACATCGTGGTACAAGCTTTCGGCTACATGCAGCAGCCGTCCTTTCGGCCCAGGAAGTCGCTGCAGCAGCGTTTCGAAGTTTCGCCATGACGGCTTATAGCTCTGTACCTGCTGGGCTGTCACCAGCAGGTCGAGATCGACACCCAGCTTGGGTGCTGTGAACGCAAACAGATCGTCGTCGATGTTCGAAAGAACGGCCAACTTGTATCGCACCTTCAGCGCCCGCAGAGCGGCAACTGTATCGGAGAAGGGCTGCCAGTTACGAATTGACTCGGCGAGGCCACCGGCTTCTTGTTCGCTCACGTCGAACCCGTAATGCCGCGCGAAATCTCCAACCACATCGGTTAAGACGTTCCGATACGACTGGTATGGGTTCTGCCGATTGGGTTCGAAATCAGAGTAGAGATTCAGAATCTCATCATCGCTCGCGCTGCAGCCCTTCTGCCTCAGCAGTGGTCGAAGGTAGCCGAGTATCCCGGACTCCCAGTCGATCAATGTTCCGTAGCAATCGAAGGAAAGGAATTCGAACCGAGATAAGTCAAGCATGCTCGTATGGGAGAAAGTTCCCAGTTACCCTTGTTTGGCGCCGATGGGAGTTGGCTTGTGGGCGGCGAACTTCTTTTGCAGTGCATCCAGCGGCGAACTTTCTGCAGGTGCGACTTCTACCACAGTTTCTGCCTGGCTACCGTTGACATCACCTTCCACGGCATTCACGACTACTGTCACAGCCGGAGGCTCGGGTCGGCTCGTCTCAGCCGGCTCCGCTTCCCGTTTCTCCAGGAACTTTTGGCTGTTCAACAGTGGTCGCCCCAGCGATGGGTTGTAGCTGGTCCATGGTGTCTCGAGATCGCGGTCCCGCTGGAATTGCGCGCGCATGCTTTCCATCTTCGAATCGAGATCATCGAGATAGTGCAGCATGAGCGCCTCGGGGAACATGGGAAGCTTCGGCGAACCGAACTCGTATTGCCCGTGGTGGCTGATGATGAGGTGCTCGATCAGGATCTTGAGTTCGTCCGGAAAGCCGGGAATGCCTGCAACCTTTTGGTGCAGCATTTCCAGCTCGATGATCATATGCCCGAGCAGTTGGCCCTTGGTGGTGTAGGAGATAGAGCGCTGATAAGTCAGCTCGTGTATCTTTCCGATGTCGTGAAGGAACGCACCTGTCAGCAGCAGATCGCGGTTGACTTGCGGGTAATTGCGGGAGGCGAGGTCGCACAGAGTGAACAACGAAGCCACGTGGTCGAGCAGTCCACCGATATATGCATGGTGTAGAGTCTTAGCCGCCGGGGCACTCTTGTAGGCCGTGGCGATAGTTTCGTCCGCCATGAAGGCCTCCACCAGCTGCTTCAGCCAGGGGTTTTGAAAGCTACCGACAAACTCGCTCAGTGTGCGCCACAGTTGGTCAATATCCTTGGGGGTCTTCGGCAGGTAGTCGGTGTAATCGACTTCGTGCTCGCCCAACTTGCGGATCTTATGGATAGTAAGCTGCCAGCGACCGTTGTACCTCTGGATGAGCCCTTTCACCTTGATGAAGTCATCTTGCTCGAAAGCGTGCAGAGCGTCGGCCACGTTGTCCCACATGTTGGCCTGCAGATGCCCCGTGCGGTCCGCGAGGATAAGAGCAAGATAGAACTCCCCATTCTTCTTGTTCTTAATTTGCTTGGTCGCCACCACAAAATTCGAAGTTATCGTTTGGTTCTCTTGCTTCTGGCAATCGCTGATGTAGAAAGCTTTCATGGGGGTTCGTTGTCTTCAGGTATGGATGCTGATGGCTTATCGTACCGCAAGGCTCAAGGCGTTGGCAGCAATTCGCAGTTCAAGTGCCCTTCATCGCTTAATGCACGAAAGGCGCACGAGTGTGCGCCTTGCGAAACCCTTTATCGTTTGCGATTAGAAAACCACGTACTTTTTCTTCTTCTTTTGCTGCTTCGTGTCGGTAGAAACAGCTGTAGTAAACACTGGCTTTGTCTCATTTGGACTTGCGCCGGTGTCAACGTATCCCGGCTTAATGTCGATATAGGCGTTCTCGCGGAGCTTGGTTAAGTATTCGCGCAAGGCCGGTTGCATCTTGCTCATATAGAGCCGCTCCTGGATCTGCGGCTCAACCTCTTTGATTGGAGGAATGCCTTCCGAGGTGTGCTCCGTAACCTTCAGGATGACCCAACCCTGATTGGTGCGAATGGGTTCGGTAAACTGCCCCGCTTTCAACGCGAACACCTGGTCTTCCAACTGCTTCGAAAGTGTGCCGCGCTTGAAGTACTCCAGATCGCCCCCTTGCGCCGCCGTGGGACCCGAAGAGTTCGCGCTTGCTAATTCTGAGAACTTAGCGCCTTTCTGGAGCTGTTCATAAAGCCCGTCGGCTTTCGCCTTAGCCTGCGCCACGAGCTCGTCGGTCGAAGGTTGCGGCTGGCCGGGCTTCGCAGCCGGAGGTTGAGTGGAAATGAGGATCTCGCTCAGGCGCACCTGCTCCGGCCGCTGCATTTCTGATTTGTGCTGATTGTAGTATTCCTGAATCCCCTGCTGGGTCACGTTGATGTGGGCGCCAACTTCCTGCTGAATAACCTTCTGAGTGAGGATGCTTTCCTTCAGATTGTGTTTGAACTCTTCGAAAGAAACGCCCTGTGCTGCAGCCGCCTTTTCCAAGTCCTCCATTGATTCCGCGTGCATCTGCTTGCGTAGTTCATCCAGCCGCTTGATGACATCCGTATCCGCGCTGATTCCCAGCTCATCCGCCTTTTGCGCCAGCAGCCTGGAGTCGATCAAGTCACGAAGCAAATCCTGCTGTTTAGGCTGAGCGTCCGGCGGAGTATCGGGATCCTGCCGGCCTGATTCTGACGCAAGTTGTTCCTGACTGCGCTTAAGGTCCGATAAGGAAATAATGCTGTTGTTGATGCGGGCGATAATCTCTTCCACTACCGTCGCGTCGCTCGTTTGACTAGCAGGTGCGGCCGGTGTGGTTGATACAGCTGGAACGGAGCCGGGCGGCAGGGCCGCCTGGGACTGTCCGTACACATAAGTGTTAGCTAGAACAAAGGACAGATACAACAGCAGTGATTTCTTCATTACCGACCTGTGCAGGCAGGCCACACAAGGGCTTACCTGAAGCTCATTACGGATTCCTTCTCTTAATTGTAACTTCAGGAAGTGCACAACCAAAATGCTTTCTGGGCCAAAAGCCCGTATTGCTACTTTCGTAACCCGTTTCAGAATTACGCCTATCCCCGAACAGGCGTACTCGTCTTACGTAGAAACACCCTTGTCATACACTAGTGGCGCACTGAAACATGAGTGCCGCTTTTTTCTGATGGCCTTTCGCATCCCATTGGCGCAACTCGCATTTCTTGCCTGCCTGTTTACAGGCGGATTGCACGCCGAAACTCATGCCCAAAGTTTGCCGCTACTGACGGGTCCAGTCCTGCCGCTTTATCGCGCCTTACGCACCGTAGGTCTCGATACCCAGCGCACGTACAAGATTCGCGAAGCGCCAATCGACCGAGATGACATTCACATATCGCTCGAAGACGGAACAATCGCGTTTACAGAATCAATAGAGGGGCGAATTACTGGTGCTTTTTTCGCTGGCGAAGGGGAGATACTTATCCGCCCGCCGAACCGCCGAGAGCGAGCATCGTTGGGACTCTTTACCGGACAGGGGGTACTCAACGAACACTTTTCGTCGGTATACCTCCGCTTCAACGACGATGTGTTCGCGGAACTACAACCCTATCTCCGTCCCGCCGATGAGGCTGTCTCCTTTGTAGCCGGCAACGAAACAACAGCACGCAATCTCGCTGCAATGGATGCGATGCGCTTGGCAATTAGCTTCACCAGTTCTCAGCCGACTGCGCGCTCGGGCGGCCCTGAGCCTCTGCCTGACAGGCTGCTGCATGCCAGGGTGGCAAGTGAACGCCTGGGAACATTTGATGTGTATTTCGATTCGCGTGCTCCCGAACAGATTGTGGTTGGGCAGGTAACTACGCTACATGATGAGTCCTACTACAACCTTTGGATGAGCTTTCCGGTGCGGGCACTCCGAACGGAGGATGCCTCCTATTCGCGATTTCACGGACCGACGGGTCCAACCTGGACGCGAGATGTTTTCCGGGTAAGTAGCTTCACAATTAGTGCCGCCATCGATGCTTCTCTAGGGCTCTCAGCCAATGCCACACTGGAAGGCACAATCCATCAGGGAGGCTCCCGCATCGTGTTGTTTGAACTCTCCCGGTATCTTCAATTGCGTTCAGTCGAATCCGACGGCGAGAAGCTGGAATTCATTCAGAACGACGCCATCGAGGGTAGCCAACTCGCGCGACGTGGAAACGACTTGATGGCGGTGGTATTCCCCCAGCCACTCACGCCAGCCAAACAGTTGCGCCTTACATTTACCTACTCTGGGGCGGTGCTGTCGGACGCGGGCGGCGGCTTGTTTTACGTCGGTGCGCGCGGAACGTGGTATCCAAATCGCGGTATTGCGATGGCGAACTACGACATCACGTTCCGGTTTCCGCAGTCCTACACGCTGGTTGCGACTGGTACACAGGTATCACTACAGCAGCAAGGGGGGGAATCCGTTGGTCATTGGGTCAGCGAAATCCCGATCCCTATCGCGGGCTTCAATCTAGGGCGTTACGTGCGTAGTGCGGCGGAAGCCGGAGAAGTGAAGGTTTCTTCTTATGCTACACGGGGTGTAGAGAAAGAACTCACAAAGCCAACTCCTGTCACATCGAACTCCGGTTCGCCCTCTCCGTTACCCCCTGATATCTCTGGCCCTTTGGGCTCCAGGCAGGCCGGCCCGGACCCCTCTGCCGCGGGAGCGCAGCTTGTCAGCCGTGCAGCCGATACGATCGAGTCTCTGGCAGCGATACTGGGGCCGTACCCATTCAGTTCACTTTCCCTGACACAACGTCCGGGGGCAGATAGTCAAGGTTGGCCGGGAATCATCTTTCTGTCGAGCTATGTCTATCTGACGGCTGAACAACGCGCCGCAGCCCACGTGAGTCCCGCTGATAACGTCCTCTATGGGGAAGTGATGTTACGGCACGAAATCGGTCACCAGTGGTTTGGAGACCAGGTCTCCTGGGCCACCTATCATGAACAGTGGCTGCTGGAGGCACTTGCAAACTATATGGCACTCATGTTGCTCGAGAAGCGGAATCCGCAAGACGTGCAACTCATGCTGCAAGCCTATCGACAGTTGCTGGCTACGAAATCGAAGGATGGTCTGCCCAACGTTGAAGCTGGTCCGGTGACCCTGGGTGTCAGACTCACGTCGTCCAAATTCCCTGCCGGCTACGAAGTCATCACCTACGGTCGCGGCACATGGCTCCTTCATATGGTTCGTGAAATGTTTCGCGACGGGTCTCGCACGCCAAACCACCCCGAAGGCTCGGATGAGGCTTTTCTGGGCCTCCTCCGCACCATCTGTGAACGGTACCGTGGAAAAGAAATCACCAACGCCGATTTCGAACAGGCCGTAGAGGAGATACTTCCGAAATCGCTCTGGTTTGAGAACCATCGCTCGCTCGATTGGTTCTTCGATGGATGGGTGAACGGAACGGTGCTGCCCCTTCTCGAACTCAGTGACCCACGCTTTTCGGAAGATAAAGGGAAAGTCTCCATCACAGTTCGGCAGCTCGATGCTCCCGAGGACCTGGTTACCAGTGTTCCCATCTACGGAGTATCAGGAGAGAAGAAAGTCTTTCTCGGGCGAGTGTTTGCAGAAGGACCGGAAACCCGTGTCACACTGGCCATACCGCCGGGAATTAAGCGGTTGCAACTCGACCCCTACCAGACCGTGCTCACAAAACCTTGAGTTCGATTCACTTCATGGGAAGCAGACGATGGGTAAAGCGCTTTGCGTCCGGCCCCCGATAGGCACGTGCGACCTGGCCGCCTCCGCGTAGAACGTACTTGTAGGTGGTAAGGCCTTCGAGTCCGACAGGTCCGCGAGCGTGGAGCTTGTTCGTGGAAATGCCGACCTCGGCGCCCAGGCCATAGCGATACCCGTCAGCAAAGCGGGTGGATGCGTTATGGAAGACACCGGCAGAATCGACCTGTGCAAGAAACTTCTCAGCGGCCGCACGATCTTCCGTCACGATGGTTTCGGTGTGCGACGAACCATATTCGTGAATATGGCTAATGGCTTCGTCGATTGAAGGAACGACGCGTACGGCAAGCACCAGATCCGCGTATTCGTGTTGCCATTGATTTTCGGCTACTGGATCGACGGAGAATTCGCGGAGGATGGCCCGCGTTCCTTTGCAGCCGCGCAATCTCACCTGCTTTGCGCGCATACGTTCCGCGAGCAATGGCAAGAATGTAGTCGCTAACGATTCGTGAACCAGCACGGTCTCTGCGGCATTGCATGCTGCGGGGTAGTCGGTTTTGGCATCATCGATGATCTCTAGGGCCATGTTGAGGTCGGCGGCGGCATCCACATAAACGTGACAGATACCTTCGGCATGTCCGAGTACCGGAATGCGAGTATTGGCTTGGACGTACTCAACTAGGTTCTTCGAGCCACGCGGGATCACAAGGTCGACCATGCCTGACATGTTCAGGAGTTCCGAAGCTGCGTCGCGGCCCTTAATCATTGCGACTATGTCGGCGGGCAGTCCCGATTCGGCCAGCGACTTGCGCACGATCTCGACTAAAGCATCCGCCGTATGCTCGACCTCAGCTCCAGGCTTGAGAATCACGGCGTTTCCTGACTTTAAGGCCAGAGCGGTAATCTGGGTAACTGCATCAGGACGAGCTTCGAAGATCACGGCCAACACGCCGAGTGGACAGGTAACTTTTTCCAATATCAACCCGCTATCGAGTTCTGTACGCTGCAGTATTCGACCCAATGGATCCGCCAAGTCTGCGACTGCTTGCATCGATTTCGCCATTTCCTCGAGCTTCTTGTCAGTGAGGGTCAAGCGATCGTAAAGTGCTTGGCTGATCTCGCCCGCGGCCAGCAATCCGTTGGCCGCTTCGAGGTCCTTGGTATTGGCCGCTAGCAGTAACTCGCGTAACTCTTCGAGACACTGCGCTGCGGCCAAGATCGCCGCGTCTCGTTCTTCGCGAGACGCAACTGCAACCTGCCGCGAGGCACGCTTGACTGCGCTGGCAAGATCGACAACGGAAGAGTTCACTTCTCACCCGGCGGCAGGAAAAGTGTGCCGACCATGTCACCGCAGCATACCCTGTCGACTACGTTCGGAAGCCGACCATTAGCAATGACGGCAAAACCATTTGCCTCGGTTGCGACCCTCGCCGCCTCGAGCTTAGTGGCCATTCCGCCACGCCCACGGCCATTTTTGCCTTGGGCAAAACGAAGAACCTCATCATCGATAGCAGAAACCTGCGGAATAAGCTCTGCGCCAGCCGCCGCAGGATCCCGGTTGTACAAGCCGTCGACATCGGAGAGCAGCAGCAGCAGATTCGCATCAATGTGAGCCATCACCAGTGCCGATAGCTTGTCGTTGTCTCCAAAGACACGCTCACGAGTCGGAGTATCAGAAGGATGGTCGAGTTCGGCGGTCGAGACAGTGTCGTTCTCGTTGATCACGGGAATGACGCCCATGGTTAGCAGCGAAGCCAGAGTCGAACGCAAGTTTGCATACCTCTCAAGGTCGAGAAAATCGTCCTCTGTCAGCAGCACCTGTGCAGTGCGACACCCCAATTTGTCGAAAGCATCGTCGTAAATCGCCATAAGCCGGCTCTGCCCAATGGCAGCACACGCCTGAATCTGCGATAACTCGGCAGGCCTCTGAGAGATACCCAATCGCTCCATTCCGAGTCCGACGGCGCCTGAGGAGACCAGCAGCATGTCGCGACCTTGCTGCCGTAGACGCGCAATCGACTCAGCGATGCCATAAAGCTGACTCAGTGCAAGCCGACCGTCGTCGCGCATCACGACGTTGGTCCCGACTTTAACTACGATTCGGCGAGCCGCGGCCAACTTCTGCCGTGCCTGAATCTGTTCATTTGTACTTGAGAACACCATTTGTGAACGGGACATGTTTAAGTCTAACAAGAGCTGGGTGTTGTCACTCACCCTGCAACCGCTGCGCCTGCAGCAGAACTCATTCCAATTCTCGCCGCCCTGCCTGAAGTAAATATTCACAGATCCACTTCGCGATTATCGCAGCAGCAGATGCCGTCGGTTCGGCACCCTATAATGCTCAGATGAAGAAGGACTGGACGACGAAGCTGATTCACTCGGATGCGCAGGTGCCCGAGGGTTTTCGCTCGCTGGCGACGCCAACCTATCGTGGCTCGACCACACTTTTTAACGACGCCGCTGAGGTCACCGACGACTGGAACCCGTACAAGGCCGGCTACACCTACGGACTCTACGGCACTCCGACGACGCTGGAGCTGGCTCAGAAGATTCGCGAACTGGAGGGCGGCTTCCGCACACTGATTACGCCCGGGGGCCAGTGCGCCATTCCCACTATCAACCTCGCGTTTCTCAAGGCGGGTGACCACATACTCCTGCCAGAGAGTGTGTATGGGCCGAACCGGAAGTTTTGCCGGCTGGTGCTACAGCGCTTCGGCGTCGAGTTGACGTTCTACCAGCCGACGATCGGGCATGCGATCGAATCGCTCTTCAAGCCAAACACGCGCATGGTGTGGTGCGAGAGTCCGGGCTCAATCACAATGGAGGTGCAGGACGTTCCCGCCATTGCGGAAGTCGCGCATGCGCACGGCGTGCTGGTTGCCACGGACAATACATGGTCGGCAGGCGTGTTCTTTCACGCACTGGGACACGGCGCTGACATCACGATGCAAGCAGTAACCAAGTATATTGGTGGGCATAGCGATTTGCTGCTCGGGTCGGTGACGGTCAAAACAGAAGAGCTATGGAATCGCCTGGGCAATCACCATCAGGCACTGGGTGCGGCGGCTTCGCCGGATGATTGCAGTCTTGCGCTGCGCGGCATGAAGACCATGGCGGTAAGGCTCAAAGCCATCGAAACTTCGGCGCTGCGCATAGCACGGTGGCTGAGTGAGCGTCCGCAAGTGGAACGAGTGCTGCATCCGGCGCTTCCATCGTGTCCCGGGCACGAGTTCTGGGAGAGAGACTTTTCCGGTTCGTCGGGACTGTTCTCGATTGTCTTTAAGCCGGGTATTGTGAAGGAAAAAGTGCTCGCCTTCGTGAATGCACTCGAACTGTTCGAAATTGGATATAGCTGGGGCGGAGTCGTCAGTCTCGCGGTGGCTTACAACTTCACCGGATACAAAGGCCGGCCGGACTATGGGCATCGCCTCGTGCGCTTGCACATCGGGCTGGAGAAGACCGAGGACCTGATGGCGGATTTGGAGCAGGCGATGGCGAAGCTACGTGATTGAGCGATGCGAAACCACAGTCTTCAAGGGGTATTTACCACAGAGGTCAGTAGGGCACGGAGAAGACGTGGTCTCAAGTTGGATGCAGCTTTCAGAGCAGAGTCAGCCGAATTTCGCGCCCTTCGTTGGGCAGGCGACGTACTCGCCGAGAGACGCAGGAGGAAAAATCAACTCCGTGTCCTTTGTGCCTCAGTGATGAAATTTTATCGCTGTGAGTACGGCTTCCGCGGCGCGCAATCGCGCTATTTGAGCGTACCAGCGCGTTTCAGAATCTCTTCCGCAAAGAAGTTTTCTACCTTGGCCTGATCGCGAATGACTTCATAATAGGCGGCTTTCAGCAATTGCTCAGCCCGGTCGCGAAGCTGCTCGCGAACAGCCTGCTGCACGCGTGGGTCTTTCAATTCGCGCTGACCCGCGGCTTCTTTGCTGATGATCTTCACCACGCGGAAGCCGAACACCTGGTGGCTGTTCGGATCAGCCACGACCAGCACCGTGGAGTACTGTCCGGGCTTGAGCTTGTTGATGGCTTCATAGGCAGCCCGATCACCTTTCAGCGAAGATTCGGGAACAAAGCCAAGATCGCCGCCATTCTGCGCGGTCTCTGGCTGTTCGGAAAGAGCCATGGCAACGGAAGCGAAGTCTTCGCCGCTGTCGAGACGATTCTCGACGACCTGAATCTTCTTCTTTGCCTCTTCCGCGTTCTGCGCCTTACCGGCCACGTTGGGGGCCTGGGGATTTGGCTGTGTCGTCACCAGAATCTGGGCGAGATGATATTGCGGTTCAATCAGGTTGAACTCGGCCTTGTGCTGGTTGTAGTAGGCGGTGACATCGGCGTCGGTGATATTGATCTTG
>Ga0126384_10002025_pt1 | contig 12237 bp, 9 predicted proteins | sample PanSoiMetPlot_36_FD_92543 | JGI IMG/M metagenome (GOLD analysis project Ga0126384, IMG submission 92543) | Tropical forest soil microbial communities from Panama - MetaG Plot_36 | ecosystem: Environmental > Terrestrial > Soil > Tropical forest > Bulk soil | place: Panama | collected 2016-02-17 | reverse complement strand
TCGTTAGACCAAAACGATCTCTGATCTGCTGAATGAGACGCATCAGGTCTTCCTGTTCCGACGGGTTCATACCGGCCGCAGGTTCATCAAGCAGCAGCAACTGCGGTCGTGTCGCGAGGGCGCGCACAATTTCGAGCCGACGCTGATTACCATAGGGCAAACTAGTTCCACCTTCATTCTGAAATCGTGCCAGATCAAAAATCTCGAGTAACTCGATTGCGAACTCACGATGTTCCCGTTCGTCGTGATGGAATCTCGGTAATCTAAGCACACAATCGAGCAGGTTCTGCCGAGCATGCCGGTGACACGCCGTCATGACGTTTTCAAGAACCGACATGCTTGGAAATAGCCGAATGTTTTGGAAAGTCCGAGAGACACCACGACGTGAGATCTCGTAGGACTTCAGGCCATCGATCCGCTTGTCGTTGAAGTAGATCTCGCCGGACGTTGGCCTATATACACCGGTTAGGAGATTGAAGATTGTGGTTTTGCCGGCGCCATTTGGTCCGATGAGTCCGTAAATCTCGCCTTGCTTGACCGACATATTGAGCGAGTTGACGGCGACCAATCCGCCAAACTTAATCGTGCAATCAACTGTTCGTAGCGGCATGTTGCCGTTCTTTTGAGCCGCTGGAGCTGGGTTGCTGCTCATAGATTCCCAGCCTCCTTCTCCCGATCTAACGAGGAAGGTTTTGTGTGCTCCGCCATTGGCACTCCGTTCGAAGCCCCGACCGCTTGTGTTCCCTCGGGACGTTTTCGGGCGCGCTTGAGCCACGACAGTCCGAACTCTCTAGTACCAAGAATTCCCTGCGGTCGAGTAAGCATGATGATAATCAAAAGAGCTGAGTAGACCACCAGACGATACTTCGAGGCGTCACCGGGTAACTTTCGAAGCAGTTCGGGCAGTAGCGTAATTACTATGGACCCAAAAACCGCACCCGTCAGCGAACCCATGCCTCCGAGCACAATCATGATGATGATTTCGAATGACCGAATGAACTGAAAGTCGTTCGTGCTCAGGAACTGTGTGTAATGACCAAAAAGAACGCCGGCCATTCCTGCCAGCGCTGAACTGATGACGAACGAAAGAACCTTGTACCGTGTTGTGTTAATTCCCATGGCCTCGGCGGCCAACTCGTCCTCACGAATCGAAATCAGGGCGCGACCCATGTCTGAGTGAACGATGTTGTAAACAATGACGATTGTGATTACGGCAAAACCGCCCACCCACAGAAAATTGGTGTAACCGGGAACAGTGAATCCGGTCGCGCCGCCCACCTTGTCGATGTTCAGTATGACGATTCGAATGATCTCCGCGAACCCCAGCGTAACGATCGCCAGGTAATCGCCTCGCAGTCGCAGCGAAGGAATACCCACGAGCAATCCAGCCAGCGCTGCTACCAGTGCTCCCACCAATATTGCCAGCAGAAAGATCAGGACATGAGCGACTGTTCCACCGACTACTCCTGCGAGCGAGCGCTCCCACGCTTGCCCGTAATAAACAGTCAGATAAGCGGAGCTATATGCGCCGACGGCCATGAATCCTGCATGGCCAATTGAAAACTGACCGGTAAAGCCGGTGATCAGGTTGAGTGATACAGCGAGTATGACGTTGATACCGGCCAGCATTATCACGCGGGCGTAGTACGGTGGTATGCCGAACCCAAACAGGCCTTCGTCGCTCATGTACGCGTTCATTGCGATGAGCGCCAAAACGAGTATGGCTGCGGCTAAAAGTCGTTTTCCCAGAGTTGGCATTAAGATTTGTGGCGAATGCCGAAATTATCAGATCACAGAAAGGAGCGGCCAAAGGACGAACTGATACTAAACTTTTTCCTGAACTGTCGTGCCCAGCAACCCCGTTGGCCTAAACAGCAGGACGAGGATCAGAATGGCGAACGCAACAGCATCACGAAACGTCGTCGGCACTCCGATGTTCTGTCCGTAACCTACCACGAACGTTTCCGCGAGACCGATCAGCAAGCCACCCAGCACGGCGCCGGGCACATTGCCGATACCACCAAGAACCGCCGCAACAAATGCCTTCAAGCCCGTGATGATTCCCATCAGCGGATCAATCTGCGGATTGTACTGTGCTGTCAGCACTCCGCCGGCGGCTGCAAGCGCGGAGCCTAGCGCGAATGTGATCGAGATGATGGCATCGGTATTGATTCCCATCAGCTTTGCTGAATTGAGATTGAAAGATACCGCGCGCATCGCGGTTCCCACCTTGGTCTTGAAGATGATCCATTGCAGCAGCAGCATCAGCAGGATGGATACCGCGAAGATCAGGATCTGTGACTTTGAGATAGCAGCATTACCAAACAGGCTATAACTTTGCTCGCGCAGGAGCTGGGGAAAAGCCCTGGGTGCAGCTCCCAGTCGAGCTACAAAAAGATTCTCAATCAGCAACGACACACCGATTGCTGTAATCAGGGTGGTCATGCGCGAGTACTTTCGGACTGGCCGGTACGCAAAGCGTTCGACCGCCATGCCGACCAAAGCGGCGATGATCATCGAGCCTATCAGCACTACTCCCAGACCCACCAATGAAGGACCAGCAGCGAATCCCAACTGGAACGCCAAAAAATAGCCGACAAAGGCGCCGACCATGTAAATATCGCCGTGCGCGAAGTTAATCAGACGCAGGATTCCATAAACCATCGTGTAACCGAGCGCAATAAGCGCATAGATCGCACCAATGGTTAACCCATTGATAAGTTGCTGAACGAAGGTATCCATGTGGCGATGCGACGTTATTGTGCTGGGGCTTGCGCTGTCGGCGCTCCTTCAGTATCGGGCTTGATGGTTTCCTGGTAAACGTATTTACCATCCTGAAGTTTAAGCACCACGGCTGGCTTGACTGCGTTGCGTTCGGCATTGATGGTGATCACACCGGTCACGCCCGCGAAATCCTTGGTCGCAGCGATGGCATCTCGCAGTTTGGATCCGTTGGTAGTACCTGAGCGCTTGAGTGAGTCGGCAAGTACCTTCATGGCATCGTAACCCAGCGCTGCCAGCGCATCGGGGATGATGCTATAACGCGTCTTGTAATCAGCCACGAACTTTTGAATTGCCGGAGAAGGATCTTCGACTGAATAGTGGTTGGACATGTAAGCGCCGTTCAATGCATCACCACCGAGCTCCCAAAGCTGCGGAGCATCCCAACCATCTCCGCCCAGCATCGGTGCTTTGATGTCGAGTTGCTTGGCCTGCTTCGCAATAACGCCGACCTCACCGTAATAGCCGGGAACGTAGATCACGTCCGGGTTCAACGAGCGAATGGAAGTGAGTTGTCCTTTATAGTCTCGATCTCCCTGCGTATACGATTGCTTTGAAACCACCTTGCCGCCGAGTTTAGTGAAACTCTTTTCGAAAAATTCGGTAAGTCCGCGACTATAGGGCGAATTAAAGTCCAGCATGATTGCCGCCGTCTTTGCTTTGAGCGTATTGGCCGCAAATTTAGCCATCACCTCACCCTGGAACGGGTCGATAAAGCAAACGCGAAAGATGTAGTCGCCTACCTGCGTGACGGCAGGATTGGTCGAAGATGGCGAAATCATTGGAACTTTTGCAGCCTGAGCTTTAGGCGCGGCCGCCAGGGTATTGCCTGAGGCTACCTCGCCGATGAGCGCAATCACCTTGTCCTGGTCGATAAGTTTGGTAACGACCGTGGCTGCTTTCTCAGGGCGTCCCTCGTCATCTTCCGAAAGGATTTGGATCGTTCTTCCGTTTATACCCCCGGCCTTATTGATTTCATCCGCTGCCATTTCAGCGCCGCGCTTGGTGGACACGCCAAAGTTGGATGTACGGCCAGTAAGATCGCCGTAGTAACCGACGACAATTGGTCCGGTTGTAGAACCATTGCCGTTTCCTCCCTTGCGCTCGCAAGCAAGACTAAAAACAAAAGCGGCGATTACAAGAAGCGCGATTGCGATACGTTTCATAAAGTCCTCACGGGGCTGCTGGAATTAAACAAACGAAGTTTTGAACACGTTGAGGCTGAACAGAATCGGATTCAGCGACCTTTCGGGGAGTTGTGCCCAGAAAATCGGCTTGATAATAGCTTTGACGCTAAGGTTTCGCAACTTTGCCTGTTATTGTTTTGAACTGAGCCGTTTGGCCGCCGCAGCTCATGAAGGCGAGACTGCTGCTTATGACTGTTTGCAGCCAATCTAACACTACCGGCAATTTGTACGGCTGACACAAACTTCATATACTGAGACCTCTGCGTTGGCTCAAACCCGCGTCGGTCTCCCACTCGAAAATGTTTTGAAGGGAGTATCTTATGTCCACGTCGAAGTTCGCCCGCGCTGCTCGTCTCGGTGCGTTATGCCTGGCAGCTACATTGCTTGTCCTGCCAGTTTTGCGACACGTTCGTGCTCAGAATCTTAGTTCAACGGACAAAACCAGCAAACCTATGACTTACCCTCCTGCCCGCAAGGGCGATCAAGTAGATGACTACCACGGTGTAAAGGTCTCAGACCCTTACCGGTGGCTCGAGGACCTGGATTCCGAAGAGACGAAAGCGTGGGTCGAGGCAGAGAACAAACTGACATTTGCGTATCTCAATGAGATTCCGCAGCGAGCGAAGATCAAAGAACGCCTGACCAAGCTTTGGAACTATGAAAGGTACGGCGTTCCGTTCAAGGAAGGCGGCCATTATTTCTACGCTCGCAACAGCGGCCTTCAGAACCAGAGTGTCTATTACACGGTCACGTCATTGAGCGACGAGCCAAAACTTCTGATCGATCCCAACACGCTCTCGAATGATGGAACGGTAGCTCTGTCAGGATTGACGCCAAGCTGCGATGGCAAATTGATGGCCTATGGCCTATCCGCATCAGGCTCTGACTGGCAGGAGTGGAAGGTTCGCGATGTCGAAACCGGGAAGGATCTCAGCGACTACATTAAATGGGTTAAGTTCTCCGGCGCTTCGTGGTCAGCAGACAACAAGGGCTTTTACTACAGCCGTTACGACGAGCCTAAGGACAATACGCTGAAAGGGACGAACTACTTTCAGAAGGTTTATTACCATCGCTTGGGCACTCCGCAGTCAGAAGACACGCTTGTTTATGAGCGGCCGGATCAGAAAGAGTGGCTCTTGAACGGAAATGCGACTGATGATGGCAAGTATCTAATCATCAACGTCAATGAAGGCACGGACGTCAAAACTCGCGTCTATTACAAAGACTTGACCTCGAAGGACGCGCCGGTCGTGAAGCTGCTTGATGATTTCGACGCAGCTTACAATTTCATAGACCACGATGGGCCAATCTTCTGGTTTCAAAGCGATCTGGATGCGCCGCGCGGCAAAATCATCGCGATCGATATCCGCAAGCCCGAGCGCTCCAACTGGAAGGTAGTTGTCCCCGAAGCAGCTGAGACGCTCCAAGGTGTCAGCTTTGTCAACAACATGTTCATAGCCAACTACCTGAAGGACGCCCACACGCAGGTCAAGGTTTTCGACAAGGATGGCAAGTTTGTGCGTGAAGTCGAGTTCCCCGGACTCGGTTCAGCAGGTGGCTTTGGTGGCCGCGCGAAAGATAAGGAGACCTTCTATTCCTTTACGAGCTTCAATACGCCGGCAACGATCTATCGCTATGACATGGTGACTGGTAAGAGCACCATTTTTCGTCAGCCGAAAGTTGACTTCAATTCAGCCGACTATGAGACGAAGCAGGTTTTCTACAAGAGCAAGGATGGCACGCGTGTGCCAATGTTCATCACCTACAAGAAGGGTCTGGAGCTCGATAGCAATAATCCAACCTATTTGTACGGCTATGGTGGTTTTGATGTATCGCTGACGCCTTTCTTCTCAGTGGGAGATCTCGTTTGGATGGAGATGGGCGGGATCTATGCTCAACCGAATCTCCGCGGTGGCGGCGAATACGGCGAAGAGTGGCATAAAGCCGGTATGAAGGCGAACAAACAAAATGTGTTCGACGACTTCATAGCCGCCGCTCAATATTTGATCGACAACAAATATACCTCGACGCCAAAGCTGGCGATCGGTGGCGACAGTAACGGTGGCTTGCTGATTGGGGCCTGCCTGACGCAGCGACCGGATCTGTTCGGCGCAACCTTGCCGGGTGTAGGTGTGATGGACATGTTGCGATTCCAGAAGTTTACGATCGGCTGGGCATGGGTCTCGGATTATGGCTCTTCAGATAATGCTGCTGATTTCAAGATTCAGTACGCATATTCGCCTTTGCATAACATCAAACCCGGAACCTCCTATCCCCCGACGATGGTGACCACAGCAGATCACGATGATCGTGTATGGCCTGGACACAGCTTCAAATTCACGGCCGCTTTGCAAGCCGCGCAGTCCGGCCCTTCGCCAGTTCTGATTCGCATCGAAACCAAGGCAGGACACGGCGCCGGTAAGCCTACTACCAAGCTCATCGAAGAACTTGCGGATCGGTGGGGCTTCCTTGTGCGAACGCTCGGTATGGGCTGAGGAACTAGTGTTTCATTACTCACTTAAGTAGTTTCCTCAAAACTTTTTCTCACTAAAAGGTCTAGCCGAAACTTGTTTTCTGGGACATAATCCTCGCCATAAATGCTCTTAAATAGTCCTCGCCTTCCGAACGCGAGTTAAGAACGCGATTAGAAACTCCACCCAAAGGGCGGAGTATTCTCAAGCGAGTTCAAGGCGAGCTAGTTATCTTCCAACGGCTTGGCTTCACGCACCGGAGGTCTACAAATGGCAATTCCGATTCCGAGTCCCCTGATTGAGTTCGTCCTTCTCGGTCCCCTGGATGACCGCAGACAATTGCAAGACTCCCCCATCCTGGGAGACGTGTGGGTCGCATTTGGGCAGGAACCGGATAAGCGCTTGGATCTGCTTATCGTTCCGTATCGGACTGCTCATCCTGGCCAGGTGGCCGGAGTTATTGAAGACGCCTTTCTGGGGCCCGACGATCAGAACACCTCAACCAGCAAGGGACCGCTTCCAACATGGGAAGAACTCATAGCGAGTGAAGCGGCTCGAAAAAAGATGGAGGCGGACAAAATCGAGAAAGAAGAGGAGTCCGATGAAGATCGACGTGTGGCCTATCTTCAGGGATTGGTCGTGGCGCGATTGACGTTCGCTGAAGTGCTCACCATCGTGGGGCCCAAAACAAGATGGTGGCTCGACAATAGGAGCGCGCTTGAGGACGAACCGGAAAAGGAAGCGAAGAGTCAATCTGAGGGCGAGGTCCCGGCAGAATCCAAGCCTACTGATAGGATTCAGACGAAGCACCTTCGACCATTCAACATAACCGCAGCGACCCACTTAATCAGTCGCATGATGAAAATGGTCAGAGCTTGGAATGACAAAAAACCTCCCGCTGACGAGACATTTATTCCCTTCGAACGATTCCTGGTATTGATGGGACTGATTGAGTGGGCCAGTACTGCGAAAAAGCCGGAGGATTTCAAGACGCTACGGACTGAGCAACAAATCGATAACATTCTGAACGAGGCGACACCGGAAAAAGTGGGAAATGTATTGGTCAACCTGACCAAAGAGATGTTGGCTGATAAGACTTCCGACCCACTAGTCTGGCAAGTATCGCTGAATCGTCGAGCTCTGCCGGCTCTTTCCAGGTCAGTCCCAGCAGTAAAAGCCGATGCGGCGAAAACCCTGTTCAATGTTAATTGCAGTAACATTGGATGGGCTGTAATCGATTCTGGCATTCATGGAAGTCACCCCGCGTTTATGAATGAGGGCGTCAGCCGAGTACAGCAGAGTTTCGATTTCAAAAACTTTCGTCGGGTTGTTAGTCTCAGCAATGACAGACCCGTTGAGCTAAAGAAGAACCTGTCTCTGTTACTGAATCAGGACGGACTGCTATTAACCTTGCCGATAAAAGAAGCTGCCAAACAAATTGAGGCAGCAGAAGCAGAGCTGACGAAAGCTACCGAGGAGAAGGAAAGGGCCGCCCAACTAGAGACCGAGGCTATTAAAGCAAGAGACGAAGCTCAGCCATCCGATCCTGAGAAAGAAGCGGCGGTTACGAAAGCTTCAGCGAACAGCAAGGCCGCAGCCGACAGGGAGGCGAAGGCAAGAGCAAGACTTGACCAGACGAAGGCCAATGCCGAAAAGAAACAGAAGGAAATCATCGAGAGGGCTGCTGATGCACTGTCGAAACTTGCGACTGACGCGCGCGATAAGGCTCCCATTCACTGGGAACTTGTTGAAATGTTCGTTGCGATTGATCCAGGGACAAAACCGCAAACGAACCATGGAACGCACGTCGCTGGAATCATTGGCGCCAGTAAGGACTGTGCAAAGAAGGCCGCAGAGTCAGGCAATAGAAGAGCTGCGGATTATTTTGCTGATGGCATGTGTCCCGACATTCTTTTATACGATTTCAGAGTGCTTGGTCCAACTATCAAAGAGACTGAGTTTGCAATTATCGCAGCCCTGCAGTTCATTAGGCATCTGAATGAGCGAGACGCCTTGTTTACTATTCATGGCGCCAATCTCAGTCTCTCCATTCCGCATGATGTACGCAACTTTGCCTGCGGACGTACTCCAATTTGCGACGAATGCGAAAGGTTAATAGCGAGCGGCGTCGTTGTGGTAGCTGCAGCCGGTAATCATGGCTATAAGAGCTTTCAGACTGCTGAGGGCTCTTATGATAGCTATGCAGCTTTCAGTATCACTGACCCAGGTAACGCTGAAAATGTGGTTACCGTGGGCGCCACGCATCGTTTCTGGCCGCACACTTATGGCGTGAGCTTTTTCTCCAGTCGGGGTCCGACTGGTGATGGCAGGCTTAAACCGGATCTGGTTGCCCCAGGCGAGAAGATTCATTCCACGTTTCCCGATAACGAGTGGGGTGATCTCGATGGTACGAGCATGGCCGCACCGCACGTGAGCGGCGCTGCAGCGATGCTGTTGGCGCGTTACTCTGAACTCATTGGCCAGCCAATGAGAGTCAAGCGCATCCTTTGTGAAAGTGCGACAGATCTGGGCCGCGAGCGAAGTTTCCAGGGGCGCGGAATGTTGGACGTATTGCGATCATTTCAGTCGATTTAAAGGAGAAAACTCATGGCCGTGTTTAGTCTTGATGTCATTCGTGCCCGTAAGGGCGACTGCCTGATGTTGCATTACGGAACCGAGGAAGTTCGGCTGATGATGATCGACGGCGGGCCAAAAGGTGTCTACGTTCCACACCTAAAGCCAAGAATCGAGCAGATCAGAGCTGCGCGCAAAGTCGCTCCCAATAAGCCAATGATCGTAGACAGACTGATGGTTAGCCATATTGACGACGATCACATTAGAGGCATTCTCGATCTGACAAGTGATTTGATCTCCGCTCAGGGTGATCACAAAGCGGGTCTCGTAAGAGTTTTAGATTTCTGGCATAACAGCTTTGAGAACGTCATGGGTGAGACGCCGCCTGAACTCACCGCGGCACTCAAAAGTCCCGAAGGTCAGGCCTCACTCGGCGTAGATCTATCCGACATCAAGATTGAGGTTGAGGGTGAGGACGAAGAAACGGTTGTCTCGAGCATGAAAGTGTTGGCAAGCATTCAACAAGGCGAGCAGCTGCGAAGCGACGTAATCAACGCGCTTGGAGTCAGCCTTAACACCGGATTCCCGAACACTGGCGATGAGGGCGGCCTCATTATGGCCAAAGAAGAAGACAACCTTCGTGAAGTGGGTAACGGTCTGAGTCTGACGGTCGTTGGACCAATGCTGCCAGAACTTAAAAAACTTCAGGCAGATCACCAGAAATGGCTTGAGGAGTTAAAGAAGGCAGGGAAGACCGCAGAAGACGTACTTTCCGCATATGCTGACAAATCAGTACCGAACCTTTCGAGCATCGTGGTGCTCGCGAAGTTTGATGACAAAAAGATTTTGTTCACTGGCGACGCGCGCGGCGACAAGATACTTGAAGGACTTGAACTGGTTGGCGAGTTAGAAGAAGGTGGCAAAATTGAGGTCGATGTCCTTAAGGTACCTCATCATGGCAGCTCAAATAATCTGGAGAAAGATTTCTTCGAACGCATCATCGCCGATCACTACGTCTTTTCCGGCAACGGCGAGCACGGAAATCCGGAAAGGGAATCACTGGAATGGCTGCTGGAAGCTCGTGGAAACGACGATTATGAAGTCCATCTCACCTATCCGATTGACGAGATAGATGCCGCGCGCGAAGCCGAATGGAATAAACAGCAGACCAGGGAAAAGAACAGACAACAAAAAGCGAAGAAGGCAGGAAAATCAGGAAAGGAGCCAAGGGAGGATTGGTCACATGATGAGCACAGCCTCGAAGTCTTACTCGCAGCCAATCCAGACTTCAAAGCCAAATTCCGTTTCGTCGAGGAGGACGAGCGTCACGTCATAGATCTTCTGGACGAGCTTGGTTACTAGGATGTTGATTACCATCTGGTTGTACAATCCAGCGACACCGGATTGACCGAGAACAAGCTGATAAAGCGGCAGCAGGCTGCCGCACTCCAAATAGGAGAAAACTCCCATGGCCCATTTGAAGGCACGACTGTTAGCGGTAGTTCTGATCCTGCTGTTTGGCGGGATGATGTATTACAACTGGCACCAGCTCCAGACTGAAGGCAAGTATTCTTTGAAGATGGCGGGGTTCGGCCCGCTGGGTATCGTTGGAGGTCTCTTTCTCTTGATATTCCCGAGCAAGGCCGGAAAGCCTGAAACCACTGCAGACAAGCTGCTGGTAATGGCGGTCTTCATTCTTGGTTTGGCAGCAGGGCTGGTCAACTGGTATTTAATGGATCCCGGCTTCTTTGGTAGATGAGCATGAAGCAAATAGAAGAATTAGAGGTTTGCCTGAATTATGTGTCGAAATATCAAGACGCTACACAACTTCAAACCGCCGGCCACTGAAGAAGAGATACGCGCTTCTTCGCTTCAGTTCGTGCGCAAGCTTAGTGGCTTCACAAAACCGTCGAAGGCCAACGAGCTTGCTTTCAATCGAGCAGTCGAACAGGTCGCTGCTGCAGCGGAGGAACTGCTGCAATCGTTGGTGACCAGCGCTCCGCCTCGCGATCGTGAGATTGAAGCTCAAAAAGCCAGGGCCAGGACGGCAGAACGCTTTCGTAGCGAGACTGCGAGAACGGTATAGAACACTGGAACAGCAATAATCCCAGGAGAAAACATGATCGTAAAGAATATTCTGACGGTGTTGATCTTTACCGTCATGGTGGCCGGCCAGGGCCCAGGCGGCAAGCCATACCCAATCGATGTCAATCATTCAACGGTCGGGTTTTCAGTGCCAATCATGGAGGGCCTCTCCAAAGTCAGCGGAAAATTCACTGATTTCAACATCACGCTGAACAATGACGACAAGGACGTTACCAAGTCTTCTGTGAGCGTTGTGATTAAGTCGGCGAGCATCAATACCGGAATCCCTGCTCGTGATAAGCACCTGTCCAGCGCAGACTTTTTCGATGTCGAGAAATTTCCCGAGATCACATTCAACAGCACGCGCATTGAGAAAAAGGGAAGCCAGTTTGTAGCCGTCGGTCCGTTAACAATGCACGGTGTTACCAAAGAGGTTGAGCTTCCATTTTCCGTAATCGGCCCAAAGATAAATCAGGCTGCAAAAAAGATGACTTTGGGATACTCGGCGCGACTCACAATCAATCGAAAAGACTTCGGCATCAATTGGGAGCACAAAACGGTACCGAACTTTGTCGGTGACAACGTCGACATTGAGATTAGCCTGATTACGCGTGCGCTTGATGCGCCGTAAATCGCTAGGCAAAGAGCAAAGAGGTAAGGGGTAAGGGCAAAGAGCTGAGAAGATTAGACGTAGTCCTGCAGCGCACACCTCTTTGCTCTTACCTCTTACCCCTTACCTCTTGGATGGCGCCATTGTTGATGATTCTGGGCGCTGTTTTCATGACCGTCTCGACGCGAGTTCAGCAAGTAAACCGAGACTCTGGTACAAACAATGTTGAAGTCTTAACCCGTCTCCTACACGCTTTCGGCGTGTGAGACCCCCTTTCGTACACAAATCGCTCCGGAACCCTTCCATTTAACCCAATTTTCCCTCATTTTTTGACGACTACAGTGGCCCTCGGATTGCTCTATTTCTGAGCTATGACAAATACAGATGTCTTCCCAATCTGGCCGAGCAAAGTAGCCGCCAACAGCGACGCTGAACCGGCACCGCAATCTGATCACGCATTAGCGATCGCGGCCGGCAAAGGCGACCTGGACGCATTCGAGCAGCTTTACAAACGCCACAATCGACGGGT
>Ga0126384_10002024_pt1 | contig 12241 bp, 11 predicted proteins | sample PanSoiMetPlot_36_FD_92543 | JGI IMG/M metagenome (GOLD analysis project Ga0126384, IMG submission 92543) | Tropical forest soil microbial communities from Panama - MetaG Plot_36 | ecosystem: Environmental > Terrestrial > Soil > Tropical forest > Bulk soil | place: Panama | collected 2016-02-17 | reverse complement strand
GGTTGGGGCGCCGTGCTCGCCATCGAGGCGCAGGAACGCATTTACTATGCGCTGGCCGGAAACATCGCCATAAACAACTGCTTCAATGCGACCGCGCTCAACGCAGCCATCACAGACAAGCCAGGTGTTCTCATGATGCCGCAACTTGACTATCTAACACCGGCGAGTTTTGGCAGCCTGGAGCTGCGCAAGTCCAACAATACCGAATTCATTGGGCAGCCGGTCGACTATTCGGAGGACAAGCTGCGACCCGTTCAGGGGATTACTCTCGATGGGCTGCAGCTGCCTCGGATTGATTTTATCAAGATCGATGTCGAGGGCATGGAGATGGAGGTGCTCGCCGGCGCGGCGCAGTCGATCGCCAACAACAGGCCGGCGCTACTAGTCGAAACGATTAAGGCGGACGCGACGGCATTGCGCGAGTGGCTGATCGCACGGGATTACAAGGTCTTCCACGTGGGCATCAATGCTCTGGCCGTCCATGCATCCGACCCGGTTCTGCGACATGTGAATCAGAATCAATGAACTTGAGCGCAGCCTATGTACGCGCGTCTTTTGCTCGACACCGGGCGCGCTGGCGAGGCCCTGTCCTTGGCCCAGGCAGCACTTGCGACACATGAAACGACTTCTGGCCCGAATCACCCGGCGACATCACTCAGCAACTTGGCTGAGCTGTATCGAGTACAAGGTCGCTACGCCGACGCCGAGCCGCTTTTCAAGCAAGCGCTGGCGATCCGCGAAAAATCGCTCGGTCCCGACCATCCCAATGTCGCGAGAGCGCTCAACAACCTGGCGGGGTTCTACAGGAGTCAAGGTTGGTACGCCGATGCCGAGCCGCTCCACATGCAAGCGCTGGCGCTCTCGGAAAAAGCGCTCGGTCCCGCTAATGATATTTATGAGAAGAGGAACAGTACCAATACCGCTCGGAGGCGTTGTACAGCGAAATGAACCTCTAAATGTCCCTACTTTTAAGGGTGGTAGAGGAGGCGAGGAATGAACAAGGTAGACATTGAGGCTGCGAAAAAGGGGCAAGAAGTCTGGGAAGAGGGGGTTGCCCTTCGCGAGGCGGGTCGTATTTCCGAAGCCATCGAAGCGTTCAAAACGGCGGCGGAAAGCGGTAATGCTGCAGGGTACGTTGACCTCGCTGGCGTCGAGGACGATAGAGGAAATTACGAGGAGGCTCGCAACTGGATGCGCAAAGCAGAGGACCTTGCTGCACAAGGAGATGCTTTCGCAAACCTTGCTTGCAGTCTCGCCTACCGATTAGGGCGAGGATACGAAGGCACCTTTGAGGAGCAGGAGCAGAAGGCGCGGCTTTTTTTGCGCAGGTCAGCGGAGTTAGGGAATCCGGCTGCTCAAATCGTGTTAGCAAATCAAGTGCTGAGGGGCGTCGATGGGGAAACGAAAAATGAGCAGGAATATGAGATGTGGATTTCGCGGGCGATAGACCAAGGCCTCGATGACGCCGTGATCAGCCATGTCCAAAACATGCTGGACATGAATCGAACCATTGAACCCGCGTTGATGACGAAGCTCGAAGAAGTCGCCACACATTCCAACCCTGCAAAAGAGTTACTCCAGAAAGTAATACGCCGTAGACCGGGTGGCTCCCGATGATCTGCTGGCAGGTGTCGGAGGAATTATGGCGGTCCATAGATCATGAAAGCTAGAGGCTCCGGCTGTGGTGATGGCGTCGGCAGACCCACCTGCCCAAGGCTTGTCTGCAGAGGCTTTGCGAGATCTAAGTGGTGAAAGAAGAAAACCAATCGGTACTCTTTGGTGTCCGGCCGTTCATGGCTCGGATGAAGGCCATGCACGTCGAGGAATCTCTCATCGTAGGCAACCTGCCAAAAATCTTTGCCAAAGTTTTCGATGACCTGCGTCAGATCATCTACACTGAATTTCTGATCAGGATCGCAAATGGCCATTTCGATCAAATGGCAAGGCTCATCAGCCTCAATCGGATGCACGCCGACGACCTCAACGCTAGGCATGACGGAGCACTCCAATACTTGAGCCTGCGTTCGGGCTCAGGGGTGGGCCAAAGCGTCGAGGGACCGTAACCCATTTTACCGTGTTTTTCGAATCCATTCATCTAGATGAGACGTTGGGCCAAGTGATCCCCCTACAACGTCGCGTCGGCGTGATGCCCAGCAGTGGCACGGCGGCCATGAACTGGGACCTCGTCGACATCAACGGCGATGGGCTGCCGGACTTTGTGCCCGCTGCCGGGGAGCGGCAAGGTACTGTCCAGAATCTTTCGCACTTTTGTTTGGGCTGAGCGGCGCCCGACACTGGCTCTCATCTGCTGGTCCTTCAGCAGCTCGATGTTCAGGTATCTCTTCGTCGACCACGCCGTGCCGGAGATATGGCGCAGCCTGGCGGCAGCCAAGTTGAGGGCTGATTGTCCGTCCGGAAACGCGCCGACGACGCGCGTGCGCCGTCTGATCTCGCGGAGGATGCGCTCGAGCGGGTTGTTGGTGCGTATCCGACGCCAGTGCTCCTCCGGGAACGCGTAGTAGGCCAGCGTCTCCTCGACCGCCACCTCGGCGAGTTCGGCGGCGCGGGCCAGGCGCAGCGCCCGCAGCTTCTCGACCACTCGCATAGCCTTTTCGCGCGCTGCCGCGATGTCCTCGCTTGCGTGGATCGCCTTGAGCATGGCCGCAATCTCCCGCACCCGGGTCGAGGGCACGTGGCTAGAGGGATGTCCCGGAAATGCGGTGGTGGCCGGGGGCAGGCTGATGCCGTTGCCGGTCTCAGCGGTCGCGGTGGCGCTGCCGCGCCGGCGACCCTGATGACTGGGGCCCTCACCAGAAGCGCGTCATTGGCAGTTCGGTGCGCGCCTCCAGCCATGTCTCAGAACAGATTTCCCAAAGCCTTCCAAGCTGATGACCCGGACGGAGTCCTTTAGCTACGCCTCCGCGGTTGATACATTGAGTTGATACTCTCTGACCGGCGTCCGGTTCAAAGCATCGCGATACAATACGCAGTTCACGCTGCGGACGCTTCACTCGTCGGCAGTCTATTCTTTTGCGAATTTGGCTGATGCAGAGCTTCCGGTTTCAGATGCGTATAGCGGCGCAACATCTTCCAGTCTCTATGTCCGGTGACGAGTGCAACTTGTTCGATCGAGAAGCCCGCTTCAAACAGCCGGCTTGTGCCTTTGTGGCGCAGGTCGTGAAAATGTAGATCGTCAATTCCGAGCTCTCTGCATTGGCGGCGGAACGCGGTACCGACTGATCTGCTGTTGTATGGAAAAATGCGACCAAGCGTGCTGTCGAGAAAGGCACGTTGCTCTTCGAGGATCGCAACCGCGTCATACCCGCTGACGGCGAGAAGTGGGATGCGCTGATTGTTTCCGCCCTTGCGACGGGGATCCTTTCGGTCCCTGATCAGGAGCATCCTGCTCTCGGCATCGAAGTCCGACCATGTGATCCGGCATATCTCTTCCTGACGCATGGCCGTGGCGACAGCGAACCGGATGATCCGGCCGAGCGGAATCTGTTGGAGCCGATTTGTATCGAACGCCCGTATGAGGCGGTCGAGTTCAACTTGTGTTGGTCGGCGGTCTCTTTCGTTCCCTTTCCCGACCAACCCCAGCCGTTGCAGCGCAATGCGAGCGAGATCCACACCTTCTGTTGAAAGAGGTACCCCGTGAACAGCGGCTGCGTGGGAGAGAATCGTTTTAATGTAGCCCAGATCGATCCCGAGAGTGACTGGCCCAGCCCCTTCCCGGGCTCGATCTTTCCCGAACTGGATCAGGCGTTCGCGATCGAGTTCCGGCAGTCGGAGACGCCCGAGCCGCCGCTCGAGGAACGCAAGGCTGGCCGTTTTGGAACGCCCGATCCGCTTGCCTACTTCATGGAGATCGTCGCGGTGTTGTCGAACGAGGCCACCGAATGTCTTCGGATCGCGAGAACTGCTACCCGTCAGAGGGTCCCCGCGGTCAATGCGCCGTTCGATGTCGAGTGCCCATTCTTCTGCGTCCTTGCGGCGCAGAAATGTGTCATTGACATACTTCCCCTTGCGTCGGACTTGAGCGCGCCAGGACCCCGATTTCAGGCGAGTAAAGGTCGCCATCGCGTGTGCGCTCCGTGTGCACTGAAGCGTCGAACAGGGGCGAAAATCGTCGCGCCATGGCGTAGAAAAGAGTGCACACGACGCTGCCTAACGAGTTGATGCTACTAAAAAAATGAAGCTAAATCAAGGACATAGATTCTGTATTGCGCCTATGATGGATTGGACCGACCGCCACTGCCGGTTCTTCCATCGCCTGCTCACGCGCCGCGCGCGGATGTACACCGAGATGATCACCACCGGCGCGGTGCTGCACGGCGACCGCGCCCGCCTGCTCGGCTTCGACCCGGCCGAGCATCCGGTCGCGGTGCAGCTCGGCGGCTCCGATCCGGCGGCGCTCGCGCAATCGGCGCGGATCTGCGCCGATCTCGGCTATGACGAGATCAACCTCAATGTCGGCTGCCCGTCCGACCGCGTGCAGAACGGCCGCTTCGGCGCCTGCCTGATGGCCGAGCCCGAGCTCGTGGCCGACGGCGTCGCCGCAATGAAGGCGGCGGTCGCGATCCCGGTGACCGTGAAGTGCCGCATCGGCATCGACGACCAGGACCCGGAAGCCTCGCTCGATGCCTTCACGCGCCGCGTCGCCGCCGCCGGCGCCGACGCGCTGATCGTGCACGCGCGCAAGGCCTGGCTCGACGGGCTGTCGCCGCGCGAGAACCGCAACATCCCGCCGCTCGACTACGACCGCGTCTATCGGCTCAAGCGGGCGAACCCGGCGCTCGAGATCGTCATCAATGGCGGCATCGCGACACTCGCCGAAGCGGCCGCGCATCTCGCCCATGTCGACGGCGTGATGATGGGCCGGGCCGCCTACCAGGACCCCTGGCGGCTGCTCGCGGTCGACCCGGAGCTGTTCGGCGAGACCGCTCCGTTCGCGACGCCCGCGCAGGCCGCGCTGGCGCTCGTTCCCTATATCGAGCGCGCGATCGCGCGCGGCGTGCGGCTCAACGCCATCACGCGCCACGCGGTCGGCCTGTTTCACGCGGTGCCGGGGGCGCGCGCGTTCCGCCGCCACCTTGCCACCGCAGGCGTCAAGCCGGGCGCCGACGCCGAAACGTTCCTCGCCGCGCTCGCGCTCGTGCGCGAGGAGGCGGCGTGCACCGCGGCCGCCTGAGCGGATTGGCGGCATGGACACCACAACGCTCTTCGGCGTGCCGCTCGGCGAGGTCATACTGCTGGTGGCCGGCATCCTCGGCGCCGGCGTGGTGAGCGGAATCCTGGCCGGGCTCTTTGGCATCGGCGGCGGTGCCGTCATCGTTCCGGTGCTCTACGACGTCTTCCGCGTACTCGGGGTCGCGGACGACGTGCGCATGCAGCTCTGCGTCGGTACCTCGCTCGCCATCATCGTGCCGACCAACATCCGCTCGTATCTCGCGCACCGCGCCAAGGGCGCGGTGGATGACCGCGTGGTGCGGCTGTGGGTCGTGCCGGCGCTCGCCGGCACCGCGATCGGCGCCGTGGCGGCGGCGTTCGCGCCGCCGACGGCCTTTCGCCTCGCCTTCGTCGTGATCGCGGCCGTGATCGCGCTCAAGCTGCTGTTCGGGCGCGACAGCTGGCGTCTCGCCGATGATTTTCCCGGCCAGCCCGCAATGTCGGTCTTCGGCATGCTGGTCGGCCTCGCGTCGGCGCTGATGGGGGTGAGCGGCGGGTCGGTCTCCAACATGATCCAGACCCTGTACGGCCGCTCCATTCACCAGGCGGTCGCGACCTCGGCGGCGCTCGGCGTGCCGCTCTCGATCGCCGGAACGCTCGGCTACGTCATCGCAGGCCTGCCGCGCCAGGCGATGATGCCGCCGCTCTCGCTCGGCTTCGTCTCGCTCATCGGCATCGCCGTGATGGCGCCGGTGTCGACCCTGGTCTCGCCCTATGGGGCGCGCCTCGCCCATGCGCTGCCGCGCCGCCGGCTCGAGGTCGCGTTCGCGATCTTCCTTCTGGTGGCGTGCGCACGCTTCGTCGTGAGCCTGATCGGGTAGCCGGCTCTCGGTCCGTCGGCACAACCCCAAGCTGTTGCAAAAATATCGCAGGTGGCAAAAAAGTTAAATTCGTACCAGATCTGCCACAGGCGGCAGGTTGCCATCCCCCGGTAGGCGCGTAGTTTTACGTGCAATGAGGCGCAGCCTCAGATCAAAGTAGCAAGGGGGATTTCCATGTTACGTCGCATTGTTTTTGCGGGTGCAGGCCTCATTGCATTCACCAGTGTTGGCTTTGCGGCAGATCTGCCCGTCAAGGCGCGTCCGTTGCCGCCGCCGCCGCCGTTCAGCTGGACCGGTTTCTACATCGGCGCACAGGTCGGCTACGCGGCTGCGCAATGACGACGCCAATATCGACAACCCGGTTTTCGGCATCTTCATTCCGTTCACGGTCGATCCGCGCGGGGTGATCGGCGGCGGTCATATCGGCTACAATTACCAGGTCGGTCAGTGGGTGCTGGGCATCGAAGGCACCGTCGACGGCACCAGCATGGACAAGACGGTCTTTGTCGGCATCTGCCCGCTGTTCTGCGGCACGTCGCAGACCCAGCTCGGGGTGCAGGGATCGGTGCGCGGACGGGTGGGCATCGCGTTCGATCGGCTGCTGCTGTACGGCACCGGCGGCGCCGCCATCGCCGACATCACGAACACCTACAACACGCTTCCGGTCGGCGGCATCGCCAGCATCGAGAGCACGCAGGTCGGCTGGACGGCCGGCGCCGGCCTCGCCTATGCGTTCACCGACAACTGGTCGATCCGCGGCGAATACCGTCATTCCGATTTCGGACACTTCGTCGACAAATCGTCGGTCGCGCTCTTTCCGACCACCAACCTCAATCGGCACGTGACCCAGGACCAGGGCCAGATCGGCATAAGCTACCGGTTCTGAGGTCCGTCGGCGAGCGGAGGACGTAAGTTTCGGCGAGCGGAGGACGTAACTTAAAGACAGAGTGGCGGCCGCGGCCGCCACTCTTATTTGTGCCCTCTGCTATTTTGTGCCTTGCGATTTGCGGCGTGCCTACGGATAGCCGCGCATCATCACACGCGAGCCGCGCACCTCCCAGCTCTGCAGGCGGTTGAGAAAGCTCATGCCGAGCAGGCTGAGCCGCAATTGTCCGGGCTGAGCGATCAAGGCCGGCACGTCGTGCTCGACGATGGCGCCGACCGCAATACGCGCGAGCGTGACGGGCGCCGCCAGCGTGTGCCCGTTGGCGGTCTCGACATTCACCGAATACTTGACGAACTCGAGCGGCAGGCCGGCCGCCATGGCGGCGTCGTGGGTGAGCACGACCGAGCTTGCGCCGGTGTCGAGCACCATGGCGACGCGAGCGCCGTTGACCTCGGTGCCGATGCGGAAGTCGCCGGTGTTGGCGCGCGCGATTTCGACCGTGCGCCCATGCGAGGACGCACGACCGGGCACGAGCTCCACCATGATGCGATCGGCCACGCCGGAGAGCTCGAACCGGTAGCTGTAGCCGAGCACCAACGCCAGCGCGAACATGATCCACAGCAGGGCGGACGCCAGCGCCTCGGTGATCTTCTGGCGGAAGAGCGCCACCACGGCGCCGCCGACCAGCACGATGAACCCGACCTTCAAGGCGAGCGAAGCGAACTCGTCGGTCGAGAGCTCCCCGGTCAGGCCCGCGCTCTGGCGTCCGAGCAGCGCCATCACTGCCACCGCCAGTGCAACCGCAATCCAGGGAAGCAGGCGCGACACGGGAAGGTGCTCTCGCTTAGTTGACGGAGGGCGGCTGCGCTTGCCGGCGCCGGTCGAGCTCGGCCATCAGCCGCGTGCGCTCGGCATCGGACATCTGCGTCCAGCGTGCGATCTCGGCGACGCTGCGCCCGCAACCGAGGCAAAGGCCCGTTGCGGGGTCGAGCGTGCAGACTCGGGTGCAGGGCGTTTCGATCACCGGGCGGCGCCGACTGGAGAATCGTCCGGAACATAGGCGCTGCGACGAGGAAAGCAAATCCGCATGATCAGTCGCCGATCCGGAACATCGGCCGGCGGCGCAGCTCCGCCCGAACTTCCGCCGACAGGTTCAGGCCGTCGGCCTCGGGCTGCCTTGGCGCCTGCTCGGACATCGGCTCGAGCGCCGACATCACGCGCTCGGGCGGGAAGGTGACGATGACCTCGGTGCCTTCGCGCAGCTTCGATCGCAGCGCGAAGCTGCCGCCATGCAGGTCGACCAGATGCTTGACGATCGGCAGGCCGAGCCCGGCGCCCTGTTCGGCCGATTTGATCGCATTGGATCCCTGGCCGAAGGAATCGAGCACGATCGGGATCTCCTCCTCGGGAATGCCCGGGCCGGTGTCGCGCACGCTGAGATACTGTCCGCCCGACGCGGTCCAGCCGACCTTGAGCCAGACCTCGCCGCCCTGCGGCGTGAACTTGATCGCGTTCGACAGGAGATTGAGGCAGACCTGCCGCAGCGCGCGCTCGTCCGCCCACAGCTTCGGCATCTCGGTCTCGAACGATTCGTTGATCGTGATGCCGCGGTTCTTGGCGCGCAGCTTGAGCAGGTGATGACATTCCTCGACCGTCGCGGTGAGCGCGACGGCCTCCTCGTTGAGCTCGTAGCGCCCCGCCTCGATGCGTGAGAGGTCGAGGATCTCGTTGATCAGCCCGAGCAGGTGGACGCCGGAGCTGTGGATGTCGCTGGAATAGTCCTTGTAGACCAGCACCCCGTGTCCGCCGAAAATCTCGTTCTTCATCACCTCGGAGAATCCCAGGATGGCGTTGAGCGGCGTGCGCAGCTCGTGGCTCATCTGCGCGAGGAAGCGCGACTTGGCGATGTTGGCCGCCTCGGCGCGCTGGCGCGCATCGTCCGACTTCATGCGCGCCTGCTCGAGCTCGCCGATCAGCGCGTCCTTTTCGGCGCGCGCCTCCAGCGTCGCGAGCGTCGACGAATAGAGTCGGTAGGCGAGCAGGGCGAAATAGCACTGCGCCGACACCGCCATGCCGGCGAGGATGTAGCCGTGGATGGTGCCGGCGAGCAGGAAGGTGAGCGCGACCGCGATCGAGACCGGCGCGCTCAGCGCCAGCGCCGCGATCGGCAGGCTCGAGTTGAGCATGCTCGACACCGCGACCAGCAGCAGCAGCACGAACAGATTGAACGTGCCCGAGCTCTCGTTCGGGCCGACCGGCTGGATCAGGTTGAACATCCAGGCGAGGCCGAAAAGAAGATCGAGCAGGACGAACCGCAGGCGCCACATGCGGATCTGCGCCGGAGTGGGCGAGTCGGCGAGGAAGCGGCGGCAGGCAAGAACGATGACCAGATGGATCAGCAGGACCGCCGCCGTCCACGCGCCCGCCACGACCGGGCCGGTCCACACGCTCGACAGAATGCCGATCGAAACGACCAGCATCAGGATGACGAGCGAGCCGGACAGCCGGTTCTGCGCGAACACCCGCAGCAGCTCGGCATCGAATGCCGGACGCGTGCCGCTGGTCGAGGTCAGCCGGTCGCGCTCCTCGCGCACCCGCTGCACGGCCTTGCGGCGGCGCGCGCCGGAGCCATCCTCGTGCTCGCCTCCTGACGGCGACAGGGTCGCGCTGACAGACAAGACCGTACCCGCGATGCATACGCTTTCCGGCAGCACGAGCCCCCGTCCGCCGGACCGGAAGCGCTCCCAAGGAAGCGATTGGAGGATGAACCTCGCTCAAACTCCTTAAAGGCGCACTTAAAAGGGCTTGCTGGTATCGGTTGCAGACAAGGGTTGACGAAATCTTACCGTCGAGGCGGGCCGGCATGGCCTGATAGGGACCCAGTGGGCTGACAACGACATGTGCCGATCGGGGGAGGCAGAGCATGGGCCGATTTTGTGCCCCGCGGACATGCTCTATCGTTGGGCGAGCGTCGTGCATCCTGATTCCGAAGGTCGTAAGCGTGCGTCGGAATCGAAAGGACCACTGGCAACTCCATGATTCCAGTGGCGCTTTTGAACCCATCGGGTTCCTGGCACGAGGGCTGCGAGGCGCCGGGGAGGAGGATCATGAGGCTCTATCTTGACGCAGGACGCGCCCCCAACCCGCGCCGCGTCCGCATTTTTCTCGCCGAGAAGGGCGTGAGCCTGCCGGTACAGGCGGTCGATCTCGGCGCCCAGGTGCACAAGACGGCGGCGTTCCGCGCCATCAATCCGATGCAGCGCCTGCCGGCGCTCGTGCTCGACGACGGTACCGTGATCGCCGAGTCGATCGCGATCTGCCGTTACTTCGAGGCGCTGCATCCGGCGCCACCCCTGTTCGGCGAGGGCGCGCTCGAGCAGGCGCTCATCGAGATGTGGCAGCGGCGCGTCGAGTTCCATCTGCTCGGAGTTGTATCGAGCGTCTTTCGCCACCTGCATCCCGCCATGGCGCCGCTCGAGGTGCCGCAGGTCGCCGCATGGGGCGAGGCCAACAAGCCACGGGTGATGGATTTTCTCGCCTTCCTCGACGCCGAGCTCAGGCAGCGGCCCTATGTGGCGGGTGCACGCTTTTCGGTCGCCGACATCACGACTGTCGTCGCCATCGACTTCATGAAGCCCGCGAAGCTCGCGGTGCCGGACAGCTGCACGCAGGTGCAGCGCTGGCATCGCGAGGTCTCGGCGCGACCCGGTGTTGCAACGCAGCGGTAATAATTCCTCGCCGACCCGGTTTCGGCATAATTTACGCCGCAAAATCGCTCCAAAATGTGCCAAGTAATCGTCCGCGTGGGGAAGGCCGCCATACTCGGCCGCGACTTCAGCCGACAGAGACCGATATACTCGGTCCCGGCCGAATCTTGGGTAGCACGATGCTCCGTCACATTGCTGTCTTGGTGTCCGCCGCGTTCTGGCTGCTGATCGCGGGGCCTCCCGCCGGCGCGCAAACGCCCGAGCCGCGCGTCGCGCTGGTGATCGGCAACGCCGCCTATGCGAGCGGCTCGCTGCAGAACGCCCTCAATGACGCCGGCCTCGTGGCCGAGGCGCTGCGCTCGATCGGCTTCGACATCGTCGATGGCGCCGACCTCAGCCAGGCCGACATGGTCCGCACGATCCGCGATTTCGTCGGCAAGGTCGAGGCGGCCGGCCCCGACGCGGTCGCCTTCGTCTATGTCTCGGGCTACGGCTTCGCGTACGAAGGCGACAACTATCTCGCGGCTGTCGACGCGCGACTCGAGCGCGAGAACGAGATCCCGCTTGACACCGTGCGCCTGTCCGATCTCTTGCGTGCGCTCGACGGGGTGCCGGCGCGCGCCAAGGTCGTCGCCATCGACGCGGCGCGCAAACTGCCGTTCGGCATTGCCAATGCGGGGCTCGCGCCCGGGCTGTCGGCGCTCGAGGCGCCGCCCAACATGCTGGTCGCCTACTCGACCGAGCCCGGCCAGCTGTTCGAGGACGGCGCCGGCCCCTATGGACCCTACGCGACCGCGATCGCCGAGATGGTGCGCAGCCCCGGCGCCGACCTCGCCGATGACTTCATCCGCATCCGCGAACGGGTCGCGCAACTGACCGAGGGGCGGCAATTGCCGTGGAACGTGTCGGCGCTCAGCCAGCAGGTCGTGCTGGTTCCGGCCGATGCGGGGCCGGCCACGACCAGTGCGGCGGCGCCGGTTCCGCTGCGCCAGGCACGTCCGATGCCGGATTTCGGGCCCGAGGAGGGTTATGCCTACGCCATCGAGCGCGATCAGCTGCCGCTCTACGCGGAGTATGTCGAGACCTATCCCAACTCGCCTTACGCGCCGCAGATCTGGGCGATCATTCGCGCGCGGCGCGAGGCGCTCTGCTGGATGCGCGCCGTCGACATCAACACGCCGCAGTCCTACTGGACCTACATGCAGCGCTATCCGAACGGCATCTATGCGGCCGACGCCGGGCGCCGGCTGTACCGGCTGTCTGCGCCGCTTGCCCCGCCGCCCGGATTCGTCGCGGTCGAGTTCGTCGGCGTGCCGCCGCCCTTGCGGCTCGAGCCGGTCGCATTCGTCCACTTCTATGGCGGGCCCCGTCTGTTCGTGCCGCCGCCCGCGATCCTGATCCATCGGCAGCCGGTCTATTTCGCGCGGCTTGCTCCGCCGCCGCCCCGGCAGGCCGGGGCACGCATCCTGCCGGCGCCGGTGGGCCTGCCGGTCATTGCGAAGGTGACGCCCGGCCAGCGGTTCTCGGTTGCGCCCGCAACCGGGGTGGTCCGCACCGGCCCGCCGGGCGCCGCCGTTGGGCCTGGCGTCGGACCCGCG
>Ga0126384_10002023_pt1 | contig 12251 bp, 12 predicted proteins | sample PanSoiMetPlot_36_FD_92543 | JGI IMG/M metagenome (GOLD analysis project Ga0126384, IMG submission 92543) | Tropical forest soil microbial communities from Panama - MetaG Plot_36 | ecosystem: Environmental > Terrestrial > Soil > Tropical forest > Bulk soil | place: Panama | collected 2016-02-17 | reverse complement strand
CCTTGGGCCTGGGGATGTTCCACAATTGGGCGTTCTCGTGGCCAGCCAATCGTCGGGTAATGTACAACCGCGCTTCCGCGGATGCTCAAGGAAAAGCCTGGGATCCGAAGCGCGCCGGGATCGTCTGGAACGGCGAGAAATGGGTCGGGGACGTACCGGACATCAAACCCGACTCACCGCCGGGGATGTACGGCGCTTTCATCATGCTTCCGGAGGGCGTCGGCCGCATCTGGGCGCCGGTGCTCAACGACGGACCTTTCCCCGAGCATTACGAGGCCGTTGAGTCTCCCGTGGAAAATCCGCTGCACGCCAAGGTGTCCTCGAACCCGGCTTCGAAGCGCTTTTCCAACGACAAGGACGCCTATGGCACCGCGGACAAGTTCCCTCACGTCTGCACCACCTACCGGCTGACGGAGCATTTCCACTACTGGACACAGCATCAGCGCAACGGGCGCCTCAACGAAATCCAGCCCGGATTCTTCTTTGAAGTGCCCGATGCGCTCGCCCAGGAGATGGGGATTGCAGACGGATCGCGCGTCAGAGTCAGCTCGGCCCGAGGCTCCATCGAAGGACCGGCGATCGTCACCAAGCGCCTGCTTCCGATGACCATCAACGGAAAGAAGGTCTGGCACATCGGTTTCCCGATCCACTGGGGTTTCGCGGGCGATCCGTCTCACACCGGCCCGCTGGCGAATCTGCTCACGCCGTCCGCGATGGACCCGAACACCTTTACGCCGGAATACAAGACCTTCCTGGTCCGGCTCGAGAAAGTCTGAGGAGGAACGACCATGGCCTCTCACAATCTCGAGATTCGGCAGTCGTCGGCGGCGCTGCGAGGGGAAGCCACTGGCCTTCGCTCGCTCCCCAATGTCTCCAAGTACATCGATACCTCGACCTGCATCGGCTGCAAGGCTTGCGAGGTAGCGTGTCAGGAGTGGAACGACCTCAAAGTAGTGCACACTCAGCAAGTCGGCAGCTACCAGACCCTTCCCTCGCTGGACGCGGACTTCTGGAATCTCATCAAGTTCAATGAGCGGGAAATCGACGGCAACCTCGCCTGGCTGATGCGCAAGGACCAGTGCATGCACTGCTCCGACCCAGGCTGCCTTCGCGCGTGTCCGGCTCCGGGAGCGATCGTCCAGTACGAAAACGGGATCGTCGACGTCAACCCCGAGCAGTGCATCGGATGCGGCCTGTGCGAGACCGGCTGTCCGTTTGACGTTCCCCGCTTCTCCGCCAAGACCGGCAAGATGGCCAAGTGCACCCTGTGCGTCGACCGGGTGGAGGTTGGATTGGAACCGGCGTGCATCAAGTCTTGTCCGACCGGGTGCCTGCACTTTGGGACCAAGGACGCGATGCTCGCCCTCGCTGCGGAGCGCGTGGGTCAACTCACCGCCAACGGCTTCGCGAACGCGGGCATTTACGATCCGGCGGGCGTGGGAGGAACCTCGGTCATCACCGTGCTCGCCCATGGGGATCATCCCGAGTGGTATGGGCTGCCCCCTGACCCCCAGGTTCCCGCTTCCGTCCGGTTCGCCCGCTCCATCCTTCGTCCCCTCGGATTGATCGCTATCTTCGCAGCGATCGCCGGCGTTTTTGGCCACTTCATCGGGTTCGGCCCTCGACGAGTCGGCCCGCCTCAAGAACCGGGCTCTGCTCCAAAGCCGCCCGACAAGGCGTGAGAGAAAGGAACGGCTATCGATGCGTAACTTAGCGCCGCACGTACCCGCGCCTGCGGTCCGTCCCGTCGACGAGGCGGTGGTTCGAGGACGCCACACCGAAAACGTGGTGGTGGGCGAGGAGATCATCCGCCACAAGCTCCTCTCCCGGGTGATCCATTGGTCCGTGGCCCTGACATTTTTCTTGGCCCTGCTTTCCGGGCTTCCGATTTGGACTCCGGTATTTGGCTGGATGGCGCACCTCTTCGGCGGACTTGCGGTTTGCCGTTGGCTCCATCCTTGGTTTGGCATCGTCTTCTTCGTCGCCGCCCTGTGGATGTTCTTTCACTGGGTGAAGGAGATGGTGCTTGAGCGCAACGACCGGGCGTGGCTAGGCCCCAAACTGTTTAGCTACCTGAGCTACGAGGAAGAGGATCCGGAGGTCGGCAAGTACAATGGCGGCCAAAAGATGTTCTTTTTCACCGTGGCGTTGGGAGCGGTGGGCGTGTTGCTTTCCGGGATCGTCCTCTGGTTTCCGATGAGCTTCTCGCAGATATGGAGGGAGATCTCGCTGGTGCTGCACGACGTCACCTTCATCTTGTTCGCGGTGGCGATCATCGCCCACATCTACTTGGGCACCGCGGGGGAGCCGGGCACCTTCGAATCCATGACCCGCGGGACCGTGAGCAAGCGGTGGGCTCGCCTCCACCATCCGCGCTGGTACCGCGAAGTGACTGGTGAAGAGCCCCGACGCTAGCTCCACGCAGTCTCCGATCGCCCTGGCATTTCAGCGCCGCGCTGAACGCGCGGAGGCGCTCGCGCCTACGAGCGAGGCCGCGGGCGGCGCGCTGCGCTTTGCCGCGGGCCTGTATCGCGCTCAGGTCACCAACGCCCTGGCCCTGCAATCGATTCACCTTTCGGAGCCCTTGAAAGGCGACCTCTCGCGGGACCTGCGCGCACTGCTGCACCCCGCTCAAACCGTGCTGCGCTTCATCGCCGCAAACGGACCACCTGTCCTGGCCCAAGAGGCACAACGACGTGGTCAGGAAGGAGAATCGGTAGCGGCCTCTCGCCTTGAAGTGTGCTGGACCGGAGATCGCCCCTTCTCCGAAGACTACCTCAGCCGAGCGCTTCTTCGAGTCTACGTGGAGCATCTGGCCGGTCTGAAGATTCCGCCGCTGCGGCCCCACCCCCAGGGGTATTGCCCGTACTGCGGGGGACCTCCCTGGATTGCCAGTCGCCGAGCCTTGGAGAGCACCGAGGGTGCGCAACGCTTCCTGGGGTGTGCCTTGTGCGGAGGCGAATGGCCGCTGGTGCGAATCCGCTGCCCGTCTTGCGGCGAAGCCAATCCCGACAAGCTGCCTCAATTTGGCGCGGATCGGTATCCAGCCGTTCGGATCGAGGCGTGCGACACGTGTAAGCGGTACGTCAAGTCCTTGGATCTCACCGTCGACGCCAGGCCGATACCCGAGGTGGACGAGCTGCTCTCACTAGGCCTCGACCTGTGGGCAGTCGAGCAAGGTTACAGCCGAATTGAGCCTGGACTTGCAGGAGTTTGAGCCGGATCGCCGATCTGAAAGCGCTCAGCCCAGCTGAAGAAACTGGGTTTCCGGCTCCGAGTGTGCAGGATTCAAGGCGCGGTAGGCACTGGCCAGCTGTCCCTGCGCCCAACCCAGAAAGACACCATCTCCCCGGTAGTGGGTTTCTCCTGAGGAGAGCTCCAAAAGCGTAATCGACCCGCTGCCACTGCTCGAGTCCACCAGCACTCGCCACGCGGATACGGTGACTTGGCTGTCCCGCGCTCGGACCGGAACGCGTTCCAAGGGGCCAACCGCCACCTGGTTCAAGCCTGCGATGATCTTGGCTTGCTGCGGTGAAGAGGTCATCTACGGCTCCGGAAATTGGATCCGGCGAATGTCTATCCCCCCAGTTTCGACCTGTCTACTCGCACAAGGTGGGATTTACAGTCGAAGGCGACCCATCCTTCAAAAGTTCCCGAAACGGCAAGGAAAAACCCGGGACAAGTTACAGGGAAGCCGGTCGTTCCTGAGGGGCCTGACCTAACCTCGACGCCACTTGTCCCGGGCAAGTCGGCTACTGCAAAGACCTATTCGAGATCAATGACACCGCAACTTCTGCATGGTTGCGTAGTGATGGCCGAAATTAATTGCCGCCGGGCAGGGTTGCGGCGCACTGCGAGGGGGGGCACAACTTGGAATTGACAAGGCTTCGATCGGCCCACCATAAGGGCCGCATGCCGGGGACGTGGGGGTGGGCGCACCTTGCGTGCGCTGCGAGTATTGTCGGTTTCTCGCTGTGGCCGTCGCACGCACTCGCGGGCAGGCGTCCGTTTCTTCTGGCGTACGATACCGAGATCATTCCCGAAGGCGAGGTCGAGCTCGAGCAATGGCTGTGGTCCGAGAGCAAAATACCCGCCAGGCCGCGCGTCCCGGCGCGCTATTGGATCTATTGGTCGCCGGTCTTTGGGATGAGCAACCACCTGGAGCTGTACATTCCTGTCACCATCGTTTCCAGCTCCACCACTACCAATCTGGAGACGCTATCGGCGGAAGTGCGCTACCGCTTCTTCCCCCGCGAACAAGAAGGAGGCTTTCAGGTTCTGCTTCGCGCCGCGGTTCATCAAGCGGTCTATACGCGCGCCGCTCCTTCGAGCGCCGAGCTAGGCTTGGCGGCGTCCTATGGAAAGCCGACTCAATTTCATGTGGCGATCAACGCGGGGCTCTACGCCGCGCTCCCCTGGCCGGAACACATGGCCCGTCCCATCATCTTCGAGTACGCGGCTGCCGCCGCTTACCCCCTCGTCGGCAATGAGCTTCGACTGGCGGCGGAATTCGACGGAGAAATTGGCCTTCGCGAAACCAGCGAAACCGTGGGGCGACATTTTGCAGGAGGGGCGATCGCGTGGACTCGCGGTCGGGTGTGGATAACCGCCGGAATGCTCTTTGGGCTCACCGGTATTTCTGACACCACGCCGCGATACATGCCGAGGTTGATTTGGGCGGTCGCCTTCTAGCCTTTTGTCTCGCTGCGGCTGGCGCATCGAGCGCCTGGGCTGCCGGCGGCAGCGTCCATGGGACGGTGGAGCTATTTGTCCTCAATGAACGTGGGGAGAAAGTTCGCAAGGCCGACGCCTCCTCGGTCGTGGTCTACGTGGTGGGGTTCAACCAGGCAGCGCCCACGGAGGCGTCTCGGATTTCTCAGAAGAACAAGACGTTCATCCCCGACGTTTTGCCGATTGTGGTGGGTCAGACCGTGGAGTTCACCAACGACGACGACATCATCCACAATGTCTTTTCCACCTCCAAAGCCCGGACCTTCGATCTCGGCAAGCCGAGGGCAGGAGAATCGAGGCGGGTCAAGTTCGATCAAACCGGTCTGGTCGACGTCTACTGCGACATTCACGAGCAGATGGTGGCTACGGTCCTGGTACTGCCAAATCGGGCGTTTGCCGTGACCGGCGCGGATGGACGCTTCACCTTGACCGGCATCCCGCCGGGGCATTATTCGCTGTTCGCCTGGAGCCGTTTGGCGGAGCCGGCGCGAATGGAGGTCGAAATTCGATCGGACCAGGACGCGGAAGCGACCCTCGAGTTGACCGAGACGAAAGCCAGCCTCCCCCACCTCGGCAAGTACGGACAGCCATACCGAAAGCAGCCCAGCTACCCCCAGTGACCCTTGTCCAACTGCTCTACTTGATGCACGGTTGAGTGCGCCGATGCGCGAGCTGCAGACCCCACCCTGCCCCGATGAGAACCAGCTGCTGCTCTCCGTACAAGGGATGCTGTCATCGGGGGAACGCCAGGCGATTGAAGAACACATTGACCACTGTGAGGAGTGCCGCCGCGTGGTGGCTCAGCTGATCCGGGTCAGCGCCGCGCCCGAAAGCAGGAGCGAGCCGTCGTCGTCAACGCTGATTCGCATCACATCGGGCCCGAACGCCCACGAGTCGTCCGGCTCTCCTGAGCTTCTATCCCGCGGCACCAACCTCGGCCGCTACGTCATTCTCGACTTCATCGGCAGCGGTGGTACCGCGGTGGTCTATGGCGCCTACGATTCAGAGCTGGAGCGCAAAGTAGCGATCAAGCTGCTGCGGACCGATCTGCCCGGGTTGGGAACGCCCGAGGCCAACCGCAGCCAGTTGCTGGCCGAAGCCCAGGCGATGGCCCGGCTGTCCCATCCCCACGTGATCGTGGTCTACGACGTCGGCACCTTTGGAGACCGCGTCTTCTTGGCGATGGAGTTCATCCGGGGCAAGAGCTTGCGCGCCTGGCTCGAAGAACGGCCGCCCTGGCAGCAGATCCTTCAGATCTTCTTGCAGGCGGGCGAGGGACTTTGGGCAGCGCACCAGTCCGGACTGATCCATCGCGACTTCAAGCCGGACAACGTGCTGGTGGACGGCGAAGATCGCGCGCGGGTGACCGACTTCGGCTTGGCGTTGGCCCTCAAGCGGCAAGAAATCGAGGGGGTCTCGACCTCCTCGGCGGGATCGACGCCGAACGCCTTGGGAAAGGATGCGCTGGTGGGCACGCCGGCGTACATCGCTCCCGAGCAGTGGAAGGGTCAGCCCGCCGACCAACTTTCGGACCAATTTAGCTTCTGCGTCGCGCTCTACGAGGCTCTGTACGCGGAGCGTCCCTACCCTGGCAAAACCTCCGGCAGCCTGGGCCTGGTACCCGATCTGATTGAGGAAACCGCGGTACCCTCCTGGATCCGTCGGGTGGTTTTGCGCGGTCTAAGCCCTCGCCCCGCTGCTCGTTACCGCTCGATGCAACAGCTGTTGCAGGCCTTGACCGATGGGCTGCGGGTGCGGCGAGTCCGGTTCACTCTGGCGGCCTCGCTGGCGGCTTTGATGCTGATGTTGTTGCTCGGCTACTGGGGCCTGGGCGCCTCTACCACGCGCAAACTGGAGCTGGACCTCGCCCACGCCGCGGAACAGTTTCGCGCCAAGGCAATCGAGCAGCAGCGGCTGATCGACTTGCGGGCACAAGCGACTCTGAAAAAGGAGTACTTGCTGGAGGCGCTTGGACGAGCGGACGATCGCGACGCCAGTCTGGGCCTGGCGCCGGAATCGCGCGAGGACGAGCTGAAATTCGTCCACGAGCTGATCAGATCCGCGGACCTCCCCTTCCTCAAATCCGCCGACGCCCTGCTGCTCGTCGATGCCTCCAGCCGCGTGCTCTTCAACCGCGCGGCGGAAACGCAGTGGGGGAAAAGAATCTACGGGGTCCACGGGCTGGAGGTTGCGCTCGCCGGCCAATCGGTGGAAGAGCTTTGGTCTGCGGATCAAGTTCGCAAATTCCCGGTGCCGCTGTCTTCCCAAGCGCCCGGGACTGATCTGCTTCTGATCTTCGTGCGTCCGGTGGTCCGCGGGCGCGAGCCCCTCGGCGCCGCGCTCTGGGGTCAGTGGATCAAGGCCTCCTTCATCCCCGAGCTCGAGCAGTCGGTGGGAGATCGGGTGGTGTTGAGAGCCCCCGACGGCGCCGGCGTCGCGAGCTTGCCTGGCGCCTTGGAAGCGGAACCTTTGAGCAGATCCCCTTCGCCTCATCAGCTGAAGATTCGGGGCGCGCATTACCTCGCCCAGCCGGTGGACATGGTCGGCCTCAGCGGACATACGATCGGCAACGGAACCCTGCTCAGAAATCTGGACGAAGAGCTCGACCCGGTGCTGACCCGCTATCAGAAGGGATCGCTGGCAGTGCTGTCCTGCGCCGCCGCCGCGATGGCGATCGCCTACTTGCTGTGGCGAGCTCGCCGCCGTCGGGTGATGGGCTAAGCGAAGGCTCACTGCTCGTCGTCGGAAGCGCGAAGCACGGCGCTGATGCTGACGTCGAGCTGGCTATTCACCAGGTGCATCAAGCTGTCCAACTCGTCGGGGTCGAGGTTCAATCGCTTCGCCAAATCCTCGCGGGTCTGTTGCAGCAGCAGCAGGCGAGACTTGGCAATCCAACGAGACACCGTGGACTTGTCCACCTGGTAGGCGCCGCCCACTTGGCTCAGGCTCAATCCGTCCGCGAAGTGAAGGCGCAGGACATTGCGCTCCTGCGGAGAGAGGAAAGAGACCGCGTTGCGAAACGCTTCGGTGAAGTCTTTGCGATAGCGCGTTCGAAGGTACTCCAGCTCCAGGTCGTTGACCTGCGCCGGCAACTCGAGAAGTTGATCGTCGCTCGCAGGGGCCTCTTCCCGGTTCTGAGCCCTTCTGAGGTTGAGCGCGGTTCGCATCGCCACCGCGCGCAGCCAGTGGGTGAGCGGTCCGAATCCGGCGTACTCCGAGATTTTGGGCGGCCGCCCTCCGCTGGGGACCAGCAATTTTTGTCGGACCTGCTGCTTCGCCTCGGCCACGAAAGTGGGCGAAGGGTCGATGCTGGCGATCGCCGGAACCACTTGGGGCAAGACGGTTTGTTCGAAAGCCGCGATCGACGCGGGATCTCCATTTGCGCACCCGCAGCACAGGTACAAGTCGCTGGCATGGACGTTGGCAAGCCATTCCTCCAGCGGCCTGTCGGGAATCATCCGACGGGCGAGCGCGGCCACGAATTGATGCGCATCCACCGTCAGCTTGGGCCAGGTCTGGGCAGCGCGGTCGACGACGCGGAGCAGCCTCTCGTCGAGCTGGCGAGCATCCAGCGCACCGCTCGGGCTCAAGCGATTCTCGGAAAAAGTCTTCGAAAGTGTGGAAGGCAAGGTGTCAGAGGCATCGCCAGTTCTTCGCTGGGAGTCAAGAAGAACTCCATCCCATTGTTTTTCCAGAAGCGGGGCAGTGCAACAAGATCCATCCCCCCGTGTCTCTCCGAGCGAGGGCAACCCGTGAGAAACCAAATACATGTCCACCGCTCAAATCAGTCATCCGATTGTTACAGGCCCGCGCCACGACCGTAAAATGCGCCCTTTGAGCAACGCGGGAATGATGCGGACCAGGCGCAGCTTCGCTCGGGTTATCGGCGGCGGCATCCTGCTCGCCAGCATCGGTGTACTCGCCGACTCTCAGGGCAACAGCCAGTTTTCGAAGCACGGGGCCTCGCAGGTGACGTTCACCGCGTCCGGTCCGGGAGGTCTACGAATCGAGGGACTTACCCAGGAGCTCGAGGTGCGGGACCAAGGAGACACCTTGGCGGTAATTGTCCCGCTGACAAACCTCAGCACCGGCATCGCGCTGCGAGATCGGCACATGAAAGAGAAATATCTGGAGACCGATAAGTACCCGACCGCGGAGCTAAAGATCAGTCGCGGCGAGCTGAAGGTGCCGCCCGAGGGAGGGACCGAAGAAAGCTCGGCCAATGGAATGCTCAAAATTCACGGAACCGAGAAGAAGGTGCCCTTCAAGTACCGAGCCAGCGAAGCCGGAGGCCTTTACACGGTCGATGGATCCCTGCAGCTGAACATGGGCGATTACGGCATCGCTACCCCGTCTTTCATGGGAGCGACGGTCAAACCGGACGTCGACGTCAAGGCGTCGTTCCGCCTGCAGCAGGCCAAGTCAGCAGAGCAGCGGATCCCGGGTGAGCGAACCGCGGCTCAATGAGCGTGGTGAACGAATCGCCGCTTCGCCAGCGAGCGCGCACACTCAAAGTCGCCGGACCAGAATGAGGTCTGTCTGCGGGTCGGCTCCTAGAACGAAGAGCTGCTTGCCAACTTCACGAAAATTCCATTGTCGGTAGAACGAGCGAGCGCGAGTATTGTGCTCCCACACCGCCAGCCAGATGCTTTGGCGCCCGCGCTCGCGCGCTTCCAGTTCGGCGCGCTCCATCAGCGCGGTGCCCAAACGCTGTCCCCAGAATGGCCGATCCACGTACAGCCGTTCGATTTCAATCGGGTGCGGCTGGGTCACGCAGCTTGGAGCAGGTCGGCTTCGGAGTTTGAGGTAACCCGCGGCATCGGATCCCACGAAAGCTAGAAAAAAGGTATTCCCGGGATCCAAAACCTCGGCGCGCTGCTTCTCCTCACCGAACGCTTCCCGCAAATAGTCCTGGAGATTTTCGGCAGTGTTCTGAGCAGCGAACGCGTCGCGGAACGTGCGCTCTCCCAGCTCAGCGAGAAGCTGGGCATCTTCGACGACTGCCTTTCGGATCACCGGGACGAGGCGCGGCAGCATCGGGGTTCTCTAACCAGGTCGGTTCTCTCGGCGAATGACGCATCGAAGGCCGGACCAAGTCTCGTCGATTGCGCAGACTTTATTGTCGACCAAGCCGGCCGGGAGCGCCACTTCGCGCACTCGATCCTCGGTGATGTCCGTGGGCATCTTCGACGCCTTCTTTGGCCAGGCCACCCACAATCCGCCCGCCGGATTCAGCACTTGCACCAGATCTCGAAACCGATTTCTCAGTGCTTCCAGTTCTGTCTCGAAGAAGACCACCACATCGAATTGCTTCTTCTCGGCCGGGCGCGAACGGACGGTGACGCTCGCCGGCAGCTTCCCGAGCAGCGCCGCGAATCCCTTGGGCGCTTGCAGAATCAGGAGCCTATCCCCCTCGCGAATACCCAATTTTTTCGGCAATGGAGTGCCCGAATAGCCGGCCATGGCGGGACGCATTTACCGCAAGGCAATGGTAGCCCCAAGCACCATCGTCCCGTCGCGGGGGCAGGTTCACTGCCATCAACAGCCGGGGAATACGCCAGGCGAGCGGGGGGTTGGGCGCCCGATTTGATGCTGATCGGGGAGCGCTGCGCTAAAAGGCGGCCACTGCTCAGGGAGGTTGGCCAAATGAGAAAGCTTCACTGTCTTTCGGCTTTGGGTGCGTTCGCAATTCTTTGCTCAAATCCCGCCCAGGCCCAGCTGCAACTGCCCAGGCCGAGCCCGGGCGCCAAGGTGACGCAGACCGTGGGCTTGACGGAAATCACGGTCGAGTACAGCAGCCCTGGCGTCAAGGGACGCAAGATCTGGGGAGCGGTGGTGCCTTATGGCGAGGTTTGGCGAGCCGGCGCCAATGACACCACCAAGGTGACGTTCAGCAAGGAGGTCACCGTCGGTGAAAAGCAGGTGCCTGCGGGCTCCTATGCTTTTTTCGCGATTCCGACCGCCACCGAGTGGACGCTGATCCTCAACAAGGACTTCAACCAAGGAGGCTCCTCCAAGTACAACAAAGACCTCGACATCGTCCGAGTCCAAGTGCAGCCGAAAGCAATCTCTCCCCGCGAGCGCTTGGCCTACCTGATCGGCGACTTCACCGACGACACCGCCTCCATGGATCTGGAATGGGAGAAGGTCCGAGTGTCGCTACCCATCAAGTTGAATACCAGCGCCCAGGCACTCGCGAACATCAAGTCGATGACGGACAGGGCGTGGGTCCCCTACACATCTGCGGCTCGGTACATGCTCGAAACCAAGAAGGATTACGACGCGGGACTGCAGCTCGTCGATAAATCGCTCGCCATCAAGGAAGATTGGTTCAACCTTTGGACCAAGGCTCAATTGCTGCGGGCCAAGGGCAAAACGCGGGAGGCCTACAGCCTGGCCGAGAAAGCAAACCAGCTCGGCCAGAAGGAACCCGACCGCTACTTCCTGGCGGACGAGGTGAAAAAGGCGCTGGTGGAGTGGAAAGGGAAGAGCTGACCGGCCGTGCCGGGTCCGTTCTGTCCATCATTTCTCAAAGTAGAAGCGCGCGCTGAGCGGTTTCTTCCGGCAACTTTCCGCAACGCTCACTCGCGGATCGAGCACACCAGGCGCGCATCGCACCGCGCACTCTCGCCGGGTCTGCTGGAAATACTCCTCGACCAAAATCAGAGGCTCCCGGACAGCGAGGCGCGAAAAGCCAATCTCCTCAAACTGAGCCGGCCTGGTACTGCCGTGGTGGTTACGGGGCAGCAGGTAGGGCTGTTCCTCGGGCCGCTGTACACGTTCTATAAGACGGCCTCTGCGGTCGCGACCGCGCGAGCCCTGGAGCGAGAGTCGGGGGTGCCGTGCGTCCCGATGTTCTGGGTGCAAACCGAAGATCACGATTTTCCCGAGATCAACCATTGCCATTTCCCAAGCTCCGATGGAAGCGCGGTGCGGCTGTCGATCGGGGAAGCATCCGAGGGACCGGAATCGTCCCGGATTTCGGTGAAGCACCGAGTGCTGGGGAAAGACGTTGCCCAACAACTGGACTGCCTCCAGGAGCAACTTGGCTCGTTTCCCTTCGCCGCGGACTTTCTCGGATTGCTGCGCAGCCACTACCAGGTCGGCCGGTCCCTGTCAGAAGGGTTCGTCGTTACCCTGGCCAGCTTGTTCTCCGAAGAGGGCCTGGTCTTTCTTGACCCGCGCGAGGAAGCGATGGCGCGGCTCGCCGCGCCGGTGCACCGCAAGGCCATCTTCGAGGCGGAGTCGATTGCCGCGCGGCTACTTCAAAGGGGCCAAGAGCTCGCCGAGAGCGATTTCGAGACGCAAGTCCACGTCCGTTCCGACAGTCCACTGTCGTTCTTTCATTTTCCCCAACCTGAGGGGCCGAGGTTTCGCCTCGAGTCGGATGGGGCGGCGCGCTGGTCCCTGGTCGGCCAGGAAAAGCTCGTCTCCGCCGAGGAGCTGAAGAATGCACTTGAAAGGCAGCCTATGCGGTTCAGCTGCTCGGCGCTGTTGCGGCCCCTGCTGCAAGATACTCT
>Ga0126384_10002021_pt1 | contig 12253 bp, 9 predicted proteins | sample PanSoiMetPlot_36_FD_92543 | JGI IMG/M metagenome (GOLD analysis project Ga0126384, IMG submission 92543) | Tropical forest soil microbial communities from Panama - MetaG Plot_36 | ecosystem: Environmental > Terrestrial > Soil > Tropical forest > Bulk soil | place: Panama | collected 2016-02-17 | reverse complement strand
CGTCCGGTCGTCACTTCACCGTTGGGACCCTTGGCGGGCTCCGGGATCAACACGTACTTGTGGCGCTTCGCCTCGGCCTCGATCAGCTCGCGCGAGGTTGGACTGCCGATCTCCTCATCGGGATTGATGATGATGGTGGTCGGCAGCTTGAGCGCCCCGGCCTCGATCGCCACCCGCAATGCGGCCAGCGCGATGACGGTGCCGCCCTTCATGTCGTAGATGGCAGGACCGAAGCACTTGTCGCCCTCGCGCCGAACCGGGAGCTTGCCTGTCAGGGTACCCACCGGGTGCACCGTGTCGGCGTGCGCGATCAGCAGGAGGCCGGGACCATCGCTGGCTCCCGGGCGGCGGCAGCGCAAGCTGTCAGCGAGCCCATCGCGGCCCGGCAGCCGCTCGACGCTAAACCCGAGCGCGGCAATGCGCGGGCTGATGAATGTCTGCATGCGATTGACGGCGGCCGCATCGTAGGTCGGGCTTTCGATGCGCACCCAGTCGATCAGCTCGGCGAGCAGGGCATCGGCGGCAAATGTCGTCGCTTGGATCATGTGCGGGCGGGTCCTTGCTGGGTGCCGGGTGTGGCTTACTGGTCGGACATGGCATCTGCCTGGAAGGCGGCATCGATCGGCACGCGATAGCCATTGGCGAGGCGGTTGGTCTCGTTGGCCATGCCGACCACCGCCATCAGCTCGCCAAACATCGCATCGCTCATGCCGGCCTTGCGTGCGGCCGCCGTATGGCTGGCAATGCAATAACCACAGCCGTTGGTGACACTGACGGCAACGTAGAGCATCTCCTTGACGAGGGGATCGAGCGCGCCTGGGGCCATCACCTCCTTGACGCTTTGCCAGGTCCGCCGCAACAGCGCCGGATCGCGGGCCAGCCATTTCCAGAAATTATTGACGTCGGGGACGTTGCGGGTGCGCTTGATGTCGTCCCATACGGCGAGCACCTCGGGACTGGGTGGGCCGATAGCTTTGCCTTTTATCTTAGACTTCTGCATGCATGCCTCCTTAACCAGAGCCGATGCGGGCATTGTAGGCATTCTGGCCGAGGATTGCGCAAACCTTGTTGACACCCCGGCATGCGCCTGTGACCATTGGTTTCACAAAACAGCAATGATCTTTCTGGGAGTGAAACCAAATGCGTGCCCTCACTGTCGCCTGGCGGACCGCGGCACTGCCGCTGGCCGTCTTGGTTTGGCTTGCGCACTGCTCGCACGCCGAGGCGCAGAGAAAGTTCACATTTGCCTACGACCAGCCACGCGCCACCGCGTACGGCATCGCCGCCGATATCTTCGATGCTAAACTGAATGAGCTGAGCGGCGGCAAGATGAGCATCGATCAGTTCCCTGGCGCCCAGTTGGGGCAGGAACCGGTGATGCTGCAGAAAATCCGCTCGGGGGATATCGACTTCGTCATCAGCTCGACGGCCAACGCGTCAACGGTTGCGCCGCAGGCCGGCGTGCTGTCATTGCACTTTATCTTCCGCGACCAGAAACATCTGGCCAACACCATCGCCGATGCCAATGTATCGAAGGCGTTTCGCGAGATGGTGAAGGAGCAGGTGCAGGGCGCCCAGGTGCTGGCGCTGATGACCATGGGCATGCGTAACATGTACAGCAAGAAGGAAATCAAGAGCGTCGAGGACGTGAAGGGTCAGAAGGTTCGCGTGCAAGCCACCAAGACGGAGGATACGCACTTCCCGGCCTATGGTGCGCAGACCGTACACATGCCATTCGGCGAGGTTTATACCTCGCTGCAAACCGGTGTCGTCAATGTCGCCGAGAACGGCGTCAATGTTTATATGGCCAACAAGCACTACGAGGTGGCGCCCATTCTGTCGCTGACCGAGCACGAAGCCAACAACAACTGCATCTGGGTCAGCGACAAAACTTGGAACAGCCTGAGCGATCAAGAAAAGCAGTGGGTTCAGGCCGCCGCCGACGAGGTTGCCAAGGTCGAGCCCGCCAAGGCGCTCCAGCTTGAGGCCGATTCCGCCGAAAAGCTGAAGAAAATGGGGGTTAAGGTCGTGGACGGCGTCGACAAATCCGGCTTCGCCAAAGCGGCCCAGCCGATTCAGGACCAGCTTGCGGCCGAACTGGGGCCGCACGCCGTCAAGATCCTGGGGCTCGTCCGCAACATAAAGTGACGGGGATCGCGACCGATCGACCGATGGGCGACGGTGCCGAGATGCGCCGTCGCCCAATGCTTATCCAGCAAGGGACATCCCGTGAAGCTCTCGTTAGTCATTGGGCGTCATCGCCATCTCAAATGGCCGGCGCTGGATCCACTCGAGCACCTGCTCATGATCTTGTGCGGCATCTCGATCGCCGGATTCACGCTTTCGGTGCTGTGCGACGTCGTAACGCGTGAGCTTGGCACCCCCTGGCTGTGGCTGCAGCTGGTCACGACCGGGTTTTTCGCCTGGGGCGTGTTTATTGGCATGGCCACCGCCACCAGGCGCATCGACCACCTCAATCTCGTCGAGATCACCAAGCGCATGCGGGGCCCGAGACGCAGCTTCATCGAGATCACCAATCGCCTGATCATCCTGGCGGTCGGCTCGGCAATGCTGGTGTTCGGCACCCAGAATTGTCTCAACGACATGGGCAGCTTTCGCGCCCCGTCCTTGATCCCGTTGGCCACCTATACGGCGAGCGTGCCGATTGCCGGGGCGCTGATCGTGCTGTTTGCGGTCGAGCAGATCGTCAACGGCTGGCGCCACGGCTTCGAGGGGCCGGAAGACGCCGACGATTTCGCGGGGATCGTCAAATGAGCAACGGCTGGATCTTGCTGCTGATGACCGCCCTGTTCATCGGCCTCGGATACATGGGCGTCCCAGTCGCATTCGCGCTGATGGCCGGCGTCTTGGTCGCCTGTGGCCTCACCCCGATCAGCATGCAGTCAATGGTCGGGCAGATGTTCCATGGCATCGACTCGGAGATCCTGCTGGCGGTGCCGTTCTTTCTGCTGGTCGGCGAACTGATGACGTCGGCGGACGTTACCAACCGCATGATCCGCCTGGCCCAGGCGATGGTTGGGCATCTGCGCGGTGGATTGGCGCAGGTCGTCACCTTGTTCAGCATGTTTTTTGCCGGCATCTCCGGCTCATCGACGGCCGATGTGGCGGTCCTCAGCCGTACCGTCGCTCCCGAGATGACGCGAGAAGGCTACGACCGCGCCTTCACCTCGGCGTTGATCGCCTGCGCGTCGACGATGGCAAACCTGATCCCGCCCAGCATCATGGCCGTGGTCTACGGCGCCACCGGCAACGTTTCCATTGGCGGACTGTTCCTGGCGGGCATCGTCCCGGGGGTCCTGATCGGCATCGGCCTCATGCTCTATTCGCATTTCTTCGGCCCTGCCGGCCTCAGCAAGCCCCGCGCCACGCTGTGCGAATTGGCGGCCGCGACCCGGGCCTCGGCGCTACCGCTGATGATCCCCCTCATCATCATGGGGGGTATTCTCACGGGTTGGTTTACTCCGACCGAGGCCGGTATGGTGGCAGCGGTCTACATCATATTGGTGCTGGTGCCGTTGCTCGCCCGCGGCCACATCCGGCATCTGCCGCGCGATTTCGTCTACACCGGCCTGCTCTACTCCATTCCCCTTGCGCTGGTCGCGGCCGCATCCGCGTTCGGTTGGATGCTCGCCTATTTGCGTGGCCCCGACATCGTGTCGGGGTGGATCGAGCAGGTTGCCGGCCACGACGGTCGCATCATCATGTTTCTGCTGGTGATCTTGTTCATCGTTATCGGCGATTTCATGGACGCCGTCCCCGCCATCATCATCTTCATGCCGATTGTCATCAAGCTCAACGAGCTGGGCGACATCAATTCGCTTCACATGGGCGTGGTCCTGATCACGACCCTGGTGTTCGGACTAATTACGCCTCCCTACGGCCTGTCCTTGCTCGTCGCCTCGAAATTTGTTGGTGTCGCCTTCACCAGAGCAATGTTCGCCTCGCTGCCGATCTATGTCGTGTTCTTCGCGACCATCGCCTTCACCGTGCTCTTTCCCAGTGTGGTGCTGTATCTGCCGAAGTTGTTTTTGCCGGAATCCGTTGGCTGCTTCCGCAGTCCGACCGGAGCCGGCTATATCTGTCCGAAATAGTAGGGCGCGCCATTATTTGCCAGCGGCAAGCGGCGGCCTGCCCGGCTGACGCGGCGGCGGGCGCTGGCTTAGAGAACCACGCCACTTGCCAAAAAGCGCGAGCGCCGCTTTTCGTGAACCTGACGGGCGCCCTTGCCTCCTTGCGCTCCGGGCCGCGAATCTCCATTTCGACGGTGGCCGCGGGGAACTAACCTGGGAGCTCGGTATTCAGGTGGAGTGTGTAAAAGATAGCTGTTTGCAGGGCCCCCGTAGCATACACGCGCGACACCGAATCGGATTTGCTTGGTGCGCCGCCAGGAGATGACCCGATGTCTCACACCTATGCGAGCCAGCCCTTCACAGCCCGTTGGATACCGAGGCTCAGGTTTGCCCTCGCGGGCTCGGCGCTGAGCCTGTGTTTGTTGGGCACCGCCGCACCGGCGTCGGCGGTCGCGGCTGGGCTCGAAGGCTCCTGGTCGGGTGGCGGAACCGTCAGGTTCGCCTCGGGTCAAGAAGAGCAGGCGCGCTGTCGCGCCCACTATAGCCGCCGCTCCAATGCCGTTTACGTGCTGCACGCCACTTGCGCCACGGCCTCGGGCAAGGCGGCACAAAGCGCTACCCTGCAAAAGGTTGGCGACAACCGCTATTCCGGCACCTTCTATAACAGCGAGTATGATATTTCCGGGCGCATCTACGTCATCTTGCGCGGCAGCAGCCAAAGCGTGCGGCTCACCAGCGGCAGTGGCTCGGCATCGTTCCGCCTCAGCCGCTAGCAGCGTCCGTTAGACGGCGGCGCCCCGCCGCCGCCGACGCCGTCGCGCTCAGCCCATCGGGCCGGCGCCAGCGGTGGCCAGGCGGCGTTGACAACGACCCCGCGGAACTCCTTTCCTGCCCGGCACGCCACGGCGGCACAGGGGGGATCGGGTGGACACGGTCGTCGGCATCATCATCGGTCTCGTCGCCGGTTTTGTGATGGCGCTTGCCCACACGCGCCGACGGGCGACCGCCACCGCCGTGCCGCCTCACTCCCACCCCAGCCCGGCGCCGGCGCCCGCCGCGGCCCCGGCGAGCGACGAACCCGTCACCTTGACGGCCCGACTGCACCGCCTGGAGGGGACCTTCGCCGCCTATTCGAGCAACTACGCCCATCCCCGCGAGCTCGAGGACCAGGTCGGGTTCTGCGAGGCGGCCAAGCTGTTGGCCGATCCGCAGGTGACGCTCGAGGTCGTCAGCCAGTACGCGCTGGGCAGCAACTGGGCGCTCTCCTGTGCGGCGCTGGCGGCGCTTCCCGACCGTGCCGACGGCGCCCAGCTGGCACCGGCAATCAGTGCCGACTTCGACAAGTTGCATTTGTGGGCGATGTTCTTTGCCCTCAAGTATCTGGCCACGCTCGACAACCGGCCAGCCGTCGGCGAGGCCTTGACCGGCGCCAAGGAGTGGTGGGCGGAGAACGTGCTGATCACCGGCTTCTTCCGCGACTACTTCGCCTTGCGGGCGACCAAAGACGATAACGCCACATTTGGCGCCGCGCTGGAGCGCACCGGTGCCCCGACGGCGGCGATCCGGGCATTCCTCGAGCGGGTTGGCCACCCCATGGCCAAGACGCTGTTGGCCGAGCTCGACAGCCGCACCAGGACCAACATCGATCGCAGCTTTCTTGCCGCCTTTGGCCGCTTCTGGTCGGACAAGAAAGACGGCGAGGTCCTGATCGAGCTCGACGACTGGGGCGAGGCGCTCGATGCCGCCCAGGCTGCAGCCCAGCTGACACCGGTGCGCTCGCTCTTGGTCAGTGGCGAGCACCGGGTCGGCAAGACCGCCTTCCTGAGGCTGCTGGCACGCCGGTTGGAGCAGGACGGCTGGACCATCTTCGAGGCGGGCGGTGCCGATCTGATGGCCGGACAACAATGGTTCGGGCAGCTCGAGGGCCGCATTCAGCGCACCATCGAGGAAGCGGCGGTGGTCAAGAAACTCGTCTGGTACATCCCCGATCTGTTGCAGCTGGCGCGCAGCGGCACGCACCAGGGCCAGGCCGCCAGCATTCTCGACCAGCTGCTGCCGGCGATCCAGACCGGCCGTTTGCTGGTGTGGAGCGAGGCTTCACCCAAGAGCATGGCGCGGCTCTACCAGTTGCGGCCGGCGCTGCGCGGCCTGTTGGAGGTGGTCCGGCTAGAACCGCAGACCGAGCAGCAGACCGCGGCGTTGGCAACCACCGTCAGCCAGCGGCTCGCCGACAACACTGAGCTCAAGTTCCAACCCGGTGTCATCGAGGCGGCGCTGAGCGCGGCCCGCCAATACCTCGGTTCCGGCACCCTTCCTGGCGCCGTCATCGACCTGATCCGGCTCACGGCGCAACGGGCCAGCAAGCACGCCAGCGACACTGTCGAGGCCCGCGACGTGATCATCACCCTGTCGCAACTGACCGGCCTGCCGATCACCATCCTCGACCACCAAGAGCGCATGAACTTGGGCGAGATCAGCGGCTATTTCACGGCCCGGGTGATCGGCCAGGACGAGGCGGTGGCGGCGATCGTCGAACGCATCGCCATGTTGAAGGCGGGACTCAATGACCCTGGCAAACCGATCGGCGTGCTGCTGTTTGCAGGCTCGACCGGCACCGGCAAGACGGAACTGGCCAAGACCACCGCCGAATATCTGTTTGGTTCGATCGAGCGCCTCGTTCGTCTCGATATGAGCGAGTTCCAAGCGGCGGAGGCCACCGCCAAGATCATCGGCGACGGTGGCGCCGGCAGCGAGACCGACTCGCTGATTGCGCGCATCCGCAAGCAGCCGTTCTCCGTCATCCTGCTCGACGAATTCGAGAAGGCACATCCCAATATCTGGGACCTGTTCCTGCAGGTGTTCGACGACGGCCGATTGACCGACAGCATGGGTCAGGTCGCCGACTTTCGCCACGCCATGATCATTCTCACCACCAATCTCGGCGCCGGCGGCCAGTACGGTTCCGGGCTCGGCTTCGCGCCGGCGGCCTTGGGCTTTTCCGAGGAGGATGTACACGCCGCCATCGGCCGCACATTCCGGCCGGAATTCCAGAACCGGCTCGACAAGGTGATCGTATTTCGGCCGCTGACGCGCAGCTTGATGCGCGAGATCCTGAAGAAGGAGCTCGATGGCGTGCTCGACCGCCGCGGCCTCAAGGATCGCGAGTGGGCGGTGGAATGGGAGGCCTCGGCGCAGGACTTCCTGCTCGAGAAGGGCTTTTCCGCGACCATGGGTGCGCGCCCGTTGAAGCGCGCCATCGACCAATACGTGATCGCGCCGCTGGCCGCGACCATCGTCGAGCGGCGCTTTCCCGAAGGCGACCAGTTCGTGTTCGTGCGCAGCGACGGCCGCGGCATCCAAGCCGAGTTCGTCGATCCCGACAGCGATGCCGCCGCCGACGGCGCCGAGCCCACCAGCGGCGCGCCGGGCCTGCTCCATATCGTTCTCAAGCCCACCGGCAGCGGCCTTGAGCTTGGCGTGCTGGCGGCCGAGACGAAGGCAATCGACGCCTCGCTGGCCTCCGCCGAATGGGAAGCCTTGCGGCTGGCGCTGGCGCAGGCGATGTCGGGCGCCGATTTCTGGAAGCAGCCCGATCGCCACGCCACCCTTGCCCGGCTAGCGCTGATCGACCGGGTCGGCGCCGCCATGCATACGGCGGCTCACTTGAACGCGCGGCTATTGCGCGGCAAGGCGCGCACCGGCAATGCCTCGCGCGAGCTGGCCGGCCGGCTGGCGCTGCAGCTTCACCTCATCAAGGAGGGCATCAAGGATACGCTGGAGGCGGCCCCGATCGAGGTGGCATTGCGGGTCGAGCCGGTGTTCGAGAAGCCGGCCGAGCATCACGATACCCGAGCATGGTGCGGGCAGCTGCTCGACATGTATCGCGGCTGGGCCATCAACCGCCACATGCAGCTGAGCGAGCTCGCCGGCGAGGCGGGGCGCCAGCCGTGGCTGCTGATCAGCGGCTTCGGCGCGCATCGACTATTGGCGCAGGAGGTTGGCCTGCACGTGCTCGAGGACGATGATCAAGATGCGCGCCGTGCCACGGCGCGGGTCAGCCTGGCAGTGACACCGCTGGGCGATGTGTCCCGCGACCGGCTGCGGCGAGCTTTGGCGGCGGCCTTCGACGCCGCGCCGCCGCAGCTGAGCATCGTGCGCCGCTATCGCCGCGGGCCGGCACCCTTGGTGCGGAACATGAACGGCAGTTGGCGCTCCGGCCGGCTCGACGCCGTATTGCGCGGCGATTTCGATCTGATCGCCGCCAGCCAAGCCTAACCGCGGGCGCCAGCCGCGGGCCACGCCAGTGCTGCGCGCGGCAGGTGCCGGGCGAAACATCGCTTCACCGCGCTCCGGCCCCACGATATGCTGATCGCAGCGGGACTTGAGGAGGACGGCGATCATGGCGGTGGCGCTGAACGCGGCGATCAGCGAGGCTGAGACAAACGATGGTGCGATGCTGATCGACGGCAGCTGGGTCGGCAGCGTCTCGGGCGGCAGCATCGCCGTGGAAAGCCCGGGCAATCGCCGGCTGTTCGCCAAGGTGCCGCGCGGCAATGCCGAGGATGTCGATCTCGCCGTCAAGGCTGCGAGCCGAGCCTTTGCCGGCTGGAGCCGGGTGGCGCCGCGCGAGCGCGGCCGCTTATTGCAAAAGATCGCCGATGCCGTCGAGGCTCGCGTCGAGGAGCTGGCGCGGATCATCGCCGAGGAAACCGGCAATGCCATTCGTACGCAGGCGCGGCCCGAAGCCAAGAATTCCGCCGATATCATGCGCTACTTCGGCGGCCTTGCCAGCGAGCTCAAGGGCGAGACCATCCCGCTTGGCGAACAGGTTTTGAGCTACACCCGCCGCGAGCCGATCGGCGTGGTCGGCGCCATCATACCCTGGAATGCACCGGTGCTGCTCGCCACCTTGAAGATCGCCCCGGCGCTGTGCGCCGGCAACACGCTGGTGCTCAAAGCCGCCGAAGATGCCCCGCTCGGGGTGCTGTGGCTCGCCCGTATTTGCCAACAGTACCTGCCCAACGGGGTGCTCAATGTCATCACCGGCTACGGCGAGGAGGCCGGGAGTGCGCTCGCCGGTCATGCCGGCGTCAGGAAGCTGTCCTTTACCGGCTCGACCGAGGTCGGCAAGCTGATCATGCGCGCGGCGGCCGAGCGGATCGTGCCGGTGTCGCTGGAGCTTGGCGGCAAAAGCCCGTCGATCGTCTATCCCGATGCCATGCAGGATTGGGTGGTCGACGGCATCATCGCCGCCATGCGCTTCACCCGGCAGAGCCAGTCCTGCACCGCTGGCTCGCGGCTATTCCTGCACGCCGACATTTTCGACAGCTTTCTTGCGGCGCTGGCCGACAAGACCGCCAAGCTCAAAATCGGCGACCCGTTGGATGAGGCGAGCGACATCGGCGCCATTATCAATGCAAAGCAGTTCAACAAGGTCTGCGGCTACGTCACCGAGGGCCTGAGCCTGCCCGGCTCCAAGCTGGTGTTCGGTGGACTGCCCCCGAAAGTGGGGCCGCTGGCCGAGGGCTACTTCGCGCTGCCCACGGTATTCGCCAATGCCGGCAACGATTGGCGGCTGGCGCGGGAGGAAATCTTCGGCCCGGTTCTGGTCGCCATCCGCTGGACCGACGAGCGCGAGGCGATCCGCATGGCCAACGATTCGCACTATGGGCTCGCCGCCTACGTGTGGACCCGCGACATCGGTCGGGCGCTCACCGCCGCCCACAGCATCGAAGCCGGCTGGGTGCAGGTCAACCAAGGTCTCGGCCAGTCGCCCGGCCACTCCTATGGTGGTGTCAAGCAGAGTGGCATTGGGCGCGAATTCTCGCTCGAAGGCATGCTCGACAGTTTCACGCAGCGCAAAAACGTAACCGTCAACCTCACCACACCTTCTCATTGACAACCACGGCCGCCGAGCGCGGCCGGCAAGCAACCAGGAGAGGCAGCGCCATGGCGCGTGTCGGATTTATCGGCGTTGGCAACATGGGCAGCCTGATGGCGCGCAACCTGATCAGGGCCGGGCATAGCCTCAAGGTCTACGACCTGTCGGAGGAGGCCGTTAATTTCGTGGTTCAGTCGGGCGGCAAGGCGGCGGCCTCGGTGAAGGATGCCGCAGCCGACGTCGACATTGTCGTGAGCATGCTGCCGGTCGGCGACAACGTGCGCGCGGTCTATCTCGAGGACGGCGTGCTCGCCGCCGCCAGCCAAGGCACCCTCTTGATCGATTCATCGACCATCGATGTCGAGACCGCCCGAGCGGTGCACGCCGCCGCCACCGCGGCCGGCTTCAGCATGCTCGATGCACCGGTGTCGGGTGGCGTGGTCGGCGCCGACGCCGCCACCCTCACCTTCATGTGCGGCGGCGACAAGGCCGCCTTTCTCAAGGCGCGGCCGCTGCTCGAGGGCATGGGCAAGAACATCGTGCATTGCGGCGGCCCGGGCTTCGGCCAGGTGACCAAGATCTGCAACAACATGGTGGCGGGCATCACCGCGCTCGCCCTGTCGGAGGCCTTCGTCATGGGCGAGAAGCTGGGCGTCGACCGGCAGACGCTCTATGATGTGCTTTCGACCTCGACGGCAGGCTCGGTGATCCTGACGCGGATGTGCCCAATGCCGGGTGCGGTGCCGGGCGCGGCATCGAGCAACGGCTTCAAGCCGGGCTTTGCCGCCAAGCTGATGCTCAAGGACCTGCGCCTGTCACAGGCGGCAGCGGCGATGGCCCAGACCGCCACGCCGCTGGGCGCCGCCGCCACGGCCGCCTATAGCCTGCATATCGCCAACGGCCACGGCGATCTCGACATGAGCAGCATCGTCAAATTGATCAATCCGGAGATCTAGGCCGCGGCGCTGCGGCCGAGGCGTGCCCGGCCAGGGTTGCCGGGGCACCTCGCAGCAGCGCCCGCGCGGCCTTAGCCGAGCGATGGGGCACTGAAATGCCGATCGACAAGCGGGTCAGCACCGCCGCCGAGGCCCTGGCCGACGTCGCCGACGGGGCAACGGTATTGATCTCGGGCTTCGGCGGCGCCGGCTTTCCCAACATCCTGATCGGGGCCCTGCGCGAGCGCGCGCCCAACAACCTGACCTTGGTGGTCAACTCGGCTACGCACCGCTATTCCTTGACGCACGAGCTGATCGCGGCCGGGCTGGTGCGCAAGGTGATCTGCACCGCCGCCCGCGGCCACGACAAGGCGCCCTCGCCGTTCGAACGCTTGTGGGTGGAGGGCAAGATCGAGCTCGAGTGCGTGCCGCAAGGCACTTTTGCCGAGCGCATCCGCGCCGGCGGCGCCGGGATCCCGGCTTTCTACACCCCCGTCGGCTTCGGCACCGCGCTCGCCGAGGGCAAGGAGGTGCGCCAATTCGATGGTCGCCAGCACGTCTTGGAACAGGCGATCAAGGGCGACCTGGCCTTGGTGCGCGCCGATGTCGCCGATCGCTACGGCAATCTCGCCTTCAACTACGCTCAAATGAACTTCGCCCCGGTGATGGCAACGGCCGCGAAACTGGCGGTGGCCGAGGTGCGCATGGCGTTGGAGGAGCCGCTGCCGCATCAGCGCGTGCAGCTGCCGGGATGCTTTATCGACCGAGTACTGGCGGTGGGAGCCTGAACATGCAGCCGCTCAATCGTTTGCAGATGGCATGGCGCGCCGCCCAGGACATCGGCGACGGCATGCTCGTCAATCTCGGGATCGGCATGCCGGTGGCGGTCGCCGACTATCTGCGGCCCGAGGTCGACGTGTTCTTTCAGTCCGAGAACGGCGTCATCGGCGTCGGACCGCTGGCCGCGCCGGACCGGGTCGATACCGACCTGGTCGACGCCGGCAGCCGCCGCATCACCCTGCGGCCGGGTGCTTCGATCGTCGATTCGTCCTGGTCGTTCGCCATGATTCGCGGCGGCCACATCGACGTCACCATCCTCGGCGCCTTCGAGGTGGCCACCAACGGCGACCTCGCCAACTGGGATATGCGCTCGGCCCGCAAAGGACCACTGGTCGGGGGAGCCATGGACCTGGCCACGGGTGCCCGGCAGGTGTGGGTAATGATGGAGCACGTAACCCGGGAGGGCGCGCCGCGGCTGCTCGAGCGGTTGACCTTGCCGCTGACGGCGGTCAGCTGCGTGCGCCGCGTCTACACCGATCTGGCGGTCATCGACATTACGCCGGCGG
>Ga0126384_10002020_pt1 | contig 12257 bp, 12 predicted proteins | sample PanSoiMetPlot_36_FD_92543 | JGI IMG/M metagenome (GOLD analysis project Ga0126384, IMG submission 92543) | Tropical forest soil microbial communities from Panama - MetaG Plot_36 | ecosystem: Environmental > Terrestrial > Soil > Tropical forest > Bulk soil | place: Panama | collected 2016-02-17 | reverse complement strand
GCGTCGGCAGCAGCGACCGGCTCCTGGAGCTCGGTTGCGAAATCGAGCCGCCCGCTACGCATGTTGTCGGCGACCAGGCGGTCGAGGTCGGGCTCGAAGATCGGGATCTTGCCGTGGCGCAGCGCCGCGATCTTGCCGGCGTCCTTGTCGACGCAGGTGACGTGGTGGCCGAAATCGGCGAAACACGCCCCCGAGACGAGGCCGACATAGCCGGTGCCGATCATTGCGATGCGCATTGAACCTAGCCTATCCTTGAAGTTTCCGACGCCTATTGCGAGGCGGCTGAAGGCCGCCGAAGAAATTTCCCCGCTTGTGGCGGAGGTTGCTTATGACGACGACCACCACCCCTACACCCCCAGCTGCGTCGCGAGGTGCTCGAGGCTCAGCGCGGCGAAATCGACCGGCACCTTCGGGGCGATCTCGCCGGTGCCGGGGCCGTATTCGTTCGGGCGTGCGATGTGCGCGGTGGCGAGGCCGAGCCCGGCGGCAGCCTTGAGGTCGTTCGAATGCGCCGCCACCATCATGCAGTCGGCCGGCGCGAGATCGAGCGCCTCGCAGGCCGCGAGATAGACCCGCGGCTTCGGCTTGAAGTCGCCCGCGATCTCGGCGCCGAGGATCGCATCCCACGGCAGGCCGTTGCGGCGCGCGAGATCGACCATCAGGGAGATGTTGCCGTTCGATACCGGGGCGAGGCGGAAGCGCGCCTTGAGGCGCGCCATGCCGTGCGCGACGTCGGGCCAGCAGTCGAGCCGGTGCCAGGCGAGATTGAGCTGATGCGCGGTCTCCTCGGGAAGGTCGATGATGCCGAAGCGCGGCAGGATGCGATCGAGGTTGCGGCGGTGCAGAATGTCGAGCCGGCTGAACGGCGTCCGACCCGACCTCACCTCCTCCATCGCCGGCTGGTACTCGGCGCGCCATGCGTCCGCGAAGGCGAGCCAGTCGAGCTGGTGGCCGGCCGGCACGAGGACCGTGCGCGCCTCGCGCGCGATCGAGGTACGCCAGTCGGCGAGCGTGCCGAACACGTCGAAGAACAGCGCCTCGATCGCCATCTCAGATGCCGCCGAGCGATCTGACGGCGAAGCGCGCGACCGCGCCCTCGTCGACCTCGATGCCGAGCCCGGGCGCGGACGGCACCGCGACCAGGCCGTCGGCGATCCCGGGCGGCGTGCTGACGACGTCCTCGGCGAGATAGAAGTGCGTGAGGCTCACCCCCCAGTCGACCGCCGGCGCCGCGCAGGCGAGATGGACCGCGGCGGCCGACGCGATGCTCGATTCGGAAATCTTCGCCGCCACGTTGACGGCGAGGCCGCGCCGCTCGCAGAGACGCGCGGCCTCGATGGCGGCGCTCATGCCGCCGAGCTTGATCAGCTTGAGCGAGACCCCGCCTGCGCCCGCCTCCGCATGCGCCGCGACATCGCCGAGCGAGTGGATGCCCTCGTCGGCGCCGAGCGGAACGGGCGAGCAGCGCGCGAGCGCCCCGAGCGCGACAAGGTCATGCGGGCCGAACGGCTGCTCGAGGAAGCGAAGTCCGGCGTCGCGGGTGCCGTCGAGATAGCGGCGGGCGGCGGCCGGCGTGAAGCCGCAATTGGCATCGGCGCAGATCGGGATGTCGGGACCGAGCGCCGCGCGCACCGCGCGGGTCGACGCGATGTCGTCCTCGACCGTCTTGGCGCCGACCTTGACCTTGAAGAAGCGAAAGCCCTCGGCGAGCTTGCGCGTCGCCTCGGCCGCATCCTCGTCGGGCGTCGCATTGCCGAGGAGCCACATGGGGGCGACCGCCCGGCGCAGCGCGCCGCCGAGGAGATCGATCGCCGGCAGGTTGGCGGCGCGGCCCGTGAGGTCGATGAGCGCGAGCTCGATCGCCGAATGGGCGCCGGTGTTGCCGAGGAGCGCGACGCCGAGCCGGCGCATCAGGGCGGAGCGCGCCCAGGCGTCCTCGCCGACGAGCAGCGGCGCGAGATGACGCACGGCTGCGATCAGGCTGCCCTGGGTGTCACCCGTCATGGTCGGCGCCGAGGCCGCCTCGCCCCAGCCGACGAGGCCGTCGGCCGCCTCGATGCGCACCAGCACGTTCTCGGCGGTCGTGACGGTCACGCCGGCCATCTTCATCGGTTTCCTGAGCGGCGGCGCGATCGGCAGCGCGTCGACCCGACGGATCAGCAGCGGCGGCCGCGTCGCGGCGCCGTGCCCGGGGACTTGCATGTGCTTGGTCATGGGAGCCGGTCGGGTCGGGAGTCGGATGCGGACAATAGTCGTTGCGGGCGAAGCGACGCAATCCCTGGCGCGTGCCAGAGATTGCGGCGCCGGCTGAGGCCTGGCCGACACGGCATTGAAATCATTATCTTTTTTGACCTAGCTTCGTTCTGCCAAAATGCCGACCAGCCAGGACCGCGGCGTCGAAGGCGCGGATGGCGAACTTGCGCCGCGACCAGGCGCGCCGCTCATAGCGGTCCAGGCGCCCGAGTTCGACGGCCGCACATTCGGGCTGTGCCTCCGATTGCGTCTCGGCGAGAACCTGCAGCCGCGCGCTCCGCACGCGCACCAGATCAAGCTGCGCCTCGGCGATCCGGCAGGCAAGCTCGTGACACGGCGGGTCGAGGCCCTCGCCCGCCACCGAGATCTCGATCTGCCGCGCCAGGTCCTCGACGTCGCGCGACAGCGTCGGATCCTGCAGCACCGGCAGACTGAGACCATACCGGCACGCATTGCGGGCAGCGACCGCCTTGCCGGCCGCCGTCCGCGGACCGGTGCTCTTGCGCGCATTGGCGCGGCTGGCGCGCGCCCGCGCGGTATCGCTCATGCGGCGCTGTCCGCTGACGCTGGCGCAGGCGCGGCCGCGCCGGGCGCGATCACCGTGAACTCGGCGTCGGTGATCTCATCGGTCGCGCGCCGGAGCATCGCCGCAAAGCCGGCACGGTGACGTTCGAGCTCGCGCAGCGCGACGTTGCGGCGCGCCTCCGCGCCCATGATCATGCGGTCGAGGCGCTCGATCGTGTCGACGTGCAGGCGCAGCGTCTGTGCCATCACGGCGTCGAGGGTGAGCCCGGCCGAGGCGAGCAGCTGTCCGACCTTGCGGGCGGCACCGGCGTCACCCGCGGCCCAACGCTTCGACAGCCCATACGCGTCGATGCGCTCGAAGGGCTGCAGCACCTTGTCGACGCCCTCGTGCGCGCAGGCGTTCATCAGCGCGGCCTTGAGGCGGCGCCAGCGGGTCGCCTGCCATGCGAGGTCGACGACGTCGCGGACCCACATCTGCTCCAAGATATCGGCCGGCGTCACGGCGGCGGCGACCTGCGCGAGCAGGTTCTCGTAGCCTGCCGCCTGCTCATTGCGGATGAGCGACGGCGCGCCGAAAAAATCGCGCCCGCTCTGGACAGCGGCGGGCGCGGCTGATGCCTGGACGTCGACTGAAAGCGTCATGCATGGCTCCGTGTGTCTGCCCTCCGCGGGTTGAGCTCGGGGTTGAGCTTGCATCGTCGCGCTGGACGCGCGATCTTGTTCATGATTTGTTCTTTAACGGGCCCAGCCGTCCCCGACAAGAACAAAAAAGATACCCACGCGACATGCACGTAACATGTCGTGAGATGGCCGCGAGGTGCGACCATGGTACCATGTGGGAAGCGTCGGGTTACCGGCTGACGGATGCCGCAACGTGATCGTCCATCGGCTCCTGCGGCGGCTCCGAACTGCCCGAACCCTGTCGGGCGATTCTGCATTGCGTTGAAATCACCTTTGCGTACAGGAATTTGGCGATGGCATTGCATGGTGGGTTGCTGAGCGATCTCGCGCTGCTCAAGGAACGTGGAGTGGTCAATGGCTCCGGCCGCATCGTTGAGATTGGCGCGCAACAGCTTTCCAACGATTTTCTCCGGTCATCAGATCATCTGAGCCGCCTCTTTGGTTTGTTCGATCGCACGGCGCCCGACTTTGGCGCCCCATCGTGGGCCGGAACGGTCGACGGCCTGGAACGGTTGCCGGATTCGGCGCCGGCGTCGGGCCCGTTCTGGGAAGCGCTCGGTTATCGTTATTGCGCGGTCGACTTTGACGGTTATCGCGACAGCATCGCGCTCGACCTCAACCGTGACCGCGTGCCGCGCCGTCTGCGCGGCGCATTCGATCTCGTCGTCAACACCGGTACCACCGAGCACATTGCCAATCAGGACAATGCCTTCCGCGCGATTCACGATTTCACCCGGAAGGACGGCGTCATGTACCACATGGTGCCGGCCGGCGGCATGATGTGTCACGGCCTCTTGAACTACAATCTGAAGTTCTTCTGGCACCTCTGCCGCGAGAATGCCTATGAGGTTCTGTCCCTGAGAATGCAGGCGCATGGGTCGAGTCGGGTACCTCGCGAGATCATCGACAGCAATCGCGACTTCGGCCGCATCCTCGACAGCAACTTCGCGGGCGAAGACGACGTCATCGCCGAACAGCGAGTACCGGATTGCTGCGTGGTCGCCATTCTGCGCAGGATCAACGACGACCCATTTGTGACTCCGATGGATGTGCCCGCGGATCTCATGCGCTCGCCGCGCATTTCCCTTGGCCAGCGTGTCGCGCGCTGGATTTTTTAGAGCACGTTCCGATTCCGCAGGACGGAACGTGTTCTACGGCTGCATCTCGTAAACACCGGAAATCGAGATGACGTTCGCGCCGGCCCCGCCCGGATAGCTGTTGTCGTAGAAGGTCATGCTGAGATTCGACGAGCCCGCCGTGGTGAAGCCCGTGACGGTCTTGCCGGTGACCGCCGTTTCCCGCCCCGACAGGACGTCGGTCGCATTGGCGGGGAACGGCAGCGTTCCGATCACGTTCGTATTACCCGTGCCATTGTCAGTGATGATGATCGTCATCTGCACGAAGATCATCTGGCCAATGCGGAACCAGCGACCCGTCGCCGTCGCGGCCCTGATCGAACCGGCGCCCGATGAGACGGACGGCGTGTAGAGCGTGGCGTCGGATGCGCTCGTCACGCTGAGGGTCCCGTTCGACGAGCCGGGAACGGCGTTCTGACTCGGCGGGGAATGTCCCTCGACCTGGATCGCGCCGCCTTCGATCGCGGAAAATTTCTTGCCTGTGACGGCGAATCCATTCGCGCTGAACGGCATGCCGGCTGGCGACACGCTCGTGGTGATGTCGCCGTAGTCCGAGTAGAGGAAGCCGGTGGCGACGTCGTAGGCGACGTCGGAGAGCGCAAATCCGCGGGCGCCATCTTGCCGGATCTGGCCCTGATGCGAGGCCTGCATGAAATTGAACATGGCGGCGCCCGTGCTGCTGAAGCCGTAGCTGTCGGTCAGCCACACCAGCCCATGCCGGCTGGCCCACAGCTGCGGCCACGCGCTGCCTGACTGGCCGTATTGGTTCCTTCCGAGAACGACCGTGCCCTTGTCGATCGCCATCACGAGTTGCGCATTCGACGACGAGATGTTGAAGCCGCTGACCGCAACGCACGCGCCATTCCGAGCCGTGACCGCTTGGCCGCTGCCCGAGATCGTGACCTTGGCGATGTTCTGGACGGTGCCGCCGGATCCGAAGGGGCCGTTGCCGGCCGAGCCGGCCAACGCGAAAGTGCTGGGGGTCGCGCCCGCGACCGTCCACACGCCGTTCGCCGCCGTGTTGCCGCCGACGCCGCTGATCGCGACCGCCTCACCGTCGCGGTAGCCATGGTCGGCGGCGGTGATGACGATCGGGCTCGCATTGGTTGCCCCGGTGATCGCGAGCGGCGGCGCGCCGACGATCGAGCCGCCGCATTTGTCGCCGACGAACTGACCGTCAACCACGAACGGGGCGTAGCGTCCCGGCGCCATCGCCGAGCCATCGGCCGAATGCTGGATCATCCAGGGCTGGCCGTTGATGTCGACCTTCTGCTGGATCGCGTCGAGCGCCCCCTGGATGCTCGCGAACGCGCCGGCGCCAGTCGTGATGCCGGGGAAATTGCCGTCGTTGCCGTTGATCGTGTCGACATAGAAGGTCGTCGGCCCGGTCAGCCTCATGCGCGCACCGCCGGCGGCCGCGCGCTGCGCCGTCGGGCAATCCTGCGGACTGGCGGGCGGGTCCGTCGGCTGGCACCCCGGGTCCGTCACAGCTGCATGGGCGAGCTCCGGACCGGCGACCGGCGCGGCGGCGCTCCCGTGGTTCGGTGCCGACGGCGGGCCGACCAGCCACGCGACGACCACCGCGACGAGTGCAAGGAAAATCGGTCCGGAGCGCAGTTTCATCGGCCACCGACGCGTGTTGCTGCCATCAACGATAGCGCGACCGCGCGAGTTCCAGATAGCTCATGCCGCACCCGGCCGGCATTCGCGGCACGCGCCAACGTGCGGCCTTGCGAACCTTGCAGGTCTGGGGCGGCCACCCAGGCACCACCCGCATTGGCCGAACCGCAGCGCCCGACTATGCTGCGGCCCCTCCCCCATGTGGGGATCCGCAGCGGCACGCAGCCATGACCGCCATGGCCGGTATGGACCACCCCGCCACGCCTTCGCTCGCGCCGACGTTCCGCGCCACGATCGCGATCATGGCGGGCTGTGCCACGTTGGCGCTCGCGCTGCTTGCGGTGGCGAACGTGCCTGGGCCGGAGCTGCCGGGCTTCAACGGCTTCTTCGCGTCCGGCGTGTTCGTGGCGGAACTCGCGACCGCCTACCTGCTGCTGGTGCACTTCACCGGCACGTCGAGCTGGTCGGTGCTGCTGCTCGCGGCCGCCTACCTGTTCTCCGCCCTGATGGCCGTGCCCTACCTGCTGATCTTTCCCGGCGCCGTGCGGGCGGGCGAGCCGCTCCTCGGCACGCCCCAATCGATCGCCTACATTTTCGCATCCTGGACGCTCGGCTTCGCGGTGCTCACCACCGCGGCCATCGCGGTCGAGGCGTGGTGGCGCGAGGCCCGCGTGGCGTACGGCCACGAGATCCGCGCCGCCGCCATCACCAGCGCCCTGGTGGTGATCGCCGTCATCGTGATCGGCACCGTGGCCGCGCTCCACGGCGAGGTCCTGCCGCGCATGGTGGTGGGCGCCACCTGGACGTCACTCAACAAGGCGCTCAACTTGGCGGTACCGGTGCTGCTCGCCGCTGGGATCGCCGTGATCCTCATGGCGATCGGCCGGCGCAGCGACCTCTTTCTGTGGCTGAGCCTCGCGCTCGCCATCATGGCCTGCGGCTGCCTGCTGTCGACCGCGGGCGGTGCGCGCTACACGGTCGGCTGGTATGCGTGGCGGTTGAGCTGGCTGATCTCGGCCTGCGCGCTGTTTCTCTATTTCATGGGGCAGTTCGCGCGCCAGCAAGGGCTGCTGTTGCGCGCGCGCGACGACCTCGCGGAGCGCACGCGCGAACGCGACCGCATCTGGAGCGTTTCCGAGGACCTGCTCGGGGTCTCGACCTTCGCGGGCCGTTTCATCTCGATCAATCCAGCCTGGACCGGGCTGCTCGGCTGGAGCGAGGACGAGATCAAGCGGATGCACGTGAGCGAGCTGCGCCACCCGGACGATGCCGCACACTCGACGGCGGGACGCGCACGGCTCGCCGAGGGCACCGGAACGGTGCGGATGGAGAACCGCTTCCGCCACAAGGACGGCACCTGGCGCTGGATCGCCTGGACGCTGACCACCGACCAGGGGCTGATCTATCTGTCGGGCCGGCACGTGACGGGCGAGAGGGAGGCGCAGGAGGTGCTGCGCAAGGCGCATGCGGACCGCGCCCAGCTGCAGAAGATGGAGGCGCTCGGCCAGCTCACCGGCGGCGTCGCCCACGATTTCAACAATCTCTTGATGATCGTCAGCGGCTACATCGCGCGAATCCGCACCGCAGTCGCCGACGATCCAAAGGCCGCGCGGGCCGCCGAAGCGATCGAGATCGCGGCACATCGTGGGCAATCGCTCACCCGCCAGCTGCTTGCCTTCTCGCACCGCCAGCCGGTCAATCCGGTCGTGGTCGCGCTCGATAGTTGCGTCGCGGGGGTGCGCCCGATGCTGACGAGCTCGGTCGGCGCCACGGCGGAGCTCGACCTCGCGGTCCCGTCGGATCTCTGGCCCGTCAACATCGACGTCAACGAGTTCGAGCTCGCGCTGGTCAATCTCGTCCTCAATGCGCGCGACGTGGTGCCGCCCGGCGGCACCATCACGATCTGCGCCCGCAACGTACGGCTCGCTCCCGGGGCGACGCCCGAGAACCTCAGCGGCGAGTTCGTCGCCGTGTCGGTCACCGACGACGGCGTTGGCATCGCGCCGGACGTTCTGCCGCGCGTGTTCGAGCCCTTCTTCACCACCAAGCCGCCCGGCAAGGGGACCGGGCTCGGCCTCTCGCAGGTGCACGGCTTCGCGCATCGCTCCGGCGGCAGCGTCGCGATTGCAAGCGAGCTCGGCAAGGGAACCGTGGTGACGCTCCATCTTCCGCGCGCCGACGCGCTGCCGGAGCACGTCGCGCCCGACCAGGCGCCCGCGCTGGCGGGCGGGACGGCGCTGCTGGTCGAGGACAACCCGGAAGTCGCCGAGGTGAGCAAGGAGATGCTCAACCAGCTCGGCTACGAGGTGCTTACCGCCTACGACGCGCAGCGCGCGCTCGGCCTGATCGGGCGGTATCACTTCGACCTGGTGGTAAGCGACATCGTTATGGCGGGATCGATCAACGGCGTGGAGCTCGCGCGCACGATCCGGGCAGGCAAGCCGGACCTGCCGATCATCCTCGTCACCGGCTATGCCGGGCCGGCCGACAGCGCAGCGGCGGAATTCACGGTGCTGCGCAAGCCGTACCAGGCGGCCGAGCTGCGCCGTGCGATCGCCGAGTTCGCGGCGACGCGCGACCTGACGCGCGACATGGCGTGACGGCCCGCTCTTCGCACCCGGGGCAGACGAATGCGGGGGTCGGCTCGCGCGCCTGCGGCGCGTGCGGATCATTCAACCGCACCATGCGTTGAGGTCGAAAGGGCGGACAAATGACCAATGACCTCAGCGGATGGCTGTGGCTTGTGATCGACGTTGGTTTCGTCGTGGTCCTCGGCGCAGTTTTGGCGTACGGGATCATTCAGGTGCGCCGCATGAGCGAGCGCAAAAGGCGGCAGAGGGACCAGGCGACGCGGGACCTGTACGACCACCTTCACTAGCCGGCAGTGCCCATTATTGCTTGATTTTTTGACATTTCTGACGCGGTTTGCGCCTCCCTCCCGCACCATCTGGCGCAACGGATGAACGGCCGCGGTCGCTGTCCCGTCGTGGCACGTCTCACACTGAGACACACGATGACACCAATCCGCCCAAGTGCAGCGGGACGCTGACCGCGAACCGGACATAAAGCCCGGTCATCGAGAACAGGGAGCGTTCCATGTCGCGAGTGATGCGTCGGACGGCCACGGCCGTCTGCGGATTGGCTCTTGCTGGCTTCACCCTTTCGGCGATCGCCACCGCGCAGGCGGGCGATCTCTATCCGCCCCCCTACAACCACTATCCGTACAGCGCACCGTACGGCGCACCGTACAGCGCACCCATCTATGAGCGCGGTCCGGAAGGACCGTGCCGCATTCTGTTCGAGCGCCGGCTCGATCCCTACGGCCACGAAACCGTGCACCGCGTCCGCATGTGCGACGACGGACCGATCTACGCGGCGCCGGGCCCCGTCGTGGCGCCCGACTACGGCTATCCGCCGCGCTACTACGGGCCGGCGCCATCGGACTATTATGCGCCGCGCCCGCCGGCACCGATCGTCGGCTCGAGCTATTACTACAACTAAGTTTAGATAATTTGGGCTGACTTCGCGGCGCCGCAACGCGGCGCCGCGCCGCGTCTTCCCCCGTCCGCCAGCGAATGAAGATTGTCGCACTGCGCGCGATCCATGCGGAATAAGCGGGGGTTATCCGCAATTTTTCGCCGCGCAGCGCCTACGCCGCCTTGTTGCGCGACCGCAAGGCGCTTCTCCGGGATAACGCGGAACGCGTTCGCCGATTCACGCGTTTCTCCTCGGCTTCCAACGGGCCTCCGGGCTTCCGGCGCGTTTGGAATATCGGAGGAACTCATGCCATCCGGGCAGGAACTCGACGCGCAAGTGGCGCGATTGCGCCGCACCATGCGCATGGTCATCACGCTTGCAACGCTCGGCGCGTTCGTCGGAATCGCGGTGATCGTCGCGGTCGTCGGCGCGACCCTCTCGGTCGTCGACAAGAACGCGGCGCGGGCGCTCAAGACCGAACCGGAAAAGAACGAGCAGATCCAGACCAGGGACGCTCGGGCGGGGCGCACGACCGTCGGTCAAGCCTCCAGTGCGCGGCCGTCGGCGACACCCGACAATTCCAATGCGGCGCAGGCCACCCGCAACGCCACCGCCAATCCGGCGCCGGCCATTTCGGGGCCGCCGGCCCCGTCCTCCCGCGCCGCACAGGCCGGCGGAGCCGCCGGCGCGGACACCAAGCCCGCCGACAGCAAGTCCGCCGACAGCAAGCCCGCCGACAGCAAGCCCGTGACCACGCCACCGCCGGCCTCAGCGGCCGCCGAGGCGACGCCGCCCCAGCAGACCGAACCGGCCAAGAAGGCGGAAGCCCAGGAGGATCGGCGCGAGCACCGCCGCCGGCGCGGCTACGCGCGTGTGCGCACGGAGCGCCCCTCGCAGGAGGCGTTCGAGCCGCACTCCGACCGGACGATCGTCACGCGCCGGCCGCGCTATGCGCGCGAGCCCGAGCGCGAGGCGCCGCGCGACAGCTTCGGCCTGTTCGGCTCGCGCGGCGACGGCATGTTCGGCACCCTGTTCGGAAGGCCTGACAATTGAGTGATCCAGCCACATCGCGTCGAGGCCTTGGCGGTGCGCCGCCGCCAAGGGCGCTTTCCTCCCCGGCCGCCGTCGCGCTGCCCGCGATGACGGACCGCACCGCGAGCGGGAATGCGCTTGCCGCGATGTTGCAAGTCTCAGCGAACGTCGCGGTCGCGACGGTCGTGCGCCTGATCATCCTGATCCTCATCATCGTCGCGGTGGTCGACATCGCGGTCCGGCGGGACACCGGTGCCAGGCGTAAATGACACGCCGCGCAGGACCTCACCGAAGCGCGCGACGCGTACCGTCCTGAAGCTTTCATTCGCCGGCAGGGTCGTCGCCGCCAGGCTGTCAGTGATCTTCACCAGCTTGTTCGGATCGGCGCCCTGGTCGCCGTTGCCGCTAAAAGTTTAATGATCCGGGCCGGGTTGCGTGCGATCGCATCAAGCGCCGGTCGGGAAATTCTCCGGCAAAATTCAGGACACTCTCAAGGTCCTCTTCAAGCGCGCTGCCCGATTTCCGAATAAGCAGCGTCGAAGACCGACATTCACGTCACAAAGGATTGCACGCCATGAATACCCTCACGCTCACCCGCGACGCATCGGTCGCACCGGATTTTGCCGCCATCAAGCAGCGCCAGCAGGCAACCTGGGCCGCCGGCGACTACGCCGTTATCGGCACCACGCTGCAGATTGTCGGCGAACGCCTGTGCGAGGCGATCGACCTCGCGGCCGGCGAGCGTGTCCTCGACGTCGCGGCCGGCAACGGCAACGCGACGCTGGCAGCTGCGCGCCGGTTCGCGCGCGTGACCTCGACCGACTACGTCGGCACGCTGCTCGATCGCGCCAAGGAACGCGCCGCGGCGGAACGCCTCGAGGTCACGTTCCAGACGGCAGACGCCGAGGCGCTGCCGTTCGCCGACGGCAGCTTCGACGTCGCGCTCTCGACCTTCGGCGTGATGTTCACGCCGAACCAGCCGGCTGCAGCCGCCGAGCTCGCCCGCGTCGTGCGCAAGGGCGGCCGGATCGGGCTCGCCAACTGGACGCCCGACGGCTTCATCGGCCAGCTGTTCAAGATCCTCGGCCGCCACCTGCCGCCGCCGGCCGGCGTCCCCTCGCCGGCCCTGTGGGGCACCGAGGCGCGCCTCGCCGAGCTGTTTCCCGATGACGAGGTGAAGGTGTCGCGCCAAACGTTCAATTTCCGCTACCACTCGGCGGAACACTGGCTTGAGATCTTCAAGAGCTACTACGGGCCGATGAACCGCGCGTTCGCGGCGCTCGATGCGAGCAAGCACGGGGCGCTGCAGTCCGACATCATGACGCTGCTGCTGCGGATGAACCGCGGCACCGAGGCGCTGGTGGTGCCGAGCGAGTATCTCGAGGTGATGGTGACGCGGCGGTGAGCCGACTAGCGCATATTCCGGCGAAAGCCTGCCCCGGACTTGATCCGGGGTGGGCACCGGTTCGCCGATAAGAATATGCGCCAAACAACGAATCTAGAGCACGTTCCGATTCCGTAGGAACGGAACGT
>Ga0126384_10002019_pt1 | contig 12258 bp, 10 predicted proteins | sample PanSoiMetPlot_36_FD_92543 | JGI IMG/M metagenome (GOLD analysis project Ga0126384, IMG submission 92543) | Tropical forest soil microbial communities from Panama - MetaG Plot_36 | ecosystem: Environmental > Terrestrial > Soil > Tropical forest > Bulk soil | place: Panama | collected 2016-02-17 | reverse complement strand
AGCGTGGTCTTGCCGCTCCCGTTCTGGCCGACGACGGCCACGACCGAGCGGGCTGGGAAGCTGAGCTCAACCTGCTTGAGGGCCTCCGTCCGGCGCGGGGGCGGATACGTGTAGCTGACGCCGGCGACCTCCACGCGAGCAGCCTCGCTGCGAGCCGCGACGGGTCTGGCCTCATCCCCGGTCTGTGCGATCGCGCGCACGGGCCTCAAAACGGCCGCTGCTCCGTCTGGGTCCGGCGGCAGCGCCTCTATCATCACGCCGCGACCGCGCAATCGAGCGCCGAGCTCGACGAGCTGAGGCAGGGGTACCTGCGCCTCGGTGAACCGCTCCAGGTGGCGGTGCAGGTCGTCCCGAGCAGAGTCAAGCTGGATCGTCCCGTGGTTCAGGAGCACAACTCGGTCCACCAGCGACCAGATCTCCTCCAGCTTGCTCTCGACCACGAGTATCGTCCGGCCGCTTTCAGCGAGCGCCCTGATCCCGGCCAGCACCTCTTCGGCGCCGATCGGGTCCAGCTGTGACGTCGGGTCGTCGAGGATGAACAGCCTGGGTTCCGGGGCATGGTTGGCGGAGAGGACTACCCGCTGCTTCTCGCCCCCGCTGAGGTCATACGTGATGCGATCGCGGAGGTGGCCGATGCGGAAGAAGTCCAGCGCTCGTGCCAGGCCTCGCTTCGTCTCCTCCCGCTCCCAGCCCCGGTTTTCCATCCCCCAGGCCACCTCGTCGGCGACGATCAGGTTGAACAGCTGGTTCTCGGGATCCTGCGTCACCGTCCCGATCTGCGCTGCAATCCTGGCCAGTGACGACTGACGCGTTTCCAGGCCGAGCACTCCGACCTGGCCTGTCAGGTCACCCGAGATGAAGTGCGGTATCACCCCGGCGCAGATGTGCAGCAGTGTTGACTTACCGGAGCCCGTCGGTCCGACCACCGCGACGACCTCTCCCTCCGACACTCGGAGGTTGACGTCATGGAGCAGCGGTCGCTCGCCAGGGAAGGCGAAACCGACGCTCTCCAGCGTGATGGCTTCCAATCCGGATTCTGATCGGCCGCTAGCTGCCGGCCTTATCCCTCGGGGTCCCCGCCAAGCCCGCTTCGGGAGTCGACTCCCCCGTTCCCTTGGCGGTGTTGCGGTAGGCGACGAAAAGCAGCGCTGCGATGACGAGCAGGATCACAAGGACGACGGCCCGGACGGCATTGTTGCTCATGTCGAACAACCCGAAGGCCTTGGGCATCACGCCGGCCACACCCCCCAGGTAGAGCAGCACCACACCGACGACGCCCACGATGACGGCGCTGACCGCAGCCCAGATGTACTCCTTGTTCATTTGCAGTTCCTCTTACCTCTCATCCGGTCCGGCTATCGACCAAAGACCCCGGAACGCCTGACCGCCCGATAGAACGCGAATCCCATTGGCCCACCGATGAAGGTGGCCATGAGCCACTGCCACACGAAGAGGCCCAGGCTCACGTTGAACGAAAGCTTGAGCACAAGGACGTTCAAACCCACCAGCTGGACGATGCTCGTCGCCAGGTCGGCTATCGAGACGTACAGGCAGAACATCACGATGTTGATGTCGACATTCCTCTGGAACCAGGCCCGGAAGAGGAAGGCCTCGATCAAAAGACAGGTCATGTTCAGAAAGAAGAACGACCAGGCCAGTGGGTGCGTGGCGCTCAAGACCGCGATGATGGGGTTGAAATTGGCGACGATCAAGGCACCGGTACCGCCGAAGTAAATCGCGGCCGTCGGCCACCACACCTCGGCAAAGGTGTGTCCGAGCGGCACGCCGAGACCTCCAGTCCAGATCTGGTCGATACGTTCGGTGATCTGCATGTTGGCGGAGAAGGCCACGGCGAGCAGCAGCGAGCCGACAAGAGTCCTCGTGTCGCCCCTGAAAAACGGACCTCGGGCCAGGCGTTCCTCGACTGTGAGGGCTGCCTCGGCCCCGGCAGCTCCAACGGCCATAACGAACCTCCTTTCTTGCTAGAGGGTGCGCGTGTTCGACGCGCGCTGCTATGACAACATCAGGTCTTGCGGCCGTCTATGGCCTCCGACCCAGTGTTTAGACGCCAATGTTGGGTGATGGACCAACGGCCGCCAGGTCAGCCACGTCCAGGACCCGGAGAGCCAGCTCGAGCGTCAGCCGGTCCTCATTGCGGCGGAGGTCCAGGCCGGCGAGCTCCTGTAGACGCCCCAATCGATACTCGACGGTGTGCGGATGGACGCCGAGTGACGCCGCGGTCGCCTTGGGCGAGGCTCCACAGTCCAGGTAGGCACGGAAGGTGTTGAGCAGGGCGAACCCATGCTTCCGGTCGTTCTCCAGGACCGGTCCCAGTGTTCGCTTGCAGAGCTCGACCGCTTCCGCACCCGAGGCGGCACGCACGATCAGCCGGTACGCCCCCAGGCTGCGGACCCTGAACACCTCGTCGTGCTTTCCCAAGCGATGGCGTATCTCGATTGCCAGCATCGCCTCCTGGTAGGCGGCAGCCAGCTGGGCCAGTTCGGTGAGGTCGTCCTCCAGCGCGTAGACCGCCCGCCACTCGGGTGCCAGCCTGACGAGCCGGCCGGCGGCCTCCTCGAGCGCACGCCACGTCCGGTCCCCGCCCTTTTCCTGGGATCCGGCTGTGGACTCTATCGCCACCACATTGCCATCCCTCATGGTCAGCACCGCGGGCCGCTTCTCCCGCTCGATCGCCTCCTGCGTGATGGCGAGAAAGGTCCTCAGTACCCGCGCGGCGGCTTCCGGCTGTCCGTCGCTCTGGGCTCGCACCGTACCGACGACGAGCCGGAAGGGCGGCTGCAGCTGGTTCAGCTCTGCGCCCACGCCCGTCGCTTCACCGCTCAGCAGCTGGTCGAGCAGATATCCGCGGCGGTGGATCTCTCCCTCCTGCAATGCGCGCTCCCGGAGGAACTGCGCTGCGGCGATAAGCGCCGCCGAGTCCGCTGCCGCCTGGTCGACGGAGTCCGGCCGGCGCCCGCGCGTGTCAGCCAGGACGAATCCCAGTATCTCAGGACCGGCTGAGACCGGACAGACGAGCACGCTGCCGCCCGAGGTCGGCTGAACGAGCTGCTGCGCTCTGGTACGGGCCGCCTGGGAAAGGCCCTGGTGGAGGTTCGCCCAGTCGGCGGCCCTGAGATCGCGCAGGGTTTCAGCCGTGATGGCCACGTCGCAGGCACAGATCCGATACAACGAGTCGGAGATGACCACCGATCCCTGCACGATCCGCGCGAGGCGCGTGGCCAGTGCGGAAAGAGGAAGGTCGTCGCGCACGACCGCCGCGAGGGAGTCCTGAACCTGCAGGCGCCGCTCCAGCTCGTCCCGCTGCGATCGAATCTCGGCGTTCAGCGCTTCCAGACGGACCCTGGACTCATGCTCGGCAGCGTAAAGACGCGCGTTTACGATGGCGACGGCCGCCGCCTGAGCCAGGGCATCGAGCAGACGTACGTCGAAGGGCTGGAAGACCTCGGCCTTAAAAAGATTCTCGACCACCATGGCGCCCAGGGCTTCTCCCTTGTAGACGAGTGGGGCGCTCATGGCGCTTTGTGGGTAGTCGGTGCCACCGCTGGCCTCGGTGAAGATGTCGAGGTTCGAGGGATCGGCCCGTCCCATGGCCGCGATCACGGCAGCCCGGTGCGGGTACATCCGGGCGCGCCTGCTGCTGAAGGCCTGGCCCGACAGGCCCTCGCCCGGCCGGAGCACGAGGTCGTAGACCCTGGGCCCGAAGCCGATGGCGTGGTTGGCGACCAGGCGCCGGCGCTCATGATCGTAGAGGAACAGGATTCCCGCCTCCGCTGCGGGGATGACGCGGATGGCGCCCTCCAGGATGCGGTGGATCATGTCCTCGAGGTCCAGCTCGGCGGTGAGCGAGCGGCTCACCTCGATGAGCGTCACCAGCCGATCCAGTTCTGCCTTCGCCGACCTCATGACGGGGCTCGGCTTCATGACCGGGCTCGCCTTTCCCATCCCTTAGTCACCAAGATACTGCCCCGCGCGTGGAGCCTGATGGTGTAGCCGAAGAGGCGCCCACATAGGGAGATCAGCGGCGCCGCGACTTTCGGTCGCGGTAGTGGTCGTGAAACTGCCAGGTCCGGTTCACCGGGTCCCAGTGGGCGTGCTCCCCCACCCGGATGTCCTGGGCCAGCCGCACGCGCGCCCGGAACCACCGTGCAACCAGGTCCTGCAACGCAGCGCCCGGCCACCGTGCCTTACGCTGCCGTTCCGACGTCATCGCAACCTCCCGGTCACCACGGTGCGCTACGACGGGACCATCCACGACTTCATGATGCTCAACCCCCTCGCCGAGACCAACGCCACGCGTGCCGCTGTCGCCCAGGCCGCGGCGACCCTGCACGCCGCGCTGAACCCGCCCCGAACGATGACATCCGGCCCTCGTGCCGCTCAGAGCTGACGGGCCAATCGCTTCACCCAGTCCAGCACCTCGTTCGCCCAGCCCAGAGCCCTCAGGTCGGCAGAGAGCGACTTCAGCGGATCGTAGATCAGCGTGTCCCGCGTGACCGCCCAGCCGAAATCGATCTGGACTGGCCCCGTCCATGGCGAGCCGTCCCCGCGACTGAAGACGACTCCGGCCGACTGCATGACGTTGATGAACTCCTGCGCCAGCACCGCGTATGCGATCGTGGTCGGGTGCACGCCGTCGAGTGAGAAAAGGCCGCCGGCCGTGCGACCCTCAGGTCCGGAGACGAGGAAGCGGGAGTCGGGCGGCGGGACGAGCGCGGCGAGCTCGGACGGCAGCCTGTAGGGCGTCCACCAGGACGGCCTCGCGGCAGGGTCGAGGAGGTACCGGCGCGCAGCGATGCGGTCGAGCAGCCCGGCGGTGTCCAGGATCAGCCAGTCGAGACCGGCCCGGCGAGCGGCGGCCACAGTCTCGGCGATCGCGTCGTTGTACTGGTCGATCGCCGAGTCGATTGCTCGTGCCTGGTTGCCGGTCAGGTGCGGGTCGACCGCTGCGTCGAAGCGGACGTCGTCAATCCATGGACGCGTGTAATAGGGGAAGTACCGCGAACCCGGCCGCATCTTGCCCCCAACACCGCGCGCGATGGGCGCGATCGTGACGTGGGGCACCGTGGCCCAGATGACGTGTCTGGCGTTCACTTCCCGGACCTGCGCGGCGAGCTGCAGCAGCTCGGCTCCGAAGTGGCTCGGCCGCCAGACGTTGTACGCGCCCTTCCTCGCCGGATCGTCGTAGCCTTCGTCGCTCCAGCGAACCTGCAGCTCCAGCACCGTCCCGAGGGCGTTGTTGGCGCCGATGAAGACGATCAAGGAGTCGATCCCGCCGTCCTCGCCGTGCGCCGTCGCGGCCTCCACGGGCGTGAGCGCGCGGCGAGTTGCGGGATCGCGCGCTGACTCCAGCACGTACAGCGCCATCAGCGGCCCCGAGTTCTGGACCAGCGGGTGCAGGAGCGAGTCCTTTCCCTGGGTCATCGCGGCCCGCTCGGTGTCGGCGGTGCACGCCATCAGATCTCGGATGTCGAAGCCCGCGACCGCCAGGTTGTGCATGATCCCGCCTGACTGCGGCACGCGCGAGCCGCGCCCCTCTTCCCAGTACTCGCGGAGCTGGTCGAGGAGGTGGTGGACCACGAACACAGCCGGCGCCAGCTCCCACCAGTCCAGAGTGGACCCGAATCGGTGCTCGAGCTCGCGCGCCAGATATTCCAGGTTCAGCGGCAGGCCGCCGAAGGCCCTGTACTCCGGGTGCCGGAAAGAGTCGTACCAGCCAAGTTCGCGCGCTATGAGGGCCGGATACGAAAGGTCCGTGTTGAAGATCGCGCCGCTCTGGAAGCCGTGGCTGAGCGAGTCGCCCAACACGACGAGGCGGTGTCTGGCAGGCTCTGCCGGGGGGAGCCGGACCGGGATGCCGAGTGTCGAGTCGGTGACCGGCTGTCGCGTTTCGAGCCGGATCACCACGTCCGCCGGCGTGCCGGGATCGCGCAACTCGTCCGGAACCGCCTGGGACACCGTCGACGCAGGCTCCCCGTCCACCTGTACGCGTCATTGTGTCACGCAGCGGCTGCGACGTCGGTACTCCGGCGGAGTCATGGGCCTGGTACCTCCGTTGCAAGAGCTGCTGAACGGGCTCCCGGCCAAACGGATGAGCTGAAATCACGGCATTTGGAAGTCGCGCCGGCCTCACATCGGCAGCTAGCCTTGACGAAAGCGCACTGACAAACAGCGTACTTTTCGGCGCAATCTCCGAGTGCCGGGTTGGCAAGGCTGATGCGGAAGTTTGGGATCGGGGATGGGAGGGCTGCGAACGGCGTTTTCAACGAGCTGCGGGCGGCCAGAGCGCCCGAAGGCCTAGGGCTCGAGGATCTGGCCGCGCTCGTCAGGGCCACGGCCGACGGAATCACGGTCCTGGACAGCGATCTTCGAATCGTCTATGCCAACCCTGCCGCTTGCAAGCTGCTCGGATACTCCCTGGAGCAGCTGGCGGGTCTCGACGGTCTCACGCTCATCCCCGAGCGTGAGCAGCGGACAGCAATGGCCGTCCTCGCAAATGCTGGGCAAGGCGAGTCCCACGCAGTTGCCGGCGTCGCCAGGCGGTCCGACGGTGCTGAGGTGGAGGTCGAGCTTACGACCAGCACGCTGGACCTCCGGAGCAAGCGGTACATCCTGGTCGCCTCTCGAGACGTGACTGAACGGCGCAGGCAGGCGAGGCAAGCGGCCGCTCTTGCCCAGGCCGCCGCGAGCGTCGTGCTGGGCGACTCGATCGAAGCGACGGTGGAGGCCATCGCCGAATGTGCTCTCAGGGGTACGCGGGCTCTCGCCGCATGGGTCTTGCTCGACAGCGAAGACCACATCGGCGCCTGGCTCGGCGCCGCCGGCCTGCCGGACGGGTTCCGGGAACACTTCGGAGACGAAGGCTGCGAACGCGCCCGCTACATCTTCAGGCAGGCCCTGTCAGCGCAGCGCGTCGTCATTTACGCGGACGCGAGGCAGCAGGTGGAGCGCCAGCTCGGGCCGCAGTGCCGGACAAGTCCCCTGCTGTCTCTCCCCTGGCAGGCGGGCGTCGTCGTGCCCCTCGTCTATCGGGGCGCGATCGTCGGCGTGTTGTTCGTCATCTACCGGGAAGGGGAGATGCCGAACGAGGCCGAGGCGACCTTCCTTACAGCCCTCGCGGACCAGGCGGCGACGGCTGCGGCAAATGCACGACTGATGGCGGCCGCGCGCGAGAAGGTTGCGTTGGAAGAACGGCAGCGATTGGCGCGGGAACTGCACGACTCCGTGTCTCAGTCGCTCTACGGGATCCAGGTGGCAGCAGGGATGGCCCGGGCGCGGCTCACGCAGGACCCCGTCGCGGCTGCCGAGCCCATCGACCACGTCCTGGAGCTCGCCGACGCAGGCCAGGCCGAGATGCGGGCGCTGATCTTCGAGCTGCGCGCCGACTCGCTGGAGACCGAGGGCCTGGCGACGAACCTCGACACACACATCAAAGCGGTCCGGGCTCGAAGCGGCATTGCTGGTCAGACCATCGTGGACCACGAACCGGGCGCCCCGATCGAGGTGAAGCACGCGCTGTACCGAATTGCGCAGGAAGCACTCCGCAACACGGTCAAGCACGCCAGTGCCCGGCGCGTGGACGTTCGCCTGCAGGCGCGGTCCAGCGCGCTGGTGATGGAGATCGCCGACGACGGCGTCGGCTTCGACCCCAACGGGCACTTCCCGGGACACCTGGGCCTACGCTCGATGCGCGAGCGGGCACTCGCGGTGGGAGGCTCGCTAGAAGTCACCAGCTCTCACGGCCGGGGCACCCGAATCGTCGTCAGCGTTCCGTCGGCGCCGCCGAACCATCTCACCGACGCATACATGTCCCCTGTCGCCCCATGAGAGGCTGGGGCGGCCGCACGGGCCTGGCTCCGCGATGATGATGCCGCTGGACGGCAGCTCGACGGGCGCTTAGGGCACAGTTCCGAAGCGCGGCGGACCACCTCAGTCGGGCCGCCATTCGAGCGCCGATGCAGGTGCGGGACTTTGTAGCCCGCTCCGGTCGCGGTGTCCCTTTCCCTTCGCGCCAGTCGTCACGGGTGAAGAGACCGCGTGGACCGGTACCCGCGGCCTCAGACCCAGGGACGTTGCGCCACAGGCGGAGGAGACACCATGGCAAATCCAGTCGTTTGGTTCGAGGTCACGGGCAGGGACGGCGATTCCCTCCGGAAGTTCTACAGGGAGCTCCTGGGCTGGAAGATCGGCGCCGGCGATCCGGCCTCCGGGTTCGATTACGGATTGGTCGACCCCGGTTACGGCGGCCTGCCCGGGGGCATCGGCTCCACCGCAGACGGTGGCACCGGTCACGCAACCTTTTACGTGGAGGTCGGCGACCCCACCGCATTTCTCACCAGGGCCGAGAGTCTCGGTGCCACGACAACCATGCCCGAGAAGGAGATCCCCAGCTTGAGTCTCAGATTCGCCAGATTCGCCGACCCCGACGGCAACATCGTCGGACTTTCGAACAATGCCGCGGTTGGTGGTCGTGGAGATGCCGGGACGAATCCTGTCCTCGGCTTCGAGGTCATGGGCAGGGATCCCAAAGCCCTGTGCAAGTTCTACGCGGACCTCTTCGGCTGGAGGATGAGCGAGGCGGCCGGCTCTGGCTATTGGATGGTCGAAACTGGCGGAGACGGTGCACTCGGAGGGATCGGCCCGGCCAAAGCCACGGGCCGGAACCGTGGAGCGGGATTCGCCACCTTCAAGGTCGAGGTTGAAGACCCGCCGGCTGTTCTCGAGCGAGTCGAAATGCTGGGAGGCAAGACCGTGCTACCGGCGACGGAAGTCCCCGGCACGACGTTCAAGATCGCCTACTTCAGCGATCCCGACGGTCACGTCATCGGCCTCACCAAGGGCATGCGCTTCAGCCGCTGATCCTCGTCGCCGCGCCCTGCTCATGGGTTCCGCACGCCCATCAAGCCGGCTCGTGGCTGTAGAGGCGGCTCTCGAGCAGGGCTCGCTCAGCGGTGTTGTCGGTGAGGGCAAGTGCGCGCAGCTGCGCCGCATGGGCCTGCTCGCGCCGGCCGAGGGCGGACAGAATCTCCGCCCGCGCGGCGTGGAAGAGATGGTAGCCATCCAGATGGGCAGCCAGCGCGTCCAGGTCTCGCAGTGCGGTCTCGGCGCCGTCGACCTGCCACATGGCGATCGCTCGGTTGAGGCCGACGATGGGTGACGGCGCGAGCGTCAGGAGCATGTCGTAGAGAACGACGATCTGGGCCCAATCCGTTCCGTCGATGCTGGGGGCCTCCGCGTGGCAGGCGGCGATGGCTGCCTCCAGCTGGTACGGGCCCGGCCTGGCCTGGCGGGCCGCACGTTCGATCAGACCGATTGCCTCATCGATGAGCGACCGGTCCCAGCGCGCGCGATCCTGCTCGGCCAGCAGCACCATCTGGCCCGCCCTGTCGAATCGCGACTGCCCGCGGGCCAGATGCAGCTTCATCAGCGCCAGCAGTCCCATCGGCTCCGGCTCGTTCGGCAGAAGCCGGCACACCAGGGCGGCCAGCCAGGCAGCCTCCTCGGCGAGGTTGCGATGGGAAGGGACGCCTGCCCTCGTCGCAAGAAAGCCCTCGTTGAACACCAGGTAGAGGACATCGAGGACTACGGCGAGCCGGTCGCCCAGCTCCTCCTCTGATGGGATGCGGTAGGGGATGCCGGCGGCGGCGACCTTGCGTTTGGCCCGTACCAGCCGCTGCGCGATGGTTGCCTCCGGCGCGACAAAGGCGCGGGCGATCTCAGCGGTGGTAAAGCCGGCCACCGCCCGGAGAGTGAGCGCGACCTGAGCCTCGCGAGACAGCGCCGGATGACAGCAGGCGAGGATCAGCCGGAGCCGATCGTCCTGTTCCCTGCCGTCCTGCTGCTCGACCGCAACGTCGGCGAGCTTCTCCCGGTACCGCCGATCGCGGTCGAGCCTGTTCAGTGCCCGGCGGGTGGCGACCGTCGTGAGCCAGGCCGCTGGGCGTTCCGGCACGCCATCGCGAGGCCAGGTCTCGACAGCCGCCACAAGGGCGTCCTGAACGCAGTCCTCGGCCAGGTCGAAGTCACCGAAGCGCCGAATGAGGGCCGCGGTCACCCGTGCCGCCTCCTCCCGAAAGACGTCGATCACGGCCGCGGCGGCGTGCGCGGCGACATCAGGCACCCGCGTCAGCGCTGCACGACCACAGGTCGGATCTCTATCGCACCGCCCCCTGGCCACGACTTTGCCATCGCCAGGGCCTCGTCCAGGTCGGCGGTCTCGACCTCCGTGTACCCGCCGACGAGCTCCTTTCCCTCGATGAAGGGGCCGTCCTTCACTATCGGACGGCCACCCTGGAAGGAGACAGTCGTCGCAGTCTCGGGTCCCTGCAGCTGGTTCCCATTGCCCAGCCGCCCGTGGTGCCCGGCGAACCACCGGCCGACCCGGACATACTGCTCACGGAGCTCGTCGGGCGTCAGTGCGTCGAATGCCGCCTGGTCGGCCGCCGTGCCACAGAACAGAAACACGTACTTCATCTGTTCGCCTCCTGGCCGTATGACAAACGACGACCCCGACCATTCGACAACACAGACGATGGGATCAGGCGTCCGAGCGAGATCGCGAGGGTGCTGAAGGTCCACGGCCGGCTGGTCGACTCGCCGGCCGCCTGGCCCTGATGCGGGTGACCGAGGGCTGCTTCACCGCCGCCGCCGGCGCCGGCCGGGCCTGTGCTCGGGCAGCCACGAGCAGGTCAGCCATCCCCGACTCGATGCCTCGCCTCAGGATCTCGAGATCCGGCACCGAATCGTAGTCACCCGTAAGCCCGAAGTTGAGGCCGCCGAGGTACGAGAAGATCGCGATCGCGATCCGCACCGTCCCCGCGATCGGGACATACGGATATGAATACAGCAGCCGTCTGCCCGCCGCATAAAGCGGGAACTGGGGTCCGGGCACGTTGGTCGTAACGGTCTGGACCAGGCGCTGTTCGGAACGTATCGCGAGCCGTCCGCCGAGTGCAAGCAGCATGGGCGGGGCGAAGCCGGACAGCTGCGTCAGAACGTCGCCGGCCACGGCCTGACCAGAGCGCTTGAACCCCTCCATCTGCTTCTTGATGGCGTTCAAGCACTCGAGCGGGTCGTCGATCCCAACCGGAAGTCCCGGAAAGAGGCCGGAAACGCGATTGTTGTAGAGACCCTTCTCGCTGTCCCGGCGGACCGAGACCGGTACCAAGGTGCGGACGACCCTGCCGTCGACACCAGTCCCTCGCTCCAGAAGGAGGTCGCGGAAGCCCCTGGTGATGGCGCAGAGGACCACGTCGTTCACGGTGCCCCCGAGGGCGCTCCGTATCTCCCTCACCTCTGCCAGGCTGGCGCTCGCCCAGCTCCATCGGCGATGTGGGCCGATGGGTCCGTTGAGCGATGCGACTGCTGGATTGATCCAGCTGCCCAGGGACTGAACGAGGTTCCAGCCGTCGGTGAGGTTGGCTATTCCCAATCCGCTCGCAAAGATGGCGCGGGCAACGATCGGCAGGCCCCTCACCCGGTTGAAGGGGTCCAGGATCGCGTCGGCCGCGGCGTCTGCAAGGAGGTGAAGGTCGCTGGGCTCCTCGGCGGGCCGCCAGTCGGGCGCGTGGGTTGGCGGTGGCTGCGGCTCACGATCGAGGAGCACCGTCAGCAGGTCGGTGCCGGATACACCGTCCACCATGCAGTGGTGCACCTTTGAGATCAGCGCCCAGCGCCCGGCTTCCAGGCCCTCCACCATCCACAGTTCCCAGAGCGGCTTGCCTCGATCCAGGTTTTGAGCGAAAACCCTGCCGGCCAGGTTCCTGAGCTCTTCGGCCGAGCCGGGCTGAGGTGTCGCGGTCCTGCGTATGTGATACAGGATCTGGAAGTGGGCGTCGTCTACCCATACCGGGCGGCCGAGCTCCATCGGGACGAAGCGGACTCGCTGGCGGTAGCGCGGGACCAGTGGGAGTTTGGCCGCCACCGTCCGGACGAAGTCTCCGTAGGTTGGCGGCGGCCCTTCGAAGACCGAGACGTTTCCGATGTGCATCGGATTCCTCTCGTCTTCGATTGCCAGGAACATCGCGTCCTGGGGACTCATCCGGTCCACGCTCGGAGTCTAGATGAATGATTCCGAATTGCCGACGGATCTTCGGCGCCCACGCACCCCATCTCGCGGCCCTGCTTCTGCGGTCCTCGCTCACCCATTGACGAATGGGCTCGCTCCGGTCCTCGGCGCAGGCCCACGATCTGGGGCACCTGGCCACCGAACCTCTCGCCGCCAATCGGAATCATTCATCT
>Ga0126384_10002017_pt1 | contig 12261 bp, 12 predicted proteins | sample PanSoiMetPlot_36_FD_92543 | JGI IMG/M metagenome (GOLD analysis project Ga0126384, IMG submission 92543) | Tropical forest soil microbial communities from Panama - MetaG Plot_36 | ecosystem: Environmental > Terrestrial > Soil > Tropical forest > Bulk soil | place: Panama | collected 2016-02-17 | reverse complement strand
GCTTGCTGGAAGTACGCACTCGCTGTCATCAGTGCTTCCGCATTTCGCTTGTTCCACAAAAAGCGCCCCTTCAAGTAGAGATCGTGCGCCGCGAGATTCGAGGTCGTTGGTTTGACTAGGGGCGCTGGCTCGGTCTGCACCAGCTTAGCCTTGAGCGCTTGCGCGATCGAGCGCGCCAGCTCCTCCTCGACCTCAAAGACATTCTTGAGCTCCCGCTCGTAGGTCTTCGACCAGACGTGGTAGTCGTCAGCGACGTTGATGAGCTGGGCAGTGATCCGCAGGCGGTCGCCGTCTCGACGGACGCTTCCCTCGATCACCGCGCCGACGTTGAGCTTCTCACCAAGTTGTCGGATGTCGACATCTTTGCCCTTGAAAGCGAAGGCCGACGTGCGCGAGGCGACGCGGAGCCCGTCGACGTTTGCCAGAGCGTTGATCAGCTCCTCGGTCATTCCGTCAGAAAAGTATTCGTTTTCCTTGTCGCTGCTCAGGTTGACGAATGGAAGGACCGCGATGGATTTGCGCTCTACTGCGCCAGCAGGCTGGACGTCTTTCCGCGCAACAATTCGCGTGTCACTGCGAAAGAAAAAGTACCAGCCCAAGCCGGGAGCCGCCGCGAGTACACCAATGCCCACCAGCGACAGCGCAAGCCGAATGCCCCTTGGACCTTGGCCGGCAGCAGCGGGCGCGGTTCGCTCGATCCGACCCGCCTTCACATCGAAGATCCACGCTAAAGTGATGGTGATTGGGAACCCCGCCGCCAATGCAACGACGACGTAGGACAGAACCGTTTCGGGCCAGTGAAGGCCGTGAATGACCGGCTCGATAATCTGGAGCACCGCGAAGGAGGCAATGCCGTAGCCGACAAGTGTGCGAACGACACGCCTGCGTTTCAGCTCCGCGAACCAGCTGTGCAAGCCCGCTGATTTCGGCTGCGCCACCGCCCCCGACCCTTCGGCTGCTCCCGATGGCCCAACGGCAAGTGAGTGCGCGACGTTGCCACCTCCCGCGTCGCGCACTCCCTCACTGGGCGGAATCTCCGTTCGTACCGCCATGCTCCTCCCGAAGGGCGTTTTTACACCGGGAGCGTGCGCCCGGTGAACTCACTCACGGTGTTCATGAAAGACACGCCGTCGGGTGGCCACGCGCAGGACCGAGTTAGCGCTACTCGAGGCGAATGCATTTCAAAACTTCGTGGAACCGCGGCTCCGCGCGCAACTTGTCGTAGAGCGGATTCGCCTTCGCGTCGCGCAGGCTGTTGTCGAATTCGGCGCAGGCCTTCGCAAGCAGTGCGTAACCGCGCTCCCTCTCTCCAAGCGCGAGCCAGATCAGCCCACGCGCAGCCGGAGACGCATACTCGCGCTTCGCCCGTTGCTCCAACCCCTCGACGGCGCGCTGCGCGTCCGCCCGTCGCCCCGCGAGCACGTACGTCACGCCGCGAAAGAGCGTCTCGGCTTCGCCGTACTCGGCCTTGTCGTATTCGGCAAACGCCTCGGAGTATTTACCCTGGGCGGCATACGTCACTCCAAGATACGCGTGCGAGACGCCGAAGTCGGGGGCGATTTCGAACGTCTTTTTGAAGGCTTCGACGGCGCCGTCGAGATCGCCCCCGTACATCCGGGTACCCGCGACGAGATTGTTCAGAATGGGCGCCGTGGGATCGAGCCGATAGGCGCGATCGGTCTCGGCGTAGCCCTCGGGGATTCGGCCTTGATAGATGAGCGACACTGCCAGCCAGTGGTGCGCAGTCGGGTACTTGGGATTGAGCTCGATAGCCTTGCGAAGCTCCTGATCTACCTCTGCCCATTGAAACGAGAACATCGCGATCAACCCGAGGGTAGCGTGTGCTTCGGCCAATCGGGGGTCGAGCTCGATTGCCCGTAACACGCTCCGCCGCGCCTTCGGCAGAACGCTGGAGACGGGCACCGGACCGTATTCGCCCAGCAACGCAGTCGCGTCAGCCAGACCAACCCACGCGAGCGCATAGGACGGATCCTTTACGGTGGCCCGCTCGAAGAACTCAGCCGCCGTCCGCAGCGCTTCCGCGTTTCGCTTTTCCTTGAAATGGCGGCCCTGCAAATACAAGTCGTGGGCCTCGAGGCTGGCGGTGGATGGCTTAACCAGCGGTGCTGACTCGCTTCTAATCAACTTGGGCGTCAGCGCTTGCACGATCGAGCGCGCCAGCTCGTCCTCGACGGCGAAGATGTTTTCGACCTCCCGGTCGTACGTTTTCGACCAGACGTGATAGCCATCCGCGGCGTTGACGAGCTGCGCAGTAATCCGCAGGCGGTCATTCTGCCGTCGGACGCTGCCCTCGAGGACCGTGGCTACCTTCAGGTCCTCGCCAATCTTGGCGACGCTAACGTTCTTCCCTTTGAAGGCAAACGCCGATGTTCGCGACGCGACCCGGAGCCCATCCACGTTGGCGAGCGCATTGATCAACTCCTCCGTCATTCCATCGGAGAAGTAATCGGCCTCCTTGTCGCTGCTCATGTTGACAAAGGGAAGGACGGCGATCGACTTGCTCTCCACTATGGTGGGCGGTCGTTCGCCTCCCGTGAGCGCGACGACTCGCGTATCTGCGCGGACGAAGAAATACCAAATCACGCCCGGAGCCGCCGCGAGCACGCTGATGCCGACGAGCAACAGCGCCAGTCGAATGCCCCTTAGACCGGTGCTAGCCGAGGCGGGGGCGGTTCGTTCGATCCGGCCCGCTTTCACATCGAAGGCCCAGGCAAGCGTGATGACGACCGGGAAACCCGCTGCCAGGCCGACGACGACATACGACAATACTGTTTCAGGCCAGTGAAGGCCGTGCATGATCGGTTCGATTATCTGGAGCACCGCGAAGGAGGCGATCCCGTAGCCGACAAGAGCGCGGAATACGCGCCGGCGCTTCAATTCCGCGAACCAGTCGTTCAACCCCGTCGATGTCGGCTGCACCATCGCCCCCGACCCTTCGGCCGCTCCCGATGGCTCAACTGGAAGTGAGTGCGCGTCGCCACCTCTCCCATCACGCAACCCCTCACTGGGCGGGCTCTCAGTTCGTACCGGAATGCTCCTCTCGAAACGCATTTCTACACCGGAAGCATGCTTCCGGTGAAGCTCTCACGGCGCTCGATGAGCGCTCGGGAGGGTTGCGTTGGCCGTGCTCATCTCTTCGGTCGAGATTCCCACGGTGCGGTGCTCGATGCCTACGCGTGCGCAGCCAGGCCTGCGGGCTGATCCTCATGTTCTGAAGGGGATCGCCGAGCATGCCCAGCGGTGCTTCGGCGTCTATGCGAAACCGGAACGGCAGGGAGGCATCCGACGCGAACCCAACGACGGGTAGGTCAAGGCCTGGGCTAGCACGTGACGTGCAGGATCGCGTTGACTTTGTCGGGGCGCTCCTTCAACTCCGCGATGGCCTCGGAGGTCGGCAGGATCAACAATTTGATGTGCCGACGCTCGGCCTCGTGCTTGACCTCGTCCATGACAGGTAATCGCCCGGTGCCCGTGCCGATCACAAGTCGCAGGCACTTCCAGGGGATATCCTCCTCCATTGACAGCGGTGTGTGCCCAAAATCGTCGCGGAATTTCTTGGAGGGCTTCTTCTTGCGCTTGCGGACCCGTCCGTGGTCGATCACGACGTCATGGGTGTAGGTGACGCCATCAATACGGATGGAACCAAAGGAAAAGGATTCGAAGCGCATAGCGCACCTCCTGCGATCGCCTAGCGCATAGTCTCCTCGCCCTGGAGCCGGAGCGAGGGTAGCGCGACTGAATGCGCGGCGCTAGCCTCGCTGCTCCTGAGTAGCGATAAGCGCGGATTGTTTTTCGACCTGCAGGGCGGTCACACGCCGATCGTCCCGGCGGTAGAGGCTCTATTCCTTGCCTTCGTACTTGAAGGACACCTTCAGTCTGGCCCGGTAGGCCGTGACCTTGCCGTCCTCGACCACCAGATCGAGTTTATCGACCTCCGCGACACGCAGATCGCGCAGCGACTTCTTCGCTCGGTTCACGGCTGCGGTCGCCGCCTTCTCCCAGGATTCTGCGCTGGTACCGACCAATTCGATGATCTTGTAGACGCTCTCGGCCATGGACTCCTCCGGGTTGGAAGTTTGAGCCGGAAGGTAACCGTTTGCCGCGGCGGCGTCACTCAGCGGACACCCGGCAGCGCTCGCGTCCCGCCAAACTCGTGGTGCCTGACGGCGCGCCGATCGACCACTGCGCCTACGGCAGCGCAGCGGCATGGCGGTCGTCCGGACGTGGCGTTGCTCGCTTTGCTGTACGTACAGGCACCGGCGCTGCTGATCGTTGGAGAGAGCGACTTTGCGGGGCTCAAAGTCACCGCGAGCTCCTCGCTGTGCTCGGGGGCTTCACGCTGGCGATGGGCGATCGAGCGCTGATACGCCGCACCGCTGTTACCTCGAATTGAGGCCAGGCCTACCAGCGCGCCAGCTGGGTGATTTGAATCAGATTGCCGCAGGTATCGTTCAGCCTGGCGATGGTCGAGCCAGTCACCTCGGTCGGTGGCATGGTGAACTCGGCGCCGCGGGCTTTGATGCGCTCGTAGTCGCCCTTGACGTCATCGGTGTAGAACATGGCGGCGGGCTGGCCCTGCTGAAACATGGCCTGCTGATAGGCCTTGGCCGCCGGATTATCATTGAGCGCCAGCTGCAGCTCGGTTCCTTTTGGCTCTTCCGGTGAGGCCACGGTCAGCCAGCGAAACGGCCCCTGGCTGAAATCGGCCTTCTTGGTAAAGCCTAGCACCTCAGTGTAGTAGCGCAGAGCCCTCTCCTGGTTGTCCACGTACACGCTGGTCAATTTGATCTTCATCGATATTCCCTCCGTTTTGTCACGTTGCGGTCTGTGCAGCGTTCATTCCATAGACGGAACACGACAGGAGAATGTGACCGATGAGCTTCCAGTGGAAGCACTTCCAGCCTCGACTGAGCCGCAAAGGACAAATCAAGCTGCGGCGTCACGCCGTTGCGAACGCGGACCGGCCTTCCCTGAGGAGGTTGGCGTCACTCACTTGGTGCGCATACCGGAGGACATAGGCTTGCCATCCACCGGCCAAGTAGCTCATTGCTCATTTCGCTAACCGGCAATCTCCGGCGAGGTCGCGGCCTGGGGCTCCGGAGACGCCAGCCGCTGAGCGGCGCGCGGTTTGGCCGAGCGCTCCAGCAGAAATCTCGCCGGCAATGCCGCCATGGCGTCCACCGTGAGCCGACCCCGGGAGCGCAGCACGAAATACTGCCCGGCGGTCAGCAGGTAGTCCTTCGGATGGCCACTGCAGGTGACCCAGAGCGTGCCGGACAGGCAGGTTATCCGAACGCCTTGTCGCGGGACGGTGAAGCCCGCCGTCGTATGCGGCGGGAGCATGATCTCCTGCGCTGCAAATTCGCGCTGCAGCCGAATCCGCCAGCGACGCATCAACGAAGCGAACAGGCGCCGCAGCGGTTCGGCCGGCAGCGGCACGTGAACTGCCAAAGACCTTGTTTTTTTGTTCATGAGCGCCCGTGGTGCAGACGATGTGCCAGCTCGGATTCGACACAACCGTCTGGAAAGCGTTGGGCTTCAGACGGAACGCAGCGGGGTGCCGCAGGTAACGCCGCAGTAGCGTCTCAGGTGGCGGGCCTTCTTCAAAAAAGCTCTAGCACCTCCTCCTGGACGTGGAGCGCGTCCTAGTCGGTTGGGGAACGAATACAAAGCATCTTCCGCGCGAGCAAGACTCCGGAGAGGTTCGCCGAGCCGTGCGCGATCAACAACCACCACAGGCTGTGCGTCACCGCGAAGGCCACACCGAAGCCGCAGCCGATCACCGTCGTCCGGGCGGCTCCAATCCAGCCTTGGTACGCGTGCTCCAAGCCAAACAGCCCGATGTTCCGAAAGCGCGCGATGATGCTCAATGCTGCGGCGTACACGGAAATTCGACACTTGCTGCTCAAGCGAGGGCAGAGAATCCGCCATCCCAAGCCAGAAATGGCGGTGGTCTTCGCCATCTCGGCGATCGCCGCGCTGTTCCAGGAGCGGATACTCTTCGGCGACGTTACCGCGCTTCCACGGTTGTCGGACAGGAGGTGATCGCCGAGGCAACCAAGATGCTCGGGTCCCACCTGCGTCTGCTGAGAACTGATTAGGGTCGGGTTTCGCCAACGACGCGAAATTAAAAAGCGGACCGAGGTCGATCACTCTATCGCGCTTCGTTGCGGCCCACGATGGCCTGCCCGATCAACTTTGCCGAGGTCCGCGCTGCAACCGTGAACGCGAAGAATGGCCCAAAATCCTGCGTTGCCGCCATGCTGGTGATGAAGAGTCTCGGGACGTTGGTTTGGAAATGTTCATCCAGTACGGGAAAGCCATTCCGTGTTGCCAGCGTAGTGACGATGTTGCCCCTCACCAGGAATGGCACCTGGTCGATCTTCACCTTGTATCCTGTCGCTAGGATGATGGCGTCAACGGTGAGCGCGCTGCCATTGTTGAGCCGCACCGTGAGCTCATCATTGGCTCGCTCGTCAACGGCCACGACCTGCGTCTTCGGCCACAGCGTGGTCGTCCGTTTCATTACCCGTGGCTCCAGCCAGGGCTCAACTTTCAGACGGCCCTCGGCCCAGAGTCGGTGGCTGATCGCATCTTTGTCTTCTTGGGAGAGTCTGCGAAACCAGCCTGGATCGTCCACTATGGCATCCACCACGGGGTTGACCCAGGACCAGTCTGCCGCCTTGAACGCGGGGGAATCGTGCCGGTACGACACATCCACAGCGGTGGCGCCCGCTTCATTGAGCAGGGCCGTCCATTCGAAGGCGCTCTGGCGCCCGCCCAAGACCAAACAGCGCTTCCCTCTCAGGCCGCTGAAATCGACAAGGTCACAAGTGTGCGAGTAGCGACCCACTGGCAGGCGTTGAATCAATTCTGAGGGCAGATGCTTGAAGTACTTGAAGCCCACAGCGATAACAACCTGATGCGCCAGGATGATCCGGCCATCCTCCATTGTGGCTCGGAACCGATGGTCCGCATCCTCGACGTAATCGAGCCGCCGCACGAGCACGGGCAACGCTTCGATCCGCTTCTGTTCTTGAAACCACCCCGCGTAGCCCAGATAGAACTGGAGTGAGAGGGGTTCAACATCGGCGGGGGTCAGACTCTGCGTCTGCAAAAACTTCTCAATCGTCTGGACCCCCTCAGGGTCAAGCGGCCAATCACTGGCCGAGCGCAGGTACATGCCTGGCGGCATATTGGCCTTCCAGAATTCCATTGGCTTGCCAACCACGATGTGATCGACGCCAAGGTGCTGGGCATGGGACGCCATCGCCAGACCGTACGGACCGGCCCCTATGATGAGTAGATCGGTGTTTGCCTCCAATTGTTCTATCCGGAATTTTCGTTTGGGTTGCTGAAAATCAGCTCAAGGGGCCCGTATCATCGTCGAGGGACGACTTCAATATCGCCAGTTCAGGAGTATCTGCTCTGGGACTATCAGGCGTTTATGAAGCAGATCGGGCTCGCGAATTGAGCGGATTGTTCGCCGGGCCCTTCTCTCGGCGCTGCGATTGTTCTACAGGCCGTTCCATTCGCCCGTTCAGCCAATGGCAGTGGCCATCTAATTCCGAATCAACAAGCTGGCGGAGAGAGGGGGTAGCCCGGTCGCACAGACTGTTCTGGAACGAGTGGGGGGAGGCAACGGCCGTTAGCCATGGCGCACGAGCGGAACACGTTTATTTCGAAGTTACGGCACGCGACAGTGTTTACAATCATGCAGCCATAGGTCTCTGGCGCGTGCAGCACAGCACACCAGGCCGCAGCCGCAGCATAAGATGCGTAGCAATCCGCCGCTATTAACGCGCACTGAAAAGCGAGACTGTCTGGAGGCACGTCCACCAGCAGGTCACCCATCGCTGCTTCGAAGGCGTCCATGTCTGGGTAGACCGCAGACCCATCGTCATCGCCTCGATCGGGGTCCAAGTCTTGTCCATGGGCCACAGAGACGAGAAGCCATACAGGTAAAGCTAAACTTAAGAAAGTAGGAGTTCTCATGATCAACGTGTTGGAGGGCCACTGGGCGAGGTCGAGACGTAGCGTAAGCGCCAAAATGTGTCAACACTTGCTTGTTCTGTACCAGCGAGGGCGCTTTTACAAGATCCGTGCTGCCTCAACGGCTCAGTTCAGAACCAAGCTCCGCCTATCGTTGAAGAAGATATCCGTGCCATCGCGGAACGTCGTGCCCCCGAAGATTGTCAGTTGGCTCGTCGAAGCGTGATACGCCATGGCCAGACGCGCAGATACTTAGACATGCAGAACTGAGGCTAGTTGCAGCCGGTCGAGCAGAAGATCTCCGCGGCCCCGATTGGGTGAATGTCCTCACCTAGACCTCCTGCCGCGAGCACCCTTCCGTCGGACAGCAACGTGACCGTGGCAAAGGGGCGTGCTCTTTGAAGGTTGGGAAGAGGTTTCCAGGTGTCAGTGCTCGGCTCGTACAGCTCGGCGAGGTCGTGAGCCGTTACCAACACTGTGCCCTGAGGAAGTACCACTGCCTGACCGAGGAAAGATGCAAAAAGGGGCCTGGCGGCTCGAGCGAAGGTACTCGTTTCGCTGTCAAACATCTCAGGGTCCTCATCGCCGTTGACGATCAGCACCTTCCCATTTTCCAGCAGTACGGCGTTATGGGAGAAATGGCGGCTCAACATCTCATTGGGAACGACCGAAAAGGTCCCCGATTGGATGTCGTAGAGCTCGGCCGATCTGAGCGCTCCGTACTGTTCATTATAGCCTCCGGCAATCAGCACGGATTTTCCATCGGGCAAAAGCGTGGCGGTATGTGAGCTTCGTGCCGTCGACATCGATCCGGCAGAGCTCCAGGTCTGATTCCGCGGATCGTAAATCTCTGCCGATGCCACTGCCTCGCCATGGGAATCGTCCCCTCCTGCCATCAGTACGCGTCCATCCGGCAGTGCAGTAAACGTCTGTTCGAAACGGCTAGTTCCAAATATGGAAGCGGCACCCCAATGCCGCGTCGCTGGGTCATAGACGACGGAGGATCTGAAATCGCTCGCCATTATCCGCCCATCACTGAGGGATAAGGCACTCCTGGCCCAAATGGGGCAGGCCTCCGCCTGGCTCCATGACTGCGCGGCTGGATCAAAGATTTCAGTCGACCGAAGAACGTCGCTACCTACTCCACCGGTGACCAAAACTCTTCCATCTGAAAGTCTAGCGGCACCATGTGAGTAGCGAGGATCGAGGTTCGCTCCAGTCAATTTCCATTCCGGGCAATTGGATGAGCACTCGGGATCGACCGTGAAATCCGCGTTCGACACCGCGGTTCCGTTGGCTGTCGTGATGCTGATCTTTCCGGTGGTGGCGCCGACCGGAACCCGCGCCGTCGCCAAGAAGTCACTTCTCACGCTGAACGACGTCGCGACCTTTCCATTGAACTCAACGATGCGCGCTCCGGTGAAAGCAACACCACTTAAGGTCACCAGAGTTCCGACCGTACCTGTGGTGGGACTCACGGATCCGATGACCGGATTCGGGCCTGGTGCAATGACGCTCAAGGAAGCCGTCACGCTCTGGGTAGTTCCCAAGACATTGCTCACGGCAACGGAAAAGAGCGCTCCCTCATCCGCAAGCGACGTCGACGGCAACGTATACGTTGCAGCATTTGCGCCGGATATGGCGATGCCGTTCCTCATCCACTGATAGTGGAGCGGCTGCGTCCCCAGCGCCGACACGCTAAACGCTGCGCCGGCCGGCGACACCGCCGTTTGATTGTTCGGCTGAATAGTAATGATCGGTACCGATCGAACGGAGAGCGAGGCGCTGCGGCTGGTAGCGGTTCCAGCCAGATTGCTCACTACCACGCTGAATTTCGCACCATTGTCCAACCAGGCACTGGGCCAGGTCGTGTAGATGGGCGAGGTGGCGTTGGGAATGTCGACGCCGTCTTTCTGCCACTGAAAATGCAAGGGAGCAGTCCCGCTGACCACAACCGAAAATGTCGCGGTCGCCGGTGCATCCACGGTCTGGTCGGCAGGCTCGGTGTCAATGGAGGGCGCAACGGGTCGCTCAGTGGCTTGCGAGCCTTTGCAGCCGAGTTGTGCCGCGGAGACGATGGCAATGAGCGTTGCAGCGTAGCGGAAGGGGGAAAACATCCGATGGGAATTCATTGTTGTCTCTCCGAGCGAGGTGTTCTGCTGGCATCTGACGCATCAGCAATGGCGTTCATTCACCGCAGAGATTCGGCGCCGCCGACAGATTGGCACGGCTTCGTTGCAATGTCCCGGGACAACTGCGCATTCGATTGCGCGATGTGTCAATCGATGGCCGTGTTTTCGCGCAGGAAGCTAAGGAGCTCTTTGTGCAGTCGCTCGTGCGGGGCTTCGTCTTTTGGCATTTCAGAGCTGTGCACCAGTTCTTCAACTCTGCTTGCCGCCGCGTTTCTCAGTTCGTTTTTCCTCGACGTGGCGCGCTTTCTGCTTTTAGGCTGTCTGCGTCCCTGAACGTCACAAAATACGGAGAGACATTCGATGAGACTGCCTTACGGCCAGGCGCTGTGCCTGATGATCCTTTGCTCTGCGAGCTTTGCTGGCGGAACCGACGCCTCGCACGGCTCCGCTGGGGGTGGGAGTGCGGGTGAGCTGGCGCCCAGCGCGAGGGTGCAACCGGCGCCGCGCGCCCCCGTTCGACCTCCCGTGGAGGTGACCGCGCTCGGACCCGGTCATCTCGTGCCCGCGAAAACGGCATCCCGCAGCTTGTCCGCCCGGCTCAGCGTTCCCATCGGGCTGCCCCCCGTGGATGCAAGCGGGGGCCAGTTCTTCACCCTCGATGTTCCCGGTGCCGTCGCAACCGTCTGCAATTCCATTGTCGATGCGGAGGCCTTTCAGGTTTTGGCAACGGCCGGGCACTTCACGACCCCGGATGGGGAGGTGCTCGGTTGGCTTTTCGACTATTCGTTGTATTCGGTTCGGGTCCTCGGGGCGCCGTTTACCTCCGTGAACCATACTTTTGTTGATGCTTTTCTTGGAACGTTCGACACATCAGAAAACCTGGGGGTCGGTTGCTTGTCGCCCGGATCGGGGCCGTGCCGCTCGTTCGGGTTTAGCTATGAGATCGGCTTTCAGGAGCAATTTCTGCCTCCACAATTCGGCACGGACGACGTTTTCTTTCGAAGCTGCTGTGGCGCGTCCACCTTCCCGGACGGAATCGTCCGCGGCCACGCAAGCGTTCCCGCCCTCATTGTGGTCCATCCGCCGGGGGCGGTGTATTCGTACGCAAGGGGGTCTGGGAGCCGTGGGGGGGCGAGCCAGGGAGTGGTCGGTCGTTACGATACGGCGGACGGCGTGACCCACGGCTACCTCCGCACGGTCAGTGGGCAGTACGAGACGATCGACGTGCCCGACGCCATCGCCACCATCGCCAACGACGGCAGCAGCGGCCCCATCCAGACCATCGTTGGCGAGTTCGTCGACCAGGATGGGGTGACCCACGGCTTCGTTTTGACGGACGGTACGTTCGAAGGCGTGGATTTTCCTGATGCCGTGCACACGGCGGTGAAGTCGACAACAAATACGCAGAGCTTCGGGTTATGTGGATCGTACATTGATGCCGATGGGAACGAGCACGGATTTGTGTTCAGGCGTTGACCTGCGTCCTCCCTCGTCAACAGCTCCGGTTTCACCCTCAAAACGCGTTTGAGGCGCGAAACCGCTCGCAATCTGCCACTGCCACTACCAGCATCCACCCCTTGCTCCCGAACGCACTTCTGAGGATGCGCATGATTTCGTCTTCGTTAGCCTTGTTTCTCCTCACGTGGAACATCGAGACATTGGGCGCACAGCTCCGCCGGGAGGAGCAAACGTTGCAAAGCCAGGCGACGCAGGACTTGTCGCCACCTTGTCGCCGCGCCCGCGCTCTCGCGACTGGTAGAGCTTGACCAAATTTCAGCACTGTTTCAGTCTGTGCACCCGTAGTGCGTCAAGGCGCCGCGATGAGCCCTGAAAGATGGCAACAAATTGGGCGCATCGTCAAAGGAGCACTCGAGCGTGCGGGACCAGGACGGGCATCGTATCTGCAGCAGGAATGCGCTGGCGATAACGAGCTGCGTCGAGAGGTCGAAGCCTTGCTCTCTTCGAACGAGCAGGCGGGAAGCTTCATGGAAGCGATGCCTTCCACCGTGGCCGGCTTGACAGAGGCAGCTTCAACGGTTGGCTCAACTCTTCATCACGCCGCAGACCCGTTCCTCGGACGCATCGTTTCTAACTACCGGCTGGAGGAACGGCTGGC
>Ga0126384_10002016_pt1 | contig 12263 bp, 7 predicted proteins | sample PanSoiMetPlot_36_FD_92543 | JGI IMG/M metagenome (GOLD analysis project Ga0126384, IMG submission 92543) | Tropical forest soil microbial communities from Panama - MetaG Plot_36 | ecosystem: Environmental > Terrestrial > Soil > Tropical forest > Bulk soil | place: Panama | collected 2016-02-17 | reverse complement strand
CGGATTGTCCGCGAGCGAGAGTGGCACCGTTCCCGGGAAAGCGGTACCTGGCGTGAGATTGATCGGGTCGCTGCCCCATGCGTAACCGAAATTGCCGCCGATATAACTGCCCGTCCAGTTGTATGGGGCGGCTGTCGGCGGCGCGTAGCCCGGTCCCTTGATTGGCAGATCGGCCGCGGAGGCGATCGACATGACAGCAACTGTCGAAACGAATGCAATTAATCGTGCAGAAAAGCGACGCATTAGCCATCTCCAATTTAACAATCTCTATCAGATAGCGGCATCGCCTAACCGGCCACTGTGGCAAATCCGGCAAAATCAAAACCGATGTGGTAATTTGGTTACACCGAGCCTGGCCCCGTCGAGGACCAATTGCGCTTCCGCAACCCCCGCTTTGGGTCATTAGCGGACATTTCGCAGTGCAATCGCGATGTCTGCTTTACCTCCCCAAAAGCGGCCCTGTCCCTCGTAAGCCAAGCCCCGGTTGGTAAATTGCGGTGGCGAGCTTTGGATCAGTTCCTGGGAGAGTCCGCTTGGTGGCCCATCGCGGACCCTGCTTCTTCGCGCGCATATGGACGACTCGTCTAAAAGGCACCAAAGCCAGCAATACGTTGCCTCTCTGCCTTGAGGACCCAAAAGACGTATTTGCCCGATACTCGCGAGCGGCCTCTGTTGCGCCAGGTGATCAGGGCTGGCCGTTTCACCGTACGAACCGGATCTGCTCGAGGAAGAGGAGCTGTCTTGGGGCGACGCCGGTCAGGCTTTCTTCCTCACCCGCCAAGGGGTCTGCCGCAGCGAGCTTTCCGAGACCGATTCCGCTACGGGCTTCGATCGAGCGGATGGGCACCTGCGTCGCGATGCCTAGCTGGGGAGACGTGAAGGCGCCGAACACGAATTCCTCCTCCGGTTGGAGCGTCTTCTCCTGGTTCATCTCGTAGCCTGTCGCGCATAGCTCCCCGGTTCGGTCGTGGATGAATGCGATCACCTTCCAGAAGGTGAGCGGGATGCGCACGCGGTACATCTCGGGATCTTTGTCGGTAAAATACGGCCCGGTGAAAACCGAGATCTTCATCTCGTCCTCGCGGGCGTGCTGCAGGGCGTAGTCCTCGAGCGCGAGCCAGATCGGCGAGTTAAACGCCTGCATCTGCGGCGTGGTGTTGGTGACGTGCATGGAGTCTTCGCTGCCGCGCTTGGCGGCCGTTGGGCTTCCCCAGCCCGGATCTTCGCGCCGCGTCATGTGGCCGCGGCTGAACTTAGGCGGGGGGCCGTAGCACTCGCGCATGATCTGCTGGGCCTTGGGAATACGCGGATCCCATTTCCACGCGCGGCGCGCGCTCTTGCGTGACTGGTTGCCGTCGATGTTGCACGCGCTTAGGAAGCACATGCGGCGGCTACGGCTCATGACGACGGAAAAGTGTTCGTACCGGAGCTCGGTCTCCAACGCGCTGTCGAATTCGAAATCGAGCACGTCGTCGACATTTCGGTCGACCGTCGGCAGATCGACGGCGAACCGCTCGCCGAGGAACGCCGGGTTATAGCCGCGGCGTTCACGATAGTCGGAGGCGACGGCCTCCGTCTCGGCGATGAATTCCGCCGGCTCGCTGCCGGCCGGCGCGGCGGGCATCCCGTATCGCGCCGGCGCGGCGGTGTTCGCGGGATCGAAGTCCACCGAAATATTCACTGTCAGGGGTATAGTCAGGCTGCCGCTGCCGCGGCGCGCCGAACGCACAATGCTGGGCCGTCCCGCCTGGGCGAGCAAGGGGTCTGGGTAAGCCCGCCGGATCGCTCGGCCGGCGTGCACGTCGGCGAGCAGCTTCTGCACCACGTCGGCGCGCACCGCGTAGTTCGTGACTAGGAAGCTGCCGCTGAAATGCAATCCGAGCGCCTGCCCGCTGTTGAGGTCGAACACGACAGAGCCCGAATTGCCCCCCAGCGTAGTGCAGTTGTGCCAGAGAAGCGTTTCTTCCAGGCGTGTCACGCTGCCCGGGGCCAGCCGTTTCTTGTTGTAGACCTTGCCATAGATACGCTCCATGAGGTCGGGTTCGGGGATGCGGCTGTCGTAGGCCGGATAGCCAATCGTCGCGACCTCCTGCGTCACCGCGATGGTGGTCGCGAGGTCGATCGGCCTGGCGAGCCGCGCGTCGCCCGAAACCATCTCGATCTCAAACAAGGCGACGTCAGGTCCAGGCGGCTCTTCGATGTGCAGCGGTCTGACGAGCTTGAAAACGAGCTTCTTAGGATTGTCTATCTCCTGAAGAAAGTCGACGTCGGCACCCATCTGCTCGCGGAGCCCCGTCTTAAACGCAAAGCCGTCTCCTTTTCGCTCCGCAAACTCGCGCGCCACATGGCGGTTGGTAACAATGATGTTTTCCGCGACCAGCCAGCCGGTGCCGACCCAATCGAGCTGCGCGCCAATGAGATCGATGCGGCCCACGGCCGGGATCGCGACGTCAAGTAGGGACCTGGCTTTTGTCAGCCGCTCGCCCCAGATCTTGCTGTCGGCTTCGTCGATGAAGACCAGTCTAGTGACGTTGTCGCGGATCGTTAGGACCGGGCGCTGGGTTCGCATGGCGATGCTCTCCAGGCCGAGCATTTCCTCTGCCGCCTGGGGCGACACCCCTTCCGTGACCATCGCCTCGAAGCCGCGATCGCGCAGTTCTTCGGCGAGTTTCGGGTCGTTTTTTCGGACAGAAAGGTTGTAGCGGCGCAGTCGTGCAAGCTGCTCCTGTAATGTGGCCATCGTCCCCTCGTCAGGTTGCCGGCCGTGTGATGGGCTCGTCGGCATCTTCCCATGCCATGCAGCCTCGTCAATGATGTGGATCCAGGTCGCGCCCGCGACCTAAAGCCAGCGATTGCCTTGCGGAGCCAGACCTTAAATTGACCTTCTTCGAAGCGCGAAGCGCAAAGCGCAAAGCGCAGTCTCTGGTGTTGGCACATCGCCTTGTTGCGGGGGCCACGACACCATGCCGTTTGTAGCGTGGCTGTAGAAACGATGCGGGCCTGTTTGTCATATCTCCCCGACTGGCTGATGAAGCCGCCTACTCTTGCGGGCAGGCCGTCAGGCTACCTTGATCCTATCGATGACGGCAGAGAGCCGCGCGCGTTTCGCAGGGTCACTCACCTCCACAACGCTGTCTTCGAGGTCGCGAAGCACGCTGTTCACTTTCCACTTCGGGGCGCCTTCAGCAATGACGGCGTCGGCTAGTTCTTCGGCCTTGTCGGGGTCGCCGAGATCGAAGGCCGCTCCAAGCAGCGTCGGACGGACCCATTCGTCAGCGACCTGCATCCGTCTGGCGCGTTCGCACGCGGCAATCGCCAGTCTCAAGACCGTCTGTGCGCGCTCATCGTCACCTGGCTTCGCGCGCTTTCGATAGAGCCGCGGCAGGTTGCTCGAGCAATAATAGGCATTGAGATCGAGCTCCATCCCTTGTTCATAATACGAGATCGCCTTGTCGAGAGCTTGTCGTCGTTCCGCTTCGGACGCGGCGGCCGCATTGGCGAGGCGTTTATGGCGGCCACCCAGCAGGCCAAGGCGCTCGGGTGTCGGTCCGATCAAGTCGATTAACGTTTCGAGTTCGGCAATGGCCTGGACGTCGTTGCCGGCCTGGGCGGCTGCGAATGCACGATTTTCTTGAATTTCGGGTTCGTCCGCAAACTGGGGCGGAAGTTTGCGCACGAAATCGAGTACAGCGGTCCAGTTCTCAGCCGTACTAGCGCTGTCACGCAGCAGCATCACGAGGGCACGCGCCATCGGGTATGTCGCCGGCGGATTGCCCTTGCGGGCGATCAATTCATGGGCCCTTTGCATGCGCTCTTTAGAAGGCGCGGCGCGCACCGCGCGCACCTCGGTCTGGAATGCTGCTTGCTCTGCCATCTGCTCTCGCATCGTCGTCGCCTTCCGTGGATCGACATTGGATGGATAGCCCGGGATCGACTGGTGCATTGGCGAGATTCCGACGCAGAGCGATTTGATATGATCCTCGATCGCGGTCTGAAAAGCAGCGGCAGTTGCTTCGGTGATGTTACCCTCGGCAAGCGGATATCGGATGGTCCGCATCTGCACGACATCGAACGATTGCTTGGACCAGTCAGCGGCGAGCAGGACACAACCCATCTTCTGTGCCGCGTGACGAATGCCGACCTCGTAATAGACATTTCCGTTCGGGATCGTCATGTCTGCTAGCACAAGATCGGCGAAGTAGATCCGTTCCAGCATCTGGCTGACAATCAATCCGCCGGTGTCCTGGTCGGCGCGAACCGGTTCATAGCCGAGGGCCTTAATGGTAGGAACGTAACCGCGATCCCAAAGTGCGTTGAAATCGATCTCGGCCGGTCCGCGTCCAGCTTCAGCCTGGGTCGGTTTGCGGCCATAGGGCATGATCATGAAACACACTGGCATGTCGCCAATCCGTCAATCCCACAGTTTTCTGGTATCGAGCCAGTAGATGCGCGCGGTTTTGCGACGCACGTCAGCCATGAAGTGATGCGCTCCGCCAGGACCATCTCCGCCGTGGCCATTCCACAGCGAGATGAAAGCGATCTTATTGTCGCCGAATCGGGCTGCTGATTCCAGCATCCATCGATTGTTGTGCTCATAAGCGTTCTCGTCGGCCGGCAGCAGTCCCAACGCATTGGGCATGACGCGCAACGTCGCCCTCATTTTTGCAGCGAGATACCGTCGCGCCAAGTGCCGATTTTTGCTGCCAACGTTTCGCCAATGAAATGCGTAAATCAAGAATTCGGCCGGTCGTTCGGCTCATTGATCGCGCGCTTGAGTGCGTCAGACATGGGCAGCTGGATGTTGATGCCCTTAGGCGGGATCGGACTCTCGAACCACTGAACATAGAGCTTCTCGAACTCGCCAGAGCGCATCAGCTTGGCGAGCGAGTCATCCACCAATGCCTTGAATTGCGGATCGTCCTTGCGGAGCATCAGCGCATAGGGGTCCGACGGGTAAGACTTGTCGAGTAGCTTGAAATCGGCAGGCACTTTGGCATTCGCTCGAAAGCCCGCGATCAGGACATCGTCTTCCATCCATGCGCTGGCGCGGCCGGTCTCGACCAGCAGGAACGATTCGGCATGGTCCTTACCCTGCACGACCGTCATGCCGAGCTTGTCGTCATTGTTCATCTTGTTGACGAACAGCGCGGTGTTGGTGCCGGCCGTGACGACCACGGTCTTGCCCCGCAGGTCATCCGCCGTGTTGATGTCGCCCTTTGCGCGCGCAATCCATCTGAACTGCGGAACGAAAACCGTATAGGAAAATCCAACCTGTTTCTGCCGAGCGCTCATGTTAGCCGTCGAGCCGCATTCGATATCGACGGTACCGTTAGCGACGAGGGGGATGCGGTTCGCCGAGGTTACCGCATTGTATTTGATCGTGAGGTCGGGCGTGCCCAGTTTCGTCTTCACGGCGTCCACGACTCGCTTGCACAATTCGATGGAGAAACCGACCGGCTGCAAGGCGTCGCCGAGGTATGACAAGGGCAGCGAGCTTTCGCGATAACCGACCGTGAAGGTGCCGGTCTCCTTTGCCTTTTTCAGCGTGCCTTCCAGGTCTTGCGTCCTCGCTGGAGTCGATGCGCCGATGAGCAAACAGGCCATTGCGGTGAGCGCGATTGCATTTCTCATGACACTCCTCCCTGTTACGCGCGTGCCTCCCGTTCATGGTTCATGGTGGTGGCGGCATCGACGGCCTCTCCGAGACGTTCGACGATTGTGTCGATCTGCGCGGCGTCAACGATGAACGGAGGCGCAATCAGGACATGGTCGCCGCATGCGCCATCTACAGTGCCGCCCATCGGGTAGACCATCAGTCCGCGCGTCATCGCTTCGCGTTTGACGCGGCCATGCATCTTCAGTCTCGGGTCGAACGGCTCCTTGGTGCTGCGATCGAGCACCAGCTCGATGCCGTAAAATAGCCCGCGCCCGCGGACGTCACCGACATACGGATGATTGCTGAAACGCTCCCTCAATCGGCGGGACAGCTGGGCACCCTGCTTGCGCACGTTGGCGAGTAAATCGTCCCGATGGATCACCTGCTGCACCGCCAGCGCTGCCGCGCAAGCGAGCGGATGAGCCATATAGGTGTGGCCGTGTTGGAAGGCGCCGGAGCCGTTCGCAATCGTGGTGAAGATCTCTTGGCCGATCAGCAGCGCACCGATAGGCGCGAAACCACCACCCATGCCCTTGGCGATCGTCATCAGATCCGGGCTTACCCCTTCCTGCTCGCAGGCGTGCAGGGTTCCCGTTCGGCCCATTCCGCACATCACTTCGTCGAGAATGAGCAGGATGCCATGGCGGTCGCAGATTTTGCGTACGTGCTTGAAATAGCCTGGCACCGCCGGGACAGCGCCCATGGTCGCACCGACGACGGTCTCCGCGACAAAGGCGATGACGTTGCGAGCACCGATCTCGTTGATCTTGCCGTCGAGCTCCTGCGCCAGGCGCTCCCCATACTCGTGCGGGCTTTCGTCCGCACGGCGTTCTCGATACTCATAAACTGGCGAGATGTGATGCGTTTCGATCAGCAACGGCGTGAATGGCTTGCGTTGCCATTCGCGCCCGCCGACGGCGAGCGCGCCGAGCGTCACGCCGTGATAGCTCTGCCGTCGCGCGATGATGTACTTGCGCTGCAGCTCACCGCGCTCGACGAAAAACTGGCGCGCCAGCTTCAGCGCCGCCTCGATCGCCTCGGAACCGCCACTGACGAACAGCACGTGGTCAATGCCGTTCGGCGCATGCGCGACAAGATGGTCGGCCAATTCTTCGGCGACCCGTGTGGTAAAGAAACTGGTATGCGCGTATTCGAGGCTGTTCAGCTGAGTGCTAATCGCCGCATTCACAGCCGGATGCGAATGGCCGAGGCAGGACACGGCGGCGCCGCCGGACGCGTCGATGTAGTCCTTGCCATTCGTATCGCGGATGAAAATTCCTCGCCCGCTCGCTGCGACCGGGTGGTTGCGGCCGATCTGGCGATGAAGGATGTGCGTCATGATCGTCCCGAGCTCTTTCCGCGCGGCAGAACATAGGTATCGAACGCCGTCAATTGCGCCTCGCTGCGCGCAAGTGATTGAGCGTGTCCGAGCCCTGCCGGGCGACGACAAGTGCTGTCGAGCATTCGGCCGCGGCTTCTGCAACATCATTTCATAATGGTGTTTATTGAGCCAGTTGTTTTACGCTGCCGCAGCTGCTCTCGGCGATGGGGTACTGAAGGGATCCGGGACATCATTGGTCTTCTGCACCAGGCGATCTAAATGTGCCGCCGCCGGTTTCCATCTTTTCCATATACTAGCGCGCTTATCGCAGATCCGCGCATCCACGTCGTCGTGTCGCGCTCATTGGGACAAGCCCGGAATTCTTTGATTCCGGACCTCGAAACTGTTCTAACTGACGCCGAAATTGGCTGCTTGCCCCATTGATGACAGGCCGGTGTAGCCGAGCAGAAAGGAGAAAGGAGTGGGATGGCGTGGCGGATCGGAATCGATATTGGCGGGACTTTCACGGATGTCGCCCTGGTCGAAGATACGAGCGGCAGCGTCGGCGTGGCCAAGGTCCCAACGACGCCCGATGATCTCGCGCGCGGTGTGCTAAGCGCGCTTAAGATGGCGATGGAACGGCACCAGATCATTTCGACTGAAGTTGGATTGCTGTCGCATGCGACGACAGTCGTCACCAACGCCATTCTCGAGGAGAGCGGCGCGCGCGCTGCGTTGATTACGACGCGCGGTTTCCGAGATCTGCTGGAGCTTCGGCGCTCGGCGCGGGCAGACCTCTATGACCTGTTCCAGGATCCTCCAAGCACACTGATCCCACGCCGTCGCCGGTTCGAGATCACGGAACGCGTCGGTGCTGATGGCTCCGTTGTCACGCCGCTTGATGAGAACGAAGTGGATAAGCTCATCTTGATGCTCAAGGCGACGAGGGTCGATGCGATTGCAATCTCGCTTCTTTTCAGCTTCCTCTACCCGGAGCACGAACAACGGCTCGGTTCGCTTCTGCGAGCCGCGCTGCCTGATGTTCCAATCTATCTGTCGTCGGATGTATTGCCCGAGATCAAGGAGTTCGAGCGTACGAGCACGACCGCCGTTTGTGCTTACGTTGGGCCTATTCTCTTCTCATATTTACAGCGGTTGGAAAAGGTAATGCGCGATCAGGCCTTGCCGCCACTCCACTTGATGGGCTCGAACGGAGGCGTCCTCGAGGCCGCCGAGGCCATCGCCATGCCGGCAATGACCGTGGAGTCGGGACCTGCGGCAGGGGTAGTTGCTGCGGCGTTAATGGCGCGTCAAACGGGACACCTCGACCTCCTCTCGTTTGACATGGGGGGTACGACGGCCAAGGCAAGCTTGATCCGTGATGGTCAGTACGAGACGACGCCAGACTACGAGGTCGGCGGCGGATCAAGCTTGCGGCGCTGGATGAGCGGCATCGGTCATCCCATTCGCGTGCCCGTCATCGACCTCGCTGAAGTCTCCGCCGGGGGTGGATCAATTGCCTGGGTCGACCAAGCCGGTGCCCTGAGGGTCGGCCCAAAAAGTGCCGGCGCTAACCCGGGTCCTGCATGCTATGCCCGCGGTGGCACCGAACCGACCGTCACCGACTGCAACCTCCTGCTCGGGTACCTCGACAAGAGCTCGCTGCTTGACGGAGAGCTGTCGATCGATCACGCAGCAGCTGTCGCTGCCGTTCGCTCTCGGCTCGCCGAACCACTTGGAGTTGACCTACGCACAGCTGCTGCCGCCGTCATTGATGTGGTCAATCACGCTATGGCGGAAGTGCTGAAGATAGTGTCGGTCCAGCGCGGCCATGATCCGCGTGACTTTGTGCTAGCCGCCTTCGGTGGGGCAGGGCCTCTGCACGCCGCTGCGCTCGCGAGTGAGCTCGGCATTGCCGAGGTCATCTGCCCGCCGATTCCTGGCGCCTTCTCGGCGCTCGGCTTGGTCGGCACGGATTTGAGGCGTGACTACGTGCAGACGTTATTCACCATCGCCGACACCGCCGATCCTGCAGCGGTGGAGGCTGCTTTCGTTGTGCTTGAAAGCAAGGGGGCGGCGATGCTGGACAGGGCAGGCGTCGCACCGGAACGGCGGCGATTCGAGCGCTCCGTCGACGCGCGCTATCCTCGGCAATCCTACGAGCTCCCGGTGCCAGTTCCTCCCGGCGTGTTTGACAAGGTGTCACTAGAGAAGATCGCGGAGAGCTTTCACGCGCGTCACCTGCAAACCTATGGCCACCAGAACCGCGACGAACCGGTACAGCTCGTCAGTGTTCGGGTCGCGGCGATCGGTGCAATTCCACCGTTGGCGGTCCGAAATAGGACGCCTCCTCATGGTACGAACGCCGTTAAGTCGGAACGGGAGATCTGGTTTCGTGAAACAGGGGTGGTGAGGGCCACGATTTATGATCGCAGGCTGATGCCGGCGGGACTAACGCTGTTTAGTCCGGCGGTGATCGAATCGCTCGAGTCAACCATTCTCGTCCCACCCGACTGGCAGGCAAAGATGAACCAGGACGGTTTCGTTCTGCTGCAGCGGATCCGGCGAAATTGATCTACGCATTGCAGCGGCACGGTGTCCCATTTCCCTGAAAAGATGCTCTTTTGGTATGTCGAGGCGAGGCAAAAATGCACCAGATTCTAGAAAAGGCGGATCCCGCCACCTTCGAAATTATTAAAAACAGTTTCTACAAGATCGCCGAGGAAATGCGAGTGGTTCTGGCAAAGACTGCCTATTCGCCGCTGCTGAAGTCTGCTGGCGATTACTCCTGTGGCTTGTTTGACGCTCGCGGCGAAATGGTGGCGCAAGGGCCGGATCTACCGATCCATCTCGGGTCGATGCCCGATGCGGTCGGGGCCGTGGTGGCGGCTTTCGCATCCGATGTGCATGAGGGCGATGTCTTTATCCATAACGATCCCTACTTCGGCGGGAGTCATTTGCCGGATGTGAATGTGGTGCGGCCGGCGTTTGGCGATGGCCAGCTTCTCGGCTACGCGTGCCTGCGCGCACACTGGCCGGATATCGGTTCCGCCACGCCGGGCAGTTACGGCGCGGTCACCGAGATCTTCGGCGAAGGGTTGCGCATGCCGCCGCTTCGGCTCATTAGCCGCGGCACGCTCAATATTGATGTAGAGAAGCTCATTCTGGCGAACGTCCGCACTCCTGATGAACGCAAGGGCGATCTTGGCGCGCAACTCGCGGCAACGCTGCGAGCCGTCGAACGCTTGAAACAACTCGCCCAACGCTACGGCAGTGCAGAACTGATCGGCTATATGAAACAGGTCATGGATTATTCGGAGCGGCTCATGCGCGCGACGCTCCTGGATCTTCCGGACGGAGAGGGATATTTCGAAGATTACTGTGATGGCGACGGTATTGCGGACAACGCATCCGGCGAGGACGCGCGGTTTCGCATTTGCCTTTCTATAAAGAAGGTAGCCGACCAACTGATCGTGGATTTTGCCGGCACGGATCCGCAAGTAAAGGGGCCAATGAACGCGCCGCTGTCCGTCACTGCGTCGGGCATTTTTTGCGGCCTGAAGACTGCTGTCGATCCGAACAATCTCATCCCGGCCAATTCTGGCTGCTGGCGCAGCATTGAGATCAGGGCGAGCAAGGGCTTGGTGGTTAACGCGGCGTTTCCCGCGCCGGTGGTTTATGCCAATCACGAGATATCGCATCGTGTGGCGGACATGGTGATGGGCGCACTCGTAAGCTTTCTGCCAAGACAGGTGATGGCCTGCAGCCAAGGCACATCGGCGATCTTAACTTTGGGTGGCACCGACCCTCGCAGCGGTCGGCACTATGTTTCGTACGAGACGGTCAAAGGAGGATACGGGGCGCGGCCAAACAAAGACGGAATCAATTGTATTGCCAGCGGCATTTCCAACACGATGAATACACCGGTGGAAATTATGGAGATGACTTTTCCGGTGCGCATCGAGCGATACGAGGTCAACCCGGATTCCGGCGGCGCTGGACGTTATCGGGGAGGTTGCGGCGCAAGGCGGGTTTGGCGCCTGCTGGCGGGCGCCGACGCGACTGGGGCGCTATGTATGGAGCGGATGACCTCGCCGCCCTTTGGTTTGCTCGGCGGGGCAGCTGGTGCCGGCGCGGCGGTGAAGCTCAAGACCGCTGACGGGGTTACGCGTGACCTGCCGAGCAAGGGTGCGTTCGCTGCGCCGGCGGGCTCGGTCATCGACATGATCACGCCCGGCTCGGGTGGTTTCGGCCCAGTCATCGAACGCGATACGGCTGCTATCGGCCGCGACTTGCTTGATGGCTACGTGAGCGCGGTCGCAGCGGAACGCGATTACGGCATCGTGGATGTAGAAATGCTGCGGAAAGCCGCTGCTTCGGAGGACGCAAGGTGACCTACATTCCGAACTCTATCGAAGCGCGCGACGTGGCAAGTCTCGTACACATGCAAACGAACCTTCGCACGCACCAGCAAGATGGGCCGCTCGTCATTGCGCGCGGCGAGGGCTGCCGTGTGTTCGACGATTCCGGCAAGGAGTACATCGAAGCAGTCGCGGGGCTATGGTGCGCCGCGCTCGGCTTCGGCTCCGAGCGACTCGCTAAGGTCGCCTACGAGCAGATGCGTAAGCTTGGCTACTACCACCTTTATCGGCATCGCTCGACCGAACCGGCGATCATGCTGGCGGAGGAACTTCTTAGGATTGCGCCCGTCCCTATGGCCCGCGTCGTCTTCCAATGCTCGGGTTCGGAGGCGAACGACACCGCGATCAAGCTCGCCTGGTATTATTGGGACGCGGTCGGACAGCCGCAACGCACCAAGATCATCTCGCGCCAAATGGCATACCACGGCAACACGTGCGCCGCTGTGAGTCTGTCCGGGAAGCCGGACATGCATGTGGGGTTTGGCTTGCCGTTCTCGCAGTTCAAACACACAGAGTTTCCACATTATTACCGTCGGCACGAGCCAGGCGAGAGCGAAATGGAATTTTCGACGCGCATGGCCGAGGCACTAGAGATTCTCATTCGAGCGGAAGGACCTCAAACCATTGCGGCATTTTTCGCAGAGCCGGTCATGGGCGCCGGCGGCGCGATCCTTCCCCCGCAAAATTACTTCGAGAAGATCCAGGAGGTCTTACGCAAGTATGACATCTTGTTGGTTGCCGACGAGGTGATCTGCGGCTTTGCCCGCACAGGTGAAATGTGGGGGTCTCAGACCTATGGGATCCGACCCGACATGATGACTTCGGCCAAGGCCCTTTCGGCCGCCATGCAGCCGATTTCAGCAGT
>Ga0126384_10002015_pt1 | contig 12266 bp, 12 predicted proteins | sample PanSoiMetPlot_36_FD_92543 | JGI IMG/M metagenome (GOLD analysis project Ga0126384, IMG submission 92543) | Tropical forest soil microbial communities from Panama - MetaG Plot_36 | ecosystem: Environmental > Terrestrial > Soil > Tropical forest > Bulk soil | place: Panama | collected 2016-02-17 | reverse complement strand
GGTTCGCATCTGCTGGTCGCGGTCGGGCGCCGTCCCAATACCGACGACCTCGGAGCCGACGCCGGCGGCGTACGTCTCGATGCTCAGGGGTTCATCGCCATCGACGACTACTACCGGACCAGCGCGCCCGGGGTGTACGCGGTGGGCGATGCAACCGGCGAGCCGCAGTTCACCCATGTCGCATGGGACGACCACCGAATTCTTTTCGACTTGCTGACCAATCGTTCGACCCGCGGGCGCGCCGGCCGGTTGGTTCCGTACACCGCCTTCACCGACCCGCAAGTCGCCGGGGTGGGGTTGACGGAAAAGGAGGCGCGGGCGCAAGGGGTGGAGTACGAGCTCGCGAGCATGCCGTTCGGAGAGATTGCGCGAGCGGTCGAGCTGGACGAGCCCGCCGGCATTCTCAAGGTGCTGTTTGCTCCCCAGAGCGACACGATCATCGGCGCCGCGATCGTGGGAGCGGAGGCCGGCGAGTTGATCCACATCTTCATCACCTTGATGCAGGCCAAGGCCTCGCCGCGAGCGATCGTCGATGCCGAGTTCGTCCACCCCACCTTCGCCGAAGGCGTGCAGTCCGTGGTGATGAAGCTAAAGCGCTACGCGCTGAGCTGAAAAAAAAGAGCGAACAGTTCTGGGGGCGTGGTGGGTCATGGTTGCGAAAGGAAAGACGCCATGAAAAACGATCCCAAGACCCTGGCACTTACGTACCTGGACGCCGTCAGCAGGAAGGACCTCAACAAAGTTCAAGAGTTGCTCATGCCCAACCTCGAATTTACCGGCCCTTCGATGAGTCGCTCCAGCGCGCAGTCGTTCATCGATGCGCTCAAACGCCTCGCGGCGATTCACGTTCGCAACGACGTCAAGAAGGTGTTCGTGGACGACAACGAAGCTTGCGTTATCTACGATTTCGTCACCGACACGCCGTCTGGCAGCCTGCCCACCATCGAATGGCTCCAGTTCGAGGGAGGGCGCATCCGCTCCATCAATCTCTACTATGACCGCGTGCCGTGGAAAGCCGTGATGGATGAACTGAGCCGTCGGGCCAGCAGTCCCGCTGCCTGATCTTCGCGATGACCAACGCGCCAGAACCGCCCGCCGCAGAATTCGTCGAGGCATTCACTCGGCATCGACCGGAGCTCTTGCGCCATTGCTACCGGATGCTCGGCTCCTTCGCGGACGCGGAGGATCTGGTGCAGGACGTGCTCCTCAAGGCCTGGAAAGCTCGAGCGGGTTTCGGCGCCGAGGTACCGCTGGTGCATTGGCTGATGCGGATCGCCACCAACGCCTGCCTAAACGCGCTGTCCCGGCGCCATCCCCGCGGACTTCCGCAACTTGACCGAAGTGCGGCCCCTGTGGGCACCCCGATGCAAGAGCTGGAATCGTCCGCCTGGATCACCCCGGCGCCGGACGCGAAGCTCTTTCCCGAGCCGGACGAGGCGGCCGAGGCCCGCGAAAGCGTGGCGATCGCGTTCATTGCCTTGCTTCAGCGGCTGCCTCCCAAGCAGCGAGCGGTTCTGTTGCTCAAGGACGTCGTCGGCTGGCCCTCCGAGGAGATCGCCGAAGCGCTCGAGTTGAGCCTCTCTTCGGTAAGCAGCGCGCTTCACCGCGCGCGGGAGACGGTTTCGAGCAGGCCGCGCGGGCGGCCGGCGGATCCCGCGCCCGAGGTGATTCGCGACTACATCCATTCCTGGGAGGCACATGACTTGGAAGGGCTGGTCGCGCTCTTGAAGAGAGACGTCGTTTTCGCGATGCCCCCGTACGCGGTCTGGTTCAAGGGCGCAGACGCGGTGCGAGAATTTCTCCAGACCGCCCGCTTTGCGGCGCTCTGGGCGAGAGGGCTTCGGGCCGCTCAGACGCGGGCCAACGGGCTTCCTGCCCTGGCGTGGTACACGCCGACGGGCGAGGGACCTTGGCGCCTCCACTCCATACAGCTGATGCAGTTCGAGAGCGGCAAGCTGGCGGAGGCCACCAACTTCATCGGCACCCACTACCTGCGGGGCTTCGAGCTCTCCGACACCCTCGCGGCAGAATGACGATTCCGCTCTCTGCGCCCTCACGGCAAGATTCCGAGCCCGAGCTCGAAACGGACCGAGAGATTGACGCTCACCTCGGGGTGAATCGGTTCGTCCCCGACCACGCCGTTCACTCCAACCGAAGGCACGATGTACCAGCGAAGGTTGGGCAATTCATCGACCTCCCACGGATCTCGTCGACTGGTTTGAAAGGGAAACCCGACGTTGGTGCCAAACACGAAGTTGGTGGTGCTGGTGCTTCCCTGAAAACCGCGCATCAGTTGGGCGCGGCCGAGAACTTCCAAGCCGACGATCTCGGTGGGCCCAGGCATCACCGAATAGCCAGTGACCGCGCCAGCGCGCCACTGATCCCAGAGCACCGAGGTTTCGAAGCCGACCAGCCAGCGGTACTCTTGAGGCAGCGACAAGGTTCCTTGCACGGTGGCGCCGTAGTGATTGCTCGGCGGCTTGGTCCAGGCTCGGGTGCCGGCGGCGCCCAAAGACAGCTTGCAGCCGCAGAGGAGGATCGAGGCGAGGATCCAAGCCGCGCCGACGAGGCTGGAGTCACAATGAAGCTGCTTGGCTGCTCTTCGCACAGCGCGACATCAAAAGCACAGCGGATGGCTCAGGGCAAAGAACAAGAAGACTCAGGGTACCGAGCCGAGGTGTGTGCAAAAAGTGTCTCCCAGGGTACTCAAAGTATCCACACCTCGCGGATGCTCCGTGTGATCACTCGTCGCGGGGCACGTCGAAGAAGCAACCGGGCGAGGTCTCGCAGAGGATGACGTCGTAGCTTTCCAGCATCGGCATGGCGATCGCTTCGAGCTCGTTCTTCCACAGCTCGCCCTCGTAGAAGGCGGATCTCATCCGCTCCCGATCCTCGAGGGAAGGAAAGCTGCGCAGCCAGACGAACTTGTTGGGATTTTCGATATCCAGAAACGGCCCCAGCACCTTCATCCCATGCGATTGCAATGCGGGCACCGCACGGGTCTCGAAGAAGCTAATGAACTCCGCGCGACGGCCCGGCTTGATCCGGTAGCTTCGGACTTCGACGATCATGTAGCCTCCTTGTGGAGTCAAAATATGATCAGCGACACAAGCTCCATCAAGAAGGCACCTTCAGGTAACGGTCGCATTCGGCGCCAAAACCCGGTCGGAGGGTGCCCGTTGACCGCGGCGCTGGCGGCGATCGGCGGCAAATGGAAGTTGATCATCGTCTACCACTTGGCGGAGTCGCCCCGGCACTTCGCGGCGTTTCGCCAGGCGATGCCCGCCATCTCGCAGAAGGTCCTCACCCAACAGCTGCGCGAGCTCGTCGGCGACGGCCTCGTCCATCGCGAGCCGAAGGGCGCGGTTCCCGCTCCGGTGATCTACTCGCTCACCGAGTATGGCAGGTCCGTGCTGCCCCTCGTGGACCAGGTTCGGATCTGGGGCCGAGGCCACATGGAGCGCGCCACGCCCTGACCCAGGCGGGCGATCGACACGGGCTCCGGCTCCGATAAGGAACAGCGGCGGGAGATGCGATCACGCCGGGGGAGGGGTTTTACAGGTGGCTCTTAGGAGTGAAGGGGTTCCGACTAAACATTGCAGCAGTATTTCTCTGCCGCATCGAGCGCTTAGCTTCGCAAATGTTTAAGGCAAACCCCTTCACTCCTAAGAGCACCCTTTTGGGCGGCGCGCCAGCGCGCCTTCCCCGCCCGGTCGAGCTGCCTCTCGACATGGTCGAAGAACGCCACTCGATCGATCTCTTTTCGCAGCCGTCCTGCCGACGCCGCGTAACGAAGAAAGTGTGTCAGCTCCCGAAGCATTCGAGCATTGGCCTATTCATAACCCGGTGCTTGTCGATCCGGTGTAGCCTCGTTCGTCGCCCTCTGAGAAGGCTTGCGTTCTGGGCCAGTATGCGGCGCGTGAGCAAAAGGAGTTGCACTGATGTCGAAGCTTCGGGTCAACGCGTTTTCGATCTCGATCGACGGCTACGGCGCGGGTCCCAACCAGGACCTCGACCATCCGCTGGGCGTCGGGGGCATGGCGCTGCACGAGTGGGTCCGCCCCACCAAGACTTTTAAGAACATGTTTGGAGGTGGCGGCGGCACCGAGGGCGTCGACGATGACTTCGCCGCCAGGGGTTTCGCGAACCTCGGAGCGTGGATCCTCGGCCGCAGCATGTTTGGGCCGATCCGAGGGCCCTGGCCCGACGACAGCTGGAAAGGGTGGTGGGGCCCCAACCCGCCCTACCACATGCCCGTGTTCGTGCTCACGCACCACCCCCGCCCCTCGATCTCTATGGAGGGAGGAACCACGTTTCATTTCGTCACCGACGGGATCCATGCAGCGCTCAAGCGCGCGACCGAGGCCGCCGGCGGCAAGGACGTCAGGCTCGGAGGCGGAGTCGCTACCATCCGCCAGTACCTCAGCGCTGGGCTGATCGACGAGATTCACCTCGCCCTCTCCCCGGTCCTGCTCGGATCTGGAGAACACCTTCTCTTCGGCATCGATGCGGTGAAGCTCGGCTACCAATGCACTGAGCGTGTCGCCACGAGTCAAGCCACCCACCTCGTCCTCGCCAAGGGTCGTCCATCAACTTCGTGAGCTCATTCCACGAATGTTTCCAACGACCGTTGGACTGATCATCGCTTTGTTTGGTCCGGCGGTCGTCGCTTTGGCCGGGGGCAAGCTCGTCGGCAGAGTCACGCCCCTCGCTGGGAACATCGCGGGGCAAATCGCGCTGCTCCTGCCACTCGCCGCAGTCCTCTCCATCGTGATGCTCTGCGAGCATCAGCCGCTCGCATCGATTGGAATCCGCCCCCCAAGCTGTCGTCCCTTGTCTGGGGTCTGCTGCTCGCGGCCTTCTTTGTCTTCATTTATTCCCCCGCGCTCTTCTGGGTGCTGAAACGCCTCGGACACAGCGGCTTTGAAGGTGGATCGTCGAGGCTCGCACTGCTTCCGGCTTGGTATCGGGTGCTTGCAGTTCTGATCGGAGGAGCAGTCGAGGAAATCCTCTACCGCGGCTTCGCCATCGAGCGGCTCAATCTGCTGACGGGGAGCTACTGGATTGCTGCTTTCGGTGCCTCGCTCGCCTTCGGCGTCGCCCACGCCCCGCTCTGGGGGTGGGCACCGGCTCTGCTCACTTGACGAGCGCGGCGGGTCCCCGTGGCTAACCGCGAGCAAGCTCCCTGACCTCATCCGCTTCACGCCGCGGGGGCGCGAAGGCGGCAGTGGCGAAGCGCTGCCCACACACGTTTGTTCGCCGGAGGGGGAAGAGATGCCCGTGTTCGGAGAAGCTCTCGCCGCGGAAGTCGGTCGCCGCTACGGGGCCGCGGTGCAGATGATGTTCCTGAAGCAAGGCATCTTCGACGAGGCGAGCATCTCGGTGATCACCTCGGATACCGTTGGCGAGGTCTGCCGGCTCGCGGGGAGGAGCACAGACGTCCGACGATTTCGTCCCAATATCCTTGTTCGATCCAGGCGCGCGGTCCCCTTCGAGGAGGATGAATGGTTGGGCGGCGTGCTTACTTTCGGCGACGGGGACGACGCACCCGCCGTCACCGTCATTACCCGCGACGTTCGCTGCGCGATGGTGAACTTTGATCCAAACGGAGGGAGCGCCGCCCCCGAAGTGATGAAGGCAGTGGTTCGTGCCAACCAGAACAACGCGGGGATTTACGGCACGGTCACGCGCATCGGGCGACTGGCCGTCGGACAGCCCATCGTTCTTCGCCGGTAAACGGTGGAGTTTCGCGCAGCGGCAGTGCTTCCTACTGCTCCGTCATGTTCCAGGTGACCATCAAGGTACCGGTGTCACTGCCCGCTGGGCAGGAAACCGTTGCCGTCCCCGGAATGTTCATCGTCAGCGCGGCGCCGACTTTCGTGCCAGCACCAGCCTGCAGGTGGTAAGTGAAGTCGCAGTTGCTGGCGCTGTCATGGATGAAACAGCTACTCTGGAAAGTGATAAAGCTCGTGGAGCTACGCGCATGTCCGGTCAGTCCACAGGTTCCGGCGAACACGAGATCTGAGGCGCTTGCCCCTTCAGTGATCTGGAAAGCCGACTGATACGATCCAGTGGCGGTCTGTCCAGTGGTGTTTGACGTGAGGGCTACCGTGTTGTTGCCGAAGTAGGTTCCAACGAAGTTCGAGGAATAGTCCGTTGGACCGCAACCCGCGGCTAGGACAGACATAGCGAGCACAGACAAGGCCAAGATTTTGGTTTTTCTCATGGGAAGTGCGAACCGCGGCTAATGCGAAATTCGCAAAGCAACGCTATCAACGCGATCGGGTAGGAGAAAATAGGTGCGCAGAGGCGCCCGCCCTACTGTCTTGGCTCTTCTCGCCGCCTGATGCTCAGGGGCAGCCAACCTCGAGTCGGCGAACCAGCCATGACAGATCCGGCAATGAGAAGGGATCGGCGCGCGGGGTGTCGCACCTGGTGCTCTCGGTCGGGACAGCGTCGTCCGAACGAGCACCCCGGGGGCGAGGGTTTACGGCCGCTCGTTAGGTGTGAAGTGGTTTCGACTAAACACACAAGCGTTGTTCCATGCGTTGCTTCAAGCGCTTAGCTTCGCGAATGTTTAGCTCGAAAACCCTTCACACCTAAGAGCACCGTTTGAAGCCGCGAGTCAAAGCCAGCGGGTGCCACCAACCCTGCCGAAACCCTGCCGTCTAAGAAAGCCAGTTTGGTGGCTATTCCTGTCACCGGCGTGAAGCGTGTTGGATCACCTTAGGCGGCCAGCCGCACCCGTAAGCGGCTTCAAAGTCTGGCAGCGAAGTTCCTCCCGCATGAGGACTGAATAGACTGCGGCGAGCGGGAGGGATGATGCGGACGCTTAAGCCGAAGGCCATCAATGAACTGATCGACAAGGCCGGGAGTGACGACGACCTGGTCGTCGCGTGGGAGCCGAGCCAAGACCAGCCCGTTCGGTTCACCCTTGTGAGTGTGAACGACGTCCTGCTCACGCACGATCGGGTGATGCCGAGCTCGCCTGTCGTCTTCCGTCGACTGCCGGACCCGGACACCAATGGCCAGTACAAGGTCGCCTGGTCCTTGACCGCCGAGGTTCCCATCCGGCGGATTGCCCTTGCCATCGTGAACGTCGAGACCGGCAACAAGTCTCCCGTCGACGGAAAGCAAGACATGGACCGGGGTGACACCTGGCGGGACGAGGCGACGGTCGATGCGCCGTGACCTTCGCGCCGCGGTGCCGGCGACTGTCCCGCTGCTCTTCTGCGCCGGCGCGCTGGCGAATGAGTTTCGGAGCATCGGCCAGCGCTTGCCCGCGCCGGTTGCGGGGGTGCAGGAGGAATTGGCTCCGACGTCGCAGGCACTGGCGAGCGCGGCGGTGAGCGTGAAACAAGACGGAGCCGTGTTCCGCGCAAGCTCCGTACCCCTGCGCGCCGTCGACATGGCGTACATCCCGGTCCTGTCGGAAACGAAGCTCGCCGTTTCTACCGATACCTCCAACAACCTCACCAGGCCCATCCTCAGCATCGCCTACAATCCGTTTGCGCTCCGCGGCTCGCGCGGCCCGGGCGGGACCTCGGCGCAAGCTCCAGAGCCGCCTCGCGAGAGCTGCGCGGAAGTGCTGAACAGAGATCCTCGCACGCTCGGATGCGGCGAACGAACCTTCTGGAGCGGCTGTCAGCTGAGCGCGCGCGAAAAGGCGCTCGAGGCCGCGCAGAAACAGCATGAAACTGCCTCGAAGGATCAGGCCAAGGCGGAGGACGAGTTGCTGGAGGGCATATCGCACGGGGAAGGTGCGCTGCAGCGACGCAAAGCGGAGGAGGTCCGCGAAAAGCGCGCTCGGGTCGCGGCCGCCACGGCGGCGGTCGAATCGGCGACTCGGGAGCTGGAAAAAGCCCACAAGAAGTTCGATGGCAACGCGGTGCAGGCAGAGGACGAGTGCATCGCCAAGGAGCTGGCAGCCGAGTGGGAGCGCCTCAACAGCACTTGGATACCGATGGTGACGCTCACCGGCTCGCTCGAGCTGTATCCCGGCGGCAAAGTGCCCAACCCCAATGACCCGACCACGACCGCGGACCTGCACGCGTGGGGCGGCGCCGCAGTCGAGCTAGGCTTCTTGTTTCACCCGTCGGAGACCGTCACCGCGGAGCTCTACGGAGCGTACCGGCACTCGCGCAGCGGCGGCGAGCCTGACGCGCATTTCGCGAAGTACGTCGGCGGCGGGCTGACGGCCTCCTGGCTGTTCGCGGAGTTCGGCAATCCAGCAGACCGATACAAATCGAAGGACTACATTCGCGATGACTTCATCCCCGGATTCGTCGGAGGCTTATCGGTCCAGGCGCTGCACTGCGACGGCGGGGCGCGATGCATCAAAGGCATTACCGATCAGTGGTCGGTGACGCCGTTCGTGGATCTGCGCATCAAGCCGGAGATCCAGCTCCGCCTCTCATTGCCAATCGCCTACCAGTACCTGGTGGACACCGAAGGAAACACGATCGCCCCGACCTTCACGGTAGCAGGAGCCTTCTCCGTGCGCTGATGAACTGGGGCAGGCGCCTGAAACTCCTGAATTGCAACCGCGAAAAGAAACTTATCGCGCGCTTCGAAGCAGCGGCTGCAAGGAGTCGAGTATCGGGCCGCCTATTTCCGGGAAGTAGGCACCGACGAGCGCGATCACCGGTATGCCAACGAACAGCGCCAGATGAGCCACGAACGACGCATCCCAGGTTAGCTTTCCCGGCTCGCTACCCGAGGCATAGCTGAGGACCGCGTTCCGCTCCATCTCGACAAGTACCCATACGGACGTGATTACGACCAGCAACAAAAGAAACCAGGAAAGCCCCGACAGCAGGCTGCGCGGCTGGAGCGGATAAAGACGAGTCACCATGAGCAGGATCAGAGCGTCAATCGTAAGAACGCCAATCAGCGCGCGGATGACGGCGACGCGACGGCCGAGCCCCCGGACGATTTCCAACACAACCAGCTCCGCCGCAGTTCGCGGCCCGGAGCCGTCGGCTGCGTACCACCATCCATTACCCATCATCGCGTTCGCCGCCCAACGTACGCCGCGGCCGACGCTATCAATCGCCTGGAGCTTAGAGTCGTTCGGAAAGAGGCGCTTGAGGGCGATGAAATGCGCGCCTTCGCTCGCCAGGACCTGTGACCGGTTGGGCGCCGCCGCATAGGAGTGCAGCCCAACCATCGCGGCAAGTTGCTTTCGCATGCTCTCCATGATCGAGAGCACCGGATGGCCGAACAGCGTGTCCAGCATCTTTCGAATGGTGCGCCATTGCTGAGCCAACAACACCAACCCGTGCACGGTCCCGAGAATCAGCAGCCCAAGCAGGACACGCACAAGCCGCGTCCACGAATGGGATTCAGCATTGAGGCGGATCGTGAAGAGCACGACAATTCCTACCGTCAGCACCGTAAACACAAAAAGCCAGCTCCCGCCGACGAGCCGCCGACCCTGGGCAACCGCGTCGGCCGCTGCCTCCCTCTTTTCGAGCGCTTCGTTCCCGGGGACGAGCTCGTGCAACGGTTGCGGGGACTCGATTCGTTGATCTTCTTCCTCGGCTGAGATCGGCCCGAGGCGAAAGTGGTTCAACCAAGTCGTCGCGTACACCGCCGCGCCGAGGAAAACCAGGGGCAGCATGGGAGAGATTCCGCTCAGCCAGTTTTCGGTGCGCACCCAGAGGAAAATTTTGCTGGCGTCATTGGCAGAGAACACGATTTCATGGAAGTGAACGCCGGCCAAATAGGTCAACGCGATACCGGCCAAGACGCAAAACACGAAGGTCACGATTTCGAATGCGCTGCGTTTTGCCGCGGCGCTGCGGTGGAAAATTCTCCAAATGAGCTGCACGCAGAGCAAAAAGACAAGTAGAGCGCACACTGCGACTGAGCCGAGCCCTGCTTTCAACACGCCCTGGGATAGGGCTTTGATCGGCGTGACACACTCCTGGAGTGCAAGGTTGCGTTCCGCCATCCGTGGGGCGACGATTGGTCCGACGGCAGCAAGGTAGATCGCAATCAGGGCTTGCCATCCGAGGAATTGAACTCCTGCATACCCCATGGCTGAGGGTTTCTTCGAAAAGCGAAGACAACGGGCTGCATGCCAAACGATGATCAGAAACAGCAAAGCAGTGGCAAGGCTGTGCAAAAACCCTTTGGGAATGGCCAAGGGGATCTTCTTGTCCGTCCAGGGGAAGTCCTCGGTGTACCTCTTCACCTTGTTTGACAGAGTGTCCTTGGGTACCTCGGGCTCCTCGGGCACTGCCTCGGCCAAGGGGTAGCACTTCTCCGTTCGCTGCTCATGCAGGCTTCCGTCCGGCCCCAGCGTCCCGATCGGCCAAACGCCGCCATGGCCGACCATCCCGACCCACAACCACGGCGGCCTGTGGCTGTTGAGTTTGAAGGGCTCGCCGTACTCGAGTGGCTTGATCCCGTCATCTTCCTGCGAACTACCACCCGTGCCGGCCGTAGCACTCGGCTGCTCTCTCAAGGCGTGCTCCGGCGAGGTCGAAACCAACGTCCCCCGATTTGACTTCGGTTCCCAACGAGCGAGCCCCTCCGAGTGCGTTTTCTCTCGATCGAGTTTTTGCAGTTGCAGGATTGCGGCATTGTAAACGCCTTGGCTCGATCCGTTGGGAAACTGGAGTCTTGGGCTGAGCTGGCGAGGTGGGGTCCAGAGCTGATTCAGATTGAAGAGCGGGTAGCGAGAAACGACCAGCGCCCCGCGCATTTCGCCGGCGATCTCCGTGTGGGAAAACAACAGCTCGGACTCCAGGAAAAAGAGCTGCGCGTCGGGCACGATCTGCCGAACCTTTTGCGCCAGAAAGAGCTCGTCGCGACGGTCGGTTGCTTGGATCCCGACGACATTCAGGTGCGCTCGAGCGATCGCCATCACACTGTTGAGCAGCGAGAGATCCGAGTTGTATTTTGTCAGAGGAGACATCGCCGGCGGTACGTCACTCGGTTCATCTTCGGCCACCAGGTTCAGAGAAAGCAGCCGAGACAGTCCCTCGGATGGGGCGCTCGCGGCACGTTGCGCGCGCGCCTTCTCGTATTCGGCGCCGAGCTGCGACACATGAAGCGGAAACGGCAGCTCCAAAATGCAGGGATTCGAATCCTTACAGTCCTCCAGTTTTCTTAAGACATTCTTGCTGCGCTCTTCGCCCGGGCGGTGGGAAGCGCCCTGGCCATAGGAAGTATTGGATTCGGTGAGAATGGGGATAATTGGCCACGAAGGCTTAAACTTCTGCACCACATATCGGTAGAAATCCCGCATCACATCGTCGGGCGTGACCGTCGCAGAGAAATCGCCCACTGCGCCCAAGATGCTTGCGTTCTCGATGTTGGTCGCAGATCCGGTGATGATATTGAACTTGAATTTGCCGTGGTCAGGCCAATCCTCAATGCCCCTGGCCAGCGATACCGCCGCTCCAGAGAACGAAGGACCAATCATTCGCATCGAACGCGGTTGCCCCGTTCTATCTTGACCGCAGTCCAGCGAGGCTGCCTGCTCAAACGCTCCTCGGAGCGCTGTCTGGCGAACTCCGCTGGTCGGAGTTTCGGGAACGATCAACAGGACAAGTAGCTCGGGCCTGATATCTGGGAGTTTCCTTCGAAAGAGCATGATTCCCGGTTGATCGAGCAGGTCGGGCTCTTTCGCTTTTGCCAGCACCGAGCTCATGGAACCGACCGGCTTACCAATCGGCGTCAGCACCAAGGCGTGCGGTTGGTCGGCAAGAATGGCCTTGGCCGCCTCCTTTCGCCGCACTGCCTCCGGCAACCAATACTCGTCGATGAGATAGTGATCGTTCGCAAGTGCCAGCTGTATCGAGGCCAAGTAATTGTCAAAGGAGTCGGCGAGGTGGGAATCGGAGGGATCCGGCAGGGTGGCCAGCAATACATGCACCTGGTATTTGTTGAGAAACCGGCACAGGTATTTCTCATTGCGCGCTTGTTTCTCGTCGAAGTTGGGACCGAAATAGCGCTTGAGAACTCTCTGATATCCGCGCCATGGCGCCTCTTTGCCCCCATGGGCTCCGCGGACCGGACTTGCTTGAGAATTCTGACCAGTTTGCTTTGAGTCCGTCGGCGCACTTGCCCCCGACGCGATAACGCCCATTGCGATTAGCGCAACGAATGGGATGGTCATGCGAGCCCGGTCCATTGCCTCTCCCCTGTTCCGAATTACATTTCGTTTGCAGGAAGTAAGCCAGCGCAAGACGAGGACTGCGGCAACCGACGAGGTCGATCCCTCAGAGAGAACCAGCTCCAATTCAGCGCTGTAT